>SXGT01380431.1_pt1 | contig 34010 bp, 27 predicted proteins | sample 3176221 | NCBI WGS metagenome assembly SXGT01 (sample SAMN11356862, study PRJNA531348) | freshwater metagenome | isolation source: freshwater sample F1-120 | place: China: Fuxian Lake, Yuxi | collected 2017-12-25 | reverse complement strand
GTCCTCGAAAGAGGGATCGGGTAATGCTGGCGCATTAGAAGTAGCCCTCTTTCTTGCGGTCTTCTTCAATATGGTCAGTCCTCGAAAGAGGGATCGGGTAATGCTGGCGCATTAGAAGTAGCCCTCTTTCTTGCGGTCTTCCATGGCTGCTTCTGTGAACTTGTCGTCAGCGCGGGTAGCGCCCCGTTCTGTAATCGTGCTTGCGGCGACTTCTACGATGATCTCCTCGTTGGTCGCGGCTGTCGATTCGACCGCGCCGGTGCATGTTGCGTCGCCAACGGTGCGGTATCGCACGACCTTCTCGACGAGTTCTTCGCCGGGAATCATCTCGATAAACGGAGATTCGGAGAGCCACATGCCGTCGCGTTGAAACACCTTACGGGTGTGCGAGTAATAGATCGAAGGGATCGGAACTGGTTCTCTGGCGATGTACTGCCAGATATCCATTTCGGTCCAGTTGGAGATTGGAAAGACGCGAATGTGTTCGCCCTTGCGGTGACGTCCGTTGTAGAGATTCCACAATTCGGGGCGTTGGTTCTTCGGGTCCCACTGACCAAATTCGTCGCGGAAACTGAAGACCCGCTCTTTCGCGCGGGCTTTCTCCTCGTCGCGCCGGCCGCCGCCGAACACCGCATCAAATCCGTGTTCGACGATGCCGTCGAGCAGCGCGGTTGTTTGTAGGCGGTTGCGACTCGCACGCGGTCCGGTTTCCTCGGTGACTCGACCCTTGTCGATCGAGTCTTGTACCGAGGCAACGAGGAGTCGCACGTTGTACACGTCGAGCATTCGATCGCGGTACTCCATGACCTCAGGGAAGTTGTGCCCGGTATCGACATGCATGAGGGGAAATGGAATCCGCGCGGGGGCGAAGGCCTTGGAAGCGAGGTGAAGCATCACCGCAGAGTCTTTGCCTGCCGAAAACAGCAAACCCGGCCGTTCAAATTCGGCAGCGACTTCTCGAATGATGTGCACGGACTCGGCCTCGAGCGCATCGAGGTGCGAGAGCTGCATCTGCACGTGGGAATCCTTTGATTGAAGTTGAGAACACGACAGCCCGATACCCGAATGAGGGCTGCCATGCGGACCAGGCTGAGATGTTATTGCGGGAATGGTGGTCTAGCTATCGGGAGGTACGGGGTGTGACATCAGTGGTTTCTCGAGTAGGCGAAGATTTACGCCGATTGTGGCTCAGGCCAGCCGTGTAATCCGCATTCGGTCTTTCCCGACCCCGCCCAACGGCCGGCGCGCGGGTCTTCGCCCTCGCGAACTGGCCGTGTGCAGGGCCAGCACCCGATGGACGGATAGCCCCGAGTCTTGAGCGGGTGTATCAAAAGTTCGTTGTCGTGGGCATAGCCCTCGACGTCGAGATCGGTCCATGCTGCAAGAGGGTTGATTTTGGCGACGCCGCGACCGAGGTCGAGGTGGACGATCGCGGCATTGGCTCGCGTCGCGGCTTCAGTCCGCCGCAACCCGGTGATCCAAGCTTGCTTGCCCGCGAGTGCCCTGGCCAACGGTTCGACTTTACGAATGGCGCAGCATTCGTTTTGATCGATTTGCCACAGGTCGTCGGGTTCGACCATGGGTTTCATGATTGTGAGGTTGAGGTCGTACCGCTTTCGGACGGCTTCGACAAACCACGTTGTTTCGGCGAAGTGGTACTGCGTATCCAGGAATACGAACTCAATGTCGGGCACGGCTTTGACTGCAACATCGATCAGCACGGTGTCTTGAAAACTCGCGGCTACCAACACGCCAGTCCCAAAGCGTTCCCATGCCCACTTCACTGCCGCGCCTGCAGGTTTGCGTTCTAATTCTGCCGAGACGCGCGCGAACTCTTCGAGGTCGAAACCGCCGGAGTTGGCGCGTGCGGTCGATTCGGGCGCGAGCATCATTGGGACCGGTAAAACGCCGTTGGGTAGGACTGAGTTGGCACGAAGTCGATGTGGCGCTCGCGCCGACTCGCACTGTGTCGCGGGCGCAAAGCGATCACGTTGCACACTCGCTGTCGCCAACTTCACTCACGTACGGACCTGTTTCGCCGAAATCGACGTAAAATTCGGGTCGTTCTGAAGGATCAGGGAACACGTCAAGTTCTTTGAGTGCAGTGCCTACCTTCTGGGCGCCGCCGGCTCGTTCGAGCCAACCGCTGAAATTCTCGCCAGCGTTACGCTCGTTGGCGAATTGCTGCACGACTCGCACGACAGCTTCGGGTGCGTTTCTCGCCGGAAGCTTCGTGGCCTTGTCGCCGAATTCCACCTCGATGTTTCCAAGATGACCGCCAAGCAGCATTTGGTAACCCGGAGCAGCTTGGCCGTGCGCGCGGCGTTCAAGCCCAAAGAATCCGATGTCGGAGATGTGGTGTTGACCGCAACTGTTTGTGCATCCGCTGATGTTCACCCGGACGCCTCCAACTTCGGCGAGACCGGCGTCGTCGAGGGCTGATCCGATTGCAGTTGCGAGGCCGCGTGATTGCGTGACCGCGAGGTTGCAGGTATCGGCCCCTGGGCAGCTCACAACGTCGCGTGCCAGTTCTGCACCCGGCTTCGCCATGCCGATTTCAGACAGGCGATCGAAGAGTGCCCGCAGATCGCCGTTGGCGAGTCCACGCATCGCCAAGTTCTGGCGAGGAGTAATGCGAATGTCGAGATTGAAGTCGCGTTGAATTGCCGCAAGCGCGAGGAACTGAGACGTCGTGATGTCGCCGAGATCGCAATAGGCGTATGCACTCACGGTGCCATTGGCGACTCCGCGTACAACGTTGGCTTCTTCCCAGCGTTCGAACGGATCGGTCTTGAGCAACTTGATCGGGGTCGCGCCGGGAGCTCCGACAATTGGCCCGGTGCCGGTGCCCGCGGGTGCGTCGCCGCGTTCGGTGACCAGCCCGGGAATACCTCCGGGCCAGCTGACTGAGCCGCGCAGAAACTTGCGCTCTTTGAGAATGCGTTCGCGCAATTCGTCGATGCCCATCGTGTCGACAAGCCATTTCATGCGCGCACGCAGTTTGTTATCGCGGTTGCCGTAATGGTCGAAGGTCCGCAGCAACGCCTCGATCGTGGGCAAAAGATCTTCACGCGCGGTGAATTCCTCAAGCGCTTGTGCTGGGTGCGGCGTTGCTCCGAGGCCGCCTGCAAACACGACTTTGAATCCAGGCTCAAGCGTGCCGTCGTCGCGAGTGCGATTGACGGCGACCACGCCAACATCGTTGAACATCGCTTGGCCGCAATCGGTTGCACAACCACTGAAATTGATCTTGAACTTGCGCGGCAGTCGTTGAGCGTACGGGTGACGCAAGAGGTATTGCGCCGTAGCATCGGCCCAGGCGGAGATGTCGACTACCTCATATGGGCAGGCGCCAGCGAGATGGCATCCCATGACGTTGCGTACCGTGTCGCCGCATGCCTCGCGACTGGTGAGCCCGCAGGCCGCGAGCAGCCGGAGCACTTCAGCTGAGTCCTCAAGCTGCACAAAGTGAAATTGCACATTTTGGCGGGTCGTGAGATGGCCCCATCCGCGGCTGTAGGTCTCGCTGATGTGCGCGAGGACCTCAAGCTGCTCGGGAGTGACTTTGCCATAGGGGATTTTGACCCGCACCATCTGGTTGTGGCCGCCTTGGCGTTGGCCGTACACGCCATTGTTCAAGCGGTAGACGCGAAATACGTCCTCATCGAGGGTGCCCGCAAGGTAATCGGCCACCGTGGCTTCGTAGCGGGAAAGTTCGGCTTCGAGATCTGTGGGTAGGGGCTGGGAACGCAGTTCACGCACGTCAAGAGCCATGCGAGCCTCCTTGGTAGGCGGGGGTGAGCAAGAGCGAGGTGGGTGATCGCAGGCCGATGGGGCGGGCGATTCAACCCAACGTGGCGCGACAGTGTTCGTCGCGCACTTCGTGAGGAGTGCGACCCATGGCGATCGACGGGGCCCCGTCATTGCGGATCAACATGGGGCGAGGCTAAACCACTCAGAAGCTAATTGCCAGCATTTTGGTCGGGAATTTTTCCCGACCTTCAAGGTCGGGATTCACGTTGCGGGTTCTGATCGCGTGGGAGTGCCCAAACGGGCGCTCCCACGCGATCAGAAACTACAGCGGTGTGCGAAATTCTCCCCGGTAGTCTCGCCGCCATATGAGGATGACGAAGTTCCTGGTGCGGACGTTACGTGACGATCCGGCCGACGCCGATGTCGATAGCCATCGATTACTGGTACGGGCTGGCTACATCCGCAAGGTTGCAGCGGGTGTCTATTCGTGGTTGCCGCTGGGCCAACGTGTGCTGCGCAAGGTCGAACAAATTGTGCGCGACGAAATGGACGCCACCGGAGCCCAGGAATTGACGCTGCCGATTGCGCAACCACTCGAGCTCTGGGAAAAATCGGGCCGGGACAAGACATACGGCCCGCTCATGTTCCGCCTAGAAGATCGCAAAGAGACCGGTTTTTGCCTTGCTCCGACGGCTGAGGAGGTCATCACGTCGACCGTCGCGAATGAGCTCAGCAGCTACCGCGACCTGCCCATGAACCTCTATCAAATCAACTGGAAATACCGCGACGAACTCCGGCCCCGATTCGGATTGTTACGGGCCCGGGAATTCCTCATGAAAGACGCCTACAGCTTTCACACTGACGTTGAAGATCTCCGGGTGACGTACAAGGAAATGTACGACGCATACCACAAGATCTTTACGCGGTGCGGTTTAACGTTCCGGCCAGTTGAAGGCGAGGCCGGCGAAATTGGCGGCGACATCAACCATGAGTTCATGGCAGTCGCCGCGGTCGGTGAAGACGATTTTGTCTGGTGTAAATCGTGTGACTATGCGGCGAATGTCGAGGTTGCGAAGCGCCAGCCTGCGCAAGCGATGCCCAGTGAGAACGAGAGCCAACAACAACCGACTCGGGTCCATACGCCCGATATGCCGGGGATTGCTGCGGTTGCCCAGCATCTCGGCGAAAGTGAAGATGTATTGCTGAAGAGCTTCGCGTTCGACGCTGATGGTGAGATGGGTTTGGCCCTTGTGCCTGGAGATCGCGAAGTCAATGAGTTTGCGTTGGCACGCGCGATCGCGCCGAAAAAATTGCGGGTTTTCGACGACAACGATTTTGCCGCGCACCCCGAACTACCCAAGGGCTACATCGGCCCGCACCATCCCAGCGTCGCCGTCGTGGTTGCCGATCCGTCGATTCGGGCCGATCATCCGTGGGTTACCGGCGCCAATGAGGTCGATCATCACATCACCGACATGTGGTGCGATCGAGATTTCACGGTCGGTATTTGGGCCGACATCGCCTCGATTCAGTCGGGCGACGAATGCCCCCAGTGCGGAAAGGCGTTGTCGGTAGATCGGGGCATCGAGGTTGGGCAAGTGTTCGAGATCGGCACCAAGTATTCAACCGCGTTGGGTGCGACGTTTGTTGATGCTGACGGCGTATCGCATCCGATGGTGATGGGTTGTTATGGCGTGGGAATTTCTCGCACTGTCGCAGCAATCACCGAAGAACACCACGATGACAAGGGCATCGCATGGCCCGCCAGCGTTGCGCCCTTTGACGTACATCTCGTCGCGCTCGCCGGCAAAGGCGCAGCGGCCGAAGAGGTTCGCACTGCGGCCGATGCGCTGTACCGCGATTTGCGAGCTCACGGCATCGATGTGCTCTACGACGATCGCGATGCAAGCCCAGGCGTCAAGTTTGCAGATGCCGACCTCATTGGTATTCCAGTGCAACTTACCGTTGGAGCCAAGGGACTCGCTCGCGGCGTGGTTGAACGAAAGCTACGAGCGAGCGGGGAACGCGATGACATCGCAGCTGATGGGGTAGTGGCAGCGATTCGATGAGCCTCCCGATCGATCGACCGTTCGCTCCGATGCTGGCCAAGCTGTCGCGCGAAGTACCCGAGCGCGACGACTGCTTGTTCGAGCCGAAGTGGGATGGCTTTCGCTGCATTGTGTTTCGCGACGGCGACGATCTCGACTTGCAGAGCCGAAACTCCAAGCCGTTACTAAGGTATTTTCCGGAGCTGCGAGACCCTCTGCTGAGGGTGCTGCCCGAACGGTGTGTGGTTGACGGCGAGATCGTGATCGTCAGTGATCGAGGTCTGGATTTCGACGCATTGCAACTGCGCCAACATCCGGCCGAGTCGCGAGTGCGCAAACTCAGCGCGGAGATACCTGCCACCTTCGTGGCGTTCGACCTGCTGGCCGAAGGTGAGGACTCCTTGCTCACAACACCCTTTCGGCAACGTCGCCAGCGACTCGAAGCAATCCTTGCTGTTTCGGAACCTTCCATTGTGCTGACGCCCGCGACGTTGAGCGCAGAACTCGCACGCGACTGGTTCGCCCGATTTGAGGGCGCGGGGTTTGATGGTGTCGTGGCCAAGCCGCTCGACGACGTGTATACGCCCGGGCAGCGCACCCTCTTGAAGGTCAAGCATGAACGCACTTGCGATTGCGCAATCGGTGGATTTCGAGTTCACAAAGATGGCAATGGCGTCGGATCACTGCTCGTCGGGCTTCACGATAACGACGGTCGACTGCACCATGTTGGCGTGGCTGCAGGTATCAATGCCGCGACGCGCAGCGAACTGCTGTTGATACTCGAGCCGTATCGAGCCAACGCACTTGACGGGCATCCTTGGTCCGAGTGGGCACAAGCCGTCGCGCACGCTCGCGCGGATGGCACGAGGCTGCCAGGGGGTCCGAGTCGTTGGAACGCGACGAAGGATCTCTCGTGGGAGCCAGTGCGAGTTGAATTGGTCGTTGAGGTTGCCTACGAAGAGCTCCTCAATGGCCGATTTCGACACAACGCTCGGTTTCGGCGAGTGCGAACCGATCGAGATCCCGTGACTTGTCGTTTTGATCAGCTTGAGGCGGTCGCGCCCGCCGAATTACGTCACCTCTTTTCGGAGAAGCTGAGCTAGATGAGTAGTCCAGCAGGACCTGTATTTGTAGTGGGGCCGAGTCGTAGTGGCACAACCTTGATGAGTCGTGTTGTTGCGCGCACAAGCCGCTTTCGCAGTCTCTCGGAAGTACATTTTTTTGAGCGCCTCTGGAATCCATCGCAAGGTAACGGCGTAATGACAGTTGAGGCTGCAACCACGCTTGCCGCGCGATTGATCCACACCCAGCACCGAGGATTGTTCTACAAACAGGGCGATTCGCATGACCACGATGCCGAGGCCCGTGAAATCGTCGCGGCGCTTGGTGAGCAGCGGACTCCGCTCGGGGTGTACGGCGCATTTCTCGGTGAGCAAGCTGCCAGGCAAAAAGGGGAGTCTGGCTGCGACCAGACCCCTCGCAACGTGTTTTTCTTGAACGAGATCCTGACGGCGTTTCCAGACTCGCGGGTGATTGTGATGGTGCGCGATCCGCGTGCCGTCATGTTGTCGCAGAAAAACAAGTGGCGACGACGATCTCTTGGCGAGTCCGCGTTGCCGCGGCGTGAAGTAGTGCGATCATGGTCTAACTACCACCCGTTGGTGACTGCCCGGCTGTGGAAGGGCGCCGTAGAAGCAGGAGAACGGGCCGCGCAACGCGATGATCGTGTGATGATTGTGCGATTCGAGGATTTGCTAGGCGACTCGGAAGCCACAGTGCGCCGAGTAGCACAGCACTGCAATGTGGAGTACTCCGAGGCGATGCTTGACGTACCACAGGTGAGTTCCTCGTTGGCAAGTGATGATCACAACGAACGTGGTCTTCGAACCGAAATGGCCGAGGCGTGGCGCGCTCATGGCGGCCTCTCCGCGACCGAGATCAAGCTGTGCGAGAAGGTAGCCGGAGACGCGATGGATCGTCACAGCTATCGTCGCGATGACGTATCGGTCAATCCCGCAGTATTAGGTAGTTGGTACGCCATGCTGCCGGTCAAGCTGGGTGTCGCCGCGGCGATGAACGCCAAACAGATTGGTAACCCGGTCGTCGCAGTGCGCCGTCGACTTGGGAAATAGCGGCGCCCGAATCGCTACGCATTTTCCCCGGTCAATCCGATAATTCGTGATGGTTTGCACCGCTACGCGTGGTGTCTATACCTCACCGCTGAAACCGTTCGTTGGGCCTCCAGTCTGGTAACTTTCGGAGGTTCGAGTCCCTAGGATCGGGTCACCCCGCACATGGACGTGGGCTTTATGCCCACGTTCTTTGTTGTTACGGCCCGTTTTAGGTTCAGTTGTACGTGCGAGTTTGAGTCCAGATGCGAAGCGAGGAGGTGCCAAATGATTGATATCGACAAGATCCGTAGCGCGGCGCTGCCCGTCCTCGCGACACTTGGCCTCGATCTGTACGACGTTGAAATCACTGGTTCCGGACGCGCTCGGACACTTCGCATCACAATGACTGCAAGTGACGGAGGTCTGGGAATTGATCAAATTACCGACGCGACGCACGCCCTGGACGCAGTACTCGACGCGTTGATCGATGGTCCGTGCATGCTCGAAGTTTCGAGCCCCGGGCTGGAGCGGCCCTTGCGCCGTCCGGAGCATTTCGCGACCGCGCTCGGACGGGCAATCAGCGTCAAATTTCGCGACACTGATGCCAATGCCACGGTACGGCGTGAACGGGTGCAACTCGTGAGCGCCGACGACGAATGCGTCCTCGTGCTCATGGCGAACGGCACCGAACAAACTATTCGCCACGACGCGATTACCGCGGCGCACACGGTTTTCGAATGGGGCCCTGCGCCGCGCCCCGGCAAAGGCAAACAGCCTGCTGCACAGCGCACGAAGGAGACGACGCGGTCATGAAGAACCCCGACATGATGGAGGCGCTGCGCGCCCTGGCCATGGAGCGAGGGATCTCTGAAGAGGATCTATTGTTGGCGTTGGCCAACGCGTTGGTGACTGCCTACAAGCGCCTGCCCACGTCGGCTGAAGAGGCCGAAGTCGAAATCGACCCCGACTCGGGTGAAATTCGCGTGATCGCGCTTGAAATTGATGAAGAGGGCACCATCGTCCGTGAATGGGACGATACGCCAAAAGACTTCGGCCGCATCGCAGCGCAGACTGCGAAGCAGGTCATCACGCAGCGCATTCGCGAGGTCGAGCGCGACCGCAAATACGAAGAGTTCGCGGGCCGTGAAGGCGAGATTGTTACTGGCATTGTGCAACAGACCGATTCGCGGTACACCTTGCTCGATCTCGGGCGAGTTGAGGCTCTATTGCCGCAAGCCGAACAGGTTCAAAACGAACGCTACGACCACGGCGGTCGCTGCAAGGCCTACATCGTTGAGGTTCGGCGCACAGCCAAAGGCCCACAGATCGTTGTTTCGCGCACCCATCCCGGGCTCGTCAAAGGATTGTTCGAACTTGAGGTTCCTGAGCTCGTTGATGGTGTCATCGAGCTCAAAGCGTGTGCACGTGAGCCTGGGCATCGCACAAAGATTGCGGTTGCCTCTCACGACCCCAACGTCGACCCTGTCGGCGCGTGCGTTGGCGCCCGCGGCATGCGGGTACGTCAGGTTGTGACTGAATTGCACGGTGAAAAGGTCGACATCGTTCCCTACACCGACAACGCGGCCGACTTTGTGATGAAGGCGCTCGCTCCTGCCAAGGTCAAAGAAGTACGGATCCACGAAGACACTGGTATTGCTGAAGTGATCGTCCCCGATTTTCAACTTTCGTTGGCGATCGGTAAAGAGGGCCAGAACGCGCGGTTAGCCGCTCGACTCACAGGTTGGCGGGTCGACATCAAAAGCGAATCGCAACTGGCCGAGGAAGAATCTGGTGAGTACGCCGAAGGTGAGTGGATCGATTCGAACGGCGAGATGGTCTGGCAGCCAGCCGAGGGTGGCGACACAATTTCGGCCGCTGAAGCTGGATACGCCGGTGTTGAACCCACGACCGCCACGGCGGCCGCTGTCGCCGCACCAGAAACCGCGGCCGAAGCACCGACGCCCGACGCGATGGATGAGTCCAGCGTTTCCGGGCCAACAGCCGACGCCGCTGGTGTTGACGATGGTGCGCCCGAAGCCAACGACGACCAGGTGGTGACCGGCGACGAAGCGTAAACCGATCCGTACGTGTATTGGCTGCAGAAGCCAGGCGACTCCCACCACGGGGTGGCGCCGAATTGCAGCGCAGCGTGACGGCGGCATCGAAACTGGTGATCACGCGCCTGGACGGGGAGCGTGGTGCTGCTCGGTGGATTGTTTTGACATAGCAGAAAAGCGGCGTGCGTTCGATCGAGCGTTACGCCGCCCGGTCTCGAGCGATGACCTCACGGTGTTGCGCGCGAGACTCTTTGAGTAGGCGACGAAAGTAGCGATTGGTTTGGCAGTTAAGAAGATCCGGGTCTATGAGCTTGCACGTGAGCTCGGCGTGGAAAACCAGGTGGTATTGGAACTTTCGGCGGAGCTGAAGCTCGGCGTCAAGAGTCCATCATCCAGCATCGATGACCCATCCGCGGACCGCGTACGTCGCCTCGCGACGTCGAAGGGACTGAAAAAAGAGCCCGTTCCCGAACCCGTGGTCGCAGCCGAACCGACGCCTGCGCCGGTGGCAGCGCCCGCCGCTGCGGCGCCCGTTGCGCCTGCTGCTTCTGACACTGCCACCCCTGAAACCCCGGCTGTCACGTCGCGACCCGCCACAACAGATGTAGCCGCACCCGCGGCGAAACCAGCCGCACCGGTTCGATCGGTTCGTTCCGCAGGAGCGGGCGTGGTGCGTTCGACTGGTGGTGTGCCCGCGCACCCGCCGACTGCGACACCGCAGCCAACGCCCGAGCGTCCGGCCGCACGCGTCGAAGCTGACGCAACGTCTGCTGGCGCACCTGCGCCTGCCCCGAGCACCGCAATTCCCGAGACGCCCGCTGCGGCTTCGTCTCGATCTGCGGCGCAATTGCGATCCGAAAGCGGCAAAGTAATTCCGCCGCCGCCCGGCCTCGGCGGTCGCCGAGTTCCTCCGCCGCCGCGCGGCCCAGGTCAGCGCCCAGGTGGTCCTGGCGGCGCGGGCAGCGCCCGCACCGGTAGCGCGCCCGGTCAGCGAACGGGTGGCGGTCCTGGTGGCGGTGGCGGTGGCGGTGGTTTCCAAGGTGGCGGCGGTCGTCCTGGCGGTGGTGGCGGTCCTGGTGGCGGTGGTTTCCAAGGTGGCGGCGGTCGTCCTGGCGGTGGTGGCGGTCCTGGTGGCGGTGGCCGTGGAGGCCCTGGTGGGAGTCAACGACGCCCATCGCGTCGCAAGAAGCGGCGTCGCGATTTCGATGAGAGCGAGCTCCAACAGAGCTTGTCCCTGACGCCGGAGAACACTCCAGTTCCCGAAGGCGAAATTGTTGTGCCGCGCGGCATCACAATCCAGGACTACGCGCCCAAACTGAACCGTCGACCTGCCGACCTCGTGAAGTTGTTGTTCGATGCCGGCGAAATGATCACTTCGACGGCGTCATTGGCTGACGAAATGATCGAACTGATCGCGGAGTCGCTCGGTGCCCAGGTACTCGTTGTCGAGCCTGGTAGCGAAGAAGAACTTGAGCTCATCGCGATGCTCACGGCTGATGATGACGATGATGACGAAACGCAGCTTGAGGCTCGCCCACCAATCATCACAGTGATGGGCCACGTCGACCACGGTAAAACCACGTTGCTCGACGCGATCCGCCAAGCCGATGTCGCTGCGGGCGAAGCCGGCGGCCTTACCCAGCACAGTGGTGCGTACCACGTGCATCGCACCGATCGCCTTATTACGTTTATCGATACCCCGGGTCACGAGGCGTTTACTGCAATGCGGCGACGCGGCGCGCAGGTCACCGATATCGCGGTGTTGGTTGCTGCTGCCGACGACGGCATCATGCCGCAAACGATTGAAGCTATTCATCACGCCAAGGCGGCTGAGGTTCCGATTGTTGTGGCGGTTACCAAAACCGACCGCGAAGATGCCGATCCCACCCGCGTGCGCGCCCAACTCACTGAGTACGAACTCGTGCCCGAAGAATACGGTGGCGATGTCACCGTGATCAATGTTGCGGCCAAGACGGGTGCCGGCATTGATGAGTTGCTTGAAGCCCTACTCAACGTGGCCGACTTCACTGACCTCGTCGAGGAACTCGTCGCCAACCCTCACAAACCTGCGCGGGCTGCAGTGCTCGAATCACACCTCGATCCCGGCCGTGGGCCAGTCGCGACGGCACTCGTATTCGAAGGAACGCTGCGCGTTGGTGACACGATTGTTGCTGGCCCCGCGTGGGGTCGGGTTCGTGCGATGTTTGATGAGCACGGCAAGTCGGTTACCGAAGCGGGCCCGTCGAAGCCCGTCGAGGTGCTCGGACTCGACGACGTTCCGCTTGCTGGCGATGAGCTTCGCGCCGCGCCCTCGGACCGTGTTGCTCGTACCGTTGCCGAAGCCCGTAAGCATCGTCGTCGTACGGCTGGGCTTGTGCACCGCGAGGTGCTTGGTGGTGGCGCTCGACTCGAAGACATTTTCGCAATGGTGCAGCGTGGTGAGGTTGCGACGCTGAACTTGATCTTGAAAGCCGATGTGCAAGGTTCGCTTGAAGCGGTCACCGAAGCGTTGCGCAAGGTCGATCAGACTCACGACGAAGTGCGACTTTCGTTTGTGCATCGGGGTGTGGGCGGTATCACCGAAAGCGATATCACCCTCGCTGCTGTTTCGAACGCAACGGTCATTGGGTTCAATGTGCGCCCGGATCGCAAAGCGCGTGAAACCGCCGAGCGTGAAGGCGTCGACATGCGTCTCTACGAGGTGATCTACGGCGTGCTTGAAGACGTCAACAAGGCTCTCGTTGGGATGCTCAAGCCCGAGTTCGAAGAAATTGTTACTGGCGAAGCTGAAGTGCGCGAAGTGTTCCGAGTCCCACGGATTGGTGCCATCGCAGGTTGCTATGTGCAAACCGGTGTCATCACTCGCGGTTCGAAGGTGCGGTTCCTGCGTGAAGGCACGGTTATCTGGAACGGTTCGATTTCCTCGCTGAAACGTTTCAAAGAAGATGCCCGCGAAGTGCGAGACGGTTTCGAATGCGGTGTCGGCCTCGACAACTACCAGGACTTGAAACCGGGAGACATGATCGAAACCTACGAAGAACGCGAGATCGTCCGCACCTAGCACCGGGCGCGCCTGGTGCGCAGGGCCTCGGGACCGAGCGTGGTCCCAGGATCTGGCGGTTTGCGCGGTTTCTGTGTGACCGCGGCGTGGGTGACGGTGCGCCGGGACTCGGGTGGTCCCACGATCTGGCGGTTTGCGCGGTGTCTGTGTGACCGCGGCGTGGGTGACGGTGCGCCGGGACTCGGGTGGTCCCACGATCTGGCGGTTTGCGCGGTGTCTGTGTGACCGCGGCGTGGCTGACGGTGCGGCCTAGCTTCAGGCCACGCGTCGCTCGAATGCCCTCAGCGTTGGTTCGAAGATCCGAGCTGCAGCGCCGTCGAGCATCTGTTTGTTGCAATGATCGATGCGCCAACCCGAGTTCTTGAAGTCGATGTCTCGGAAGCGATCATCCACAAAACGGTCCATGCTGGTGAGATGTTCCCAATAGCCATCGTATTCGATACCGCATTTCACTTCGGGCCATGCGACGTCGACGTACCGCGGGCCGTGTTCCAGCTCGACTCGGTAGTTGCGTTGCGGTGTGGGAAGCCCGTGTTTCGCGGCAAAGTCGGTGACGAGCACCTCCCATTCGTTGTAGGAGTTACTCAAATCGGGGTCGAGCGCGGCCACGACGCGTGCGACCCGTGCGGCTCCCGCTCGACCGGCCCGCAGCGCTTCGGCCCGCTCGGACAGCTCTTCGCCGCGAACTTTGCGCCGCACAATTGCTTTGGCGATCAATTGCTGGACCCTCTGGTCCGATAGAGGCGTCGCAACGTCGATGAGGGCACGCGCAACTGTGGTGGTTGAGACGTGTCGCTCGGTCGTGAGATCGATCGGAGGCAATGACCGTGACGAGTGCAGGCTTTTGCGGTTGAGGTTGCGCCGTGATCGTGTGACCACGATGTTGGGCAACGACGGAAAACTGCACAGATCGAACAGCGCAAGTGTGCTCCCTCGACAGGCGTGCGCATCGCCCGACAGAGTGTGGGCCAACAGTTCCTCAAGTGGACTGAGCCTTCCGATTGGCGCTGCACACATCACGTAAGGAGAAATTTCCAGCCATACGTTGTGGGCCCGGCGACGCCGGATTGCTTCGGGATCGAATCCGGCGCAGAGCGCTTCCGCATAGGTAAACAGTCGCCGTTCGGGGCCGACGAGTTTCGCCAGTGCCACATGTCGGCGGTCGGGTTTGGCTGTGGTCGTGCGGTTGCGATCTCGAATAGACATGGCAAGCTTCCTTATCTGATTCAGTGGGTGTCAGAGTGGGGAAGTCTCAGTTGTGATCCTCGCACGTCGTTGCGACATTCGGCGCGGCGGTGCGCGGCGTACGCAAGATGCGTCGCGACTCGGCGCGCGGGTGGTCCCACGATCTGGCGGTTTGCGCGGCTTGTGTGGGACCGCGGCAGGGGAGTCGGGCGCCGGGACCGGGGGTGGTCACTGGATCTGGCGGTTTGCGCGGCTTGTGTGGGACCGCGGGTGGGGTATCGCTGCGCCAAAGATCAGGAGTGTCGCGCCGAGGCTCGCTGCGACGGTACCTGGGCCGAGCCGACTCCACTGGAGTTGAGTCCCGAGTCCGGCGACGCTGATTGATGTTGCCAGTGTGGCGATGCCGGCCACGGCTTTCCCGCTGCGCCCTTTCGGGTCGCCAAAGCCAACAACGACCCACGCCAAGGCTCCCGACGCAGGGATGAGATACCAGACGATGGTGAGCGCAGTGACCTGCCAGCCACCCCCATCGACCCGATTCGCTACGCGGGCTGCAGCATCGATGAGCTCATGGCCGCGTAACGCGGCGCCGGGGCCGCGGCGCACCCAGTGCAGAAATGCTGCACTGAGTAACGCCACACCCCCGAGGACAAAGCATGCATCCGATGCCCGAGCACGCCTGGTGGTCAAGGCTTCGCAGCCACGACTGTGGTTGGTGGGAGCAGCATCGTCGGGCTGGTTGTAGACGGGTTGCTGGTTGCCTCGGTCTTTTCAACTTCCGCTACACCGACGCTCGAATCACTGCAGACGGCCCGACCGCCGGTTGTGACGCAGTTGGAGCCGTCGGGTTGTTCAACCTGTTGTTGGGACTGCGCTGGGGCATTGGCCCTGCGCCAAATCGTCACAGACAACTGTTGGTCGGAGAAGTTTCTGACGATGACCGAATATTCGACGCCTGCGTCGAGTTCGAAGGTCTCTTCGTATGACTCGGATTCGAAGTCGTAGCTGCTTTCGATTTGCTCGCCCTTCGGTCCAAAGAACTCGACGTAACCGTTGACGTGACCGTTGACGCCGGGCGCTAGGCGCGACACCACTGTCTCGGCATTGGTGAGCGTCAACGTGTATCGACGAGCGCCCGAAGCGCGAGGAACCTCGACGCTCGTGCCGAGAGTTATTGAGCCCGATGACGTCATTTCCTGGGGTTGGTTCAGGAGCTGTGCGAGCGTGTTGCGGTCGAATGCGTTCACCAAACTGTCGACGCCGTCGAGCACTGTGCCCATCGGGCTCACAAACCAACGACCGTCACGTTCGCTAGCTTGCAACGTTGCGATGTCGTCGGTGTCGCGGGGTGCAAGTCCGAAGTTCCGCATTCCTATGAACGGGACGAGATCAGTTGCAGCAATGCACTCCATATGACCAACAGCTGAATCATCCGAGATGTCGAAACAATTCTTGGTGATCGACCACGAAGCTCCGCTGTCGGTGGTGCCGCTCGCATCTAGCGACACCGTCGCTTCGTTGCCGTCGGTCTTTGCAGTGGACGTGAGCTTCGCAATGTTGAAGGAATCCTTGCCCAGATTGTCGTTCATCAACTGTGTAAATGCGGCGCGGTAGTCGTAGAGCGGGAATTCACTCGGCGGCACCAGGCTTGCCACCTTGGTCCAGTCCTTCGCCGAGATCGCTCGCAACATTTCATTTGCAGCATCTTCTGGTGTATTGGCACCAAGATTCGCGCCGTCGGCAGAACCGAATTCGGCAGCTGGGAGGTCGTAGGCGACGCGGGCGTATTCGAGGCCGGTGTACGCCGGGCTGATGTACCAGCCATCGCCGTCGCGCACCACCATCACGAACGGGTCAGCCTCGTTGACCGAAAGGTCGGCAAGATCAAAGTCTCCGGTTGTCTCGTCGGCGCGAGTTGCGTTGCGCAGCATCCGACCGAAGTCCGCCGAGTTGGTCTGCGCGTTGATCGTTCCGCTGAGTGTCACCTTCGCATAGCCGTCAGCCAACGTCTCTACATCTGTGCTGAGGTTTTTTACGTCGAGATCGAGTCCAGCGAACGGTTTGCTCGCAGATTGCACGAGTTCGGTTTCTGCAGCTTGTCGTTGAGCCTGGTCGACTGACTTGTGCAGACTGCGCACTTCCTTGGGGGCCATGATGTCGACGGCCGCCAGCAGGTCTTCATTGTTGATGGCATTCGCGAGTTGCTCGACGGCTTCGTTCGGTGAATCCGCACCACCGCCGCTGCCTTGCACTGACAGCGTTGCGAACCCGCCAACCCCGAGCAACGCGGCAAGGCCCATTGCACCGAAGCCGCGCCGACTACGGGACTTGCGTGTCGTTGCGTTCGGCGTCATTTCGATTAAGGGGACTTCGTGATCGTTCAACGTTGCTCCGATGTGTGAAGAGAGGGGTTGCGCGGCCGCGAGCGCGGCGGCGTGTACTACCGAATCGGCGCCCCGAGTGGTGCCGCGTTGTGCGAGTTGGTTCCAAAGTTCGTTGGGTTCGGTCATCGTCCTTGCTCCATTTCAATCGAGCCCCGAAGTGCTTTGCGGGCGCGTGACAGCGCCATACGCGCCGCCGGTCCAGACATGCCGCACGCTTGTGCGGCGTCTTGAGTTGGGAATCCCTCGACGTCGACCATGTACAACAAGCCTCGGTCCCGGGCGTCGATCGCCAATAGGTCTGAAAGTGCTGATGGGTAGTTGTCGTCGACGCCGTCGACGGCTCCGAGCCGGATATGCGCGGCCTCGGCCCGACGGTTGCGACGCCGTTCGTTCGTTGCGAGGTTCACGATGGATCGACGCAGGTAGGCGCCGATATCGATCACCGCCGATCGATCACCGCTCAAGAATCGAGTGAACGCCTCTTGCACGAGGTCGTCCGGTTCGACGTCGACGCGGCCAACGATGGCTGCGAAGCGCCGTAACGGCTCGTACAAATTACGAAGTTGCGATAGCAACGGTTCGTCCCATTGTGGCGCTCGTTGCATGGTGTTAGCTCCCATGTGTCTGCTCATACCCCTAACGACACCGTAGGCGTCCAATTTGCAACAGATTGCTTGTATGTTGCGCCTTTGTTCGCCCGACGCTGCGAGCTCTCTTCGGACTCAATTCGCTCATTCCTGCCCTTGGGCTCCTCCGGTCGCCTCGCGCAAGCTGTACATCGGTTACTGCTCGGGGTTGATGCGACCTCCGCCGGTAGTCTGGTCCGATGCCCGGTAAGCGATATCCACGCACTGCTCGCCTCAACGAGGTGGTGCACGAAGTCGTGGCCAATGAACTTGAACGCATGTCGGACCCTCGCCTTGAAATGGTGACGATTACTGGGGTCAACGTGTTGAACGACCTTTCTTCGGCGACGGTGTTTTATTCATCGATGAATTCTCCCGACGCCCAGCGAGCACTCGACTCGTCGGCTCCTCATCTGCGCAGCGTGCTGGGTAATGGCATGCGGGTGCGCCAGGTGCCGAAGCTGGTATTCGTTGCGGATCCTTCGATTGAAGCGGGCAACCGAATTGAACAAATTCTTGCCGAGGGCGGGCGTCGCCACGACACCCTCGACGACGAGTGACCGAAGCTAGTTACCGTGTCGCACTGCAATCCGCGGCGCGCGCAATACGAGCAGCGACGGAGGTCGCGTTGGCGTGCCACGTCACCCCCGACGGCGACGCGCTGGGCTCGATGCTGGGGCTCCACCATGTGTTGCAGGCCGCGGGCATTCGCTCGGTCTGTTCGTTTTCTGAACCTTTTGTCATTGCTCCGCACTATCGGGAGCTCATCGGTCTCGACCTGATCATCCCACCGGCTGAATTCCCGAAAGCACCGGAAGTGATGATCACGTTCGATTGTGGCTCGCTCGGCCGACTCGGCGACCTCGGCGCGCCCGCGATTGCCGCAGGCGAACTCATCGTCGTGGACCATCACCTGAGCAACGAGCGGTACGGCACAATCAATGTCATCGACCCGAACGCCGCGGCGAGTGGTGTCGTGGTGCGTGATCTCATCGCCGAACTAGGCCTTGCGCTTAATCGAGACGCGGCCGTATGCCTTTATGCAGCTTTGGTGTGCGACACTGGTCGCTTCCAATACTCGAGTACCACGCCCGAGGTGTTCGAGCTAGCCGCGGAATTGGCCCGCTTCGATGTGCCGATTCCCGATCTTTCACGCACATTGTTCGAAGAGCATCGGTTCGCGTATTTGCAGCTCATGGCGACAGTCGTACAACGCGCGGAACTGTTTGTCGACGAACGCTTTGTCTGCACAGTCGTGTTGCAGAAGGACCTTGACGAATTCGGCGTGACCATGGAAGAAGTCGAAGGCCTGATCGATGTGGTGCGTCGGACGCGTGAAGCTGAAGTGAGCGCGGTGCTCAAACAAGACGTCGACGGCACGTTTCGAGTCAGTTTGCGCAGCCTCGGATCTGTCGACGTGTGTGCGATCGCGCAATGCAACGCTGGAGGTGGTCACCGATTCGCGGCAGGATTCTCGAGCCGCGACCCGGCTGAAGCGATTGTCGGCCGCATTCGTGCCGCGCTCGCGCAAGCCGTGTAGATCGATGGTCCGCCCGGCGAATGTGCATGGTCTGGTTGTGATCGATAAGCCCGCAGGCATTACCAGCCACGACGTTGTAAGTAGGTGCCGCAAGATTTTCGGACAACGCCAGGTCGGCCATGCTGGCACACTCGACCCCGATGCAACTGGCGTGCTCCTCGTGGGGCTGGGCGACGCCACGCGGTTGTTGCGTTATCTGTCGGAGTCGATAAAGAGTTACCGAGCGACAGTGTGTTTCGGAACTGCGACCGACACTCTCGATGCGGCGGGGGTTGTTACCGAGACGGTCGACATGCATGTCACGGATCTCCAAATTCGCCATGCGACACAACAGTTTGAGGGCGAAATTCTTCAGGTTCCTCCGATGGTTTCAGCAATCAAAATCGGCGGTAAGCGATTGCACGAACTCGCGCGGGAAGGCATCGAAATTGCACGCGAAGCCCGGCCGGTCTCGATTTATCGCATCGAGGTTGAAGCAACGCAATGTGCTGCCCAACCGCAGACCGCAACGATGTTCGTTGAATGCAGCAGCGGCACGTATATCCGCACGCTCGCCGCAGACCTTGGTGTTGCGCTGGGTGGCGTCGCGCATCTGGAGTCGTTGCGGAGGCTTTCGGTGGGGGCGTTTGGCGAACACGAAAGCCGCTCGCTTGATGAGATCGCCGACCTCACAATCGCCGCAGTGCTGTCTCCCTTGGAAGCAGTTCGTTCGATGCCCCATTTCGAGCCGTCTGCTGAGCAGCTGGCAAAGATATGCAATGGGTCAACGTTTTCGAGTTCCGAATTCTTGCCCGTGACGCTGTTTGACCATCCGGGCCCATTCGCAGTCCGCAATGCCCGCGGCGATCTCGTTGCGGTCTATGAGCGGCGCGACGATCCGCGTGGCGTCAAGCCTGCGGTCGTGCTCGCTCACGCCGTTGCGCAATGATGTGCATATGGTGTCGAGCCGCGAGCACATGATGCAGATTCATCATGACCCCAATGCTGTCGAAGGGGCGATTGTCGATGGGGCAGTGGTCACGATCGGCGCATACGACGGGGTACACCGGGGGCATCAAGCGTTGCTTCGGTTGGTCCATGACCTTGCAACTGCCCGAGGTCTCGAAGCGGTCGTAGTGACCTTTGATCGCCATCCTGCAGAAATTGTTCGGCCGGAGTCGGCACCGCTGTTGCTCACCACGTTGGACCAGAAGCTTGAACTTCTCGCGGCCACGGGTGTGGTTGACCACGCAGTCGTGGTGAAATTCGATGCTGTTCGAGCTACTGAGACCGCCGAAGAATTCGTGAACGGTGTGTTGGTTGGCGTGCTCAACACCAAGTTGGTAGTCGTGGGCGCGGATTTCCACTTCGGCCATCGTCGCGCTGGCAACGTTGCGCTGCTGGAAGCGATGGGTGCTCGTTTGGGCTTCGAAGTAATTGGCCTTGGTCTTGTGGCTGCTGAACCGGGCGCGCAGCCCTTTTCATCGACCCGCGTGCGTGCCCTAGTCGCCGACGGCGAGATGCGCGCCGCCGCGGAACTGCTTGGCCGTCCGCACTCGGTTCGCGGCCTCGTTGAGCGCGGTGATCGACGGGGTCGAGAGCTTGGCTACCCCACGGCCAACGTTGCAGTGGCAGCCAACGCCTGTTTGCCATCGGACGGTGTTTACGCGGGAACCTTCGTCGATGGGCAAGGCGTAGAACGCCCAGCTGCGATTTCTCTAGGCCGCAGGCCCACGTTTTACGACGAACGAGGCTTGCGACTGTTGGAGCCGTTCATATTGGACTTCGACGGTGACCTGTATGACCAGCAGGTGGAAGTGCGGTTCCACCACCGCCTCCGGGGCCAGATGAAGTTTGACGGCGTTGACCCGTTGATCGCCCAGATGCGTCTTGACGTCGCAGCAACTCGACGCCTCATGGCCTAGGTGGGCTGATCGCGGTGGTGTCGAGGCGAGATTCGGTGATCCGACGTCGGCTGTGGTGCCGTGGTAGCTTCAGAGGTCGCTTCGGGGCTGTCTCGAAGCTGATCTAGCCAAGTGTTTATCTGGGAAAGCTTTTTTCGCACATGCCGAACAAGACCGCCACGATCTCCGAACACCGCCGCCACGACTCAGATACTGGGTCGACGGAGGTCCAGATCGCGTTGCTCACCGAACGTATTCAACACCTTACCGAGCACCTGAAGTCCCATAAAAAGGACCATCACTCTCGTCGAGGCCTGTTGATGCTGGTGGGGCGACGTCGGCGATTGCTCGACTACCTCAAAGGCAATGATGTCGAGGGGTACCGTACGTTGATCGCCAAACTGGGTATCCGCCGCTAACACCGCGAGGAGTGCAAAACTGCACTCCTCGTTTTGCGTCTGGCGTCGTGACTGTTTCTGAGCTCATTCAGAAGCCCGTAGTGAGGTCCGGGCGCAATCGAAGCAACAATCCACTGCTTTGCGAAGAGGTGGAGGTTGCCGGTTGCCACCGCCTCGGCACCGCTGTCGTTTGACAGAGTCCCGCACCGAGACGCTGACCACTGGGAACGTCTCCTCTCCAAGGCACCACAACACCCACGCGAAGCGTGTGGGTATCAATGAGAGGAGCGTGCACCCATGGGTGACGCCATTCGTGTATCTGGCCCGGTGAATGCCGACGGCCTTGAAATGTCGTTCGAAACTGGAAAGCTGGCAAATCTCGCCGACGGGGCCGTGCTCTGCAAAATCGGCGAGACGACGTTGCTCAGCACCGTCTGTACCTCGAAGCCACGGGACGGCATCGACTTCTTCCCGCTCACCGTTGAGGTCGAAGAACGTATGTACGCGGCCGGAAAGATCCCCGGCTCGTTTTTTCGTCGTGAAGGTCGTCCTGGTGAACAAGCGATCTTGACCTGTCGCCTGACCGACCGTCCGTTGCGCCCGAGCTTTCCCGAAGGTTTCCGCAACGAAGTTCAGGTTGTCGCCACCATTTTGGGTGTCGACCTTGAGAATCCGCACGACGTTCCGTCGATTAACGCAGCTTCGGCAGCGTTGATGATCAGCGGGATCCCGTTCGACGGCCCGGTTGGCGCCGTGCGTTTGGCACACCTCGATGGAGAGTGGGTCGCGCACCCAACGTTCCAAGAGGGCGAGCGCTCGACGTTCGAGATCGTGGTTGCGGGGCGTCAACTTGACGACGGCGATGTTGCGATCATGATGGTCGAAGCCGGTGGCACCAAGCGCTCATGGGAATTGTACGAAGACGGTGCGCCGAAGGTCGACGAAGCCATCATTGCTCAGGGTCTCGAAGAGTCAAAGCAGTGGATCGCCGCGTCGGTGCAATTGCAGTTGCAACTCAAGGCCAAAGTCGAAGCCGCGCACGGCAAGATCGAAACGATCGATTACCAAGTGCACACCGACTACGACGACGACGTCTTCGCTGCAGTGGAAGCTCATGCATCCGCACCGATTGCCGAAGCAATGAAAATCGCGGACAAGCACGACCGAAACGAAAAGCTCGGCGAAATCGACAGTGACCTTCTGGTTGCGCTGGTCGGTACCTCGGATGCTCCTGGCGCGTTTGCTGATCGGTCAGCGCAAGTGAAGCGAGCGTCGCGCAGCGTGCAAAAGAAAGTTGTGCGGAGCCGGATTGTTAATGAAGGTGCTCGCATCGACGGCCGTGGGGTTGCCGAACTTCGTCCGCTGAGCGCAGAAGTTGGCATCCTCAGCACCGCGCATGGCACTGGCTTGTTCCAACGTGGTGAAACTCAAGTGTTGTCGGTGACGACGCTGGGCATGATGCGGATGGAACAGATGGTCGATACCTTGTCGCTTGACGACAAGAAGCGATACATGCACCACTACAACTTCGCACCATTCTCCACCGGAGAAACTGGGCGCGTCGGCTCGCCGAAACGCCGCGAAATTGGCCACGGTGCACTTGCGGAACGCGCACTCGTACCAGTGCTTCCAACGGTTGAAGAATGGCCGTACGCACTGCGGGTTGTGAGCGACGTGTTGGCTTCCAACGGCTCCACTTCGATGGCCTCAGTGTGCGGCTCAACGTTGTCGCTGATGGACGCCGGTGTACCGATCAAAGCTCCTGTAGCCGGTATCGCGATGGGCTTGGTGTTCGCCGAGGGCAAATACACCACCCTTACCGACATTCTTGGTGCCGAAGACGCGTTTGGCGACATGGCCTTCAAGGTCGCGGGCACCAGTGAGTTTGTCACCGCGCTGCAGCTTGATACGAAGATTTCAGGGATCCCAGCCGACGTTTTGGCCGCTGCGCTCCAGCAGGCCAAGGAAGCCCGTTTAAAGATCTTGAGCACGATGGCAGAAGCCATCGACGCACCGCGTGAAGAAGTTCGTGACAGTGCGCCGAAGATCATCAGCTTCGAAATTCCGATGGACAAAATCGGTGAGGTGATTGGGCCCAAAGGCAAGGTCATCAACACAATTCAGCAAGACACCGGTGCCGACATCGCGGTCAGTGACGACGGCATGGTGGGTATCGTGTCAATTGGATCGAAAGAGTCGGCTCGCGTCGAAGAAGCACAGCGTCGGATCATGCTCATCCTCGATCCGCCAACTGCGGAACTTGGCGGTACGTACCTCGGCAAGGTTGTAAACATCACCAAGTTCGGTGCGTTCGTCAACATCTTGCCTGGTCGTGACGGATTGATTCACATCTCAAAGTTGGGTCGCGGCAAGCGCATCGACCGAGTTGAAGACGTGGTGAACCTCGGCGACGAAATCGAAGTTCGCGTTGATGACATCGATCAAAACGGCAAACTTTCATTGACGCTGACCGGCGATGACAGTGGCGACGCTGGCACCGGCGGAGCCTCAGCCCCGAGCCGCGACGGCGGCGACCGCCCTGCCCGCGCGGAAGCCCCTGCGGCTTCGAGTGGGGTTGCGACCGTGAGCTTCGAGTCGGCTTGGGAAGGCGATGCATCGGGCGAGTTCGGTGACCTCGGCCCCGAAGCCGAGCGCGGCGCTGGTGGTGGCGATCGCGGCCCGCGTCGTGGCGGCGACCGCAACCGTCGCGGCGGTAACAACGGTGGCCGCAACCGCTAGTTCACCAATTTGGTCTACTGGGTCGGGCCGCGAGGCTCGACCCAACCAATTGGTATACGCCCACAATGATTGAGGCTTTCGTATGACTGACGCGATCGCGCGCTCGCTGCACCCCAATGGATTGCGAGTAGTCACTGAGACGCTTGCACAGTTGCGTTCGGTGACTATTGGCGCGTGGGTCGGCACTGGTGCACGTGACGAGACCGACGTGCAAGCCGGTTCGAGTCATTTTCTTGAGCACCTGCTGTTCAAAGGCAGTGCCGATCGATCGGCACGCGAAATCGCAGAGACGATTGAGAATGTGGGCGGCGAGATGAACGCCTTTACCTCACACGAACAAACTGTGTTTTACGTGCGAGTGCCGAGTGAGCACCTTGAGCTCGCAACTGATGTGTTGAGTGACGTGGTCTGGAACCCTGCGTTTCGCGCCGACGAAGTGGAAACTGAACGTCAAGTGATTCTCGAAGAGATCGGGATGCGTGACGATACGCCCGATGATCTCGTCCACGACTTGTTCGGCACGACGATCTTTCCGCAGCACGTACTAGGTCGTGAAGTAATTGGCTTTTCTGAAACGGTTGCGGCGATGAGCCGCGAATCGATTCGTGAATATCACGCAGCCCACTACGTGCCGAGCAATGTCGTATTTGCGGCTGCGGGTGACCTCGACCACGATCAGTTTGCGACGCTCGTTGGCAACAATGCTCCGCAGACATCGGCACATCGCCCGGCTCGCACGAATGCTGATGCTGGCGTGACCAAGCCCCTCGGTTTGATTGAGCGCGACACTGAACAAGCCCATCTGGTGATGGGCACACGGGGTTTCGCTCAGCATGACGACGACCGTTACGCCTTCACGGTGCTCAATCATGTTGTAGGTGGGGGGATGTCGTCGCGGTTGTTTCAAGAAGTGCGCGAGATGCGGGGTTTGGCGTACTCGGTGTACTCCTTTCGAGCCGCCTATGAAGACGCCGGATTTCTGGGGATCTATGCCGGCACCGCTGTGGAGCGCGTGCACGAGACCCTTGAGGTGATTCACGCGCAACTGGATCGGCTGATTCGTGATGGCTCGGTAACGACAACGGAGCTTGATGCGGCGAAGAGCAGTCTCAAAGGTTCGCTCGTCATGTCGCTGGAAACTTCATCCTCGCGGATGCGCCGCCTTGGACGTGGCGAACTTGTCGACGGCGAAATCCCTAGCCTTGATGAGTTGGCGGCCAGAGTTGATCGTGTGACGCTCGATGATGTGGCTCGAGTGGTTGACCGTGTGTTGCGGGATCAACCGAGATCGTTGGCTGTAGTTGGCCCGTTCGAAGCATCTGATTTCGCAGCAGCTCACGCGTAGCGATTGCTGAGCCAGGCTCAGCCATGATTCAGTGCTGGCTCACGTCACTTGAATCCACGTTGCGACCGACGGGATTCCTGCCGAATCGACTGCAAACAACATGTAGGGACCGGGCGGAACTGTCCCGTCTGCGGGGAGATAGCCGCGGAGCCCGACCTTTCCTGCTGGTCTTGCAGAAGTTTCCAACTCAACGGTGCGTTGGTGCATGTCGGTGGCATGGGTAGTGGAACCGGGCTGGATCAATACGAGTTTCGCGATGTTGGTGGTCGTTGACACCGCAATGCGGGCCCCGCGTGCCGCGCTGGCAGGCGCCGACGCGATGATGGGGCGAGCACCCTTGAACAGATATGGCGGTGAATAGATTTCGAGTTGCGTCCCGCCTCCACCAGGAACTGAAGAGCCATTGTCGCCGGCGGAAAGTACGCGTCCATCGGGGAGCAGGATCGCGGTGGAGTGATACGCGCGGCGCAGTGTTTGTGACGCCATTGGGGTCCACGTGTCGGCCGTCGGATCGTAGAGCAACGTCTGGAGGTGTGCCTGGCCAAATTTGTCAAGACCGTTGCCGCCGATCACCGCGATAGTCCCATCTGGCAACACCACAGAGTTCATGTTCGTGCGGGCCGCGGGCATTGGTGCGGTCAACCGGAAGCTCGGTTGAGGGTCCGACAAGTTGATTCGCTCAGCTACGGCCGTGGTGATGCCGTGATGCTTGTTTTTGCCGCCGTAGACGGCGATTTCGAAATCACCGCCTGGTTTCAGCGGCAGCAGCATTGCATTGGGGTAGTCCATATGCACAACGTTGGGAACGGGCCCCGCATCGATGCGCCAATTCACCGTATCCATGAAATCGCTGCGATCGCCGGCGAACCAAAATATTGAACCGTCGGGCAAGAGGAATCCGTTGGGATACAAGCCTTGTTGATAGTCGAGGTTATAGGTACCAACGAGTTGTGGTGCTGCGGTGAGCGAGGGACCGAACGTCTCGACGTCCCAATTCGCCTTCTTCAACACGTCTCGCCCGCCGACGATGACCGCGCCACCATTCATCGTTTCGATAACTGTGGGATACCAGCGGCCTTTGCTCATGGACGGGGCCTGCGACCACGATTCAGTTTGCGGATTGAACAAATACACGACCGGAATGCCCGAAGATCCGCCGTTCAAAATATCGACCCCGCCGACGACCAGCACCGTGCCGTCGGCTAAGACCGTGGCTCCGCCGCAGAACAAGTTATCGGTAGACGAGGGATCAACCCGCCGTGCGGTTTGCGTCGCGGGATCCCAGACCGCAGCCATCGTGCGTCCGGTTGTGCGGCCGTCGGGCAGGGTGTACGAGAGCTGACTGAACATCAACACCTTGCCAGTTGTGAGCAATGTGGTGTGGACGCCGATGACAGGGGTACCGTTTTGCTTGGGAGCAGACCATTGCCCGACGACGTCAGGTGTGGCAGCCGCGGTCGCGACCGCAGGTGCAAATGTTGCTCCGTTGGCGCCCTCGGATCGAGCCTGCGCATGTTCATGCGCCATGTCTTGTCCGAACATTCGCAGCTCGGCGTGGTCAACTTGTGGGTCGCCGTTCGACTGAGCAACTGCGGGTGTTGCTGGCGTTTGGCGCGGCCTGGCGGCCGATGGCCCAGCGGTGGTTGCCGTGGTTGCCGCCGTGCCTGCTGAGACGATCGCAGCGAAAGCAGCTATCGCGCAGGCACGAGCGCCCAAGAGGTTGGTCATGAGGTCTCCCCATCGTTGCTCACAATTTGTTGTAGGGAACCTACAGCCCGGGTGAGACAATGAAGTGGAAATCGGCGCTAGCCCGGAACAGACGATGCATCGACGCCGCCAGTAGCCGCCGCGCCAGTAGCGGTCGCGCGCGTCAGATCACGACGACGGGGGTTGTTGCTGACCGGTTACCTGCCGCATCAATCGAACGTACGAAGTAGCGGCCGGGGCTGGGAGCTAGGTAGGTCTTCTCCGCTTGCACAGCAATGACGCGGTCGTCGCGAAGAATTTCGTAGGTGACCGGCGAGCCAGCAGGGTCGGTGACCGCGCGCCACACGATTTTGGACCGCACATGTTTGATGGCCGCAGGAGTAGGCGGCGCCGTCGCATCTCGTTGACAGTGTCGAGCGAAGCCACCAAGCCACTGGTTCGTCCATGTGCTGATCAAATCGCCGCCGATCCATAAGCAACTATTGGTATCGACGAGGAGATCCCACGGCCCTTCATATTGGGTCGACATGCTGATCTGTGGTTCGAATGCTTCCACCACGTCGAAGGTCGCGGCATCCACGGCGAGCGCCCAACTCACCGGGATCACGCGGGAGTAGTCATGATCTACGGGATACGTGTTGGTATCGGTGTAGGTCCAGTTGCCGCAGTGACACGACGTGTAGATGAGGCCATTGGAAGCCGCGAGCGCTTGGAAGTCGCCGCCGTATCGAGTGACGTGGGCGCGCTCAAATTGCAGGTCGCTACGCCGGTATCGCTGCAAGGAATGTTGGCTCCCACCCAGCGTGAACGTGCTGCCTTGGTCGAGTACCGCCAGCATGAAATGAGTCGTGGGGCCCGTGTCGCTAGGTACGTAGGCTCCAAGGCCCGGGATCGGCGCGCCGGTCGCTTGATCTACCACCGCGACTGCAGTCGACGACGCTGCGTTGTATGTGGTGAAACGTCCGACAATGCTGACTCGCTCGCCGTCGGCGCTGGCGTCGATGTCTGTGGGTATTGCATTGACGACGCCGGTCCACGATGGATCCGGTGTGCCGTCTGTAGTCGAAACGCGGGCAACGCCGCCGGTCGCAACCGAAGCTAACGAGGTTCCACCTTTGATGGTGTTGAAGCTTCCGACGGCGTACACGTAGTTGCCCTGCACATCAATGGCGCGCACCCACGGGCGAGAGCCCGCGAAGCGCTTGTTCGACACGGGAGCTTGCCAACCGGCGGCGGGAACGCCTGTGGTCCGATCGAGCATCGCGAGGCCAGCGGTATTCGAGGCACCATTGACACTCGTAAAATTTCCCGCAACGAGAAGTTGCCCATTCGGTGCGGCTTCGAGGTCGTACACGAGGCCGTCAAGCACCGGGCGAAAGCCACTGAGCCAATTGCCAGTGGTGACGTCGAACGCGGCGAGAAAGTTTTGGGCAATTGGCGTTGCGGCCGACCCGTTCTGCACATGTTCAAATTTGCCGCCGACAAAAACAGTGTTGCCGACTTGTGCAAGCGCAAGTACTGGCGAGTCGTTGGCAGGATCAGGGTCGGCCACTTTCAGCACCCCGGTCACGCCCCAATTCATGGTGGAGGGCGTGTTCGACACGATTGCAGGTTGGGAGTCTGACGGGAGGCCACCGTTGCCGATAGGTGTGAATCCGGCTTCGGCGTCACCGAATTGCGGACGGATCCACACCTGCGCGAATGCAACTGCATAGTTTTCGTCCGCCGCCGCCCAAAGGTACGAGCCGCCTGCTGCGGATCCGGCAACCGTTGAGCCGTACGAGAAACCAGCTTGAGAATTGTGGCCAAACCAAGGCCACGTAAACACTCGCATCGTTGCGTCGTCGATCGCAACATCGGAGGTGCTCGCAGCGAATGCATTGGAATTGGGAAGGGGATAGTTGATGCCGTTGATATCGATTGAGTTGAGCAGAATGCCGCCGCCAAAACCCCACGACCACGAGTGCTCGCTGCGTAAGTGATATCTCAATTCCTGCCATGCTGTGCCGGTATCGTTGGCCGCTCGGCGAACCCGGATGCCGTCGTTCAGAGCATCGGTGCGCCCGCCCCCGAGAAGCCCGTTGATAGTGGAAGTACTGAGCGATGCGGGGGCGAATGCGCTAGGCCCTGAGATCGCCGTGCGCAATGTGGCGGGGCTGCCTTGGCCCGCGCCGTTGAATCGCCAACCTTGGCGGCCACGCCCAATGAGCACCCACCCTCCGCCGTCGGTGGTCATGTCGCAATAGAACTGACTCGGCGCGATCAGTTGCGGCGTGACGAGCCAATACATGCCGTCGCCGCTCGCAGGAAAACTTTGTTTGATCGCGTAGCACGATGGAGCAGCCTCGACGGCGCTCAGACCGTTGCGGACTGTCATGGCGGGAGGCGGCGAGGTGCACGAAACGATGACTGCGGATGTCGCGACGCAGACCGCGACAGTGGCCGCTCGTCGTATTCGTGAAAGCAAAACTGAACGTCCCCTACATCTCCCGGCTCGCCCCCGGACGACTGCGATATGAGCATGCTAACGGTTCGGGACGCGGTGTGCGCCTCGCTGCACGTCGAGGGTGCCAGCCGACTAGCGCACGAAAGTTCCCACAATGACGATGCGACGCTGTGGTTGGCTCCGATACTGTCGAAGCATGATTCGTGTTGGAGTGTGTGGTGCGGCCGGTCGCATGGGCGCGACCGTGTGTCGAGCGATTCTTGAGGCCCACGACTTAGAACTTGTGGCAGCCGTCGATGCGTACGGTGCCGGCCAGACCGTTGCTGGCAGCACCATGGTAATTGCCGCCGATCGCGATGCATTTATCTCGACCGCAGCCGAAGTGGTGATCGATTTCACTGTGCTGGCGGCGGCGCGCGACACCATCGCGTGGTGCGCCGCGAACGGTGTGCATGTGGTTATGGGTACCACCGGTTTCAGCGACGAGGAGATGGCTCAGTTTGAGTCGCAGTTCAAAGACTCGGCAGCGAACGCCATCATCGCAGCGAACTTCACCATTGGCGCGATTCTGATGATGCGATTCGCCGAGCTCGCGGCACCGTGGTTTGAAACTGCCGAGATCATTGAGCTCCACCATGACCGCAAGATCGACGCGCCGTCCGGGACGGCGGTGCGAACTGCGCAACGAATGGGTGCCGCAAGCCAAGAATGGGCACCCGACCCAACAACGACCGAGGTTGCGCCGGGTGCTCGCGGGGGAACTGTTGCAGGAATTCCTGTGCATTCGGTGCGGATGCGCGGCATGTTTGCTCATCAAGAGGTGATCTTGGGTTCGGCTGGCCAGACGTTGAGCATCCGTCACGACAGTTTTGATCGCGATGCCTATATGCCGGGTGTGTTGCTTGCGGTTCGACAGGTCGGATCACGTGACGGTCTCACCGTCGGGTTGGATGCATTGCTCGGTCTATAACGGGCCCTCATTCGCGGCGCATCGAGCAAGCGGGTTCTGCTCACCGCTGATCGTTGCGCAAGGACTCTCGGTGAACGTTGATTATTTCGATTGCGAGCTCGGCGATCGTGGTGAGGATTCGAGCCGGGCTGTGATGTTGGAGATAGACGCGATTGGCAACGTGGAGGGAATCTGCTGGGTTGTACCGATTCAAGATGACGGCGATCGGTACTCTGCAATGCAATCGGATCGCATCGACGGTAAGCGTTACCGCGTTGATGGTGCCGAGGCCCGCGTCTGCGACGACAACCGCTAGCGCGGTTGGCAACTGCGTCATCAGATCTAACCCGTCACCATCGTGGGCGAGCGGTGATCTCAGGCCGCCGGCACCTTCGAGCATCATGACATCAGCTGAGGTTGCCGCGATCTCGTTCATGAGATCCTGGAGCAAAATGGGTGGCAATCGCAACGCATCCGCTGCCATCGGGGGCGCCATCGCTATTGGGTAGCGGCGATTCGCCGGACAGACTTCGGTGTCGGTTTCTCCACTCGCGGCACTCAAGACCGCAGAATCATGGGGGTGCTGGTCGTCGGGGTCGAAGCTTTGCGCTGGCTTGCGTGCAGCCACCGTGATTGATTGTTTGCGAAGCTGTGCGATCGTGGCTGCTGCCACAAACGTTTTTCCGACTTCGGTGCCAGTCCCGGTGACCACAACGAGTGTCTTCATGTGTGTCGGCAATCAAGCGTGGGTTCGATCGCTGCGAGAGCGCTACACAAATCATCGAGTTGCGAATCGGTATGGAGCGCGCTGATCGCAATTCGCAACCTGCAGGTGCCGGGCGCGACGGTTGGAGGACGAATTGCGGGCACCAGCAAGCCGCGATCAAGAAGTTGCTGGGAGGCGGCGATTGCGGCGTCTTCAGCGCCGAGCAGTATCGGGATGATTGGCGATGCATGATCGCTGCGCACTCGTCGAACGTTGGCCCCGAGTCGGTCAATGAGCGATGTGCCTTCGTTGGATCGCACGACCTCGAGCGCCGCGAGGGCCGCGGCCGTGTCGGCGGGAGTAGCAGCCGTCGTGAAGATATAGGAACGTGCGCGGTTCACCAGCAAATCGGTGAGGATCCGCGGCCCGGCGACGAAACCGCCGAGCGCACCGAGCGTCTTCGACATTGTGCCAACCCGAAGATGGGCAACGGGGCTGAGGTCAGGGTCGGGGCCGAGCACCGCGTGGGCTTCGTCCAATACAAGCAGTGCTTGATGGGCAGTCGCGAGTCGTACGAGGCCCTCGGTATCGGCGACATCGCCGTCCATCGAAAAAACGGTGTCGCTCACGATGATGCAACGGCGACCATCGGCTGCGCTCAGCAGTTCATCGAGATGCTGCAAGTCGCGGTGCCGATAAATTCGAATTTCGGCCTTTGAGTTGCGACAACCATCAATGATCGAGGCATGGTTGAGCTCATCCGAACAGATCAACGTGTTCGGATCTGCGAATGTGCTGAACACGCCTAGGTTCGCCGCGAATCCGGTAGGGAATAACACCGACGATTCGCAGTGCTTCCAACGGGCGAGTTCCATTTCAAGTTGGTCATGCAACGTTCGGGCGCCGACGATCAAACGGGCGCTGCCGCTGCCCGCACCGAAGTTGTCGAGCGCGGCGTGCGCCGCGGCAATAACCGCTGGATGCTGTGAAAGGCCTAGGTAGTCATTCGAAGCGAACGAAACAACTTCTCGGCCATCTTGGAGCATTCCGACAGGGCCCCGCGAGTCGAACGCCCGCGGTGAACGCCAGCGTCCGAGCTGATGAATCGCATCGGTTTCGTGTTGGGCCCAATCGAACCAGGTCATCGCGGAATCAATCGCTCGCGACTTCGTCGATGGCCGCGCTCAGCGCGTGCACGATCTCGTGCACTTCTTCAGAGGTCAAGGTGAGCGGCGGCATCAGAATGACGGTATCTCCAATCGGACGCAGGAACACTCCGCGGTCTGTCGCGGCTGCAGCAACTTTGCGACCCCAACGTAAGCCGGGGATCGGAGGCGCGAGTTCGATGCCACCCATGAGTCCGCGGAGCCGTATCTCTTTGACCGCCGGGTTGGCGTCGATGCGATCATGCAACAATTGTTCGAATTCCAGTGACCGTTCGCGCACGTTGGCGAGCACATCCCACGCTTCGATGAGCTCGAGGTGACGAAGCGCGACTGCAGCCGCGAGCGCGTTTCCACCATAAGAATGCCCGTGATAGAAGGTCGTTGTGCCGAGATCGGGGCCAATGAATGCTTGGAAGATGCGATCGCTTGCTGCAGTCACAGACATCGGCAAGTAGCCACCGGTGAGCCCTTTGCCGAGGCAGAGCAGATCGGGTTCCAGTCCGCACGTCGTCGACGCAAACAGCTCACCAGTGCGACCAAATCCCGTGGCGATCTCATCGCAGATAAGCAGCACGCCATTGGCCTTGCACGCCGCGCCAAAGCGGCGCAATCCATCGAGGTCACAGAGTTGCATTCCGGCGGCGGCTTGCACCGAGGGTTCGATGATCACTGCTGCGAGTTGGTGAGCATGTTGTTCGACTAAAGCAATCGCACGGTCGAAACACTCGGGGTCATCAAACGCCGGTGCGCGCAGTACATCGAAACGCAGTGCGTTGAAGATGTCGGCCCCGAATCCGTCGTCGCCGACTGACAACGCGCCGATGGTGTCACCGTGGTACGCACCTCGAAAAGCAAGAAACTTTGAGTGCGCGGGTTCTCCGACGTTGGCCCAATACTGGAACGCCATCTTGAGTGCTTGTTCCACCGCGCTTGCACCGTCTGACGCGTACAGAAAATGAGGTCGATCGACGGGAACGACCTTGGCGAGCGCTTCGGAGAGTTCGATGACGACTTGATTGCCATTGCCCAACATCGTGCTGTGCGCGCCCTTGGCGAGTTGCTGAACAATCGCGTCGTCGAGTTCAGGGACTCTGTGGCCGAGGGTCGTGACCCACAACGAAGAAACCGCGTCGAGGTATCGCCGACCGTCAGTATCGATGAGGTGATGACCTTCGGCGTTCGCAACAATCATGGGGCGATTCGCGGCAAAGGAGTCCATCTGAGTGAACCCGTGCCAGACGACATTCACGTCTCGGGTTACCCAGTCGTCGTGTCCTATGTTCATGTTGAGGCATCGTACGGGCGACAATGGTGGTGTGACTGTTCCAATCGCTGCAGATGACCCGCTTTCCGCCCGAGATCTTGTGCTGGCCGCCACGTACCGTTGCGTTGCGCGCTTTGGACTCGCTAAAACGACCATCGACGATGTCGTGAAGGAGTCGGGCGTGTCTCGGGCTTCGATCTATCGCCAGTTTCCCGGTGGGCGCGACGAGTTGTTGCGCGAAACCGTTGGTTGGGAGGTCGCCAATTTTTTTGTGCGGCTCAGCGATCAGGTTCGTGAAGCGGCCGATCTCGTTGAACTCTTGGTGTTGGGGGCTCGCCAAGCCCACCACGCAGTGCGTGAACATGCCTTGTTGCAAACGATGCTCACGACCGAGCCGGCGCGACTCTTGGGGTTCTTGACAACGGAATCGGCCAAGACCTTGCCGTTCATCGCTGATTTTCTGCACCCGTATTTGGAACGCGAACAGGCCGCAGGCCGGGTGCGCAGTGATCTGGACGTTGCGCGGGCCTGTGACTACATGGCACGCATGGTGCTGTCGTTCATCGGTGGCGCCGGCCGGTGGGATCCAGATAACCCTGAGATGCTTGAAGACCTCGTGCGTCACGAAATCCTCGGCGGAAT
>SXGT01799787.1_pt1 | contig 34059 bp, 40 predicted proteins | sample 3176221 | NCBI WGS metagenome assembly SXGT01 (sample SAMN11356862, study PRJNA531348) | freshwater metagenome | isolation source: freshwater sample F1-120 | place: China: Fuxian Lake, Yuxi | collected 2017-12-25 | reverse complement strand
GCGTAACTAAGGCAAGTTGCCAGTGATGACATTGAACCCGTCGGCGGCGCCGTGCAGGAACCAGTGCTCCATCACGTCGGCGACGTGCGCGGGCGTGCCGACGACCATCGCGTGCCCGCGCGGGCCGGCATTCAGCAGGCAGAGTTCCCACAGGGTGAGGTGGTCGCGCCGCGCCGCCTCTAGCAGCAGGTGCTGCCGGCTGAGCGGGCCGTTGGTATCGGCCATCGCGGGCACCGGCCCATGCAGCGGCAGCGTCTCGAGATCGTGCACGCCAATCGTATGTGCGAGGATCGACAGCCCGACACTGGGCTGGATCAACGACTGGAGGTAGGCGAATTTATCCTGAGCCTCCGCCTCGGTGCGTCCCACGACCGGATAGAAGCCCGGCATGACTTTCACGGCGTCGGGCGTGCGGCCGCACTGCTGCAGGCGGGCCATGATGTCGGCGTAGAACGCCTGCGCCTGCTCGAAGGTCGTCTGCGCGGTGAAGACCAATTCGGCCAAGCGGGCGGCGACGTCGCGGCCGGTACCGGACGCCCCGGCCTGCACCAGAACCGGCCGGCCCTGTGGCGAACAGGCGACGTTCAGCGGGCCGCACACCTGGAAGTGCTTGCCCTTGTGGTGCAGCACGTGGAGCTTCGACGGATCGAAGAACACGCCCGAGGCCTTGTCGCGGATGAAGGCGTCATCGTCCCAACTGTCCCATAGACCGTTCACAACCTCGGCAAACTCGATCGCGCGGTCGTAGCGCTCGGCGTGCGCGAGATGCGCGTCCTGGCTGTAGTTCAGCGCGTCCGCTTCGTTGTTGGAGGTCACGAGGTTCCAGCCAGCGCGCCCACCGCTGATCTGGTCGAGGGAGGCGAACTGGCGCGCCAGCGTGTAGGGTTCGTTGTAGGTCGTGGTCGCGGTCGCGACAAGGCCGAGGTGGGTCGTCACCGCGGCGAGCGCCGACAGGACCGTCAAAGGTTCGAACTTTACCACCTTGCCCATTCGTCCGCGCGCATCGGCGCTGCCCGCCAGGGGCACGGCGGCAGAGTCGGCCAGAAAGAGCAGGTCGAACTTGCCGCGCTCCGCCAGCTGGGCGACCTCAACCATCTCGGCAAAGCAGGTGCCGGCGCCCGTATGCGCGTCAGGGTGACGCCAGGCGGCGACATGCTGGCCAGTCTCGTGGACGAAGGCGCCGAGATGCATCATACGACGTTGTTGTGACACGACTCGCTCTCCCATCTGCAACACGGCCCATCGGGAACTCGACAGACATCTTCTGCCCAACACGGCCCATAGTCGGCACCCGTGCAGGAACCACCACTGTGGCCGTGCCGGCGCCACGTCACGCCTCGCTTCTGGCCACATGATGAGATGCCTGAACAGCACCGGCTAGAGGCTCCCCAGGCTCACGTGGGCGAGGCGAGACCCGTTGCGCTGGTACGGCAGGCCACGCATACGCCCCGCATGCTCGTCAGGAGTATAGGCACTTCCGGGCGACCAGGCAAGGCGGCGCACAGGCCGGGACCATCAACTCACAGGAGCCTTCGTCGGGGGTTGCGTTCCACACAGGCGTTGCCTTGATGCCTGGGCCAGATTCGACGCACGAGCGCGCCATCGCACACGCCAGCGCAGCGTGCCAAGCACATGGGCTGGAGCGTCCAGCGCATCCGGAACATCCTGGAGACCTTCTTATCGTGAGGGTATGCACGCACGCCCTAGCGCTGGCACGAGTGTCATCGCGTGCAACCCTGCGCGCCCCGGATAGGCGGTCTGGCGCAGGGGTCCGTGCGTCGCCCTGCCAGCCTGGACAGGCACGACGCGATGCGGTAGGATGAGCCAGGGACATGTCTCGGCTAAGGAGGACACTTATGCCTACGTCAACCGTCCGCGCCAGGCGGCCACAGATCACCACCTGTCTGTGGCCGCGCGATCTCCTGGAGGCGTACGCCCGCGCCCAAGGGCCGTATAGCATCGAAAACGCCGAAACGCTGCTCGAAGAAGAGCCTGTTGAACTCTATAACGGCTGGTTAGTGTGGCAAGAGATAACTGATGTGCACGAACGACGCTCCGTCGCCAACATACAGGATATGCTGAGTATTTCCGCGCGTAAAGTGAGCTTTGGCCAAGTGCTCCCCGACCAGTTGGAATGCCTGTTGCACAACGGCGATGTGGTGAAGCCCGATGCCAGCCTGGTGTCCTGGCATCGCCTGCAGACGGCTGTGCTGCCATCGGGTCCACACCAGCGTCCGGTGCTCAACGGTGGCCCCGAGCTGGTCGTCGAGGTGCGCTCACCGTCCAACCGCCGGGCCCGGGAGCGTGCCAAGCGCGCGCTGTACTTCGCCAACCAGGTGCAAATCGTCTGGGATGTCGATGAACGGCGCCAAATTGTCTGGGTCTACCGGGTGGAATCCCCAGCGCAACCGACACGACTGACGGTCCAGGATGCGATTGACTGCGAGCCGTTGCTTCCTGGCTGGCGGCGGCGTGTGGCGGAGATCTTTGCCGAACGCGCCTCGGCAGAAGCGATGGTCGGGGAAGTGGCGCACGCCTGGATCGCCGAAGGCCGAGCCGAAGGCCGAGCCGAGGGTATTGCCGAGGGTATCGTGCAGACGCTGTGTCAGGTGCTGCCGGCGCTGGCCCGCAGCCGCTATGGTGCGGCCCTGCCGGCGGAGCTGCCAGGGCGTCTGGCCGCCTGTGATCTGGCACAGCTCCAAGCGCTGCAACACGCGATCGAGACCAGCCCCAGCCTGGAAGCCTGGTTGGCGCTCCTCCCCCACGAAGGAGCCGTGAAATAATAACGTCCCGTTTTGGATGCTGGTGGGAGCGCTCGTGACACAGGGGCCAGAGGGGATCGAGGCCCCTGGCGTTGCCGGCCAGGTGCCCGCACCGTGACCAGGGCCTCGGCGGCACCTCAGCCCACCCTGCCAGGCGCGGTGTCCACCGGGGATCTCTCGCCATTCGGCCTGCTCCAGCACTTCGTGAGCCCCTTCTATAGCAATCACCTTAGGGCTTCAGCACAATATCCTCCAGCGCGGGGTAAGGATGCACCGGAATAGCGTTGATCTGATGCTCGGCCACGCGTGCCCCCACGCCAACCAAACCGCGCAGGTCCATGATCGGCGCGAACATGACGTGCTCAATGCTCAGTTGCTGCAGGCGATGCAGCAGGGCCTCACGCTTTTTGGGATCGCGTTCGCTGGCCTGCTGCTCATACAGCGCGTCAACATCGGTATGCCCACCGTAGGCATACGTGCCTTTCGAATACATAAAGGCCTCAGCCCGCGTCGCCGCATTGCCCGAGGCCCCGACCGCCGCCATAAAAATGCCGCGCAGCTTTTTGTCGCGCCAAGCCGAGAGAAACGTGGCGCGCTCCATGGTGTGCATGCGGACGCGAATGCCCACGGCATTGAGATAATTCACCACGCCTTCCGCGACGATAGTAAACGGCGGTGCCGGGGTAAACTCGCCGGCATCAAAACCATTGGGATAGCCGGCTTCGGTGAGGAGCTGCTTGGCTTTCTTGGGGTCATACGGCAGTGGCTCGGTTTGTAGCGCGTAGTCCATCACCCGCGGCACAATGACGCCCGCGGGTGGACAGAACCCAAGGCAGGAGGCTTCATTGATGGCCTGGCGGTCCAGGGCATAGTTCACCGCCAGCCGCACGCGCTTGTCGGCCCAGGGCGATTTCGGATCCCACTGCTCAGGAAATTCGAGCCAGAACATCGAGGCATGCCGGGTGTCGACCAGTGCCAGACCTGGCGTGCGCTTCACTTCTTCCGCTATCTCGCCATCCATGGAGGAGGCATAATCGGCTTCGCCACGTTTGAGCATGGCCAGACGGGTGGTGGCCTCGGGGACGCCTTTGATGGTAATGCGTTTCAGGTTGGGCACTTTGCGCCAGTAGCCCTCGTAAGCTTCCAGCGCCAGCTCAATGCCGGGGGTGTGGCTGACAAATTTATACGGTCCCAAGCCAATGGGATGTTTTTTGAAGCCATCGTCGCCCACTTGTTCCAGGTACTTCTTCGGCACCACGAGACCGGCGCCAGTGGCAGTGCTACCATAGTAGGCCATGAAATCCGGCCAGGGTGCGTGCAGGTGAAAGCGCACCGTGCGTGCATCGACCATCTCAATCGTTTTGACCTTGGCCTGCAGCTCTTTCGCTCCCGCTCCTTTGTAGCGCTTGAAGCTGAACTCGACATCCGCAGTGGTACACGGGTCACCGTTGTGGAATTTTAGCCCAGGGCGCAGCGTGAACTCATAGGTCAGGCCATCAGGGCTTTCGGTCCAGGATTCCGCCAGGGCTGAGCCCATGCGCACCCCAGGGAGCGGGCGCACGAGGGCATCGTGCAGCCCATAGGCGATGAGAAACGGGGTAATTTGTGACGGCATCTCCGCCGGGTCAAACCACGCCGGCGCAATGGTGACATGCATGGCGTATACCAGCTCGCCTTTCGGCTCGGCAGCACTGTCGGCGGTCCGCCCACCCAGCAAGGCCACCAGCAAACACCCGACCACTAACCAGCGTTGCATAGTTCCTCCATTCAGCATTGGCACGCTCTACGACGATTGCTCTACAGACGAACCTCTTCCCCGCACCTCCCCCCAGCGGGGGGAGGCTGGGAGGGGAGAGACTCTCACGGATACATCGCCCAGCCGACGCGATCCGTCTCAGCCCGGAAGAAATGCCCCTGCGTACTGGTGACAAACAGCGTTGTCATGTCTGGCCCGCCAAAGCAGCAATTGGTCGGACGCAGCGCTGGTACGGGATGCGTTTCCAGCACGCGCCCGGTGGGCGAGAACACATAGATCATCGGCCCTGGGCCACCTTGCTCCCAGCCCGCTGTGGCGACAATGTTGCCCTCGGCGTCCAAACACATGCCATCAATGCCGCGATGCACCCCAGCGGCATCTGTGCCAAAGGTGTGCAACAGCGTGTACGGCCCCAGGCTGCCATCAGCCTGGATGGGATACGCACGCAACTCACGTGGGCGCTCCGTGGCATAGCCGCTCTCGGCCACATACAGCGTGTGCTGATCCGGCGCAACCAGCAAGCCGTTGGGCATGCTGGTGTCAAACGTCGCCCGACTGACCGTATAGCTGCCGTCGGCCTGAGGCGTGGCGCACAGCACCGAGCGATGGTCTAACTCTTCGCGCTCTGTGGCGTCGATATTGCCCTCGTTCCAGGGATTGGTGAACCACACGCGGCCCTGGCGATCAATCGCCAGGTCGTTCGGCGTGTTCAGCTGCTTGCCGTCCAGACGCTCGGCAATGCGCACATTCCGCCCATCCGGATCAAAACGCACAATCGCCCGCCCGCCGGAACAGCAGCCAAACAGACGGCCCTGCAGGTCATGCGCCAGGCCATTGGTGCGATTGGTGCCACTGCGCCACTCGCTAATGGCCTGGCTGCGCAGATCGTAGCGCATGATGCGGCTGGTCGGGATATGCGTAAAATAGAGGAACTCCCCATCCCACACCGGCCCTTCGGTGACGCCACCGTAGGGTGTATTGAGTAGTTGAAAGCGCCACGCTACCATGCTGTCTCCTTATTCCACGCTTGCGGTCAACAAAATCTGCACCACCTGCCCGGCCACGCGCCGGGCGTGCGCTTGCAACTCCGCATCCGGGCAGGTCGAGAGCGGATGCGGCATATAGATCACCGGGTAATTCGGCACACCCCAGACGGTGGCCGTGGCCTGACCCGTGTCCATGAAGTGATCGGTACAAATAGCTGCCGCCGGGATACCAGCCCGATCCATATGGATGCCGTCGTGCACACTGCACGAGCTGCACGAGCCTCAATCGCCCACCCCGACAATGGCCAGGTCGCAGGTCTTGGTCCACTCCGCAATGACCTCCGGCGCCACCGGCTTAGACGCCGACGGCTTGCGATGCCGTACGATGTTCGAGAAGTGATACTGCTCATTGAGAATCGTCGCCACCATCTCCAGGAAGCGCCCGGCATTGCCCTTACTGTTATCGAGCAGCCCGACGCGCTTGCCCGCCAGGCTGGTGGGACGTGGCGCATAGGTCGAGTGCTCGACCATCGCCTCGTTCACCGGATTAATCAACACCAGCTTCTGCACCGTGTCTGTACTCATGGCTGCACTCCTAAAATTTCCGCTGTGGAGACCCCTCGCTTCAGCGGGGGGAGGAAACAGTGGTGCCTGCGGCCGCAGGCAGGGTGTACGTATAGCCATCGGCAGCCCAGAGCCGCGTGCAATGCTTCTGATGCACACTGGCCTTCTTGCCATGGATGACCAGGGCAAACCAACCACGAGCCTTCACCACGACGCGGCTTGTCCAGGTGCCGGCATACTTCCCTGTGGGCACGACCGCTTTGACGATATCCCCGGTCTGCATGCCCCCATAGTGTTTCTGTCGGGCACGGTGGACCTGCGGAAAGCCGTGGGCACCGACGCGGCACATGTGCCTGGTCCCGTGGCCCATGGCGCGGATGCCTACTGGTTGTATGCCCGTCACACGCAGCGTGTCTGGGGTGCTTGCCCCGACGCAGGACGCGTCCCCCCAGTGGGATTTGGCGATGCCCAGCCGCGACCGGTTGTATGTCGTGCGCCCACCCGTGCCCGTCTCCACGGGCAGCCCCGTGGCTTGCAACGCCTGCGAGAGCCCCCAGCGTGTGGTATTGACGGCGGCAGCGTCTTTCAGCGGCATCCTGGCCTGCGCTTGGACCTGCGGAAAGCCAAACTCTGCTGCCGTCTGCGCGCCTTTCTTCTGGTTGCACGGGACACAGGCGAGGGTCAGATTGCTGACGCGGTTGGAGCCGCCTCGGACCTTCGGCAGGATATGCTCCACTTCAAGTGGGACATCTTTGGCGTCACAGTAGGCACAGGCGCGGTGCCACTTCTCCAAGAGATACTCGCGTACTTCATAGCCCGCCAGCTCGCCGTGCTGGTATGCTACGCCGCTAATTTCCGCGTGCTGCATCTGGTGCATAGCGAAGCGCACCAGTTCTTGGCTCAGGGCGCTCAGGGGACAAGAGCGCGCCAGGCGCTCTACCCAGGTCATGATGTTGCCCACCCGGCTTTGAAGCGACGGCGGGAGCCAGCCTGCAGGGCGTGTGCGATTGAGAAAGCGTGCCTGGCGGTAGCGCGTCTTCCGTTGCCGCCGACCACGCCGGATGGCGTGCCGACTGAGCAAGGCCGCTGTGATCCGCTGGCCGCGGTGGGTCAGCTCGGCAGCCCAGAGGACACGTGCGCCAGCGACAAGCGCCAGACCTGTTGTCTTACTGCCTGGATCAATCTTCAAACGGTGCTCGTGCACCACAGACTCGGCTCGCGTCCGGTCGTGCAGGATGATGGTGAAGGGGAAGCGCCGCAACACTGCCGCACGACCGTCCCGCAACAGCTCCCGTGCCCGTGCCGGATGGCAGGGATCGAGAGGTGTGCGGTCACGATCGAGGACAAAAACATAGCACATGCAGTGACCTTTCCGCTCCGCTTGCGCGGGTAACGTTTGCCTCGACAAGGTTCTGACGGCTTGTCGTGTCTGCCGCACAGCGTGCTACTCGGCACGGCCATTGAACGACAGACGATAGAGCCCAGGACTGGCACGCATCCGGGGGTATCATGACCGAAAGAACGTCGCCCCAACACTACAGGGCTGAGTCTGCTCGACACCGACTCTAGACTTCCCTAGAGTCCCCCGACTTCAGTCGGGGGAGTACGTCGATGCTCTTATCAGGCCACGGGCCAGGTGACCGCCGTGGACGAGACTTTCGGCCCCCAACTGGGAATGACCGCGCTCATCGCCCCTTCCTCTCCACCCGCCGTTATGACGAAAATATCCTCCGATCGCTCGACCACCGGGACATAACGCTGCTCATCCCCCGCTTCGAGCGCGCCTTCTATACCACCGCCGCGCTTCAGATCGGCCACGCTGCGCCGGGCGTGTTCCGCCAGATAGCGCCGCACATCACTCTTCGACCAGCCGTGACTGGCCACCGTGTGTGTATGCTCCCCGGCCATGACGATGAGGATTTCCCCCTGCCGCGTGCCGCTGGCCGTCGTAGCCACCGAGCCCGAGGTGGTCAGCGAGGTTCCGAGGCTGGACATCACGTCTACGATGGTGGTGAGCACGCCTTCCGGGGTCTGACTCACCGAGTTGCGCACCTGGCGTGGTCCCTCGCAGGCAAAGGCCGTCACCGCACTACTACCCGCCGCACAGCCGCGCTCCACGTGCAGCGGCAGCCACGGGCTGTCCGGCTCGTTTTCGGCAATGCAATAGGAGTACTTCCCTGGATGCCCCAGGCACGAGCGATCGAACAACCCAGGAATGGCGCCGCAGGTGTTCATCAGTACCAGGCGGATGGCACGCCCAATCGTCGCATTGGCCCGGTTGCCCGGCCCAAAGAGATTGTTGCCACAGTTAATCTGCAACTGCTGCACTACGGGTCCATTGACCACCAGCAAAATCCCTGCGCCCCCTAGACTGGCCGACGGCCCCACCAGATTAAACACCGGCTGTAATATGGCTTCCACCGCCGCCAGCACCACCGGGGCGTATTCCGGCAGACAACCGGCCATGACCGCATTGGCGGCCACCTGCTCCAGCGTCACAAAGCGCCGCCGCTCCGGCACGCCGCCCAGTACTTCTTCCCGGCCACGCCGGAGATGCCCGAGAAAGGCCGCCACGCGCTCGTCTGTCGGTGGGATCACTGGCAGCCCATCGGTCCAGCCCTGGCGGTAGCAATACTCCATGGCGGCAATCGGATCGGTGGCCGCCCGTCCTGTCACTTCCAGCACTGCCATACGTGTGTATCCCTCCTGTGCGTCCAGGTTCTGCCGTGGCTCTCCCCGGCGGGGAGGTTGCCAGTAGTAAGGCAGAACACCATCAGTGTCAAGCGGGCGGGCCGTCGGGGCAGCAATGCTCATTTTGAACACGTCCACGCGATGCGCCCCCCTGCGCGGACATGGCCCGCGAGGTCTCCGCTAACGCCACAGCCCTCGCAAGGGCCAAAATGAGCATTGCTGCGGTAGAAGCATCCTCTTTTCTCTGCGTAAACTGGCGACGTGCCAGGTATTCGTGGGCTTCTACGCCGCTATGCTAGCCGCATTCCGTGCGGAACTCATGACTGAGATCGTGCATGAATCGCCTCGGTCATCCCCACCGCTGTGGGCGATATTGCCTCGTGCCGCCGTTTGATGATGTCGGTGTCCATGAGGTCTGCAATCATAGTACGTATAGATATTTGTGGCCAGGAACTTAGCAGGGCGCCTGGAAGGCGTCTTACCCATGCATCAGTGACTACGCAAGACCGAACGCCCGGAGTGAGCGGCGACCCCCAGGTACAGACCACCGCAGGCCAAACAATGTCAGCTGGGGGCCGTCCGATCGAGCGCCTGGCTCCGCGCCTCGCCCTCGCCGCCGAGGCTCTCGTGCCCAGCCGGGGGCCGGACCTTGGGCGGGGGCACGCGGCGGTTGTGGTCTTGAGGTTCCCTGTCTTGGCAGTGCCCTGATTTTGGGGAGCTGACACCTTGACCCACTCGTCGCGGCGCGGGGAGGCGTCTCCTCCTGTCGTGGGGTTTTCCCCCGCGCCCTGGTCGGCGTCTAACGCCGGCGCGCATAGCTGGGAGGACGCAGGGCGCACACAAATGGTAAGGCGGCAATGGTGCTCAGACGGTCAAAAGGTATCCAGGCTTGGATGAGATGCCACGCGGCTTCCGCGTGTTCAATGTCAACATCCTGCGCAACCAGGGCTGCTGTCACCTGGGCATCCACCGCCGTGACCAGGATAACGGTGTGTATTCGCCCTACGGCATCCACACGCACCAGAGGGGTTGAGTACGTTTCTGGTCGACGTGTGGTAACATTAGCAGCTGTGATGCCATCCTGGTGCATACGTTGCACGAGGTGCTGGAGTGTGGAAGCGATGGGTGAGACCGGCAAATCGGCCGCGACCGTGCGGGAGACACAGGCTGAGAGTACGCAGGGGAGCAGCAGAACGGCCATGCCGAGAACGTCGCGTGACCAGCAGTGCACCCGAGAGCGTCCGCACAACCGCCACGGCCTCCCTCTCATTGCCGCATACCTCTCCCCCCCTGGTTGCCCTGCCAACCGATAAGGTCCATGAACCTGCTGTGCCCTGGCATGCCGTCGCTTGCTATGGCTGAGATGGCATGGTGCCGTCCTGTCTGTGCATAGTAGATGACAGTATAGCCTCGCTCCTTCTGGGGTGTCAACGCCAGGGCAACGCCGGCGTGTCGCAGGCGTCACCAGAGCTTTGTCTGAAAGGAATTTGGTGATGGTCTGGAAGAAACATTATGGCATGCCTGGCACCTCGCCAGGGACACTGACGCCCCCCGCGCATGCGCTACCCGAGGCCGTGGTGACGGCCATCCATTATACGGTGGAGGATTATACAGAAACACCGGTGTCTGATCTCCACGCCTATTTGCACAGCGCCCTGCCTGAGGGGGTGTTCTGGTTCAATGTCGATGGCCTGGGCGATGTACAGATTCTCGAAACGCTCGGGGCCCATTTTCACTTGCATCCCCTGTCGCTTGAAGATGTGCTGCACATCCCACAGCGGGCCAAACTTGAAGATTACGAACACTACCAATTTCTGGTTTTTCACATGCCCCTCCCCGGTCACACCATGCTTGGGGCCACAGAACAGGTCACGCTATTTTTAGGCAAGTCCTATGTGCTCACCTTTCAAGAACGCCCCGGCGGGGATCTCTTTGAAAGTGTCCGCCAGCGTTTGCGCCAGGCGCGGGGCAAAATCCGCGCCAGTGGAGCCGATTACCTGGCCTATACGCTGCTTGACGCGGCGATTGATGGCTTTTTTCCGGTACTAGAGGAGATGGGGGAGCGCCTCAGTGCGCTCGAAGAGGCGGTGCTGGATCATCCCACCCACGACACCATGGAAGAAATCTATGCGGTACGGCGGACGCTCTTAGCGCTCCGGCGTGTCTTATGGCCTTTACGCCAGGCGGTCCAGACGTTTAGCCGGGATGACTCCGGGTTGGTGAGCCCCGGGACACGGCTCTTTTTGCGCGATTGTTATGATCACGTCTTGCAAGTGATTGATGTGCTAGAAAACTATCGCGAGTTAGTCGCCGGGTTAATGGAAACGTACCTCTCCTCGCAAAGTCATCACCTCAACGAGGTGATGAAGGTGCTCACGATTATTTCCACGATCTTCATGCCGTTGAGTTTCATTGCCGGGGTGTACGGCATGAATTTTAAGTCAGAGGCCGGTCGCTGGAACATGCCGGAATTAGCCTGGGCTTTGGGGTATCCCATGGCGCTCCTCTTGATGACGCTGGTGGCGCTGAGTCTGTTGGTCTTTTTTCGTCGTAAGGGCTGGCTCTAGGGCTGCCGCGGCCTGGCGCATGGAGGGCAGAGACGCCAAAAGCGGGAGTGTACCCTCCTGGGACACAGCGTGTTACACTTGTCGGAGAGGGCGTGAGCCCCTTGGAGTTTCGACACCCATGCAGGAGAACGGCATGCAACACCGTACGCACCGTAGAGCAACACCGCCAGGACGCCTGTGGCGTATCCTGGTGTTGTGCATGAGTATGCTCCTAGGCCCCTTCAGCCTTTGGAGCATACCAGGGCAGGCGGCTATGAGCCTCCTGCCAGTCGACGATCTCGCCACGCAGGCGGATACCATCGTGATCGGGACGGTGCAACAGCAGGAAAGCGCCTGGGATGCGCGTCACACCGGCATTCATACTGATGTCGTCCTGGCGGTGGAGCGCGTCCTGGCCGGGACACCAGGCGAGCGCCTCACCCTCCGGGTCGAGGGCGGTATCGTCGGGGGGATGGGGATGCGGACCTCGAATGATGCGACGTTTACCACGGCGGAACGGGTGCTGGTGTTACTCGATACCAGTGTGGTGCCGAGTCGTCTGGTCGGTCTGCAGCAAGGAAAATTCACGGTGCAAGATCAGGTAGCCACCCGCAGGGAGGAAACCTGGGAACTCGACGCGCTGATCGAACAGCTGCGGGCGGCGAGGCGCTGAGGAGCGCCCGCCCTCAGAACAGGGCGGCGCTGTCGCGGCGAATCCAACCGCTGGTGCCATTCGCCAGTTGGATCGCCAGCCAGGAGCCACGCGTTTCGAGCACAACAAACTCCGTGCCCGCATGCAAGGGTTGGGGGAATTGCAGCGTATAACTCTCACCATTGCCTTTGCGCACTGCCACTTCCTCGGCCACAATCACCCCAGCCTCGGTTGCTGTGTGCTGCGCGGCACTGTGCCAGGCCGCCGCGGCGAAGAGCAGACCACCACAGGCCGCTGCCACCATGCCCCAGGTCAGGGCCGGGCGGCGCCAGTAGCGTTGCGCCAGGGCACCGCTCCACACCAGACCGTAGCCCAGCAGCGCCAGGGTCCATTGCGTGGACACGCTGAGCTCATCCTGCCAGAAGAACACCTGCGATAACACGGTGCGTTGTTGCGTGGTCACGTCGAGCTGGTCCGTGCGTCGGCTCCGGGCATAGCTCAGATTGGCTTGCAACCGGCGGTTGCCGGGTTCGAGGCGTAAGCCGCGTCGGTAGGCCAGGATGGCGCGGCCCAGATCCTGTACCCAGAAGTAGGCATTGCCCAGATTGTAATACAGCTTGGCATTCTGCACGCCTGCCGCGATGAGCTGTTCGTATCCGAGAATGGCTTGCTGGTAATGGCCATGGGCCACCTGTGGCGTCGGGCTCGTTAACGCTTGCTCAAAGGCCTGGTTAGCTTGCTCCAACTGTACAAGTTGTTGCGCATCGGGCAGCGCTGATGCCGAAGTACGTAGCGCCAGCAGCAGGAGAAGCGCCAGCCAGAGCCGATGGCGGGTGTTCATCAAAGGCCTCCGAGAGACCCCGCCGTTCAGGGCGGGGAGGAAAGGAAGTTGGCCAGTCCGCTGGCCAATTCCCCATGAGGGTGAAGCGACAAGAGCATTGCTGTGCAACTTAAAACGCGCTATGCTTTCTCTATGGAAACCAAACTGCTCACCAGCGTGCGCCTCAGCGCAGAAGCCAAGCGCCTCTTCGCCTTGCTGGCCAAGACGCTCAGCAGCAGCCAGGCTGCTGCGTTGGAGCTGGCCATCCGTGCGATGGCGCCACGTGAGGGTGTGCAGTGATCCAGCGCCAGGGCTACCGCTACCGCCTGAAGACCACGCCCGCGTTGGGCCGCGCGTTGGCGCAGTACGCTGGGGCGTGCCGTTTTGTCTGGAACAAAGTGCTGTGCCTCAATGAGGGTAGGTATCTGGCTGGTGTGCCACGCCTGACCTACTACGAAGCGGCGTGGTTGTTGACCCAATGGCGGCACAGTGAGGAATATGGATGGTTGGCGACCGTGTCGATCCATGCCTTGCAACATTGCCTGCGAGACTTGGAAAGGGCCTACACCAATTGCTTTGCTGGGCGTACCGCACCCCCGCGTTTTCGTAAGAAATTCTTGTCGGACAGCTTTCGGTTCCCTACGGACTTCCAGGTAGATGGCCACCGCCTCAAGCTCCCCAAAATAGGCTGGATGCGGTTTTGGAAGAGTCGGGAGATCGCAGGCACCATCAAGAACGTCACCATGCGCAGAGATGGCCCCCACTGGACGGTGGCCTTCCAGACTGAACGTGAGGTGGACACGCCCGTGCACCCCAGCACCAGCGCTATCGGTATTGACCTCGGGATTGCCACGTTTGCCGCCGTGTCCGATGGGACGCTGTACCCCCCATTGAACGCCTATCGACGCCTGCAGGGGAAGTTGGCCACAGCCCAACAACGCGCGTCGACCAAAGTGAAATTCTCCAAGAACTGGCAGAAATGCCAGACGGTGATACGCCGTATTCACGCCACGATTGCCCGCTGCCGGAAGGACTTTCTGCACAAACTCAGCACCACCATCAGCAAAAACCACGCGGTGATTGTGGTGGAAGACTTGCAGATACGCAATATGTCTCAGTCGGCACAGGGCACAGTGGAAGAGCCAGGGCGCAACGTTGCCCAAAAGGCTGGACTGAACAAGGCAATCCTTGACCAGGGCTGAGGTATGTTCCGGCAGATGCTGGAGTACAAACAACTCTGGCGTGGTGGCGTGGTCCTGGCGGTCAACCCGCGTTACACCTCGCAAACGTGTCCCCAGTGTGGCTGGGTGTCGAAACTGAATCGGGTGCAACAAGCCTTGTTCTCCTGTGCAACCTGTACCTACATGTCCCACGCCGATGTCAACTCAGCCCAGAATATCCTCGCTCTCGGGCAGAGAGAGAGGTTAAACGCCTTCGCGCTACGCACGTAGCGCTAAGAATCCTCGGCCTTCAGGCCGGGGAGGATGTCAAAGACGACCGCTCGCTTCCAGGCGCTGGACCAGCGTGGCAGCGTCCTCCAGTGCGCCAGTGCGCTCCTCCACGGCCAGCGCGCCCGGCGCATACCGCGCACTGTCGCAACGCTGCAGGAGCACGGTGACCTGCTCCAGCAACGCCGGCTCGACCTGGCGGGCTTGGAGACGGCGCACTACATCCTCGACCGTGAGCCCCGCTCCTACCAGCGTCAACTTATCCCCGACATAGCCTGTGAGGGCTTGATGGACCCCATCCCAGAGGGCGGTCTCCCCCGGCTCATGCTGGGTCTGGAGCGTCTGCAAGGCTGCCAGCGCCCGGGCCGCGGCCTGTCTGACGCGTTGGTACTCCGGGCGTTGTTGCTGCCAGCGGGCCCGCCAGCGCCACAGGCCCGTGGCGACGTAGGCCAGGGGCGGGAGCACCAGAAACAGCCAGGTGAACCAGCCGAGCTGGATGCGAAAGTCCTGCCGGGTCAACAGCTCCGCACTCGTCCCATAATTCGCCAAGATACCCTCGGTGAGTTCCTGGCCCAGGACGTTTTTCGCCTGGCCCTCCGCGGTCGGATCCACCACATCCGCCACGTCCAGGGTGCTGGCGGCATCCACCCGCAAGGGCACCGGGGCGCTGCGCAACACCTGAAAACGCTGCGTGTCTGGATCATAGAAGGCCGTCGCAATGGGTGGCAGGGTCCGGATGCCCACATGACGCGGACGCAGGGTATAGGTAAACGTTTTTGCGTCGCTCTCCGTTTTGACCGCCGGAGGATCGGCCTGGACCTTGAAAGCCTTACTGAGCGCTTCCTGGCGTTCGAGGTCCGGGGCGCGCACCGTTTCTAGTAAGCCTTCGCCACGCAGCGTGAGCGTGACATTGAGCGGATCACCCACACGCAGGATTTTAGGATTGGCCTCGACCTCAAGCTGGAAGCGTCCGACCGCCCCACTAAAATGGGCCGGCTGGCCCGCCGTGGGGACGGGGCGAATGTCCACGGTGAGGGGCGCACTGCTGGCGACAAATTTCTCCGTGCGGACGGCCCGCCCGCGGGCGTCCACCTGGGTGGGAAGCGAAGCCTTGGCCGATACCGGAGGAATGGGTTGTGGCCCGGCCTTGGTAGGCCGGAACTGCTTGTGGAGCTGATAGGTGAAATACGCCACCGGTCCACTGGGCGTGGCGCGTGTGGTCGTGCGGCGCGGGAAGGTAAACGTCAGCGACCCGCTTTGAAACATGCTCTCCCGGCGATACTCATTGATGAAGAAACCGGGCTGTTGCTGGCCGAGGAAGGGCTGGGCAAAGGTGCGGAGATCCGTGGTTTTCCAATCACCCAAGCTCTCAAACCAGGGGATCTGCAGATGGGGCGGCTGTTCGCGGAAAAAGGGGTCAGCCTCGATCACCGTGCCATTACTGAGGAGTTTGCGGATCGACACATCGAGCGTCAGGGTGACCGTTTCCCCTAACACGTAGGAAGGCTTGTGCGGCTGGACCTCAACAATCAGGGTGTCCTGGGCTTGTGGCTGCTGCACGCGTAGCGTGAGGCTATTGCTGCGATATGTCTGGCCCTCGTGCACGAGCACGATGGGGGGAATGTCCAGGACGCCCGCCCGCTGTGGCCGCAGGGTGTAGTGCGCCACATAGCCGACCTCCTCCGTTTGACGCACCTGGCCATTGATCATGGAATAACTGGCATTGTTAAAACTCTGACCACCGGCTTTGCTCACCGCGATATCCGGGTGGGTCCACTCAGGGACTTCAGGATTGCGGATGCCCTGGAGGCGCAATTCCAGGGAGGTGCTTTCGCCCAGATAGATCTCCGTCTCGGTGAGACGACTGCTCAGGGTCACCGCGGTGGCGCCGTCGGCTGGTTGCCACAGGCAGCAGAGCGCGAGCAGCAGCCAGAAGAGAAGTGGGATGGGGCGCCAGACACGCCGGGAAGAACGAGGATGTGACGTCATGCTACCAATCTTTCTCGACTTTGGACGCGCCGGTGGTGGCACGGCGCTGTTGCCGCTGGGCATCCGCCTCACGCCCACGCTCGCGAATCGCCTCTAACAGCCGCGCCGCCTCCTCGGGGCGCAGTGCGTGCTGGGCCGCGTTGTCTTGCTCTGGCGGCTGGCTGTCCGCTTGGGCAGCTTGCTGCGGTGGCTCCTGGTGCTGGCCTGGCTGCGCTTGTTGGGATGCGCCCGGTTGTTGTGGCTCTGGCGGTGGCGCTTGGCCTGGCGGCCCTTGCGGCTGGCCATCGTACGGCGGTTGGCTGTTCTGCGCCTGTTGCGGTTCTTCGGCGTGCTGCGGTTGGCCGTCCTGCGGTTGTGGCTCCCCCGGTTGCTGCTGTGGCTGCTGGCCGTCCTGCGGCGGTTGCTCCCCCGGCTGCTGCTGTGATTGCTGCTGCTGTTGTTGCTGTAACTTCTGCAGCAGCATCTGGGATAACTCCAGATTGTAGCGCGCCTCAGCCTGTTGCGGGTCCACGTCGAGACTATCGCGGTAATACGTCATCGCCGAGCGCAGGTGCGTGGTGGCCTCTTGGGGTTTTTGCAGCTGTTGCAGGGCTTGCTGATACGCCACATTGCCCAGATTATATTTGAGCTTGCCTTCCAAAGTACGATCCGCCAGCGGCAAGGCTTTGGCGTAGTGGTCCAGCGCTTGCTGGTAATCGCCTTGCTTATACGCCGCGTTTCCCTGATTAAAGTGGATCTCGGCGGCCTCAGGTAGGGCCTGCGCTGCGGCACCGTATTGGGCCGCGGCTTCAGGATATTTACCCTCCTGATACAACGCATTGCCCTGTTGGACGGCGTGGTGCGGGGACACCGCGGACGTGGTCATGGGGCATACGAGTACGAGCAGGAGGGGCAGGCCATGTGAGAACCAGCACGCCCCCTCTCGATCAGTGCACGGGGCCTTGAGAGCCCGGTCTGCAGCATATGGCAGGCTATCCACGACGTCTACTCCCGTTGACCGCTGAAGCCACCAGGGTGGCTTGCGCTGTATACGCACACTCACGTCCTTCCCGTAGAAGCATTTCAAGGCCGAGAAACAGCACGCCAGCCAACACAAACCACTGATAGCGCTGGATAAACCGTTCGCGTGTCGTCGTGGCGCTGAGGCGTCGCGCTTTGGGGGCAATTTTTTCCGTATAGATGCGGTCGAGTTCAATCGAGCGCGTGCCCGCCGGCACATAAGCCCCACCGGTCAGGCGGGCGATTTCTAACAGCAAATCGCTCTGCATACGAGAACGCACTTCCTGCCCCTGATATTGCAGGTAGGCGCGTTGTCCACTGCTCTCGGCCCCAGGCACCCGCGTGCCAATAACCGCATCCCCCACGCCGATGGTATAGATACTCACCTCCGCCGCGGCTGCGGCTTTGGCGGCTTCGAGGGGGAAACTCTCGTGATCCTCCCCATCGGTGATAAGTATAATGTCCTTGTAATTGTTGGCCAACGTTCCGAACGCACTCAAGGCCTTGCGGATGGCATCACCAATCAAGGTGCCACCACGCATCACCGTATGTGGCCCCACCTGGTTGAGTTGCTGCAGAAAGAAGCCGTAATCGAACGTCAAAGGACATTGCAGGCTGGCTTGCCCGGCAAACACCACCAGCCCGAGCCGGTGCCCGCCTTCTTTTTGCAGCACCTGCACCAGATCTTTGATGTCGCTCTTGGCCCGCGCCAGGCGGTTGGGCACCATATCCTCCGCCAGCATGCTGCGCGAGACATCGAGCACCAAGAGCAAATCGCGCCCTTGCCGTTGCACCTCTTGCCATTCCTGGCCCCACTGCGGTTGCATCAACGCCAGCACCAGACACCCGACCGCCGCTAGCACACAGCTGGCTTTGAGCCAGGGACGGCTGCGGCTCAGATTGGGCACCAGCTGTGGGATGAGGCCAAAGGCGATGAAGTCCGTCAGCGCCTGGCGTTTGTGGGCAAAGGCGTACACGTACAACGCCAGCAGCGCCGGCAGCAGCCAGAACAGATGCGCATAACCTATCGCGGCAAACCGCATGCTCTTGCCCTCTCGTCTTACGGCACGGTGCGCCAACGCGTATTAGCCAGCAGCAATTCGAGCACCAAACACCCCAAGCCGGGCAGCAGAAGCAGTGGAAAAAGTTCCGCATACTGTTGATAGTGCTCGGTGACGTTCGTGGTCTTTTCCAGGCGATCAATCTCGGCATAGACAGCTTGCAAAGTCGCCCCATCGGTGGCGCGGAAATACTGCCCACCGGTCAGCGTGGCGACCTCGGTGAGCAGGCGCTCATCCATTTCTACCTGCATCTGCCGCAGCACCATCTGGCCGTTGGGCGCACGCACCGGGATCATCGCCGTGCCGCGTGTGCCGGCCCCAATGGTATACACTTTGATCCCCAGGGCCTTGGCAATCTCGGCAGCTTGCAGCGGCGACGTGTCCCCGGCGTTATTCACCCCGTCGGTGAGCACAATCATCACGCGGCTTGTGGCGGTGCTGTCCTTGAGGCGTTCGACGCCGAGGGCGATGGCTTCCCCAATGGCGGTGCCGTCTTCTTCCGGGATGGTGACGAGCGCCACCTGCTCCAACAGGGCGAGTAGTGTGTCATGATCGAGTGTGAGCGGACAAATGCCATCGGGATAGCGCGCAAAGGTCACCATGCCGATCAGATCCCCGGCGCGGCCACGCGTGTGCTGCCCACCCTCGACAAACTGCCGGAAGGTCTGTTTGACGGCGTCCAACCGACTGCCTTGGCGTCCCTCGACCTGTAAGTCCAGCGCTGCCATGCTCCCGGAGATATCGACCACCATGAGAATGGCGATGCCCTCGCTGGAGATTTTGACGACGGCCAAGCCGCGCTGCGGACGCGCCAGCGCCAGGACGCACAGCACCAGGGCCAACGTGCGCAACACCGGCAGCACCCAGCGCAGGCGCATAGCCAGGGAGACGGGCAGATCGCCCATGGCGGCGAGCGAGGAATAGCGCACCGCGACGTTGGCGGTGTGGCGCTGGCGCAGATACAGCAAGACGGGCACGAGCAGCAGCAACACGAGGGCGTAGGGACTGGCCAGTCTCATAGTGCGAGTTCTCCTGACGACGGCAGGGTCACCAGTACGTGCAGGTCGGCGGTGTGTTCGACGAACTGCGTGGCGTGCGCCAAGATGTCCTCCATGTCGGTGGGCAGTGGACGATGGCGCGCAAATTTCACCAGATCGCACTGTTGCAGGAAGGCGGCCAGGAGGTCCCGATGCGTGGCGATGAGTCCAGTGGTACTGAGCAAGGCCGTGAGAAACTCTTCGGTGGTTTGTTCTGGAGCGCGTAGACCGAAGCGCAACTCGATGTAGCGTCGCAGGATGATGGACACGCGCAGATAAAAATCATCAATCTGCCCCTGGCCAATGAGGTCGGCACGCCGCACCTGTGCCAGGGCGGCGAGGGCCAGCGTGTGCGCCGGGCGCTGCACGAGCGGGACGGGCGCGGCGCGTTGACGGCGTCGATACCACCACCAGGCGCCAGCGGCGAGAGCCAGGAGGCCCAGCCCGCCGAGCCCGGCCCAGAGCCAGGGGGGCAGCCCGCGTCGTGCCAGGTCCACCGGTGGGGCAATGTCCTTTGGGGCGCTGGGATCGGCATCGGCGGGCACGACGGAGGTCACGGTCAGCGTCACGGGCGTGGTACTGAGCGCCTGCGTTGAGGTCTCGTCCTGCACCTGTACGGTGAGGGACGGGATGGTCAGCTCCCCGGTGGTCGTGGGTGCTAAGAGATATGCGCGTTGCCAACGCTGCGTGTCGGGGGTGAGGTTCTGCGGGCCGGTGTGACGCGACTGCACCACCTCAAACGGCCCGAGATGCTTGGGGACGTCCGGCCAGGTGAGTTGGACGCTAAGCGGAGCATCGGCTGCCAGCGTCAACCATACGGTATCGGCCAGTCCTACCGTCGGACGGTCGGCCCGCAGCGTGAGGTGCACGGCGCCCAGACTCTGGTGTTGCTCCAGGGGAGGAGCGGTCTGGGCGACAGCAAAAGAGATAACCGCGAGCCAGGCACTGACCAGGAAGCCGACACTGAGGACACGATGATACATAGAAACCGTCTCTTACTTCGCGGCGCTGCACAGCCCACTCCTCGCCAGGAGTGGGCGTTCGAGGGGCGGGTAACGGCAGGAACGTTGTAGCGTTGACCTCTGTGCTGCCGAGCCCCAGGAGCCTGTGCACGTCTGGAGCGGTTGCAGACGAGGATCGCCTACCCCGCTAGGGCGTCTTGGCAGCAATCTCTAGGAGTTCCACCTCAAAGATCAAGGTCGCACCCGGCTTAATACGCGGTGGTGCCCCGCGTTCACCGTACGCCAGCTGAGGTGGACACACGAGCCGACTTTTGCCACCGACCTTCATGCGCTGCACGCCTTCGGTCCAGCATTTGATGACGCCACTGAGTTTGAAGGTCGCCGGTTTGCCACGCTGCACGGAACTATCAAAGACGCTACCGTCGATCAGGGTGCCATGATAGTTGACGGTGACCGTATCCTCGGCGGTCGGCGTGGCCCCCTCGCCGGCGGTGATGGTCGTGAGCAGCAGCCCGGACTCCGTTTTGGTGACATCTGGGGCCGCGGCGGCTTTCGTGATAAACGCCTCACCGGCTTTCTGTTCGGCCGCGGCGACGACGGCCGTGCGCGCCTGCTGCAAGGCTTGGATCTTCGGCATGTACTCCTGGACTTCCACTTGTGGAGGGCGCTTTAAGATGCCATCCGCGAGTCCGCCTTTGACGATGTCGAATTCTTCCGCAGTCAATCCAAAGCCCTGGAGCGATTGGCTGAGCGCGAGCCCGAGGGCATAGAACGTTTTGTGCTCATCTGTCATGGCAGTCTGGGCGGGGGCTGGCTGGGCAGGGGCTGGCTGGGCGGGGACCGACGTCGCCAGCGTCGCACACCAGAGGAGAGCCAACGACCAGGACATGAGGTGACGCATGCTTCCGACCTTTCGTAAGAGAAATCATCATGGGGTATGGCACTGCATCATGCAGCGCGTGCCAATGGTACCCGGAAGGCCCGATGGCGTCAAACGCGGCACCCGCGGCGGCTCAACGCCGGGTGCGCTGCCGGAAAAAGCGCATGAGCGGCTGGATGTACGGTGCATCCGTCTGCAGCTCAATGGTACGGATACCAAGCGCCTGGAACAGTTGGCGCCGCCGCTCCACGGCCATGGCCCGCCGTTGCGCGTAGGCCTGCCGCACGGCAGCACTGCTCGTATCCACCACCATGCGGGCGCCAGTCTCTAAATCTTGCAAGGCCAGCAAACCCACCCGTGGCAGCTGGCCTTCCCGTGTGTCAGTGATGCTGACCGGAATGAGGTCATGGCGCCGATGCACGAGGCGCAGCGGCGTCTCATAGCCAGACGTTAAAAAGTCTGAGATGAGAAAACTCACCGTGCGACGGTGACTGACGCGATGGAGGTATTCCAAGGCCCGGCCAATGTCCGTGTGTCGCCCTTGGGGCTGAAACGACAGCACCTCACGAATGACGCGCAGGACATGGCGCCGCCCCTTCTGCGGCGGGACAAACTTTTCAATCTGGTCCGTAAACAGCAGCAGCCCCACCTTATCGTGGTTACGAATCGCACTCCAGGCCAGCACGGCGCAGAGTTCCGTGGCGATCTCCGTCTTCAGGCGCACCACGCTGCCGAACTGCCCCGAGGCGCTCAGATCCACCAGCAACATCACCGTCAGTTCGCGTTCCTCCACATAGCGTTTGACATACGGCTGACCACGCCGCGCGGTGACGTTCCAATCAATGGTGCGGACTTCATCGCCTGGGCTGTACTCCCGCACCTCGTCAAACTCCATGCCGTGGCCCTTAAACGTACTGTGGTAGGCCCCGGTCAGGGCATCATCCACTAAGCGGCTGGTGCGCAGCTGCAGACGCCGTACTTGCTGTAACACGTCTCGGGGTAGCATAGGTCACCCAACCATTTAAGGCACAGGAAGGTGATCAAAAATGCGCTGGATGAGCATTTCTGCGGTAATGTCTTCCGCTTCCGCTTCATAGGTAATGAGCACCCGATGGCGCAGCACATCCATGCCAATCGATTTCACATCCTGCGGCGTGACATAGCCTCTGCCACGCAGAAACGCAAAGGCCTTGGCCGCCAGCGCCAGCGCGATGGTCGCCCGTGGCGAGGCACCGTACTCGATATAATGGCTCATCTCCAACTTGTACGCTTGGGGTTCACGGGTGGCAAACACGATATCCACGATATACTGCTTAACTTTGTCGTCAAGATAGATCGCATCGACGACTTGACGCGCGGCGAGAATCTCCGCCGTGCTCACCACCGGGGTGATGTGGGGCGCCGCTGCTGTATGGGCCATACGGTCGAGAATCTGCAGCTCCTCCGCCCGCGTCGGGTAGGTCACATGCAGCTTCAGCATAAAACGATCCACTTGCGCTTCCGGCAGGGGATACGTCCCTTCCTGCTCCAGCGGATTCTGGGTGGCCAGGACGAGAAAGGGTTGCGGTAAGGCGAAACTGGTATCGCCAATAGTCACCTGGCCTTCTTGCATGGCTTCCAAGAGGGCGCTTTGCACCTTGGCGGGGGCACGGTTGATCTCATCCGCCAGGACAATATGGGCAAACACTGGTCCCTTGCGCACTTGAAAACTACCGGTGTGTGGTTGGTAGATTAAGGTGCCAATGAGATCCGCCGGCAGGAGATCGGGGGTAAGCTGGATGCGCTGATAGTCGGCCTGCAGCGCCTGCGCCAGGGTGGTGACGGCGCGGGTTTTCGCCAACCCTGGCACGCCTTCGAGCAGCACATGGCCATTGGCCAGGAGCCTCACGAGTAAGCGTTCGATCATCGCCTGTTGTCCAACAATCACCTGGGCCATGGCGTGCATGACGTGATGGACAAACGGACTGTGCTGGGCGACTAGGGCCCCAACTTCCCGCACATCAAGGGACATATCGAGACTCCTCCTCTAGTGTAGGACGCGTGCGAAGCACGTTGACAGGTGATCACAAGTAACCTATAGTCTACCAACCTTGACACGAGAGAGCTTCATGAAACCGCATGGCGTATATCAGGATACACTCGGCATGTTTCACTGTCCTCGCCTGGTGAATCATACCCCTAAGGCCTATCGAACAGATCATGGCGTGCAGTTCCTGTTCCCATGTTCTGGACCGTTGGTGGTCATCTCTCAAGGTTATCGATGACACTCCGCATACGATGGAGGACAAGAGCATGGGTCAGAAGCTGTACGTTGGCGGTTTACCGTATTCTGTGACTGAAGAGCAACTGGCAGATTTGTTTGCCGCGCATGGCACTGTCGAATCGGCCCGCGTGATTTCCGATAAATATACCGGGCAATCGCGGGGGTTTGGGTTTGTGGATATGAGTTCGTCCTCGGAGGCAGAGCAGGCGATTAAGTCGTTACATGGCTCGCAGCTCTCCGGGCGGACCTTGACCGTCAATGAAGCCCGTCCCCAAGAACAGCGCCCGAGCCGTCCCGGCGGTAACGGTGGTAACGGTGGCGGTGGGGATCGGCGTCCCGGTCCCGATCGGGGCGGTGAACGGCGTAGCCGCTGGTAGGCACGATGGGCGCACCCACCCATCAGGGGATGGTTCGATAACCCTGGTGGGCGGGTGGCTCACTCACCTTCTGCTTGTGTATTCCGCCGTCTATGCACCAGACGATTGCGCACAGAGGGGCGACGACTCACCGGCGGTTCATCGAGTAAAACCAGATGCAATTCCCCAGGGCCATGTACGCGCACGGCGAGGGTCAGCTCAATATCGGCTGTGCGGCTGGGCCCGGTCACAAACGACACACAACTCGTGAGTTGCTGCTGCAAGTCCGTCCCGGCGGCCTGGGTCAGGAGCAAAAAATCGGCCAGCGTCCCAAGCACTTGTGACGTGCGCGCTATCGCGACGTGCACGGGCGGGAGCAGCGACACCCCGCGCATCTGTCCAGCCAGCGTCCTCAACACCAGCGTCCCCGTCTCCGCAATAACGTAATCGACCCCCGACACCCCAAGATCGGCCCGCGTCACCACATCCCGCAACGTCTGCCGCTGCGCCGCCATGGCCGCCGCACTCGCTTTGCGACCTGTGGGCACCGCTGTGGTGTGTACCGTCATGCCGTGTTGTTGTAGCGCGGCATCGACTTCTAACGTCTCGAGGAGGTCAGACTGCCAGCGTACCACCAGTTGGGCGGCGCGCTCTTGCGCCAGGTGCGTCACGTACTGCACGGCATCCGCGCTGGAGTGCACGTGCGCCACGGCGCCACTCACGGCGGGCAATTCCTCCTGGATTTTGCGGATCAAGGCCGGACGTTGTTCCGCCAGCCGCGCTTGCAAGGCTACCGCCGCTTCGGCAATATCGTAGTCATGCCACAGCAGGGGCGGATTGGAGGTCGGGTGGCTGTCATGTTTGTGCATGGCCCGGCGCACCCGGGCCAGAAAGGCTTCCTGGCTACTCATCAGACGCTACCTCAGAAGAGACCGGCGCTGGCCGTTCATGCTGCAGCGTGTCCTGCCAGCGCTGCCGAAAGGACCGCGACGCCACCGCCTTAAAATCGCGGGCCTGCGTCCACCCGGCAAACGGTCCCGGCAGGGTGGAGAGCCAACCCTGCGTCACGAAGGGTTTTTGGAGAAGCGCCGCGAGGGCTAAGGCCGTCTTGTAGAGCCACGGCGAGCGCATAATCCAGGACCACAGCGTGAACAGCACGCGCTCGGTGCGCGGCACGTCGTGGCGCTCCACCAGTTGTTGGCGCAGATTGAGCAGCAAGTGGGGGATGTTGATTTTGACCGGGCAAGCGTCGCGACAGGCCCCGCACAGCGTACTGGCACGGGGCAAATGTTTGGCCGTATCGAGCCCGCTGAGCATCGGCGTGAGCACCGCGCCAATTGGCCCCGGGTAGACCCCACCGTAGGCATGACCACCGACGTTTTGATAGATCGGGCAGACATTCAGGCAGGCCCCACAGCGCAGACAGTACAGGGCCTCGCGGTTGGCGCTGCGTAAAATCCCCGAGCGTCCATTGTCCAGCAGCACCACGTGTAGTTCTTCCGGCCCATCGAGGTCGTGCTCCCGACGTGGTCCGGTCAGCATGGTCACGTAGCTGGAGATCTTTTGCCCGGTAGCGCTGTTGGTCAGCACTTTGACCATCACCGCCAGATCGGAGAGACGTGGGATGACCTTTTCCATGCCCACCAGCGCTACGTGCACACGCGGCATGGTGGAGGAGAGGCGTCCGTTACCTTCATTGGTCACCAGGACAATCGAGCCGGTCTCAGCAATGGCGAAATTGGCGCCCGTGATGCCCATGTCGGCCCGCAAGAACTGCCCGCGCAAGGCCTGCCGGGCAATCTGCGTCAGCTCGGGGATTTCCTCGGTATACGGGGTGCCTAAGTGCTCATGGAACAAGGCGGCAATTTGCTGGCGCGTTTTATGGATCGCCGGGGCAATGATGTGTGACGGCGTTTCCCCAGCCAGTTGGATGATGTATTCACCCAGGTCGGTTTCGACGACTTCATAGCCCCGCTGCTCGAGGTGGGCGTTGAGGTGAATTTCCTCCGTGGCCATGGACTTGCCCTTGACGATCACCCGCGCCTCAATACGCTGGGCAATACCGGTGATGATGTCGCGGGCCTCGGCAGCGTCCGCGGCCCAATGCACCTGGACCCCGGCACGCTGGGCCTGCGCTGCGAAGAGGTCGAGATATTCATCCAGGCGGGCAATAGTGCGCTCTTTGATGGCCCGGGCTTCGGTGCGCAGCTCCTCGGCATTGCCCAGGGCCGCCATGGCGTTGACCCGGCGCGGCACAAAGTTGGTCACTAGGAGTTGGAGGGCTTGCTGTAAGGGAGCGTTCTGTAGAGCTTCCTTGGCATGCTCGGGAAAATCTTCGGGACCGCGATGTGGCGCATGCCCCGGCTGTGTGTGCTGCGTCGTGGTCTGCACGTACCGCCTTTCAACTATTCGCAGTGTTGGCGCGCTCGACGGTGCTGCGTCCAGGCTACGCGGAGTGTGGGGGTGTCGTTTCGTGGGTGTCCAACAGCTCCGCGAGGTGCATGATACGGATGGTTTCACCCTGACGGCGTAAGCGCCCCGCCATGTGCATCAGGCACCCGGCGTCGCACGACACCAGGGTCTCGGCACCGCTGCGCTTCAGACTGGCGATTTTGTGGCGCAACATGGCATCCGAAATCTCGGGGTATTTGATGGCAAATGTCCCCCCAAAGCCGCAGCACTGTTCTTCCAGGTCCATGGGCACGTAGGTCGTGCCCTCCACGTGCGCCAGCAACTGGCGTGGCGGTGTAGAGACGCCAAGTTCCCGCAGCAGATGGCAGGAAGCATGATAGGCCACTGTGCCGTGGAATGCCGCCCCCACGTCCTCGATGCCGAGCACGCTGACCAGGAAGTCGGACAGTTCATAGGTGCGCGCCGCCAGGGCCTCTGCTTGCGCCCCGAGCGCCGGGTCATTGGCAAACAGCTCGGGATAAAACACCCGCCACATGGCCGCACAGGAGCCCGAGGGCACGATGATGTATTCGGCATCCGCAAAGAGCGTGAGATTACGTCGGGCGACATCTTGCGCCGCTTGGCGAAAACCGGCGTTGAAGGCTGGTTGCCCGCAGCACGTCTGCCCCAGGGGGAAGTCTACCGCAATGCCCAGACGGTGCAAGAGCCGTACCGTGGCTTCACCAGCCTCGGGATAAAACGCATCCCCGAGACACGTCACAAACAACGCCACACGCGCCGGGCGTGGTCGTCCCACCGGGTTGGTCATGCCTCCGTCTCCCTCATCTACACGCGCTTGGTGCGTAACTCTCACAGGCAGAACGGTTACGCGCCACGGCGCTTGTCCCGGTCAATTTGTCGGAAAAGTGCTTGGAATTGCGCCGCCAACCGGTCGATTTCCCGCTTGCTACAGCGCACCCGCGGTCGGCTGTAGTATTGGACAGCCATATAACACAGCAACATTCCCAGGAGGATGCCTAACAGTAAACCACTGATGAAGACCTGCATCGACATGGACTACGCTCCCCCTCTTGTGCGCCAACTGCCGTCGAGAGTTGCGGCGAAAAACATCCTTGACGGAGCTCATCACATTGACTACTATCCCTGGCGCTGCCTCCCGCCGACGTAGCTCAGTTGGTAGAGCAACTGTTTAGTAATCAGTAGGTCGTAGGTTCGATTCCTATCGTCGGCTTCTTACCCACTATAGAGCATTTTTCTCCCGTGAGCAACGCCGTCTAGTGACAGACCAGAACCCCCTCCGTGCTGGCGTCGTGCTGCTGGGTATCCTGCCCGGTCACCACGAGGCGATAGCGAAAAGGGATGACCGCGCTGGTGACCCACAGGTCAGCATACGCGATGTGCTGCAGCGGTCGCAGGGGGATGGCCAGCCGATCCTCTTTGCTGTCCAGCAAGCGTCCCTGCATGTCGTACCACTCACCCCGATAGCGCAGTATCTCGACCTGTCGTGCCGCCACTTCACGCAAGGAGACGCTGAAATACCAGCGCTTCTCGGCTGGATGATTGCGGTACACAGGATTGGGCCAAAACGTGAGACTCAGCCCGGCCACGGTCTATCCTTCTGGTAGGAAACTCTTCTCGAAAATTACTTGTCGGACAGCATAGCATATCTTCGTCACTCTGCTAGCACGGCAGGCGAATTTTTCCACGCCTCCACGGCACGCCTTCAGGGGACCGGAGGGCCAGAGACGTCCGTCAGGGGTAAGTGGCGGACGTAGGTGATGACGTCGCGCATCTCCGTGGGCGTGAGGACGGAGGCCCACGGGGGCATGGTGAACCAGCCGCGTGTATCTTTGACTCCATCACGCAAGGCCAGCAAGAAATCCGTGTCGCTCAGACGCTGCATGGCCTCCAGGTCGGTGTGATCGGCAGGCTTGTGGCCGACGCTCTCCATGTAGGCGTTGTTATCCCCCTTGCCCTGGCGTCCATGGCAGTGAAAACACAGGCGCTGGTAAATGCGCGCACCGTTGAGCAAGGCCCCACGCAGGGCCACACTGGCCGGATCGGCACCCGGCGGCAGCGGCACAGCGGGCAGGCGCAGGGGCGGCAACGGCGGCGTGGGCATTGGCGTGGACGGCGGCTGTGGGGTCGCCAGCCAGACGAAGAGAGCTGCGAGACAGAACACGCTACCGAGCAGCATGATCAGGCGTACGGCGGTGGGTGGCATGGGACACCTTACAGAACTTGTGCTTGCGCCCGCGGCAGCGCCGGGGCTTCCGCCAGGCAACTTATTAGAGCTGCTCCCATGACTCACGATAAAACACGCCACCCGGGAACGCAAGTTCCCTGCAGGTCTCGGGGCAGAGCATGAGGCTTCTCCCAGCTACTCACCCCACCGGCAGCGGCCCGAAATGCTCGGCGGGGAGGATGCGCAGACGGTTGGCCTGCTCGTCAAAGACGCGCCAGCTCAGGTAGCGCCAGGCCCCCGGCGAGGCGGCCAGGATGCGGTTGTGGCGTGTATCCAGGGCAGCGCTCTCGCCATCAGGGGCGTTGAGCAGGGTCAGCAGCACCGCGCCCGAGGCCACGTCCCACAGCGTCAGGGTGCCGTCCTGCGCGCCGGAGACGACGGTGCGCCCGTCTCCGGGGCATAGGCACAGGCCCCCACCCAACCGTGCGTGTGGCTTTGTGCAGACGCTGCCGAAAGGCGCGAAACGCCGCCAGTTGGTCCTGCGGTTTCAGGCCCGGCGTCAGGGCCTCCAGACAAGCGGCGAGCATGGCCTGGGAGTCCGACGACGGCTCAAACAGCGGCAGAAGCCGCTCCAAGCGGTCGTAGTCGGCCTTACTCAAGGCCTTGTGCAGCCGGGGCAGGTGGCGTTGCGCCTCGCTCGCGGGCAATCGCAGTCGTGTGGGCATGGTGGGGCTCCTCAAGGACGCAAGCCCAGTCTGTCGAGGCGCTCCTCGATCTGGGCAAACAGGCTGGCGGCGAACCGGCTGCGCGTCACGTCGGTGGTGCAGGCGGCAAAGACTTGCTGATCGTGGCGATAAAACATTTGGTAGGAGGCTAGGCCTTGCATATCGTGGCGCTGCAGGGCGAAAGGCTTGAGCAGCACCGGCAGGATGGGCGCCCCTGCTGATGTCACGAAGTGCGGCAGTTCCTGCTGCGTGATATACGGCGAGGCCAGGAACGCCGGGCTGAGCAGCAGCAGGCCGGCCTGGCAGGCGTGCAGGGCTTGCTGGATCTCGGCATGCCAGTCCTGGCCCATCAGAATGGCGGTGTCACGCCACAAGGTGCAGGCGTAGTGCTTGGAGGGCAGTCGTTGCTCATTGAGGTACTGCACGAAGGTGTCCGGCAGGCGCTTGTCGGCGTGGGCATAGGAGACGAAGAAGGTGATGAGGCGTCGCATACAACCTCCCTGGTGGTAGGAATTTTGAGCGATTTTATACGATGCTAACGATATGTCAATGGATGAGGCACAGTGCCCCCAGGTAGGTGCCTACCCTCACACCGGCTTGCTAGCGTCTGTGGCAGGGGCGTGCGAAGGTTTCCCCTGGAAAGCAGGGGCGTTGTACTGGTATCTGGGGAGGCAGCGAGATGAAAATCAAAGCGGTTATCTGGCCAGAAGGCGACGTGTGGTGTGGATCCATCCCCGCCCTGCCCGGTTGCCATACCTGGGGGGAGAGCTACGACCACCTGCTGGTCATGCTCCAAGAGGCGGCGCAAGGCTGGCTTGAGGTTGCCAGTGAAGAAGACACCGTGGCGCCCGAGCACCAGGTCATTGAGTTATCGGTATGAAATCCCTCTCCGGCAGAGCGCTCTGTGGTGTGGTGGAACGTCATGGCTGGCAGCGAAGACGGATGACCGGGAGCCATCATATCTACGGCAAAACAGGGCTCAGGGTATTGTTCTCGATCCCCGTGCATGGGCATCGGGATCTCTCACTGGGCACTTTGCGCAGTCTGCTGAAAGATGCCGGGCTGCAGGAATCCGGTCTCGACGTGTGAGCTGCAGGTACATGCAAGGCGACGAAGGCCACGCAGGTGACAAAACCTCTATGGCCTCCGAGGCCAAGATCTTACACCGTACCGCGTGGCACCGGAATACCGGGAATCTGCAGCCGGATGCGTCCCAGCGTGGTGCGCGTCGTGTAAAACAGCGTGCGCCAATCCGCCTCACCCCAGGCAATGTTGGTAGTCTGGGCGCCGGTGAGAATGGTGCCCAGATGCGTGCCGGTCGGATCGAGCACCCAGATGCCGCCGGGGCCCGTGCAGTAGACATTGCCTTCCACATCCACCTTCATGCCATCCGGGTTGCCGGGCAGGTCGCCGTACATCTGGCAAAACACCCGGTCGCTGGCCAGGGCCAGCATGCCATTGGGCTCTACCTGGAAGGACCGGATAGTGCGCTGGCGCGTATCGTTCACATACAAAATGCTCTCGTCCGGGGAAAAGGCCAAACCGTTGGGCAGCACCCAGTCGCGCACCAGCACGTTGATGGTGCCGAGGTCAGGCGAGACGCGGTACAGGCCGCAGAAATCCAGCTCCGAGTCCACGTTAAACGTCATCGGATCGGTAAAATAGATGCTGCCGTCCGACTTCACCACCACATCGTTGGGGCGGTTCAGACGGCGGTCGTGGTAGCGATTGGCAATCACCGTCAGGCTACCATCCGCTTCCACGCGGGTGACGCGGCGGCCATCGTGCTCACAGGCCACCAGGCGACCCTGGCGGTCGCGGGTCAGGCCATTGGCGCGGTTGGTGGGCTCCGAGAACAGGGTGACGCCCTGGCCTGGGGTCCAGCGCATGCGGCGGTCAGGACCGATGTTGCTAAACAGCAGATAGCCACCTTCCTGCCACCACACCGGGCCTTCAGCGGGCCCCATGTCTGAGCCAAAACCACTGGCCAGTTCCTCAACGTCCTGTCCTGAAGCCACGATGCGGGCGAATCCCGCTGCGAGCTGTTCGAAGGGCATGTCTGTCTCCAAAGAAGTGTGCAGTGTGCAGTGTGGAGGGTGCAGGGTGCACGGCTCCTGTGCAGATGGTGCAATGTGCCTAGACAGCGTGTCAGCGCTGCCGGAAGCGATTATACTCGCGTCGCACGCTTATGCACGTGATTGTTCCTCGTTCCACAGACCAGGAGGCCGCCCTATGGATCCCAAAACCGCCGCCCAGCAGCGTTTCACAGCCGTGCAACCTGCCGTCATGGCGCTGAGTCATCGTATCCACGCCCATCCCGAGCTGGGCTTTGCCGAAGAACAAGCCTCCACCTGGCTGGCCGAGATGTTGACCGAGGCCGGCTTTCGGGTCAGCCAAGGCGTCTACGACCTGCCCACCGCCTTTATCGCCGAGGCCGGGCATGGCCCGCTGCACATCGCGCTCTGCGCCGAGTACGACTGTCTGCCGGGCATTGGCCACGCCTGCGGACATAACCTCATTGCCGCCATGGCCGTTGGCGCCGGCATCGCCGCGGCCCAGGTGGCCGACGAGCTGGGTCTGACCATTCGCATCATCGGCACCCCGGCAGAAGAGCTGGGCGGCGGCGGCAAGATCATGCTTCTCGAACGCGGTGCCTTTGCCGGCGCGCATGCCGCCATGATGGTGCATCCGAGCCCGACCGATAACGTCACACCGCAGATGCTGGCCAATCACCACTTTGGCGTGCGCTACACGGGTAAAGAGGCGCACGCCTCGGCCTATCCTGAGCTGGGGATCAACGCCGCCGATGCCCTGACCGTGGCCCAAGTGGCCATTGGCCTGCTGCGCCAGCACCTCCGCAGCACGGACCGGGTGCATGGCATTGTCACCAAGGGCGGCGAGGCGCCAAACATCATCCCGGCGCTGACCATGGCGCGCTACATTGTGCGAGCCAAAACGCTCGACGAGCTGGAGGATATTCGCCCCAAAGTCATGCGTTGCTTTGAAGCCGGCGCCCTGGCCACGGGTGCGCAGTTGGAGATCGTCGGCAGTCGTCCGCCCTACGCTCAGATGCAACATGACCCGGAAATCGCCGCTCTGTACCGCCGCAATGCCGAGGCTTTAGGACGCCAGTTCCCGGCCATAGAAGCCGGACAGCAGCGCAGCGGTGGCTCGACGGATATGGGCAATGTGTCGCTGGCCCTGCCATCGATTCACCCGATGATCGGCATTCAGTCGCTGCCAGCGGTGAACCATCAGCCGGAGTTTACGGCGCACTGTATCACGGCAGCGGCGGATCAGGCGATTGTCGATGGCGCGCTGGCCATGGCCTGGACGGCGATTGATCTGGCGACGCAGGCGCCGCTGCGCCAGCGCTTGCTGGGGCGGGCATAAGTTGGTGGTTGGCGAGGGAAGTCCAGTCTCTATGGGGGCGAAGCGTGGGCAAGAGAGCCACATACTTTCTGGTGCGTGGGGGCCTGGACGGTGCCAGGCGAGCGCCCTACAATGGTGCAGCAACAGGCCCCTTCACCCTTGATGCTTCACCCTTCATCCTTCCCGTGAGGTGTACCCGATGGCGCTAGCGCTCGATACACAAGCCGAGACAGGTCAGGCGATAGACTACCCAGAAAGCGACGGGCAGCCGATGGCAGAAAATACCAGACAATTTACCTGGATTGTCACCATCAAAGAAAACCTCGACAGCCTTCTGCTAGACGCCTTTGTGGCCGGAGATTTATTCTGGTATCCGGTGGAGCGCCAGAATGCCATCCGGCAAGCCCCTGACGTGCTGGTGGCTTTGGGACGCCCCAAAGGCCATCGTGGCTCGTATCGTCAGTGGGAAGAAAACCACGTGGCGCCCCAGGTAGTCTTTGAAATACTGTCGCCGGGGAATCGCGTCATCGAGATGCTACGCAAAGAGCGTTTCTATGCACGGCATGGCGTGCAGGAATACTACGTGTATGACCCCGATAGCAACGAGTTGGCTGGCTGGCACGTGCTGGCCGGGCAGTGGCAAGCGATTGAGGAGGCCAACGGTTGGACCAGCCCGCTCCTCGGCATTCGTTTTGTGCTGACGGCCGAGACCCTGGAGATCTACCGGCCCGATGGGAGCCGTTTTGAGACCTTTGCGGAGCTGCAGCAGCGTGCGACGGCAACAGCACAAGCCACCGAGGCGGCCCTGGCCGCGGTCGAGGCGGAGCGTCAGGCCAATGCGGCCCTGCGGGCGGAACTCGCGGCGTTACGGCGGCAACTCCACGCTGAGAGCGGTCAGCCGCCTGCCCCGGAAGCCTATATGCCTAATTGATCCCATGGGCCATCTGCGCCGTGGCGTCCAGGAGCAAGCGCTGGTGCTCCAGCGCTTGCTGGGGCGGGGGTGAGAGAGGGTCTATACTGCGCAAAAATAGCGCTTTACGGTGCTGCGTGGATGAGCGCCAGCACTTGCCGCTTGAGCGCCGGCAGGTTGCGCTCTCTAACAGCCCAGACCTCTGCCATACCTACCGCGGCATAGGCCTGCATCAGCAGATGACGCATGGCGATAATCTGCCGCCACGGTATCGCCGCATGACGGGTGCGGAATGCTGCGGAGAGACGCGAGGCAGCTTCCCCAATAATCAGGATATGATGCACCATCCACGTCTGGAGGAGTTCATCATTGTCGCAAGCCGTCCTGCCGTGGGAGGCGTATCTCTCAATCTGCTCGATGGCGTCCAATATATCGCGTAGCCGTTCTTGGTCACGCCTCATAAGGGCACAGCTTCCTTGAGCACCTGCGCTCGTAGGCGTGCCTTGAGACTGCGTTCGGTAGCGACATCCACCTTGCGATCAAGGCTGTTTCCCGTCGCCTGCAAACCCTTGTTGGGTGGCTGGAGACCGATGCCGGTGCCCGGGCCTCCCGGTGACCGACTGCCGCCCTACCCGGTGGGCCGTGGACCATGGCGACTGCCGCGGCGCAGGGCCCCGGGGTGG
>SXGT01364232.1_pt1 | contig 34062 bp, 19 predicted proteins | sample 3176221 | NCBI WGS metagenome assembly SXGT01 (sample SAMN11356862, study PRJNA531348) | freshwater metagenome | isolation source: freshwater sample F1-120 | place: China: Fuxian Lake, Yuxi | collected 2017-12-25 | reverse complement strand
GATCGAGAGCGGCGTCCGGTGGCGGCGCGCGAAGTGGAGCTCCTTGTCCAGCGCGTCGAGGAGGTAGCGCCGATTGTAGGCTCCGGTCAGCCCGTCGCGCATCGACGCGTCGTACATGCGCTGCTGGAAGCTCTCTTCGAGCTTGTCGTGGAAGGTGAGCTTGAGCACCGCGGAATCGCCGATGCGGACCCTGTCGCCGTCCAGCATGGTGCCCGTCTGAACGCGCTCGCCGTTGATCCAGGTGCCGTTGGTGCTGCCGAGATCTTCGACCGAGACCCCAAGGCCCTCGAGCGTGATGCGGCAGTGATTGCGCGACACGCCGTCGTCGTCGAGCCGGATGGCGCACGCGCGCGAGCGACCGATGACGAACTTGAGCCCCGGCTCGAGCGGGATCAGCTGCCCGATCTCCGAGCCGGTCAGGCGAATCATGTAAGCGCGGTCGCGGAGCTGGCCGGTGAAGCGCTCGCGCCGCGGGCTCGCGACGTCGGTGATCTGCGTCGTGTCCAGCTCGTCCCAGTCGAGACCGCTGGAGTGTGCCTCTTTGCCGTCCCCTGCCATCGAAGGCCTCAACGCCGCATAGGACGCCGAAGGCCAACCGCCGACAAGCAAAAACTCCGTCTCGCCCGAAGCACGGCCCCTCACAGCCGGCGCCGCGGCCGTCACGCCGCCGAGACGTGACCGCGAGCGATCCGTCGCACGAAGCTCTCACCGTAGAGCACGCGGAGCGAGAGCCGCCCGAGCTCGATCGCGACGCCATCGCGCAGCGGCGTCGGCTCTCCGGGGGTCACGAGCCGCCCGTCCACGCGGGTCCCGTTGAGCGACATGAGGTCGATGACGGTGTAGCGAAAGCCGTCGTGCCCGAAGGCGCAGTGGCGCGTCGAGACGGTGTACTCCGGCACGACGAGGTCGTTGTCGGCCGATTGCCCGAGCGTGATGTACCCACCGCGCGCGGCCCCCGGGCTCTTCTTGAGGCGCCATACACGCTCCTCGACGCTCGCTACGCGTCGCAGCTCGGCGATCTCCTCGGCGCGCAGCGTGCGGCGCCGTGAGGAGCGCGGGCGCTCGGGCAGATCGCCGGTGAGCCCGACGCCCAGCAACACCGCGCCGTGAGCGAACGTTGCGACGAGCTCAGGCGCGCCGATTTCTACCGCGAGCGTGCGGTAGTCCTCGAGAAAGCGCGGCTCGCGCGGCGCGCGATGGAATTCGAGCTCGGGCAAAGGAAGGTGCCTCCGCCCTGGCTGAACGGGCGCTCGCGCGATCGCTTGAGGCCCGCCACACGAGGCCACACGAGGCCACACTAGGCCGCGGCGCCGGTCGCGCTCGCCACGACGTCCGCGGGCAGCAGGCTCGCGCCGCTCGAGAGGCGGGGGATCGTCGCGTTCGGGTGTGCGGCAGCGCCCCAGGCCGCGACCCACGCGACCCAGCCGATGCGTTGCCCCGCGAAATGGATCTGACGCGTATCGACGACCGGCGCGGGGACCTCGAGCGGTCGGCCGAGCACGACGGGCTCGACGGCCTCGGCGCGCGGTGCACCGAGCCGCTCGCGCAGGCGATAGCGCAATTCGGTGCGATAGTCGCGGGTCGGCCACACGACGAGCCCATCGTCGGCGAGGTCGTAGTGGACGCCAGGATCGAGGTGAGCCTCGAGCTGCTCGCGCACGACGTCGACCTCGGCTCGGTGGTAGAGCCCGGCGAGCGCGTTCTCGAACAAGCACGCGGCTTCGCCTCCGCGACGCACGAGCTCGCTCACGAATCCCGCCTTCGCGAGGCCCGCCACGACGAGCCCGGACTGCTCCTCGAAGGTGAGCACGCACGGGATGGCGGAGAGCTCGGCGCACACCACGCCGACGCGGATCCGATTCGAGCTGAGCTCCACCTTCTCGACGGCGAGTCGGCCGTATTGCCAGCGCGCGGCCGTAGCCAAGAGCTCCACCAGCTCGCGCTCGACGAAGCGGCGCACGCGCTCCTCGACGTCGCGCAGGGCCTCGCGGAAATCGCCCAGCGAGCGAAGCGCCGCCTCCGCCGTATTGCCCGCGAGCGCGACGCGACGAACGAACGCCGCGTCGCTCTCCCGCTCGGCGGCGCGCCGCAGACGCGCATAGGCCTTGGGCAACGTCCCCGAGTGAAACCCCGGCACGAGCAGCCCGCGCATCGTCTCGCCGTGCGCGCCGATGGTCGACGGGAGCAGCTGCCGCGAGCGCGTCGCGCGATAGAGCCGGTAGTTCTCTTTCAGCTCCCACGCGAAAAAGCCGAACACGCTCGGCACCAGGAACACCGTCACCGCGGCGATCGTGCCGCCGACGATGCTGCCGAGCGGGGACATGGCCGCGGTGAACGCCGAGAGCAACGCCGGCGTGACCGGCAGCATGAGCTTGTGGGCCACCGTCACGACCGGGAAATGCTTGAGCGGATTGATCTCCGGCTCGAGCATCAGCGTGACGTACATGCGGGCGACGTAGGCGACGACCGCGAATACGAGCCCCGCCGCGCCGCGCCACAGGACACCGAGCGTCGAGGCCTCGCCGTCGCGGAAGTGAAGGAACTCTTCGACGCGAAACACCGCGCGGTCGAAGGTGTCGAGGAGCACCTCGAAGAAGCGCTGCACCATGCGCACCGCCCCGTAGAGGACGTTGCGGGTTACGTGCTGCCACATCGGCCCGATCTCCTCGAAGAACGTGTCCTCGAGCCACGCCCCGAGCGGCGTCGAGAGGATCGCGCTCGCGAGGAGGAACGCGGCGAACGCGACGGCAACCCCGAGGGCCGAGTCGCGGCTCGCGAACGGCGCGTATCGCCACTCGAGCACGCCAAGGATCCCGGGGGCGATGCCGCGTCGCAGGACGAGCCTCACGTTCGGCGACGCGAACCACCGCCGCACCGACGGACGGGCGAAGACGGCTCGCGGCAAGCGCACGAACACGAAGGAGAGCACCATCGCGAGCACGCCGAGCAGCTGCAGCACCGTGCTGCGGAACGCCTGGCTGTGCACGACCCCGAACACGACCGCCGTCGTCGCGGCGAACGTCGCAGGCGTCATCGGATCGAACGAGCCGAGCCCGAGCTTTTTCGCGATCGGCACGACGAGGTGCAAGGCCGCCTCGAGCGCGACGAACGCGCCGCCGAGCGGAAGGAGGAGGTAGAGCGTGATGAAGCGGCCGAGCCCCGTACCGAAGGGGACGCTGCTGAGCTTCTGCAGCCAGCGGACGTAGACGTCGCTCTTGCGATAGGCGCCGTCGAGCTCATGGTCGAGAGCCGCGTCGGCGCGCACGATCGGATCGCCGAGCACGAGCTCGCGCGCCCCCGAGAGGTCCTCGAGCTTCAGCTGATTTCGCGAGAGCGCGTCGCGCAGTGAGCCGAAGGACAGGAACCCATTGTCGCCGAGCTCGTCGAGCAGCTCCTCGACGACCGTGTTCTGCGCGAGCCGCTCGGGATCGCTCTCGGCACGCAGACCCACCTCGACGAGCACCCGCTCGAGCTTCGGCCGCAGCGCCGCGCGCAGGTTCTCTCGCGCGCGAGATGCTGCCTGTGACACGACGGCGACGAGCAGCCTCTTGTCGGCGACCGAGACGCGGGCGCGATGCGCGAGGCTCGTCGCACCGTGGAGCGCCTGCAGCACGCCCAGCTCGCGCAAGGCAGTGAGCGGACGCACTACGTTCCTCTTGCCACGCGAGACGAGGAACCCGGCCACGTCGACCGTGTGCTGGAGCTTCTCGTGCGCGATCGCCGCGCGCTGCAGCGCGAAGAGCAGGCGCGCTTCGGGAGCGTATCCTCCTGCGACCACCGCCGCGTCGGCGACGAGCCGCAAGAGCGGGGCGAGGCTCAAGTCGCTCGCCGGTTTGCCGGACTCGCGAGGCTCACGGAAGGCCGCGTTCACGCGGGCGTCGAGGCTCGCGAGCCCCGCGCGCGCCTCGGCCTGGGCTCGCTGTGTCGTCTCCAGATCGCTCGCCGCGCAGGCTCGAGCGGCGTCGAGGATCGCCCGAGCGTCGTTGCCCTTCACCCTCGCCGCCGCGACTCGAGCGAGCAGCGCCTGTGCTCGCGCCGCCGACAAGGGCTCGATGCGGCGATCGGCGAGCTCTTTCAGGGCCAGGTGGGTAGAGAAACTGGCGGCGGAGCTGCGCGACACGCGCGGCGTGGGGAGGACCACCTCCGCCGGTCGCCCCGCCTCGAACAGCTCGGCAGAGTCGACGTGCTCGGCGAGGAGCCGCACGATGCGCTCCGGCTCCCCGAGCCCGGGGAAGGTCGTGACGATGAGCTCGGGCGCGAACCGATGAAGCTCGAGGAACAGCGCCGCGAACTCGACGAAAATCTCCCGGTCGTCGTACGGCGGCAAGACGAGGTCGTCGTGGCGCAGGGTCGCGCGGATCTCGTCGAACTCGATCTGACCGATGGCGTCGATTTTCGCGCGGAGAGTGGCCTGATCGAGGGTCCCGTCACGCAGCTGTTGCTCGAGCGCGATGTGAACGCGAGAGTGGAACGCGGCGCGCCACAGGCGGTTCAGCGCCGCCACACCGCCCTCGCCGCCAAGCTCCCGCGGCGCCGGCCGGGAGAGCAGGATGACGGGATCGGGGAGCGTATCGATGGGCCTGCCGAGCTCGCCCGCGAGCCCGAGCGCGCCGAGCTCGCCGCGCGTCAGCACGTAGCAGCGCGCGTGCGGCACGAGACCGCCCGCCCCGCGATGCGCCTTGATGATGCGCCGCAAAACGCGCGGATCGACCACCACGGACGCGGCCGCGTTGTAGAGCCGCTCTTCGATCGCCGCGAGGTCCATGCGGCGCTCGTCTTGCGCCGATTGCGCTCGGGCGGCAACCGCCCCTCCTGCCTGCGGGAGATTCGCACTAGGCTGTCCTGGTGCAGCGCTCGCACTTCCCCGACGCCGCGCCGAGGCGCGGGGGAATGCAAGGGCTCCTTCAGGGGCTCGGTCGCCGCGCGCTCGCGGGCTCGGCCTTCTGGCTCGGCTGCCTGCGAATGGTGGTGGCGGCAATCCGGTCGATCGCCGCGCCGGGCGCGGCAGCGCGCGGCGTCATCCGCCGCGTGACGATCGCGCAGATCTTCTTCACGGGCGCACAAGGTCTTCCGTTCGTGACCGCTACCGCCCTCGTCGTCGGGGCGACGATGATGATCCAGGTTCACGTCGCCGCTCCTGGGATGCCAGGCGAGATCGTCGGCAACGTCCTCGTGACCGTGGTCCTGCGCGAGCTCGCGCCGCTCGTCACGGCGATCATCGTCGCCTCGCGCTCGGGCACGGCCATCGCCACCGAGATCGGCAACATGAAGGCGAGCCTCGAGGTCATCGGGCTCGTGGCGCTCGGCATCGATCCGGCGCGCTTCGTCGTGTTGCCCCGGCTCGTCGCGGTGACGCTCAGCGTGCTCGTCCTCGAGGTGTACTTCGGCCTCCTGGCGCTCGCGGGAAGCCTCGTCGTGGCGGCGGCGTTCGGCACGCCCGAGCTTGGCGCCATCAAGGACGGCCTCGCCGCGACCCTCACGCCTGCGGACCTCGCCCTCTTTGCGGTCAAGGGCCTCGGCTGCGGCGCGCTCGTGGGTACGCTCGCCTGTTACTTCGGCCTCGAAGTGAAGAGCTCGAGCACCGAGGTGCCGCGCATGACCGGCATGGCCGTCATCCGCTGCGTGCTCGGGTGCGTCATCTACAACTTCTGCGTCACCGTGGTCTTTTACGGCCTCTTCGCCGATTTCGCGCGGCCGATGTGAGGCCCGCGCGAGCGGCGGGCATTCGCGCGCCGAGCTGCGGCTGCCGTCCCGCGGAGCCGAGGGAGATCGCGTTCGGAGCTGCGGCTGCTGTCCCGCGGAGCGGCGGTTGGAGTAGACCAGCGCCGTGGCCGACGGGCTCGTTCTTGCCAGCGTCACGTTTCACCGCGGACCGCTCGTCGTGCTCGACGGCGCGAACGTTCGGCTCCCGCGCGGTGGCACGCTGGTCGTGACGGGCGCGAACGGAGTCGGCAAATCCTCGCTCTTGCAGCTGTGCGCCGGCCTCGTTTCGCCAGAAGCCGGGGAGGTCACGATGGACGGCATCTCGCTCGAGCCGCACAGCGCGGAGGAGCTCGTGCGTCGCGGGATCCGCCGAGCCTGCGTGTTTCAGCAGGGCGGCCTCATCGCCAATCTCTCTGCGCTCGACAACGTGGCGCTGCCGCTGCGCTACCACGCCGACGTGCTCGGCCTATGCGAGCCCATGATCGAGGAGCGGGCGCGGTTCTGCCTCGGCGCCGTGGGCGTCGCGCCGTCCAGCATGCTGGCCCAGCCGGGGATGCTCTCGTTCGGGATCGCCAAGCGCGTCGCCTTTGCCCGCGCCATGGCCATCGAGCCGAACCTCGCGCTCTTCGACGATCCGGACGCGGGCCTCGATCGCGAGAACGCGGAGGTCGTCGAGGACATCCTGAAGAGCTACCGCGACGACCCGAGCATCACCATGCTCGTCGCCACCAACCACCGCGCGCTCATCGAGCACCTCGGCGTCACCGCCCACGAGCTCGTCGGCGGGCGGCTCGTGCGCCTCGATCGAGCCACGATGCCGCCCTCGTCGCTCGTCTAGTCGCCTGAGTCCGCGGGCCCGCGCACATGCCGTAAAACTTTCCCGGGGGGACGTCCGTCGTAGGCGACACGCCGACCGTGAACCCGAGGGTCCGGGACCGGCGACGCCTGTAAGTCGCAACGATGACGGCGCGTTCTCGCGTCGAGGAGCCCGCATGAAGCTGAAGTCCGTCGCCCTCGTGTCCCTGGCCGCCATGATGCTCACCAGCGTGACGGTGTGGTCCTTGACCCCTGTCGCCGGCACCGGAGCCATCGCCGAGCCCCTCGTCTCGCTCGGCGGAAGCGAAGAGCCGGTGCAGGTTGCGAAGGGCGACGCCTGGAGCTTCGTCGATGGACGCACCCTCACGGTCGAGGGGCGCCTCGGCCACGCGACGCTGGCCGCCGGGCGCGAAAACGAGACGTTCCTCTTCGTCGACGTGAAGGCCGCGGCCGGCGTCGTCCCGCGTGAGGCCCCGCCGCTCGAGCTCGCGATCGTCATCGACCGCTCCGGCTCGATGAGCGGCAAGCGCCTCGCCAACGCCATCGCCGCGGCGCGCGGCATGGTGAGCGGCCTGCGCGAGGGCGACGTCGTCAGCGTCACGGCCTACGACGACCGGAGCGAGCTGCTCGTGAGCCCGACGACGATCGCGTCCTTCAATCGCAGCGACGTGCTGCGGCGCATCGACAGCCTCGTCGCCGGCGGCAACACGTGCATCTCGTGCGGCCTCGAGAGCAGCATGAGCCAGCTCGCGACGCGCGACGACATGGTCAAGCGCATCGTGCTCTTGAGCGACGGCGAGCCGACCGCCGGGGTTCGCGACGTGCGCGGCTTCGCGACGCTCGCCGAGCGCGCACGCAACCTCGGCGCGAGCATCAGCGCCATCGGCGTCGACGTCGACTACAACGAGCGCATCATGAGCCAGATCGCGCGCGGCTCGAACGGGCGGCACACGTTCGTCGCCGATCCGGCGCAGCTCGCGGCGGTCTTCGACGAAGAGCAGCGGTCGCTTTCCAACACCATCGCGACCGGCGCCGAGCTCAAGGTCGAGCTCGCCCGTGGCGTCGAGGTGCTCGAGGTGTTCGACCGCGCCTTCTCGCGCCAGGGCGACGCGCTCGTCGTCCCGATGGGCTCGTTCGACATGACCGACGACAAGACGCTCCTCGTCCGGGTTCGCATCCCGCGCGGCACGGAGGACACCCAGGCCGTGGCGGAGGTGAAGCTCACCTTCCGCGATCACGTCACCGGCGAACCCGGCAGCTGCGCGGGCTCGCTCGTGGCCCAGCTCACGCGCGACGCCTCGAAGGTCTCGCCGCTCGACCCGTTCGTCGCCGGTCGCGTCGAGCGCAGCGAAACCGCGGCGCTCTTGCTCGAGGCGAACCAGCGCTTCGCCGACGGCGACGGCGATGGCGCGCGGCGGCTCGTCGAGCAGAAGCGCACCGCGCTCAAGAAGGTCGCCGCCGATGCCGCCGGGCGCGCGCCCGCTCCGCGAAAGGCCGAGGTCGACAACGACTTCGAGCGGCAAGACGACGCGCTCGCGCAGGCCACCGAAGGCTTCTCGGTGGCGCCCCCGTCAGCCGCTGCCGCGCCGGCCGACGTGCAGCGCGGCAAGGCCGCCATCAAGCGCAACTCGGCGGCCTCCGACGCCTTCGCTTTCTGATCGACGCGCGCCCCCGATGTCGGCAGCTTTCGCCGTCAACAACGGCTGGAGGGAACATGAGTGACACCCGCGAACCGCGCGCACGCCTCGCTCGGCGCGCACTGTTGATCCTCGTCGCCCTCGCCGCCGTCGCGCTCGCGGTCGCCGTGCTTCTGGGAAGAAAACCCCCGCCGACCGCGGCTTCCGCGATCCAGGCCCGTCTCGAGCTCGCGGCCGGCGACGTGGTCGTCGTTCACCCGAGCCTCGGCGGAGCCGATGGAGTCCGCGCCTCGTCCGGCGCGCCGCTCTTCGAGGGCTCGACCGTGCGCGCCGGCGAAGGGGCACGCGCGCTCGTGCGCCTGCCGGACGGCTCGACCTTGTTTCTCCGCGCGGGCACCACCCTGAAGCTCCTCGCGGCGAGCGTCGAGCTCGTGGAGGGCGAGTACTGGCTCGATTTACCGCCGGCCGAGCGCGAGCCGCTCGCGCACGTCGCGGGCGACACGGCCGTGTCCGCGGCCGACGCGGCGATGTCGATCGCGCGCAAGGCGGAAAACGTCGAGATCTACGTGGCGCGCGGCACCGCCGTCGTCACCGCGAAGGGCGGCCGCGTCGAGGTGCAAGCGGGCACGCGCGCGACCAGCAAGGCAGGCGCCGCGCCCGAGGTTCTTCCCGTCGCGTTCTGGGAGGACTGGACCGGCGGCATGGCGGACGTCGCCGGCGGGCTCGCGATCGGAGCCGGCAGCGGCGCGCTCTTCGGCATCGACGCGGGTGGCGATCCCGGCAGCGCCGCACAGCGGCTCCACATCAAGAGCCAATCGGTCCGCGCGGTGATCAAGAACGGCCTGGCCGAGACCAGCGTCGACCAGACCTTCTTCAACCCCACGCCGCGCCCGCTCGAGGGCTGGTATTGGTTCACCGTCCCGGCCGGCGCGAGCGTCACGGGCTTCGCGGTCGAGACCAACGGCGTGCTCGTCGAGGGCGAGTTCGTCGAGCAAAAGGAAGCCGCGGAGAAGTACGTGGGCGCGCGCGCGGCCGGGTTCTCGCCGGCGATCCTCGAGTGGGTCGACGGGCGCAACTACCGCGCTCGGATCTACCCAGTGCCCGCATCGGGATCGCGACGCGTCGTGGTGCGCTACCTCGAGCTTCGCCCCGTGCTCGAGAAGAAATTCACCTACGTCTACCCGCTCGGGCGGGCGCGCGCGCGCATTGGCGAGCTGTCACTCGCGGTCGAGCTCGGCGAGGAAGGCAAGAACATGAAGCTTGCCACCGTGAGCGATGCCCGCGTCGAGGATGGCGGCACCCGCGTCACGATGCGCCGCAGCGGATTCACGCCGCGGGCGGACTTTCAGCTCGAGGCGACCCTCGCCGAAGACCGCCCGACCTTGTCGGTCGCGCGCTTCTCCGCGAACGACGGCAGCGCCGACTACGTGATGGCCCGCTACGTGCCGGACGTCGACTGGGGCAAGGTGAAATCCATGCCGGCCGACGTCGTGCTGGTCGCGGACACCTCGGCCGCCGGCGACGAGTCCCAGAAGCAGCTGCAGCGCGCAGCGATCGAGGCCCTCGCGCGCTCGCTCAGCGACAAGGACCGCTTCGCGCTCGTCGCCCTCGACGTGCGGCCGCGCGTGCTTTACCCGGAAAAGGGCCTCGCGCCAGCGACCGAGGCCGAGATCGCCAAGGCGCTCGAGGCCCTCGCCGGCGTCGCCCCCGGCGGCGCGACGGATCTCGCCGCGATGTTCGAACCGTCGCTCGCACGCCTTCACGAGAGCGAGCAACCGGCCGTGGTCTACGTCGGCGACGGCTTACCGACGAGCGGCGAAGCGACCGGAGAGGCCCTCGCCGAGCGCCTTCGCCGCGCGCTCTCGACCTCCCGCGCGAGGCTCTTCACGGTCGGGGTCGGGGCCGATGCCGATCACGCGTTGCTCGACGCGCTCGCGCGGACTGGCGGCGGGCGCCCGTTCCGCATCGCTCGCGACGCGGACGCGACTCCAGCCGCGCTCGAGCTCGCCGCGGCCATCAAAGAGCCGACAATCACGGGGTTTTCGCTCGAGCTCGGCGCGGGACTCGACGAGCCGTTCGTCAGCGCGAGCGGCAAGGTGTCGCGCGGCGACGACGTCACGGTGCTCGCGCGAACGCACCACGAGATCCCGAGCGAGGTCACCGTGCGCGGACGGCTCGCGGGAGAATCGTTCGAGAAGAAGGCGAAGGTCACGATCGATCGCTCCCTCGTCACGAAGTTCGTGCCGCGCCTGTGGGCCTCGGAGTACGTGCGGCGCTTGCTCGGCGCCGCCGGCGGTCCCGAGACCGAGCGCGGGCGCATCGTCTCGCTCGGCATCGACTACGGCATCGTGACGCCCTTCTCGAGCCTCCTCGCGCTCGACAACGAGGCCTCGTACTCGCGCATGAACATCCAGCGAAAGCGCTCGGTGCTCCGCGGCGTGCGACTCGGCAGCCTGACGCCCCAGGCTGAGCTGCGCGAGCCGTTCGAGCACGCGCCCTCGGAGGTCGCGTTCGGCTGCAACAAGTACGACGCGCGCCGCGCGGGCGGCGAGCCGGACGACACCGAAGCGCAGCCGATGGAGGGCGCGCAGGCGCCGGCGTCGACGGCGTCACCAGCGCCGCAGGCCGCGCAGCCCCAAGCGGCCGAAGGAGAGCGCGTCGAGTCGAAGACCGACGGCGGCCAGCGCGAAGGGAGCGGGGCGAAGCCCGCCGAAGGGCGCGATGAAGCTTCGGCCAAGTCGCTCGCCGATGCCGACGGTGAGCCCGCGGGATCTCCACCCGTCTCCAGAAGCCCGAGCCTCGGCGGTCGCGCGCGAGGCGACGTAGCCGAGGACCGCGTCGATGCCCCGGCGCCTCCGCAAGGCAACGTCGCCGGGCTCGGCGCGCGCGACGGCGACGTCGGGGGCCTCGGCAAGAAGACCGGCACGGGCAGCGGCTTCGGGTCCGGACAGGCGCGCGACAAGAACAAAGTAGCGGGCCAGGCGTGGCTCCGTCCGAGCCCCCCCGTCGTCGCGCCGAGCGTGTGCAGCGACGTCGCGGCGCGCCCGCTCGAGCAGCGTCTCCCGGTGTGGCGCCGGCGCATCCGCACCGCCACGACCGCGGCCGAGCTCATCGAGCGGCACCACGCCGCGGTCCGCGCCTGCGAGGTCACGGACTGGCTCGCCGAGCGCGAGTTCTTGCGCATTCTGCAGCTCAGGGTGAGCGACGAGGCGACGGCGCGCGCGCTCCTCGTTCACCTGGCGCCGCGCCGGGACGTGCAGAAGTTCGTCGCACGCCTCATCCTTCGTCGCGTGACCGACGAGCGCGTCATCGCCGCCGTCGAGACGGCGCTCTTCGGCGGCAGCGTCGACTGGCTCGCCGTCGATCGCGGGCTCACCGAACTAGCGAAGCTCGAGGAGCGCATCGAGAAACTTCGCGACGTGATGGAGCGCGCGCCGGGCGATCCGAACGGCGTCATCCGCATGGTGCGGCTCCTCGCGAACGCCGGGCGCAGCGACGAGGCCCTCGCGCTCGGCCGCGGACTACGAGACTCGGGCGTCTTCACGGTCCGGATGGCGCGACAGCTCGGCGACGTGCTCGCTCGCGCGAAGAACGAGGACGAGGCGATCCGCACCTATTCGGAGATCGTCGAGTTCGACCCGCAAAACCTCGGCTCGCGGCGCCTCCTCGGCGACATCTACCTCGCGCGCGGCTGGCACGAGCTCGCCTACCGCCAGTTCAAGACGGCGACCGAGCTCGTCCCGAGCGACGCGGCCTCGTGGCTGCGGCTCGCGGCGTCTGCCGCCGGCGCCGGCAGGGTCGATGAGGCGCTGCGCCTCGAACGACAGGTGGCAGCGAGCGAAGGCCGCCCAGGCCCCGACGACCCGCGCCGCTTCGCGCGCCTCGCCTCCGCCGCCCGCCTCGCGCGCCTGCTCGACAAGCCGCCAACGCCGCAATCGGCGGCGTCCATCGAGCGCGAGCTACGCGAGCTCGGCCTCTTCACGGGGCCGGGCGCCCTCGCCCTCCTCACCTGGGAAGATCTCTCGAGCGAGCTCGTGCTCACCTCCGACGACGCAGCGGCAACGGCCGTCGGTGAGGCGACCGCCGCCGCGACGATGGGCCTCGCCGCCTTCGCATCCGCGACCCCACCTGCGCCGGGCCGCTGGGTTGGCCGCCTACGCACCGAGCCGCGCGACGAGGACCTCCTCGTCCGCTTCCACGAGCTGCGCTTCGACAACCGCCGCTTTACCGTCGCGGTCCGCGAGGTCACGCTCCCCGCCGGCGCCACGCGCATCGAGCTCTAGCAGGCTGTTCGTTCCAAGCGCTTTGACGCTGCCGGGAGAGGCCCGTACGCATTCACCGGAAGAGGTCTCAGCGACGCATGACACCCGAACAATTCATCGAGAGCTTCAAGATGCTGTCGGCGCAGGAGGTGCGGACGACCAAGCGCTTCTCCCTCGAATGGAACCAGCGATTTCCAATCCTCGAGGACGATACCACGCAGACCGGATTTGACCGGCACTACGTCTATCACGTGGCCTGGGCTGCTCGTGCCTTGCAGAAGATTCGCCCGGCAATTCACTATGATTTTTCGTCGTCTCTCTATTTGTCCGCGACCGCGTCAGCCTGGTTCCCGGTCAAATTCTGCGACGTGCGTCCTGCCGATCTCCAGCTCGACAACCTGACGCTCGAGAAGGAAGATCTGACCCGCTTGACCCTGGCGAGCGAGACCGTCGAGTCGGCGTCGTGCCTGCATGTCGTCGAGCACGTCGGGCTCGGCCGCTACGGCGACGAGCTGGACTACGACGGCGACCTCAAGGCCGCCCGCGAGCTCAAGCGAGTCATGAGGCCCGGGGGCGATTTGCTCTTCGCGGTTCCCGTGGGCAAGGAGTCGATGGTCATGTTCAATGCCCACCGTATCTACCGCTGTGAGCAAGTGCTCAGCATGTTTGCTGACCAGTTCACGCTGGTCGAGCTCGCGCTGATCCCGGACGATCAACCGCTCGGCCTCGTATACAACCCTTCCCCGGAGCTGCTCGCCACGCAGACCTACGGCTGCGCCTGCTTCTGGTTCAAGAAGAAGCACGCCGCTGCGTGACTCACGCGCGCGCCGCCCCCTTCACACCGCTGCACGCCGCTGCGTGACTCACGCACGCGCCCCCCGCTTGCCGCGCCGCCTCGACCCCGATAAGGGCATTGTCGTGAAAGAGCTCGCTCCGCGCCGCGCATGGTGGCTCCTCTTGGTCGTGCTCAGCGCGCTCTCGGCGGCGTGCAGCTCGGGCTTCGCCGGCATGAAGTCCGAAGCGGCAGCACCGCCGATGGCGTCGCCCGACGCGAGCCCCGCCATGAGGATGGACACCGCGTCGGAAGAGGCCGGGGTCGCCATGGACTCGCTGGCGAGCGGCTCGTTCGCGATGGGTCCCGCGGCAGGTCGCCCGGCGCAGCCCGACGCGCCGCGCTCGACGACGGTCGCGACCGGCTCACCCGGTCCGAGCGGTCCGCCCCCGACCGCCACCGACGCCGCGACGTCGGTCACGGCCGAGCCCATCAAGCCCGCCGCACCGCTCCTCATCTACACGGCCACGCTGCAGCTCTCCGTGTTCCAGGTCGCTGAGGCCCTCGACAAGGCGTTCGCCGTCGCCCAGGAGCTCGGCGGCTACCTCGTCTCGCGCTCGAACAACGCCATCACGTTTCGCGTCCCGGCAGAGAAGTACCGTCAGGCGCTCAGCGCTGCCGCGGCGCTCGGCGACGTCGTGAGCCGCAACGAGTCCGTGCAGGACGTCACCGATCAGTTCCGCGACCTCGAGACCCAGCTGAAGAACGCCCGCGCCGTTCGCGCTCGCCTCGAGCAGCTCTTGTCGCAGGCGAACAACGTCGCCGAAGCGCTCAAGGTCGAGGAGCAGCTCGGCCGCGTGACGGCGCAGATCGAGAGCTTCGAGGGCAAGCTCAAGCGCATGCGCGAGCTCATCCGGTTCTCGACCCTCACCGTGCAGTTCTCGCCGCGGCAGACCGACCACGTCGCGCCGCGGGTGCGCCTGCCCTTCGACTGGCTCCACCAGCTCGGCCTCTCGCCGCTCCTCAGCCTGTGAGCCGCTCCTTGGCCTCTGCGCCAAGGGCAGCACGCTCGACGACCCCTCGATTCGTGAGAACGCCATGACCTCGAAGATCGCGACCCTGACCCTCGCCCTCGCCCTCGCCGCCTGCGGCCCGCATTTCAAGGCCGAGGTCCCCGCCGGCTTCGTCGAGCTCGAGAACGCTTACGACGCCTATGACTTTCGCGCGACGACCGCCGACGGCCTCGTCTTTGCCATTCGCGAACAGAAGCACAAGCCGAAGGGCGAGCTCGGCTTCTGGCTGCAAGCCATCAAGAACAAGCTGCGCGACGAGGGCGGCTATGCGCTGATCGAGTCCGTCGACGTCACGACGGGCGACGGCCACAAGGGCACCCAGCTGCGCTTCGGCCACGACGAAGGCAATAAGCCCTACCTCTATTACGTGTCGGTGTTCGTAACCGACGGCTACCTCTACTTGGTAGAGATCGGCGGCACCAAAGAGCAGCTCGCCGCGGGCCAGAAAGACCTCGACGGCGCGCTCGCCAAGCTCGACCTCGACTAACGCACAGGCGTCGTCGCTCGGGCGTCACGCTCCGTCGCTCAGCAGTCAACCTCCCCGCCTGACGCGGCACGCCGCGTCGCTCACAGGTCGAGGCCGCGCGCCGTTCGGATCCGGTGCGCGTCGTGCACGTCGAACTCGAGCGCTGTGTGGATCTCATCCTTGTTCCAGAATGCGTTCCACGCGCTCGTGAACATGTTGCGCCGGTCCGCTCGGGACGCATCGGTCGGAAACGTGAACTCGACGATCGCCTTGAGCACGGCCGCTGGGTAGTTCTTGTCCTCTTGCCACGCCCAACCAAGCGCGGAGAATGCCTCGTAGAGCGCGGCGAGCTGTTTCTTGCGCCCGCGCTCGATGATGAAGCGCGGGTCGAGCCCGAGCACCGCAAGATCCGGCTCGAGCACCTTGAGCTCCCACAGCGCCCACGCGAGCAGGCGCACCTGGAAGGTGATGAGCTGCGAGACCTCGTGCTTCTTCATGCGGCTGATGAGGCTCGGCAGGTATTGCATCCCGAGCCCCACGTGGCGTGCCTCGTCCCGCTCGTAGTAACGCATGAGCTCGCACAACACCGGCTCGACCTCGCTCTCGCGGACGGTCTGAAAAATGGTGAGCGCGAGGGTCTCGATCATGAGCTGCATGCCGAGCAGCTTGTAGGCGAGGTTGTCGGTGTCGAGCACGAGGTCGAGCAGCGCCTGTGGCGCGCGGTCGAGCCGCTCGGGCACGTAGCCAAGCTGCTCGAGGTAGTCGTGCATCACATAGAAGTGGCGCGCCTCGTCGAAGGCCTGGCCCGTCGCGGCCATCTTCGCCTCGAGCGGCACGAGCCCGTCGGCGAGCTGCGCCGAGACCTTCCACGCGGCGAGCTCGCCCCAGAGGATGATGGCGAACACGCGCTTGAGCGCCTCCTGCTTCTCGGGCGCGACGTGGATGCCGCCGTGCTTCTCGATGAGCATCGGGAGGATCTCTTTCCCGTCCCACGCGAGCTCCTGGCCACGGTGGTAGATCCCTTCGCACTTCGCCAGCCGCTTGGCCTCGCTCGCGTTGCTCACGAGATCGAACATGTCGTAGCGAAGCTCTGTCTTGCCGAATCCTGCGATGCCCATGTTTCGCTCCTTGTCGCGCCCCGCCCGTCAGCCCGCCCGTCAGCTCGTCCCGTTGCCCGACCCGTTGCCGCGGCGCGTCGCCTTCACGGCGTTCGTCGCCTTCGCCGCCGTCGCGGTCTTCCCCACCGCCTTCGTCGCCGTCGCCGCCGTCGCGGCCTTCGCGGTCTTCCCCACCGCCTTCGTCGCCGTCGCGGCCTTCCCCACCGCCTTCGTCGCCGTCGCGGCCTTCGCTGCCCCGTTTCCGCGGCGCGCAGGTCCGTCCGCCGCGTCGATGCCGAGGTAGCGAGCGCACACGCGGGCGAGCTCACGCGCCGCGTCGGCGTCCGAGAGCCCCGGCGCGCCATGCAGCCGCGAGACCGCGCGCAGCTCGAGCCCGCTCAAGAAGAGCCACACGGCCACCTCGAGCGCGAGCCGTGGCGACGGATGCCTGGGGCGCAGTCCGCGCGCCGCGAGCAGCGCCGCGAGCAGCGCCGCCACGCGCTCGACGAGGCGCTCGCCGAGCCGCGTCAGCGCGGAGTCCACGGGCGCGCGACCGACGAGCGCGGAGACGAGCCCTCGCTTTTTGTCGAGCACCACGATGACGAAGCGCGCCATCGTCTCGAGCGCCTCTTCGATCGGCACGCCCTCCCACCTCGCTGGCACCAGCGCGACCTCTGCGGTCATCACCGCCTGCTCGGCGAAGCGCTCGAACACCGAGCGCACGAGCCCCTCTTTGTCGTGAAAGCGCGCGTAGAACGAGCCGATGCTCGAGCCCGCCCGCCGCGCCACCTCGGCCACGGTCGCCTCCTCGACCCGCTTCTCGTCGAAGATCTCTTCGGCGGCGTCGAGCAGGCGCTCGAGGGTCTCGCGGCTTCGCGCCTGGAGCGGGGGCCTCACCCACTCGAGCTCGGGGACGGTCGTGGTGCGCATCGGATCCAGAATTAGAATTCTCATTCTAATTATAGACCCGACGAGTCCCCTGTCAAGCGGCCCTGCGAATTGCGCGCCTCCTCGCGAGCTCTCGGACGCGCGGCGACGCGTCGCGGCTCCGGGCGGGAAGGGTCAGCGGAACGCGCGCCTTTTTACTATCGTGGCGACGATGAGCGTCCCGGCGAGCGAGGACTCCCCGCCGCCCACGCCCGGGCGACGCAGTGCGGACCGCACCGACGCGTCCGCGCGCACTCGCCAGTGGCGCGGCATCGTCGGCTGCCTCTTGCTCTTCGCTGGCCTGAGCCTCGGTCACGCGCTGGCGATGCCGCACCTCTACCCGACCGACGAGCGGGCCCACCTCGCCTATGCGCTCTCGTTGTCGCGCGGCGTTCTCCCCACCGTGACGACGCCGATCCCGCTCGCCGAGCTCGAGGCCGCCACGTTCAAGAAGAACCGGCACAAGAACGACATCTGGGTCGCGAACCACCCGCCGCTCCACTACGCGCTCGTGGCTCCCGTCGTGCGCACGTTCGTCGAGCGCGGCGCCCCCAAGGCAGCAGGCCGAAGCGCGCGCCTCGTGAGCGTCACGGCTGCGTGCGCCGGCCTTGCGTTGGTCTACCTCACGGCCTTGCGCGCGCTGCGACGCCGCGACCTCGCGCTGGTCACGACGGCGCTCACGGCCCTCGTGCCGGGCTTCGTGCACGTCATGGGCTCGGCGTACAACGACGCCACCTCGTTCTTGACGGTCTCGGCCGCTTGCTACGTGACGACCCGCCTCGTCCTCGGCGGCATGACGTGGCCCCGCGCCCTCGCGCTCGCGGCGACGCTTTCGCTCGCGATGCTCACCCGCTTCTCCGCCCTCTTCGCCGTGACCGTGGCGCTCCTCGCGCTCGCCGCTACGCCGTGGCTCGACGGCGCACGCGACCGGAAGCGCTGGTCACGCGCGCTCGGGGCCAGCGCCCTCGTGTTGTCGCTCGTGCTCGCGACCTCCGGCTGGTTCTACTGGCGCAACTACCGGCTCTACGGCGACGTCACCGGCGCCAGAATGCTCTTCACGATGTTCCAGCGCGTGCCGCGCGGCTCGGCTCTCGCGGCGCTCTTCTCTGAGGCTCCGCTCACCGAGGTCCACGACCAGCTCTGGGAGATGATGGCCCGCAGCCACCACGCGCGGGGCGGCGGCCTCGTGGGCGGCCTCATCACCGCGAGCGGGGTCGGCTTGGCGGCGGTGGCAGCGGCGCGGCGACTCACGAGCATTCTCAGGCACTCAGCGCCACGCCCAAGACGAAGCGGCCTCGTGCTCGCGGCGCTCGCGGCGCTGCTCTTCGCGCTCTATGCGTACTCGATCGCCGCCTTCTATTCGCGCGGCGGCTCCGCTTACGCGCGCTACCTCTTTCCGGCGCTGCCCGTAGCCGCATGCGTCGTCGCCGTCGGCTTCGACGCGCTGCACACGCGCCTCGCAGATTCGCGATGGCCCGCGGCGCTCGCCGTCGTCTCGCTCGTCCTCGTCGATCTCGCGGCCCAGAGCAGCCTGTTGCGCCAAGCCCATAAGCTGAAGAGCGGCAGCTTCGTCCTCGCCTCGAGCCTCTCGAAGGCCGGCATCGCGCACCCCGCCCTCGTCGCCTATGCGCTCTACAGCATGGTCGCGCTCGGCCTCGTCTGGCTGCTCGAGGCGCTCCTCGCCCCCGCCCCGCCCGCGAGCGAAACTCCGCACTCGGGGACTACCTAGCCTCCGGCCCGCTTCGCCTTCTCGTAGTGCTCGCGCATCGGCAGCGTCGTGCGCCACTTGCCATCGAACTTGTAGAGCGCCTGCGCCACCGCCGGCGCCGTCGGCACGAGCCCGATCTCGCCCACGCCGCGCGCGCCGTACGGTCCGAGCGGCTCGGGCTCTTCGATGAGCAGCACCTCGATGTCGGGCGTCTCGTGCGCGCGGAGCACGCCGATCTTTCGCATCGTCGGATCCACGGGCACGCCGCCCTCGAGCACGAGCTCCTCGCTCAGCGCATAGCCGAGACCCATGTGCACCGAGCCCTCGATCTGCCCTTCACACAAGGTCGGGTTGAGCGCGCGTCCGACGTCGTGTGCCGCCACGACCTTGCGGATCTTGCCCGTGGTCTCGTCGAGCAGCACCACCTGCGTCGCGAACCCGAACGACAAGTGGGTGATCGGGTTGTCGCCGGGCGTGCCGGGTTTCACCGTGAAATCGCACTTCCACTCCCCGAAGTAGCTCTTGCCACGCAGGCGCTCGAGCGCCCCGCCCGCCGCATCGAGCTCCGCGCGCAGCTTCGTTCCCGCGTCCTTCATCGCGTTGCCGACGAGCACCGTCGCGCGCGACGCCGTCGTCATGCCGCAGTCGAGGCCGTCGTCCGTCGTCACCTCGACCGCCACCTCGCTCCGCGCCGCGAGGCCCGTCGCCTCGTACATCACCTGCAGCGCGATCGTGTGCAGCCCCTGTCCCATCTCGGTCATGCCGTGCGCCAGCCGCAGGCCCCCGCCCTCGAGCACGTCGATGCGCGCGCGCCCGACATCGACCATCCCGTTGCCGATCCCGACGTTCTTGATCCCGCACGCGAGCCCGGCGATCTTCGCGCCGTAGTAGCGGTCCTTCACCGCCTCGAGCGTGCGCAACAGGCCCGCGCAGTCCTTCATCTTCTGCCCCGGCCCGAAGCGGTCCCCATCTCGCAGCAGGTTGCGCTCGCGGATCTGGTAGGCGTCGAGGCCGCACTTCTCGGCGAGCCGGTCGAGCAGCTGCTCGATCGCGAACGCCGACTGGTTCACGCCGAAGCCGCGCATCGCGCCGTTGGGCGGGTTGTTCGTGTAGACCGCCTGCCCCAGCACGTCTGCCGCCGGCACGTGGTACGGGCCGCACGCGTGGCCGACCGCGCGCTCGACCACCTTGGCGCCGACGCTCGCGTACGCCCCGCTATCGGCGAGCATGCGCGCCTTGACCGCGGTGAGCTTGCCATTCGCGTCGCAGCCCATCGTGTAGTGCATCTCGAATGGGTGACGCTTCGGGTGCACGCGGATCGACTGGTCGCGGCTCAGGGTGAGCTTCACGGGCTTGCCAGTGAGTCGCGCCAAAATCGCCGTCTGCGCCTGAATCGAGAGATCTTCCTTGCCACCGAAGGCGCCGCCGTTGCTGACGAGCGTCACGTCGAGCTGCGACTCCTCGAGATCGAGCGCGCGCGAGAGCTGGCGCCGGTCGTCGTAGATCCCCTGGCCCTGCGAGAAGACGCGCAGTCGCTCGCCCTCGAGCACGACGAGGCAGCTCTCGGGCTCCATGAACAGGTGCTCGATCGTCTGCGTGTGGAAGGTGTCGCTCACCACGAACGCGCTCTTCGCGAACGCCGCGTCGACATCGCCGCGCACGTATTTCGAGGTGCTGAGGAGGTTCTTGCGATCGGGATGCACCGTCGGCGCGTCGTCCTGCACCGCCGCGCGCGCGTCGACGATCGGCTCGAGCACCTCGTACTCGACGCGGATGAGCTCTGCTGCGCGCCGCGCCGTGCGCCGGTCGACCGCCGCGATGGCCGCCAGCACGTCGCCCACGGTGCACGTCGTCTCCCCCTCGGCGATGAAGCTCGGCCAATCCTGCTCGATGAGCCCGTAGCGCCGCCGCCCACGCACGTCCTTCGCGGTCGCGACGCGCACGACCCCCGGCAGCGCCTCGGCCTCCCGTGTGTCGATCGCGAGCACCTTCGCGCGCGGGTGATCGCTCAGCCTCACCGCGGCGTGCAGCATGTCGGGAACGCTCATGTCGTCGACGTACGGCACGTCGCCGAGCGCATAGGCCTCGGCGCGGTATTTGGGCAGGCGCTTGCCGACGCCGCACGCGCCCGGCTCAGGCTGCGGCAGCTCGCACTCGCCGCGCTTCACCGCCGCCGCAAGCTCGATCGCGCTGAGGATCTTCACGTACCCGGTGCAGCGGCACAGATGGATGCCAAGCTGCTTCTTCACCTGCTCACGCGACGGGTTCGGCTCACGCTCGAGGATCGCCGCCGTCCGCGCGACGAAGCCCGGGATGCAGAACCCGCACTGCACGCCGCCCGCCGCCGCGAACGCCCCGCCGATGATCTCGCGGTCGCGCGCGGGCAGCCCCTCGTTCGTGACGATCCGCTTGCCCTCCGCCTTGGTCGTCAGCATCGCGCACGAGGTCACGCCCTGCCCGTTGATGACCACGACGCAGCAGCCGCACTGGCCCTGCGGGCTGCAGCCGTCCTTCGCGCTCGTGATCCCGAGCCGCTCGCGCAAGGTCTCGAGCAGCGTCTCTCCGGGAGCCACCGACACACGGGTCGGCTGGCCGTTGAGCTCGAAGCTCACGGTCGTTTCGTCTTCGGCGATCGGCTCGGCGGACATGCCCGCGACCTTAACACGCCGCCCTTCGCGCGATCTCGCGGCATCCACGGTCCGCGCTAGCGGCATCGACAGCGCCGGCGCTTCGATCGTAGTGTCGGCTCCCGATGAGCGACCTCGTCCCGATGCCGCTGGCGCAGCTCCTCCGGCGCGCGTTCGCCGAGCACCGCGCGCAAGGGGCCGTCTTCGACCTGCCCGAGAGCAAGTGGTACACGGGCGGCGCCGGCGACACGAGCGTGCGCTTTCATGGCGACGTCGCCTCGACGCCGCTCGGCCCGGCCGCAGGGCCGCAGAGCCAGCTCGCGCAGAACATCGCCCTCTGCTGGCTCGGTGGGGCGCGCATCCTCGAGCTCAAGACTGTGCAGGTGAAGGACGATCTCGTCCTGCCGCGCCCATGCATCGACGCGACCAACGTCGGCTACAACGTCGAGTGGTCGCAGGAGCTGAAGGTCGAGCAGAGCCTCGAAGAGTACGTGAAGGCGGCGATGCTCATTCGCATCCTCGGCGAGTCGGGCGTGGCCCGGGGCGCGCACGAGGCGGGGCCGCACCTGCTCTTCGACATGTCTGTCGGCTACGACTTGCCCGGCATCAAGAGCGCCAAGGTCGACGCATTTCTACGCGGCATGAAGGACGCATCCACGGTCGTCGAGCGCCTGCGCGGGGAGCTCACCGGTGACCTCGCGCGCTACCGCGACCTCGATTTTGCTACGCGCCTCTCGGACTGCGTGACCCTCTCGACCTTTCACGGCTGCCCGCGCGGCGAGATCGAGTCGATCTGCGAACACCTCCTGCGCGACCTTGGCGTGCACGTCGTGGTGAAGATGAACCCGACGCTGCTCGGCTATGGCGAGGTGAGCGGCATTCTCCACGACCGACTCGGCTTCACCGAGATCCGCCCGATCGAGGCCGAGTTCGCGCGCGATCTTCAGTGGGGCGAGGCGCTCGACATGATGGGGCGCCTCGGTGACGTCGCGAGCGAGCGCGGGCTCACGCTCGGCGCCAAGTTCACGAACACCCTCGTCGTCGAGAACCACCGCTCGTTCTTTCCGCGCAGCGAAGAGCGCATGTACATGTCGGGCCAGCCGCTCTACCCGATCAGCCTGTCGCTCGCGCTCCGCTTTCGCGAGGCCGTGGGCGCCGCGTTTCCGATCAGCTTCTCCGCCGGGATCGACGCGCAGAACTTTCCGGACGCCGCCGCCTGCGGGCTCGCGCCGATCACGACCTGCACCGATCTCTTGCGCCAGGGCGGCTACGGGCGCCTGCACAAGTACCTCGGCAATCTGCACAAGAGGATGCAGGCGCTCGGCGCGAAGGACCTCGATGGCTACATCCTCGCGGCCGAAGGCGCCGCGTCGGCAGGCATCGGCGACGTCGGCCTCGCCTCGCTCTTCAATATGCGGAAGGTCGTCACGCGCACGCTCGACGACGCGCGCTACACGCGAGCGAAGAACTCCGCCATCCCGCGCAAGATCGGCTCAGAGCTCGTCCTGTTCGACTGCATCAGCTGCGACAAGTGCGTGCCCGTGTGCCCCAACGACGCGAACTTCGTCTACCACACGGCGCCGGTGAACGGCTTCGCCGAGGAGGCCTTCCTCCGCGAGGACGGCAGCGTCGCCCACCGCCTCGGAGTGCCGTTCGTCGTCGAGCAAGAGACCCAGATCGGCAACTACGCCGACTTCTGCAACGAGTGCGGCAACTGCGACATCTTCTGCCCCGAAGATGGCGGTCCGTACATCCGGAAGCCGCGCTTTTTCGGCTCGCTCGCGTCGTTCGAGCATAAGAAGAAGCATGGCGGTTTTTACCTCGAGGCCTCGAGCGAGCTCGTGCGCGCATGGGCGTTCATCGCGGGCCGCGACTACCGACTCGACCTCGATCGCGCGAGCGGCCGCGCGACCTTCGGCGACGGTGTCTTCGAGCTGACGCTCGCCCCCGAGTCCGCGATCATCGAAGACGCGCGCCGACTCGCGGGTGCGGTCGTCCCCGCGGGACACGTGCTCTCCACGGCGCCGGCGCGCAGCATCCTCGCCATCGTGCGCGGCGTCCTCGCGCCCGAGCGACCGAACCCCGTGAACGCGCCGCTCCTGTAGCCGCCGGCTCGGGCGAGGAGGACGGACCGCCTCCCCGCTCACCTGCCGAGCCGTCGCTTCGCGGCATTAGGCCGCGAGCCCTTGGCGCGTAGTAGGATGGCGCCGAGGTCTCCATGCGGAATGCCAAGAGTGCCACTCGCGCCGTGCTCGCCACCGTGCTCCTCACGTGGGCGCCATCCGCGAGCGCCGCCCCCTTCGTGTTCCAGCTCGAGGGCGGCAAGGTCACGAAGAAGGACACCTACCAAGATCCGACCTGGGATCTCGTGACGCTCAAGTACGCCTACGAGACACCCGTCGTGCTCGCGATCCCGGACTCGAGCGGCAGTAACCCGGCCGACTTCCGCCTTCGCAACGTGGGCAAGACGTCGTTCGAGCTCACGCTGGCCGAGCCGAAGAGCGAAGACGGCCCGCACGTCGCGATGACGATCGCCTACGTCGCGGTCGAGACAGGCACCTGGCTCTTACCGGACGGCGCGCTCGTCGCATCCGGCACGGTCGACACGAAGCAGGTCGTCTACCACAACGGCGGCGGATTCTTCACGGTCCCGCTGCCCGCGGGCTTCAAGCAGCCGATCGTGCTCGCGCAGATCCAGGGCATCGCGAACGAGAAGAACAACGTCCCGAGCCAACCGTCGGATCCGTTCCTCACGGCCGCCGTGCGCAACGTCACCGCGAAGAGCTTCGAGCTCGCCCTCGACGGCTGCGAGTGCTTCGGCGGCGGCGCGCTCGGCGCGAATGAGCGCGTCGGCTGGATGGCGATCGAGAGCAGCACGCTCAGCAAGTTCACCGACTCGGACGGCAAGGCCATCACCTACGAGACCATCCTCACGGGCAATGTCGTCGACGGCTGGGACGCCCAAGGCGTGACGATCCCCTTCACGCAGAAGTACTCGATGGCGCCGCTCTTCGTCGCGAAACCGCAGACCCGCATCGAGGCCGACGGCGGCTGGCTGCGCTACTTCGGGTTCGGGGCGACGGGCGTTGGGCTCGCGATCGACGAAGATCGCTGCCTCGACGCAGAGCGACAGCACGTCGGCGAAGCGGCGGGCCTGTTCGTTTTCTCCGAGAATTTCCGCGTTCAGGACGCCGATCCCGACAAGGACGGCGTCGCGAGCTCGCTCGACAACTGCCCCGTCGTCGCGAACCCGACGCAGGCCGACGTCGACAAGGACGGGCAGGGCGACGCGTGCGACTGCGGCGACGGCAAGCTCCTCGGGACCGAAGCGTGCGACGACGGCAACACCGCGAGCAAGGACGGCTGCTCGACGTGCGCCGTGGAGAAGGGCTGGCAGTGCCAGGGCGAGCCGAGCGCGTGCACGTCCATCTGCGGCGACGGACTCGTCGTCGGCAATGAAGGGTGCGACGATGGCAACGGCGGAGCGAGCGACGGCTGCTCGGCCTGCGTCGTGGAGAAGGGCTGGCAGTGCCAGGGCCAACCGAGCGCGTGCACGGAGAACTGCGGCGACGGGCTCCTCGTCGGCAACGAAGCGTGCGACGACGGCAACACGAAGGACGGCGACGGGTGCTCCGCGAGCTGCGTCGTGGAACCGTCGGGCCAAGGTGGCGCGGGTCAGGGCGGCGCCGGACAGGGCGGCGCCGGACAGGGCGGCGCGGGTCAAGGCGGCGCGGGACAGGGTGGCGCGGGACAGGGTGGCGCGGGCCAAGGTGGCGCGGGCCAAGGTGGCGCCGAGCCGTGCGCGTTTTGTGCCGACGGTGTCACGCTGAATGGGCGCGCGTGCGGCTGCGAGCTGCCCGGAGCCTCCGCCCGCGTTCGCACCAGCGCGTGGCTCACGCTGCTCGCGGTGTTTGGCGCCTGGCGGCGACGCAGCCGTCGCCCATGATGGTGACGCGCGCCTGCGCGTGGCTGGCCCGCAGGCGCTCAGACTGTGCTACTCGTGGGGCCAATGGGGCTCGCTCATCGCTTGGGATGCACACTCTCGGCAGTCGGCGCGCTCGCGGCCTGCGGCGACCGCATCAGCTCGCAAGAGAGCCCGACCTCGAGCACGAGCGCGACCACGACCTCGGGCGGGCAAGGCGGCAGCGCGCAGGCCTCCGGGCTCGAGAACTACGCATTTCGCCGCGCGATCGTCATGACGGGCACCGTACTTCCGGGGCACTCGTTCTCGATCGCGCTCGACCACGCGAAGCTGGTCGCAGACAAGAAGGCCAGCGCCAGCGGCGACGACGTTCGCATCGGGTATGCGGCGGGCGACGCGTACGTCGAGCTCGATCGCGTGCTCGAGCCGCGCGCAGCGTGGAATGACGGCGCGACGCGGCTCTGGTTTCGGACGCCGGAGGACGCAGCCCCGAGCACCGAGTACTTGGTCTTCTACGGCAACGACGCGCCTGCGGCCCCGCTCGCGGATCCCACCAAGGTGTACCTCCACTGGGAGGGATTCGACGGCGACGAGGCCCCCGACGGGTGGACCGTGTCGACGTTCGGCGGCGCGGTGGGCTCGGTCGAGCTCGTCGCGGGTGCGCTGCGCCTGCGCGGAAAATCCGGCGATTTTGGCGGGACAGAAGACTCGGCGGTGTTGTATCAGCGCGCCGTCTCGGGGGACTTCGTGGCCGAGCTCGAGCTCGCCGGCACCGGGGGGTCGCTCGGCGGCGACGCCAAGCTCGGCGGGCTCATGCTGCGCGCGAGCGAGGAAGCGAGCGCCGCCTTCGCGATGCTCACCTTGCGCGAGCTGCCGCGTGAGCGACTGAGCATCTCGCGCGTGACGGCAGGGGGCGCTGCTACGGCGACCGCGCTGCCCGTCGCAGCGACATTTCCGCAGCTCGTCCAGCTGAAGCGGCTCGCCAGCGAGGTGACCGCGGCGTACTCGGACGACGGCGCGACCTTCATCGCGCTCGGGCCGCCGCAGAACCTGAGCGCGCTGACCGATCCGGTGTTGCTCGGCGTGCCCTTCGCCAACGTCTCGGGCGACTTCGGCTACGTCGACGTCGCCTGGTTCCGCGCCTACCGTCGCGTGAGCCCCCCCCCGACTACCTCTCTCGGCGACGAGCTCGAGAACTGAGCTGCGCCCAAGATAAGCGCCGGAGAAGCCGTGTCCATCATGAACGTCAGCGAGTTCGAGGCGGTCCTCGGACAGGTCCTCGCGAAGCTCGACAAGTTCCTTCACGAGACCGGCTCGAACGAGGCGCTCGAAGAAGGCCGGCGCACGATCGGCCAGGTCGCGAGCTGTTCGCGCGACGGCGCCAAGCTGAAGGCCGCGCGGGCGAAGCTCGACAAAACCACCGACCTCGTCTGCGCCGAGCTGTCGAAGGACGCGGCGCTGCGCGACGAGCTGTGGGATTGCCTCGACTACATCGACTACCGCGCGTAGCCCGACCGGAGACGGCGCGCCGCGTCCCGCTTGCCGCTCTCAGTTCCGCTTCTTCGCGAGCTTCTTCAGCTTCAACACGCCGAGCGCGTTCTTCTTGGCCGGCGGCGCCGGCTTTGCTGTCGCGCGAACCTCGACCTCGACCTCTTCTTGCTTTCCAAGAAAAGCGGCCAGCATGAGATCGAGCTCGCCCGCCTGGGGAGTCGGAGGCGCCGCCGGCGCGACGTCCACGCCCCCGACGATGTCGGCGAAGAGGTCGACGAGCTGAGGGTGATAGGCGCTGCTGCGCCCGCGGTAGAGCCGCGCGATCGCCTCCGGAACGTCGACCGGCTCGGCGCCGCGGCGCCCGCGCGTGAACCCGTCAAAGTCGTTCGCGATGCGGATGATCAGCGAGAAGAGATGCGGGCGCGGCGCGCCGAGAATGCGTGGCTCTCCCCCGCCGACGTAGTCGCGGTGGTGCTCGAACGAGCTCGCGATCTGCCGCATCTGGCGCACATCGAGCGCTCCGGCACCGAGCGCACGCAGCGCGCGAACGGGGTGGCGCGCGATGTCCGCGACGTGGTCCGGCCCAAGGTCGGGCAGCGCCGCGTCGTGCTGCAACGCGGCGTAGCCGAGATCGGCGAGCAGGTTGCGGGTGAGCCCCATGCGCATGCCGAGCGCGATCGACAGCGTGGAGACGGCGATCGTGTGCTCGCCATCATCGGACCCGGTGCCACGCAAGCCGGCGAGGGACATGAGCAAGATCGGGTCTTTCTCCGCCAGGTCGACGAACTCTTGGACGATCCGCTTTCCGCGGGCGTTGCTCGCCATGGCGGTCTTGTCGCGCAGCGAGGACGCCATGTGCCGAATGGCGAGCGAGAACACGTCGGCCGCGTGGCTCGAGACCTTTTTTTCCCCGCTCTTCTCGCCGTCGGTGATCGGGCGCAGCACGCTCGACACGGTGATCCCCTTGATGCCCTTGTCGCGCAGGTCCTTGCGGAGCGCTTCGACATTCTGCCGATCGCGGTTCTGCTCGAGCACGGAGAAGAACGTCAGGATTTCCTCTTGCGAACGGACTCCGTCAAAGCCGAAGCCGCCGATGCCGCGCCGGACGAGCTCCCGCGCGAGCTGCTCCGCGATTGGCTCTTGCGCGGGCGAGAGGCGCACGCGGTGATCGCCGAGGTAATAGACGCCCTCGACGTACACGAGGACAATGCGCGCGGGGTGATGCTCTCTCAGCATCTCGAGGCTCTGCTGAAGCGTGCCCACGAGCTTGAGCACGGCTTCGTTCGCGCCGTGGTGGAGGCGCAGCGTCCTCATCGCGGCGTTGCAGGACGCGATGAGCTGGGCCGCGTACGTCTGGTCGCGAGCCGAGTCCGGCTCACCCATGCGTTGGGAGTCGACGTCGGGGGTGCTCATGACGGCAAGTCTCCCGGGAGCACGCTCATGCGCGACCGAGCGCGGTCGAGCGCCTGACGGTCGAGGGACGCGCGGGCGGCGTCGCGCAGCTCGGCCTCCTTCGACGCCAGCTGCTTGTCGAGGATGGCGTGGGCCTCGGGGGCCTCGGAGTACGCGAGCGCCGCGACGACCGCGAGCTTCAGCTCGAGCAGCGGGCGCCGGCGGAAGAGGGACTTTCGCGCAAGGATCCCCTCGACGATCGGAAGCGCGCGCACCTCGTGGGCGCGGAAGAGCACCTTGAACGCCGCCTCGACGCTCTTGGGATCCCACGTGTCGAGCTCTTCGGTGCCGACCCAGGCGAGCACCTCGTTCGTGATCGCGGGATCGGCGTGCACGGCGTAGCTCTCGAGCACGTGCACCCGCAGGCCGCCGCCCTTCTGTGCCAAGCGCAGGAGCGCGGCCCGCAGGCGCTCGTCGTAGAGCCCAGGGATCGTGAAAATCGCTTCCAGAAGCTCGATCTGAAACTCGTCCCCCACCGCCGGCAGCCGCACGGCGACCGCCTTGCGCGCCGAGCCGACGTCTTGCCTGCTGAGGAGCGCCAGCGCCTCGATGGCCCGCTCCCCCTCGAGCGAGCGGAAGCGCGTGATCAAGTAGTCGGAGTCCTGCCCCACGACGTCGACGAGCACCTGGTTCAGCGCTTCGCGCCCCGCGCCGGTCTCGTCGTGGTCGGCGAGGCGGGCAATCAGCTCGCGGTCGTTTCTTGCAAACGACTTGAGAATGCTCGCGAGGGCGGGCGCGTTCTTGGCAGCTCCCCCCGGGATGCGCTTGAGGAACTCCTCGAGCTGGCGCTCGTCGACCCCCGCGTCCAGGAAGCGCTGAACGGCGTCGCGATCTTCCGTAGAGAGCTCACTCTGCGCGGCGATGGCGTGCACCGTGGCGGCGAAGCGCGCGAGCGCATCCATGTCGCCGGCAGCGAAGAATCCGCGCCGCAGCGAGCCGAGGATGGTCACGAGCTCGTCACTCGAGACGTCGCGCTGCCGGTCGCGCAGCGAGATCGAAGCCTTGGTGAGCGTCAGCAGACGCTCGAGCAACGCGACGTCGGTCTCGGCCTCGGTCTCGCTGCGTAGCTTCGCCACCTCCCTCGGCAGGTTCTCGTCCTTGCCCTTGAGCAGGAGCACCTTGGCCTCGAGCACCTCGCGCTGCTCCGCGGACAGCGAGGCGAGGTCGAACGCGCCGACCGCATCGTCCTCGAGCGCGTCCCCGACGGTGTCCGCGTCCGCGAGCAGGCCGTCCTCCGGCTCGCCGCTGCCGTCGTCCTCGGTGTAGCCGAGCACCGCGCTGTATTTCAGCGACGGCAGGTGCGCGCGCCAGAGCATGGTCAAGAGGTCTTCGTCGCTGAGCTGCCGGGCGAAGAACGCGCGATTGATGATGTCGATGAGCGTGTCGAGCTCTTGGTCGGAGGTGGACTCCGCGAGCCGCAACGCGATGACGCCGCGTCGAAAGAACCCGAGCGCCAGCTCGTCGATCCCGGTGCCGTCGATCACCTTGTCGCCGAGCTCGAACGACGTCGGGCGGACTCGCAGGCGAAGCGCGCCAAAGGTGCCCAGGTAGTGCCGCAGGTGCTCGCGCAGCTCCCCCTCGAAGCGCGCAACCAGCGAATGATTGCCGTCGTAGAGACGCCGCGCCCGCAGCGCCTTGTCGAGCCTCACCAGGATTTCGCGCGCCAGCCCTACGGTCTCGTCGTTCGCGCGCTGCCGTTCGTCCCCCGGGACGTCAAACATGCAATCACCCCGAGCCGAGACTACTCGGGTTCCGCGGCCGAGGGAAGCGTGGGATGGCTCGGAAGGCAGCTCGATGCGGCGCGCTCATTGCCCGGCCCGCCCCGTCGTCGGCGCTGCACTGTCCCTGATCTCGATCAATTCGAGCGGTCGCGCGCCCGCGCACGACGCCGAGGCGCCCGAGGAGACCGAGCGCCACGACCCCAAGTAGCCAACCTCGGTTCCCTCCCCGCCTGCCGGGTGAACCGACGCTGCAGTCGACCGCCGCCTCGATGCAGTCGCCGGACTCGCAGCGCCCGGACCCGCAGAGCGCGCCGTCTGCGCTCGCGGGGTAGACGCAGTCTCCGCTCTTTGGCTCGCAAGCGCCGGGCTCGCGGCACGCGACCGGCGCCGCGCACACGACCGGCGCTCCGCCCCTGCAAATCCCGGCCGAGCAGGCGTCGCCCGTGGTGCACGCGCTGCCGTCCTCGCACAGGACGGCGTCGAGGGCAGCGCATTGCCCGTCGCTCGTCGCACCCGCCGCGACGCTGCAAGCACGGCAGTCGAGCGGCTCGGACGCGCCGCACTCCCCGTCGCAGCACACGCCGTCGCTGCAGAAGCCGGAGAGGCAGTCTTCGCCCGAGCTGCACGCGTGCCCGAGCCCGCCGATGCAGGCCCCCGCGCCATCGCACACGCCATCGCACTCGGCCTCGGGATCCTCACCCGCCGCGACGTGCAGGCACGTGCCCGGGGCAAGGACCGAATCGCACGCCTCGCACGTTCCGCCGCATTCGGAGCTACAGCACACGCCGTCTACGCAGTTCGCTCCAAGGCAATCTCCGCCAGCGATACAAGCGCGACCCAGGTCCAAGGCGCACGCGTACTGGCCATTGCAGGCCCCCCCCGGGCACTCGAGCGCCGGATCTGCACCGTGCGGCACGGGCGCACAGATCCCCGCACTCCCGGGCAAATTGCACGCCTCGCAGAGGCCCCCGCACACGCTCGCGCAGCAGACGCCGTCCACGCAGGTCCCACTCGAGCAGTCGGCCGCCGCGATGCAGCCTTGTCCCGGATCGAACGTGCACGCCCCAGCGCCATCGCAAGCTCCCACGGCGCACTCTTCGTCGGGATCGGTGCCGACGGCCCAAGGAAGGCACTTTCCCTCGCTGCCGGTCTGCGCGCAAGACTGGCAGAGGTCGTCGCACTCCACGTTGCAACACGCGCCGTCGTAACAATGGGCACTGAGGCATTGAGCCGGTCCGGTGCAGGCCTGCGCGTCTTCACTCTTGCACGAGCCCGCACCGTCGCAGGCGCCCCCGGTGCACTCGCTGCTCGGATCCGCGCCCTTCGGCACGGCGGCGCACGTCCCCAAGCTAGCTTGCAGATTGCAGGCGAGGCAAGTGCCCGCGCACGTCGTGTTGCAGCAGCGCCCGTCGACACAATTGCCACTCAGGCAGTCGACGCCGAGCGCGCACGTCTGCCCGAGATCCTTCTTGCACGCTCCGGCGCCGCCGCACGCGCCGGCCACGCACTCGTTCGCCGGATCGAGCCCCGCGCCGATGTGCGTGCAGGTGCCCGCGCTGCCCGAAAGGTTGCAGGCCGAGCAGACGCCAGCGCAGGGCGTGCTGCAGCAACGTCCGTCGACACAGATGCCGCCGAGGCACGCGCTGCCGGTCGCGCAGCCGACCCCGTTGTCGCTCTTGCACACGCCGGCGCCGTCGCACGCGCCCAGGTAACACTCGCCGTCCGGATCGAGATCTTTGGCGATGATCGAGCAGGCTCCGACCTTGCCGGGAAGATCGCAGGCGACGCACGTGCCAGTGCAGGCGGTGGTGCAACACACGCCGTCGAAGCAGCTCCCGCTGAGGCATTCGACGGCGGCATTGCACGCCACCGCCACGTGCTTCTTGCAAACGCCCGCGCCGTCGCACGCCCCGGCCAGGCACTCGTTGGCAGGATCGAGGCCCACGCCAAGCGGCGTACAGGCCCCGGCGCTGCCCGCGAGATTGCACGCCGAGCACGTGGCCGTGCACGCGGTGTTGCAGCACCTACCATCGACGCAATTGCCACTCAGGCACTCGAGGGCGAGAGTGCACAGCTGCCCATTGTCCCGCTTGCACGCTCCCGCGCCGTCGCACGCTCCAGCCAGGCACTCGTTCGCCGGGTCGAGGCCGGCTCCAATGGCAGAGCAGGAACCGACGCTGCCGGCGAGGTTGCACGCCGTGCACAGCGCCGCGCACGCGGTGTTGCAGCAACGTCCATCGACGCAGTTGCCGCTCAAGCATTCGCTCGGGGACGCGCACGCTTGACCGTTGTCGTCCTTGCAGACGCCCGCGCCGTCGCACGCTCCAGCCAGGCACTCGTTCGCCGGATCGAGCCCCGCGCCGATGGGCGAGCACGCCCCAACGCTGCCCCCGAGGTTGCACGCCGCGCACGGCGCGACGCACGCAGCGCTGCAGCACACGCCGTCGACGCAATAGCCGCTCAGGCATTGCGCTCCGAGGCTGCAGGACTGGCCGGGCAGGGCGAGCAGCGTGTACCGCTCCGCGCTCGCGAGGTGCCCGCCGTTCGCGGTCCCGCCGAGCGCGAGCACCATGCCATTGGACAAGAGGGCCGCTTGGTGGCGGGCGCGGGCCAGGGTGAACGCGGAGGTGGTCGTCCACGTCCCGAGTGACGGTTGGTAGAGCTCCGCGCTCGCGAGCTCCCCCGCGTTGCCCAACCCGCCGGCGACGAGGAGCCGCCCGTCTTTGAGGACCGCGTGCGCGTGATGGCCACGGGGCGCTGCCAGCGCGCCGCTCGAGCTCCAGAGGTTCGTGTTCGGATCGAACAGCTCCGCCGTCGCCGTGGCTCCGCCAAGGGATGCGTGATACCCGCCGACGACGAGCACCTTGCCATTGGCAAGCAGGTGTGCCGAGTGGCTCGCGCGCGCGCCCGCGAGGCTGGGCCCCGACTGCCAAGTATCCGCCGCGGGGTCATAGAGGTAAGTGGCAGTCTGGGCGGCCAATTGGGCGCCGTCGAAATAGGTGCCTCCCGTGACGAGCACGCGCCCATCGCCGAGCACCACGAGGGCCGCGTCCGTGGGCCCGGTCGCCGCGAACGGCGGAGGAGCGGGCTCTGACCACGCATTGGCCACAGGGTCATACAGCTCGGCTATCGGCGCTGCATCGAACGGGTGCCCGCCGACGACGAGGACGCGCCCATTGGACAAGAGACCCGCGGCGTGGCGATTGCGCGTCTTCTTGAGGCTCGCTCGCACCGACCAGGCGCCGGTAGCCGCGTCGTAGCTCTCGGTGCTGCTCGACGCTGGCACGTCCCCGGCATCGCCGCCGACCACCAGCACGTCGCCCGCGGCGATCACCGTCGCCGTGTGCGAGCCGCGCGCGATTCCCAGGCTCGCCGTCGCGGCCCAGCTGTCGGTGGCGGGGTCGTAGAGCTCGCACCCGTTGATCGGTGCCGCCATCGCGTGCAGGCCACCTGCGACGAGCACGCGCCCGTCCGCGAGCACGGTCGCGGTCGCCGCGTAGCGCTCGCGCGACATCGACGCCGTCGTGACCCAGGCCGGATCGACGATCGCCGGATAGACGACGTCGGCGCGGCTGAAGTCGACGACCACGCGGCAGGCGCCCAGCCCTGGCGGCGTGAGCGGTCGCGCCCACGGACCGCGTGGCTCCGTGTCGTAGGCGCAGCCCTCGAGCCGCACGTCGACGGGAACGACCGCGCCGCGCGCGTCCATGAGCACCGGAGGCCGCATGTGCAGTCGTGGCGCTCCGTGCTCGTCGAGCAGCTCGACCGTGTCGGCGACGAACCGCACGCCGGGGACGCGCGCGACGGTGAGCTCGTACTCGATGCGCGCGAGCGCCGGCCGCTCGGCGAAGACCACGAAGTCTTCGACGCCCTCGCCCGTGACTCGGTAGATCACGTCGGCTCCGCCGAGCGCGGCTCGGAAGATCGCGGTGCCGCCAGCCGCTCGAAGGACCGAGCGGCTCGCGCCGACGAGGCGCACGCCCACCGTGACACCCGTCGCAGGGTCGCGCACGCTCACCACGCCGTCCGCCGAGAGGGGCAGCTCGACGCTGGCCGGCCGACGTGCTCGTAACCGAAGCGGCTCGGGCACGCGGGCCACGACGCGCGCGTCCGCGGTGAGCTCGAGGGCAGAGACGTCGCCTGGCGCCACGAAGGGCCGCAGCGATCGCGCTCGTTCGGTGGCGCCGTCGGCGCTTGGCCACACGAACGCGCGGCGAACCTCCGCGAGCCAGCGGACGGCATCGACGTCGTCGCGCACCGGCTCCGATGCGCTTGGCGTGTCGTCCCGCAGCGGCTCGCTCACCGAGGGAGCGCCGCCGGAGCCGACCTCGACCGTCGCGCCGAAATCGCAGCTCATCACCGCGGCGAGGAGCACGCCCGAGGCAAGG
>SXGT01609680.1_pt1 | contig 34074 bp, 24 predicted proteins | sample 3176221 | NCBI WGS metagenome assembly SXGT01 (sample SAMN11356862, study PRJNA531348) | freshwater metagenome | isolation source: freshwater sample F1-120 | place: China: Fuxian Lake, Yuxi | collected 2017-12-25 | reverse complement strand
TGGTGCTTGGTTGGCTCTTTGGGTTTTGGCTCGAAGAGGAACTGGCCATGGAAGCCGATCTTCTTGGCGTAATCATGAGCCATGTGCATGAAGCGGGCGAGGTGATCGAGTTCGCGTTTCATGTCGGTGTTGAAGAGGTTGTGATAACCTTCGCGACCACCCCAGAATACGTAATTCTCACCGCCGAGTTCGTGAGTCACTTCGATCGCTTTTTTGACCTGAGCAGCCGCGTAGGCGTAAACGTCAGCGTTGCAACTGGTGGCGGCCCCGTGCATGAAACGAGGATTGGAGAAGAGGTTCGCAGTCCCCCACAGGAGCTTGATCCCGGTTCGCTTTTGAGCCTCTTTGAGCTTGGCTGTCACCTTGTCGAGGATCTGATTCGTCTCTTTGAGAGAGGCACCCTCTGGAGCGATGTCGCGATCATGAAAGCAGTAGAATTCGACGCCCAGTTTCTCCATGAACTCAAAGGCAACATCAACGCGTTTGAGAGTGTTATCCATCGAGTCCGTGCCATCGCACCACGGCCTGACCATGGTGGGAGCACCGAACGGATCAGAACCATTGCCGCGGAAGGTGTGCCAGTAGGCGACAGAGAAACGAAGGAGATCCTTCATCTTCTGGCCTTCGACGACTTCCTCCGGGTTATAATGTCGAAACGCGAGCGGATTGCGGCTTTGAGGGCCTTCGTACTGGATTTTGGAGATTTCAGGGAAAAAGGCCATGGGATGCTTCCTTAGAAATATTGCGGATGAATTGTATTTGAATGCTTGTTGATGCGTTCTGTTTTTGGCAGTGTAATCATGGTGGGACCGGGAAGCTAGAAATGGAAAGGGGCGAGACAAAAAAAGAACTGCATTTGCTGGTCAAAAAGACTAAAATCTGGTAGACTGTTAGCTTGGTTTTTAGGTGTCTGAGATATTTTGCCGGATATCCGCATCAAGTCAGATCAAGGTTACGGTGGCGAGCCCTGTTTCAGGTGAGTTCCGCCGGGACCGTTTAGGAAAATGAGTTCGAAACATGGCCCGTAAGACACTTCTAGATCGACGTCGCGAAGCAGAAGCTGCCGAAAAGTTACCAGCAGAAGCCAAAGTCAAAAAGACCGTGAAGCGGAAGGCCAAGCGACGTACCAAGGCTGCCAGCCTGGAACGTAAACGCATGGTTTGGGTGATCTTCAGCGGTGCACTCAAAGAAGAGGGTCGCTTCAATTACGACCAGAAGGACGAAGCTCTCGAGAAACTCGAACTGCTCCGCTCCAAGTCGAAGAAGCTGTATTTCCTTCAGCCAGTCAAAGAAGTCATCGGTCAGGAAGCTCCGAAATCGAAGATCGTCGTCGAAGACGATGAAGAGCTGACCGACGAAGTCGCAGGTGATGACGAAGTCGGCGACGAAGAAGTCGAAGTCGAGCTGGAAGTCGAAGAAGATGATGCGTTTGACGACGATGCCGACGCCGATGATGCTGGCGAAGAAGACTTCGCTGACGATGATGAGTAATTCATTCGCATTGGAATGATTGACGTTCCCAACCGATCCCGCTAGTTTTGAGCGGGATCTTTTTATGCGCCGTTTTGTGCAGCGCCGGAAGTTATGTTTCGTAGCGACCTTAGGGACAATCGACGTTCCGAGTCGCCAACGATTTCCGTTCGGCAGAGAAATTGGGCTTCCTGGTCAAAGTGGATGACAGGTTGCTGCCGGCTGGATAACAAGGGAATTGCAGGACTCTCACGTCGGAAGCAGCCGACATCCTGTCAGTGATTCGATCCATCAACAGGGCCAGCCGAGTCGCGATGCACTCGAGGGCTATTGATGTTCCTCTTGGGCATGTCGTCGCAGGGATGCAATTGGGTAACGAATCGATGAAGACGGTCACAAACACCCGGATTATCATCCTGATAGGCTGCTTAGCGGTGTTTCTGGTTTTGTTGACCGCTAGTTCCTACCAGCGCCTGCGTCAGATCGAAAAAGCCCGTGCATCGGCGCGCGAAACGAACAACCTCGTTCACAAATTCGAACAGCTTTACTCCGTCATCGTTGATGCAGAGACTGGACAACGTGGCTTCCTGATCGCGGGAGAAGATGCTTACCTTCAGCCCTTCATTGACTCGACCAACGAGATGGCGTCTCGCAAAGACGAGATCGAAAACGTCGTTAAAAATCATCCAGAATACAGCGACGAATTCAAAAAGCTCTTTGATCTCATCGACAGTAAAATGACGGAAATGAAGCGCACGATCGATGTCGCTCGTCAGGATGGACTCGAAGCCGGTCGAAACATCGTCAATACTCAAGAAGGCCTGCGTTTGATGCAGGCGATTCGTGGCCAGACACGAACACTCAGTAGCACGCTGGATAAAGTCTATACCAGCAGAGTCCAGGCGCTCAACAACAGCTTCCAGCGCGCCCGAGTCGAAATGGTCATTTCTGCTGTTCTTGGCCTGACGGCCTGTGCAATGGTACTCCCCCTGGTCGTCCGCGAACTCAGAGGGCGCCAACGTGCCACCGAATTGATCCGCCAGGAGCAGGAGAATCTCCGCGTCACCCTCGAGAGTATCGGCGACGGCGTGATCGCGACCAATGACCGTGGCGAAGTCACGATGCTCAATCCCGTGGCGCAACAACTGACCGGGTGGACGCTCGAAGAAGCTTTGGGGCAGCAGTCGACTGTCGTCTTCAATATTGTCAATGAAGAGACGGGTGCCGTCGTCGAAAGCCCGGTCACGCGTGTCTTGCGAGAAGGCGTCATTGTTGGGCTGGCCAATCACACGGTCCTCATCGCCAAAGACGGCTCGCGACGCCCGATTTCCGATAGCGGGGCTCCCATCCGTCGTGCAGATAAGATCGTCGGCGCGATCATGGTCTTCCGCGATATGAGCGAACAACGCGATGCGGAAAAGGACTACGAACAATACGTTGCCCAGATTCAATCTGAACGACTGCGCCTGCGATCCGTCATCGAAGCCATGCCCGTCGGTGTGATTCTTGCCGATGCTGATGGCAAGCTGACTCACCTGAACAGCGAACTCAAGAAAATCTGGGGCGACTCAACTCCCCTCTCGTCGACATTTGAGCATTATCAGGATTGGAAAGGCTGGTGGCCCAGAACTGGGGAACTCATCAAAGGTGAAGAATGGGCCATGAGTCGAGCATTAAAGAACGGCGAAATCGTCCGCCCCGAAGAAGTCCTCATTGAAACATTCGATGGCCAGAAAAAAACGATTCTCAACTCTGCCAGTCCCCTGTTCGATATTGAGGGAAACCTTGTCGGCGGTGTCGTCGCTGAGGTTGATATCACCGAGCAGGCCCAGATTCGCGCCTCGCTGGCCGATGCTCAGTCGCGTCTGGAATCGATGCTCGAGATCGGCGAGATCGGAACCTGGGACTGGAACATTCAGTCAAACAGGGTCTACGCAGATCGTAACCTCGCGAGAATGTTCCGCGTCGCAGATGACCAGGCTCAAGGCGGTTCGCTCGAATCATATGTCGATGCCGTGCACCCCGATGATCGCGAACTGCTAAATCAGGTCATTAGCGAAGCCGTCAAAGCCGGCGATGTATTCAGTGCAGAATATCGCCTGACAGATGATGATGGCGAAGTCCGCTGGATCACCGCTCGTGCTCGAATCGAGCGGGATGAGCAGGGCCGTCCTCTGAATATGCCGGGCGTCGTTATCGACGTCACCGAGCGACGCCTGCTCGAAGACAACCTGCGTAAACTAGCCAGCGACCTCTCGATTGCTGACCAGCGCAAAAACGACTTCATCGCCACCCTGGCTCACGAACTCCGCAACCCGCTGGCTCCGATCCGCACCGGGATCGAGACTCTCAAATGGCAGAGCCGTGATGCCGGAGCCAATCAGGTCATCGAGACGATGGAACGCCAGGTCAGACAGATGGTTCGCCTCATCGAAGACCTCCTCGACATCTCTCGCATCACCCGAGGCAGCTTGTCACTACGTCAGCAGCCCAGTGAACTCAGTGAAATACTCAACAACGCCATCGAGTCGACCCGCCCGCATTTCGAAGACCGAAGTCAGGAGTTCTTTGTCGAACTGCCCAAGGAAGAAATCTGCGTCAACGCCGATGCTGCCCGACTCACCCAGGTCGTCGCGAACCTGCTCGATAACGCCGCCAAATATACGCCTCATGGCGGGAAAATCTGGCTCAAAGCGTTTGAAGAAGATGGTCGACTCGTCATCTCAGTCAAAGACACCGGCTTTGGCATCTCTCACGAAATGCAGGAACACATTTTCCAGATGTTCGGGCAGGTCAAACGTTCGCTCGAAGAAGGTTACTCGGGACTGGGGATTGGGCTGACACTCGTCAAAACGATCGTCGAAATGCACGACGGCACGATCGACGTTCTCAGCGAAGGCGTCAACAAGGGAAGCGAATTCCGAGTCACCATGCCCACCTGTGAACTCCCCGAAGTCCCCGTCATCAAACCCCCTCAGTTCGATGAGATTCAGGAATCGACGCGTCAACTCCGCGTCCTGGTCGTCGATGACAACCGTGCCGCCGCGAAAATGCTGAAGGTCATTATCGAGAAGCTGGGCCATCAGGTCGAACTGGCCCACGATGGCGTCGATGGCATTGAGAAAGCTCAACAACTCAGCCCGCACTTGATTCTGATGGACATCGGCATGCCCAAGATGAATGGGTACGAAGCCACTCGGCGTATTCATGCAACCGACTGGGGCAAAGACATCGTCATCGCCGCTCTTTCCGGCTGGGGCCATGAGGATGATAAACGACGCACCCAGGAAGCGGGCTTCGATTATCACCTCGTCAAACCAGCGGAAATCACGGCCCTCAACGAGATCCTGCTGAAAGTCGCGACCGAAAATCCTGACGCAGCTGTTATCCAGCGAAAAGAAGCCATGCCCCTAACTACTCCCAATGAGAACGCACAGACAGCCATGGATGATCCTTTGCCGAAGTCAGACGTCCCGCCAGAATCGGTTAGAAAACTGGCTCATGACATCAAGACCCCGCTGTCTATCATCACGATGGGGATCGAACTCCTGAAGCAAAATCCCAACATCGGCGAAGATCAAAAAATGGTCTGCGAGATGATCGACGGCGACGGCGTGAAGCCTTTGGAAACTCTGATCAGCGACATGATTGAACTTCTGAAGAAGCTGTCCGAAAAATAGCCTATCCGGGAGGGCGTGGCTCCGACCGAGCCGCAACTTTGCCTTGCGAAATGAGAGCTTTGCAGCCGAATTATGGCAAGGCCGTGTCAGCCGTGCGAGTGGAGGCTCAATACTCAATCACACGGCTGATATAACCGTGGCACACAGGGAATGACCGTTGATTCGCCGAAGAATCGATGAAACGCAGGACAGCGGCTCAGACGGAGCCTCGCCCTCCTTTACAGAAAAACGCCGCTGCGGAAATTACAACGCTCACCGCTCGTTGCAAAATTGCTGCTGCACAATCACGTTCAGCGTGATACAAAAGAGTCTCTTCCCATCCCTGCGCGCCCGTTTGGTTGCTTCTTTAAGGAGCACGTCCGATGACCCTGTCTGAATTTCAACGTTTTGTGCAAGAGCACGAAGCGTGGTTCATGGGGCATGCGCACGAGTCGTACTTCACGATCGATCGTGTCGAAAAAAATCTCGGAGTGCGGTTCCCTGCCAGTTTTCGCTGGCTGCTGGGCCAGTATGGCTACTGGCGATCGACAGGCGTGGCCGCGTTGTCGGTTATCGAACAGATGACAAGTTCGCGACGCCCTGCACTCCCCCCTCATTACGTCGTCCTCGCGACACCAAGTGCTTTCTTCTTCGACCAGTTCAATGGTCGCGCCGCGAATCTTGACGATGAACGAAAACTCGGATCGGTCGTCCTGAAGCTCAATGAAACCACCGGCAGTGATGATGATGTCGCTGTTTACTGGGTTCGCGGGCCCGAAGAAAAATTGAACGGTCAGGCAGGAGCAATGGCGACTGGACGTGTTGTCAGGTTCAAGAATTTCGCCGAGTACGTCGCATCGTACTGCCGCTACCAGCAAGCTCATGCAACGACCGCCCGAGTCGCGAATCCCCGCGGCTGGACGGCGGACATCGGACACAGCTATACGCTCGAAGAGATCCAGGGAAACCTGTCTCACCTGTTGAAACTGCTGACCGAAGTCATCGTCTGCTTCGAACATCACCTGACCAAACCCCTTAGACGAGCCGTCTCGGCTCACGGATCCGCATCGGAGTCGTCCTTCACGCCTTCACCTTCCACAGTGCCCCATCCCCCAGTTGGCAAGATGACGGTTGAAGAAGGTCTCTTCGCGATCCAGCAGTATCGGACTTACGAACTGACAAAATCGATCACTCATGTTGTCCATCATCGCGATGATGACTCTGAGCCGCTCGATGAAGACGAAATCGTCTCAATCGGCAAGTCGTCCAGATCACCCGTTGCCTGGCCCGTCATCGCTCGAAGTTCCTCGACCTGGAGCGTGCCGGAAGAAACTCGCCATCTGCATCATGGCCGGCTCTATCTCTTCCCGGTCGATTCGACAAAGGTGCCCTCCCCTGCTCTGCCTCCGATGGAACACTGGGTCACGCTTGTAAAAGACGATGCCTGTCAGTTGACCTACCTGATGTGCTGGCTGGCCGATGGCACTCATCGGTTTGATCGCCAGGTCAGTCAGCTGGGACCTTGTGCCTATACGAAGCGTCTGTTTCGAGTCTTGACCTCGCAGGAATTCTACTGCGAACTCGAAGACCTGATCGTCATGCCCAGCAGTTACAACGGCGTGAAAGCCTCCGCCTGACAGACAAGGCCAGCGATGACGACAGCAGCTGCAGTACTATCTCGACTTGATCCTCCGCTGTGGATCGTGACATCGGGATCGATCGACGAACCTGCCGGACTGGTCGCCACGTTCGTCACGCAGGCTTCCCTGGACCGGGAAAACCCAAGGTTTCTCGTCGGTTTAGCCAAACCACACCATACCTGCCAGACGATCGTGAAATGTAATTCGCTCGTTCTCCATCTGTTGGAAGACTCCGAGCGCGAGCTGATCTTTCGCTTCGCCAGTCGCCATGGATTCGACGATGTGAACCGCGATAAGTTTCATGGACTGAGCATCAAGCCGAGTCAACATGGCGTCCCGAGACTAGTTGATGCCATGTCTGCCCTGGAGTGTCATCTCGTCAAAACATACGAGACGCCAGATCGTTTCCTGTTCCTCGTCGAAGCCGACGCAGCATTCGACAGCGGATCAACTCAGCAGCCATTGAACTGGTCACGCTACGCAGCGACAGCAGCCCCAGCAGTGTTGCAGTTATTGGGAACACTACTGCGCGAAGACACCATCCGAGACAACAAGATGATCGCGAATGCTCCGTAGGGTCCGCTGTGCGGACCGTAATTCGCAGAATTGCCGGTTGAGACAATTTATTCAAAACTGCTCACGCAACTCAGGACAGCAACCCGTTTGACGGTCCGCACAGCGGACCCTACACAAACCAGCGCGCATAAAAATGGCCTCTGGTCAAAGGAACCAGAGGCCATCACAACACCACACGTCCATAAATTTGTTCGGTGGGCGAAGCGGGACAAGATTCGCCCACCTGTCTGCTTAGTAACCGTAGCCGTATCCGCCGCCATGTCCACCGTGACCGCCATGTCCGCCGCCTTCGGAGACAGCACCTGATTCACAGCTCAGGTTGAATTGGCTGTCGCAGGTATCGTATTCGTCGCCATACAGCGACCCGACGATGCGACCTTTGTATCCGGTGACGCCCGAGTAGTAAAAGCTCTGGTTGACCGATCCAACAGCCGAGCCGACGTCTTCGAGTTCCTGGTTGACGCCGTAAGAGATTTCGGTCAGACCAACGACCATGCCGATGACACAGATCGTCGCAACAAGGACAAGTTCTGCAGAGATGATGAAACCAGCTTCGTCATTCTTCAGAGCACAGAGAATTTGAGTGAAAGTAGCAATCATGGTGATGTTCTCCAAGTGTGGAAATTAGTGATTGAAAATTAGAAATTAACCGATCCGGGTAAGAGCAGGTTGAATAGCCGATTAAGCGATAATGTCGAACGCGTGGGGGGACGAACTGATCAGCTTTGTCGCGTGATTTCCAGTTTCTAAGACCCCGTGCACCATCAATCAACCTTCTGGTTCAGCAGTCGCGTTGCAGCTGATATCGCAGCTATCGTCGCCGTCGTCTGACTGATCGCCGTAAGCAGAGCCGAAGTAGAAGCCTTTCTTGCCAGTTGTTCCGTTGTAGCGGTAGGTCTGGTTGATGCTTCCGAAAGCCGATCCGACGTCTTCGAGTTCCTGATTGATGTTGAAAGCCACTTCGGTCAGGCCGACAAGCATACCCATGACGCAGATGGTGGCGATGAGGACAAGTTCCGCAGAGACAATGAAACCGTTTTCGTCGTTGATCAGTTGAGCGAAGAGAGCGTTTGAGTTAGCCATGGGTGTCGTTCCTTTGAAGAGTGACTCAGTGTGTGTTGGTGTGTTGTGGAAACGTGTGTGTTTCGATGAGAAGGATGTAAAGCGAGAGGCATGCCAAAGGTTGTTGGCGCGCTCCGTCTGGTTAACAAAGAATCTCAGTCATGGATCCATAACACCTTGGCATGTAATTCTTTATAACTTTTCGCTAATGTGTAATATTTTATCTACACTACCCATGAAGCCCATTTTCACCAATGTTGGCAATCGGCAACATGGTGATTTGCGGACATCAACACAAGAGACTTAACGTCTTTTGCAGTATTTACTTAAAGCCGCGCAACCTCACGTATGCATCATGTTGTGTAAAGTCAACGCAAAGCCCCTGCGTGAACACCGATTCTGGAGGTCGTAACGGTTGTGTCGATTCCGGGAAACATGGAGCTTGGCGCGAGCCTGAGGCGGACTTGGCGTGTCTTTCCAAAGAGAGATTGAGGAAAGCCAAGGTTCTTAAAAGAGGCGGTCGAAAAATAGTCGTGGATTCTTGACGGACGAAGACATTGTGTCATAATGCGATTTCGGCGTACGGAGCCCGATCAGGGAAACGTCGTCACAAGCGGGCGTAGCTCAGTTGGTAGAGCATCACGTTGCCAACGTGATTGTCGAGGGTTCGAGTCCCTTCGCCCGCTCTTTTTTATTGGTGGTATTGAGAAAGTTGGCCCCGTTTGCAGGCTGACTCCTTAAGACCCGGCAGGCTCGAACCTCAGCAGGAGCAGGAAGGCGTCAAACAGATTGCAAGTCGATCTGCACAGGCGGTATCAATCCAAGCCTTAACATGGCAAGCCTCTCATGCTGGAGGCGAGATCATCGAATCGGCAGCAACTCTCTCGCAGGACGCCAGATAATTTGCGGGATGCAAACCGGGCTTGCCATTTCTTTGCTTTGGCAGTTTTCACAAACCGTTTTGATCGAGTCAACAGGTCGTCCAGAAATATGATTCGGGTCGTTCCCACAACGACGGTTTTTCTAAGCGAAGTCACTGTTGAATACGACACGGTTGAATACGATACAGTTATTAATACGACATAGTCACCGGGATAACCAGACATGACTCAAGAACAGACGCTGGACGAGGCAACATCAACTGACGAGGAGGCCCTCGGCGGTCTGAACCTGAAAGTCAATGTTGAGCAAGTTGGTCCTTGCAAGCAACACATCACCGTCACCATCGATGGCCAGGACATCGCTGATTACCGCTCAAAGACGATCGAAAATTACACGTCTCGCGCTGAGCTGCCTGGCTTCCGCGCCGGTAAAGTGCCAACTCGAATCATCGAGAAGCGATTCGAAAAAGAAATTCAGAATCAGCTGAAGCACGACCTGCTCGTTCAAAGCCTCGAGCAAGTCATTCGCGACAACAAGATCGACGCCATCAGTGAGCCAAGTCTGGATATCGAAACTCTCGATCTGCCAGAGCAAGGCGACATGGAATACGAATTCGACGTCGAAGTCCGCCCGTCGTTCGAACTGCTCGAATATAAAGGTCTGGAAATCAACCGCCAGACACGCGAAATCAACGACGAAGAAGTCAACAGCTACCTCGATCGCCTCCGCGAACAACATGGCACTCTGCAACCAGTCGATGAGCCGGCCCAGGCTGGCGACTATGTCGTTGTCGATGTCAAGTTCTACTTCGGCGAGAAGCTGGTCCGCGAAATGAGCGAACTGACCGTCCGCCTGCGACCAGTCGTCCGCTTCCAGGATGCAGAACTGGCTGGCTTCGATGAGTTGATGAAAGGCGCCAAAGCCGACGACGTCCGCGAGACGACGATCCCGATTTCTACTGAATCGGACGTCATCGAAATGCGAGGCGAAACAGTCAAGGCCGTCTTCACGGTCCTCGACGTCAAACGTGCCCAGCTCAAGCCACTCGATGAAGACTTCCTGGAGATGTACAACGTCGCCAGCGTCGAAGACATCAAGGGCAAGATCCGCGAGATGCTCGAACGTCAGGTTGGCTATGAGCAACGCCAGTCAACCCGCGATCAGGTTCTCGAAAAACTCGCTGAGTCAGCCAGCTGGGATCTGCCAGAAGGTCTCGTCCGCAGCCAGATGGAAAACGCACTGCGTCGCGAGATGCTCGAGATGAGCCAATCGGGCTTCTCTCAGAAAGACATTGCCGCCCGCGAAAACGAAATCCGTCAACGCAGCTTGACCATCACTCGTCAGGCCCTCAAGCAGCACTTCATTCTCGACAAGATCGCGGCAACGGAAAACATCGAGCCGACTCCGGAAGATCTCGAACGCGAAATTCAGATGATGGCTTACCAGCGTGGCGAAAGCCCACGTCAGGTTCGTGCCCGTCTGATCAAGAGCGGCATGATCGAAAACCTGAGTGCCCAGATCCGCGAACGCCTGGCTGTTGACCTGATTCTGGACAACGCCAAATTCAAAGACACTCCAGCCAAGCCAGCTGACATCGATCGCGTCGAAGCCATCAGCAAAACGATCTGCGTCCCAACCAAGGATCAACGTGCTTCGTTTGAAGAAGAGACCGAAGAAGGCGACGAATAAGATTCGCCCTCCACAAAATCAAAAGGCCTCACGATTTCGTGAGGCCTTTTTTTGCGCGCGTAGGGTCCGCTGTGCGGACCGTCAATCGATGACCAACATCGCTCGGCTACTTGCCAGGACCGACTCACACATTCACTTTGCCAGCAGTTCATTTCGCTTCCGTAAGCTCATTGACGGTCCGCACAGCGGACCCTACACACTGCAATGTCGACGACGTCACATTGACGCAAAACCCGGCGGGATTTTTTTTCTGGCGGATGACTTGTCCCTGAACACTTCTCCTCACTCGCCTGACAGCCTATTCTTATGATGTCGAAAGGGCACCGACTCAACCACCAGGGATGGACATCTATGGTTTAAGGTCACACGTCGCCGTTTTGTAACAGACATTGAATCGAACACTGCCACTCGAAGTTAGATGGAACGCACCATGGAAATGTTCAACCATCGCCCGAATGAAAGCTTCCTGCGACATCAGGACACGTACAACCAGTCACGCGACTATCAGCGTCAGCGTCAGATGGGCATCGGCGACTTGCTGCTGGAAAACCGCATCATCTTTCTGGACGGCCCCATTCATGACGCCAGCGCCAACCTGATCGTCATGAAACTTCTTTACCTGCAGTCGGAAAACCGTCACCAGGACATCCACCTCTACATCAACTCACCCGGTGGATCGGTCACAGCGACACTTGCGATCTATGACACGATGCAGTTCCTCGAACCAGCGGTCGCGACCTACTGCGTCGGTCTGGCTGCCAGTGGTGGCGCGATCCTCTTGGCCGGCGGTGCCCGAGGCAAGCGATACTGCCTGCCGAACTCCAAGGTCATGATTCACCAGCCATACGGCCAAGTCGGCGGCCAGGTTTCTGACATCGAAATCCAGGCCAACGAAATCATCTACACCCGCGAACTGCTCAACACGATTCTCCAGCAACACACTGGCCAGCCGATTGAGCGTATCGCCAAAGACACGGAACGCGACCGCTATCTGACAGCGATGCAGGCCAAAGAGTACGGCATCGTTGATGAAGTGGTGCAGCATAAGAAGAAGTTCGTCGAAACCGACATCAAGCCCGATCAAAAGGCGACCTGATCAGCGACGGACACGTTGAGTACTCCTTCTTTTACTTTGCATCAACGCTCATTCAGATAAAGGTTTTCCATGTCGACTCTCATTCCATATGTCATCGAAAAATCGGGCCGCGAAGAGCGGGCGATGGATATTTACAGTCGTCTCCTCAAAGACCGGATCATCTTCCTGGGGACGCAGGTCAACGACACCATGGCCAACGCCCTGGTCGCTCAACTGCTGTATCTGCAGTTCGAAGACCCGAAGGCAGATATTCACATGTATATTAACTCACCCGGCGGCTCGATCTCGGCCGGAATGGCGATTTATGACACCATGCAGTTCATCACCTGCGACGTTGCGACCTATTGCATCGGACAGGCCGCATCCATGGGTGCCGTCCTCCTGACAGCAGGCGCCCCCGGCAAACGATATGCACTGCCCAACGCCCGCATCATGATCCACCAGCCGTTGGCTGGCATGGAAGGAACGGCGACCGAGCTGGAAATCCACGCTCGCGAAGTTCTCAAGGTTAAGCGACGCATGAACGAAATCATGACCAAGCACACCGGCAAGTCGATCGATGATATCGAGAAAGACACCGACCGCGACAACTTCATGACCGCCGACGAAGCCAAGGGCTATGGAATCGTCGACAAGGTCCTCGAAAAATTCGACCTGCCGATCAAGTCGGAGTAGTGGGAAGCGGTAGCAAAAGAGCAGGAGGAAGACTGGAACGCAGAGCACGCGGAGGAGTGCAGAGGTCGCAGAGAAGAGTGATAGATTCTTCTATCCTTGCAGGTCTTCTTTGCGTTTTCGCGACTTTGCGTTGAATCTGAATGTTACCTCTGCGTGCTCTGCTCTCCTCTGTTATCTCTGCGTTCCAGTCTCTCTTATCTTTCGTATGAATACTTCCATAGTACCGTTATCCAGCAGTGCGAAAGATGTCATCTCGACAGCCACCAATGATCGACGTATCATGGTGGCTGTTTTCATGCGCGTCGGAATGTCGCGCAACGCCCGTATTGACGTCAAGGATGACGAGCGATGGCTGGCTGGTTACGACTACTTATTGTGATGATCCTCCTGCCGGGCTGCGGCAGTCGCGGACATCAGGAACTGCTGGAATCGCGGTTGCGCGCCCAGGAAGAACAGCTGGCGACGCTCGAAACTCAGCTGAACACCAACCTCCAGGAACTCGCCTACGCCCGCAAGGAGAATCAGACTTTGCAGGAACGTCTGGATGCTAGTGCCCCCGGTTCAACCGCTTTCGTCTCGGCTCAATCCCGTGTCGAAAAGATTGTCATTGATCCTCTTTATACAGGCCTGAATCGGGTCAACAACAAGCGGACCTTAGTCCTCTTTTTCACTCCGCAGGATGGCCTGGAAAAGCCGGTCAAGCTGCCTGGAGATGTGACAATCCAGCTTCGTCGAGCGGATCAGTCTGATTCGTCACCCCCCCTTGAGCAATGGGACCTGACTTCACAATCGTGCATCAAGTATTGGCAGGACGGGTTCATAAAATCCGGCTTCCTTTTCCAAGTCGAGCCAACAACAGACCTATCCCAGATGGATCAGATCTCTCTGAAGCTTCTCTTTGCAACAAGCCCCAGTCAGGTTCTGGAAGCGAAGCTACTCGTCAAAACGAACACCGCCACCGAGTCGTTCCCAGGTGGACTCTCAGCCCAAGCGACGACGCCAAACCCCAAGACCGCCGTCGTCGACTGGGCGTCTGCTGATCGCGAAGCCGGAACCGCCAAAGTCGAACCCGCCAGTTATAAAACCGAGTCGAACAGCAGCATGCCGGAATGGGCCAATCCCCCCGGCGATCTCAAACCGGTCGAAGGCCAACCCAGACTCGAGCCACTTCCCGAAACAACCCGCGAGAAAAAGCCAACCGTCACCTCGGATAATTGGACCGACGAGTCGACACCCGTCTGGCGGTAAATCTGAAGAGAAGACTGGAGTTCAATGCAGCTTGACCTGGTCGCCAACTCGAAAGACGACACAGAGGTGATCGGAGCATGCAGAGGAAGAAGTTCCGATTCAACGCAACGTCACGAAGACGTCAGGAACTCTTGAAAAGCAAAATCAGGAACCTTACTTTTCGTCCACGACTCCTCTCAGCGATCCAGTCATTTTCCCATTTCTCAAATTGAACATTTGCTCAATTTGATCAGTGTGACTGTCGAGAAGACACGGTGAAAAGACCGACGAAGGTGCGCCAGGTCATCTCGTCTTGCACAAATGAAGAAGATCTATCGGAGGTCTTTGTAGCTATCGATGCCCATGTAGATGACGATGCCCGCGCTCAGCAGAAACATCACATCCATCACGATGCTGGCACGAGAAAACGGGATGCCGATTGCAAGATCGGCTATGGTCATCAGCGCAATCAGTCCTGCGATCGCCATGGAGATGGTCAACAATTGTTTGATCATGCCAAGTCCGATTCCCATCATGCTGTCACACTGGCTCGTCGTTCGGGGATCTGCCGTCACCAGACAACACGCCGTCTGGCCATGGCGTGGCGTCTGAAAATGAGAAGACGACAGTGTTGATGATCGAGAGAGGAAAATCAATTCAAATCCGCCCTGCGTTGATTTCGCATCGGCAAGTCGGCTGAATGATTTCTGATTAGAGGGGACGAGGAAAAGAAGTGTATTCACTTGTCCACACAACAGACACCGTCGAGACCAACGGAGTCTGCCTGTCGCGAGTTATCGACTGAAGATTCCGTGAGCTTTGCTTCAGCGAGAACTGCCCCCATAGAATAAGCATTTCGCCTCAGCGTGTTAACCGATTCAAGGGTTAAACGCGTTCCAAACTACGAAATAGCAGCAGCCTTACGGACCAGAGGTCAGCTCAATGACATGCCCGTCCGGATCTTCCAGGAAGAATTGCCACGCCCCATCCGGCCGCTGCTTGAGAGAATGCGCGACCTTTGCGCCAGGATGCTGGCGAACAATCTCAAAAGCCTTGGGACAATCCTCCACCTGAAATGCCACGTGATGGGTCCGACTCGATTGAAAACTCTCAGGCTTGAAGATTCCAGCCGGTCCTGATTTGTCATGCTCAAGAATCAGATGCACCAACGTCGGCCCCGCCTGAAACCACGACCCGCCAAAATCAAACGCAGGTCGGGCGATGTCCTTCATTCCCAACAGGTCAACATAGAACGCGCGCGAACGATCAAGGTCCTTAACGACGAAGGTGACGTGATCGATGGTCTTGACGTTGAGCATGGGGAGACGACAGTTCTCTTCCAGAGTTGTCCGATGAATGGCTGGGTCAGGTTTTCTAGCTGGCCCCAGTTCCTTAGCCGTTCGAGTCGCTTTCTGGGGTCAGCGAACGAACCTGACCCCAGCCATCGCCGCGATCATGCCAGCAACGGTTCCGGCGCATGTCCCTCGACCCACCAGTTGGCGCCGTCGCGCTGAACGCGTCGGTAAAGGGTATCCCGCTCGACCGGATTGCGACCCGCTTCGCGGATCATTCGGTGCAACTGGGTGACGGTCAGACCCTCGGGGGTTTTGGCACCGGCGTCGTGGTAGATGATCTCGTGGACGACGGTCCCGTCGACATCGTCGGCTCCAAAACTCAGCGCGGTCTGTGCGATTTGCTCGCCGAGCATGATCCAATAGGCTTTAATGTGGTCGAAGTTGTCGAGCATGATTCGGGACAGCGCGACCATCCTGAGGTCCATGTGCCCCGTCGGCTTGGGAATGTAATCAAGGCCGGTGTGGTCAGGGTGGAAAGCAAGCGGGATGAACGTCTGGAATCCGCCGGTTTCATCCTGAAGTTCACGCAGGCGGTTCAAGTGATCGGCTCGGTGTCGTGCCGATTCGAGGTGACCATAGAGCATGGTCGCATTTGATCGCAGGCCCATCTGATGAGCGACACGGTGGATGTCGAGCCATTTGCTCGAGTCGGCTTTGTGCTCACAGATCTGGCTGCGGACTTCCTCATCAAAGATCTCAGCACCACCGCCCGGCATGCTTCCCATACCAGCATCAATCAGCTCTTTGAAAACCCATTCGTAGGGCTGCTTCGTCAGGTGAGAGAACCAGTGAATCTCAACCGGGGTCCAGGCTTTGATGTGGATCTTCGGATCCGACTCGCGGATAACCCGAACGATGTTGACGTACCAGTCGAACTTCTTTTGATGGTGCAGCCCGCCGACGACGTGGATCTCTGTCGCCCCGGCAGCGGTAGCTTCCGCGACCCGGGCACGAACCATGTCGTCTGTGAAGACATACGCCTTCTCACTTTTCAGATCCGAGCGGAACGCACAGAACCGACAGCGGTAGACACAGACGTTGGTTGGGTTCAAGTGGATGTTGGTGTTGTAGAAGGCGTCGTTGCCGTTTTTGCGTTCGCGGATCTCGTTGGCCAGACGCCCCAAGGTCATCAGGTCGACATGCTCGTCCAGGAAGATCCCTTCCTCGACGGAGACACGTTGCCCGTTTCGAATTTTTTCTGTGATCGTATTCAGCGTGGGATTCATACGTTTCAAATCGATCTCAAGAGCAGGTCGAGCGCACCGACCAGAAAGATGCCGATGCTCAGGACTGCATTAGTATGAAAAAAGGCCAGGTTGACGCGGGACAGATCGTCCTCACGCACCAGAGTGTGTTGATAGACAAGCAGTCCCGCAAACAGGACCATACCCGCCATAAAGACTATACCGAAATCGCCGACGAACCAAAACAGCCCTAAACAGGCCAGCATCAGAAAATGGCTCGCCATCGAGATCCGCAGGGCGTTCCGAACCCCCAGTCGGGCAGGGATGCTGAACAGGCCGGCCTGCTTGTCGTACTCGTAATCCTGGCAGGCGTACAGGATGTCGAACCCGCCGACCCAGAAGAAAATCACCGCCGACAGAATCACCGGGGGCCACGCAAGACTTCCCATGATCGCAATCCAGGCCGCGATCGGCGACAGCATTAAAGCCGCCGCCAGCCAATAGTGACACCACATGCTGAAACGTTTGATGTACGAGTAGCTGAGCAGGAAGAGCAGAACCGGAACCGAAAGAATCAACGGCCAGCGATTGGGGAGAAAGAGCAGGGTACTCGCGATGAATCCAGCCGAGCAGAGAACCAGAAATAATGTCACTTGCCCAACAGACAGAATGCCCGCCGGAATGTGACGCCCCTTGGTTCGAGGATTGTCTGCATCGTACTTCCGATCGACCAGGCGGTTGAACGCCATCGCAGCAGAGCGGGCGCAAACCATCGCGACCAGAATTCCGACAAGCTCCACCCAGCGAAACGTTCCTCGCTGGTACCACGCCAGCGTCGCCGACAACAGCGCGAACGGCAGCGCGAAGACCGTATGCGAAAACCTCACCAGGCTCAGCAAGTGTCCGAGGAGGGAGGTCTTCTTTTCAACAGGTGGAACTGCGGCAGTGGTCACGGATGCGGTCTGGGTTAGAGGAGTCGCGAGAAACTCGGCGGGGTGTTCACGCTTGAGTTTAGTGGATCGAAAGATCGGCGCGAACTGTCGGCTCGGTCGTGAGAGGCCAGTTCGCGGCTTCTTCTACTAACCGCGAAACAGTCGTGTTCGATAACGCCGACGGTAAAAAACAGCAGCCCCTCGAATCCACCGGGACGCGAGGGGCTGCATCGAACTGCTTTCGCTTTTGAGGCTTCGTGGTCACGGTGCCTCAGGGGCCGGTGTTGCAGGAGCGGATCCAGCAGGCGTCGAAATGACCGGAGTCGATGTCGAGTCCTTCGGAATAGTCAGGATCGCCCCTTCTTTCATCAGGTGCTCGATCCACCGGGCGACGGACTTCTCTCGAAGTGCCTTCGAGTCCTCTGCGCGGTACTCGTAGTTCTTGCCGGTCAGGTTCTTCAGCTGACCGATGACCAGGTGCCGCACGGCGACGTTTTCGTGCCCCAGAAGTTCGATAAGTTGACGAGACGTGATCGAACTGGATGCTTCCTGTTTCGAGACACCCCAGAGAAGACGGTAGACAATGTCGGCAGTGCCTTCAGGGAAGTAGTCCGCAAGGTCTTCCTTCAGCTCGAGTCGGTTGACGATGTTTTCATTCATCCACAATCGAAGAGAAATGATCGCGTCTTCCCGCGCTTCCTGGTGAGTGCCGTTGGCAAGAATGTTGACGAGCTCACGCGTGTTCCGAATCAGTCCCAGGGTCAGGGTTGCGTACTCGGCCATCCGGGCATCACGATCTGTCGCGATGCCAGTGAGAGTGTTCGTCGCATTGGTGTTGGGAGTGAAGGCGCGGAAGTAGCGGGTCGCGTAACTGCGTTGCGTCTGGGTGCGTCGATCGATACTTTCATCGACCCAGCTTCCGTCAGCCACCAGCCCAAGCATGTTACCCACGACCTGCGACAAGCTCGGCTTGTCTGCCCCTTCCCAGGTCTTGATGACCGAGGTGCCACCTTCAATGATCGAGACTGGCTCATTGCCTGACAGGACTCGCACCTTCCCGCTCTTCAGAATTACCCGCGCATAATAGCCGTTGCCTCGGAAGTCCTCTTCGAACGAAACGGGTGAGCGGGGAACCATCTCCACGCCACAGACCGTGCCCGGTTCAATCAGCTCGATTGTCCAGTTATCTTTCTGCATCGCGATGCCGATGCGGAGCGGCTTCGATGGTTTGTCCGCTTCCACTGTTCCCTTGTGAGAGAAAATCAGTCGGCCTTGTGTGAGTGTCATCGAGAGGGCAGTCTCGTTCGCGGTTCCATTCAAAGTTAGCAGGGACGCACCGTCCAGCGTGACTCCGGCGAGCGGATCAGGTCCAATCAACTCCGCGCGGAATGGCTTCGGAACTGCGATCATCTGACCTTCCTGCAAGACGGCCCCTGCGGGCATGACCTGCCACACCGGAGTTCCATCGATATTCATCTGGCAGAGGAGCAACTCCTCGCTGGAGACGAACGTGTATCGGGCCAGTGGACGGTTCGGGTCAACTGGCGGGCTTTCCGGAACACCAGGAGGAATGATCGGAGCGGGCGTTTCGATTTTCGGAGTCGCCATACTTGGATCGTTCATCGCGACTGTGGGACCGGTCGACGTCGAGGGGACAGAAATGACATTGGTCATCTCGACAGTAGTTGATGTTCCCGGAACAGAAAGTGGGGTCTCGACGATCGCGACAGGAGTCATGCCAGCGACACTGGAAGACTTCGGATCGGTGGCGACAATGGTGGAGGTGGGCTCCTTCGGAGGAGGAAGAACGGGAGCAGGTTTCTTGTCACCTGTCGCCGGAGCAGCTGCTTCGCCTGGCTGATCATTGCTGGCGAGGGTCGTGGTGTTCTTCTTGAACCAGTCGAGCGCGGGATCGCCAGCAATGGAGGCGACCCAGATCAACAGCAACGCCGCGACTCCCAGGCCGATGAGGACGTTGCCCCGGTTGTTCGACTTCTTCAAATACTGAGGTACCTCGTGGGGTCCGGTGTCGATCGGATCGCCCAGCAGTTCCGCCATCCGGTAAAAGCCACTGCCAGCCCCGATCGCTTCCAGCTCTGATGCGGAGGGGCGCTTGGCAGACGAGACTGGTACTGCTGCGGCCGCTGCGGGTTGACTGGCACCGGCAGCAGGAGTAGGAGCAGCTTTGGGAATCTTCGAGTCGACCAGGGCATACATTTTGTTCCTGGTCTGTTCCGAAACGTGAGCCGGGTTGCCCAGAACGAGCGTCAGGATCTGGTGACAGGAAGCCACCTCTGCGAGAACCTCATCTGACTCAAGGGCCCGCTTCTCGACGTTCGCGATCTTCTCACTGGGGAGCGTGTTGTCGAGGTACTGCGAAATGGCATTGGCGTCTGCGAACTCGTCCTTGGTGTCAACAGCCGGCGCAAGAACTCGTCGCTTACGGATAACTTCCTTCAAACGGGCCATCAGCGACTTGGCGACATTACTCTCATCAACCTTCGCCCCGATCTCGCGCGTCTGCTCGGGCCCCAACACGTCATCCAGATATGCCAGCAGTGTTCGCAGTGTCAATCGCATGGTCAGTCTTCCCCATTGTGTTCACAAAATCCAACGAGGGATTAGTGGGGAAGTGACAGCCGATTTCGTACGAGATTTCTGGAATTTGGCCAATTCGCCAGAAATAAAACTGACCGCGCAACAAAAAACCTCCAGCGATGAAGCTGGAGGTTTTAGAAACGAGTCGGGGCGACACGATTTGAACGTGCGACTTCCTGCTCCCAAAGCAGGCGCTCTAGCCAAGCTGAGCTACGCCCCGTCGTTGTTCGAGTATCCTAGACGGTCCTTTTGACCTCGTCAATCGAACGTGGCTACAACGAACAAAGTTTGTCGTTTTGTCTGAAAATCAACTTTGGGCGGGTTGACGTTTCACGTGAAACCGGGGCCTATACTGTGATTATCTGGCCCCGGTCGTATTATCTCGAATGACACCGAAACTGCATTTCAGGTTCACGCCGCGTTCGACAATCGGTCTCGCAGGCGTCCCAGGATGCCTTCGAACTCGTCGTTGTTCTCGAAGTGGATGATGATCTTGCCGACGTCTTTACCCGACAGCTTGATCTCGACTTTCGCGCCGACCATTTCTCGAAGTTGAGACTCCAGGGACGCCAGGTGCGGGTCGCTCGTCGGTTCGGTGTTCTCGGCGAGTTTGATCTCTTTGCTCTCCGGCTTGACGATCTTGCGAACTTCCTCTTCGGTCTTGCGAACCGTCAGCGCCTGCTTGACGACCTTCTCGGCCATCTTCTGCTGCATCTCCGGCTTGAGGGCCAGGATCGCGCGGGCGTGACCTGCAGTCAGTTCGCCTTTCTGCATCATCGTCTTGACGGGAACCGGCAGGTCGAGCAGACGCATCGTATTGCTCACCGCAGAGCGGCTCATGCTCAGCTGTCGGGCGAGTTCTTCGACGGTCGAGTCGAACAGGTTCATGTAGTCTTTGAATGCCTGGGCCTTCTCGAGATCGGAGAGATCCTGACGCTTCAGGTTTTCTTCGAACGCATATTCGCAGGCCGTCTTATCGATGACATCGACCACGCGACAAGGAATCGTCTCGCGACCAATCTGCTGACAAGCCAGCCAGCGACGCTCACCCGCGACGATCTGGAATGACGTCCCATCGAACTCGCGGACGATGATCGGTTGAAGGACGCCGTGTTCTTTGATGCTGTTGGCGAGCTCTTTAATCGAGGTCGCGTCGAAGTCCTTGCGCGGCTGGTTTGGATTTCGTCGGATGCTGGCGATCGCGAGTTCGCGCAGCTGCAGTTTGACTTCGGGTGATTTCTCAACCTCAGCGACGGCCTCTTCCATCGGTTCGTTGGTGGGACCAGCTCCCCCCAGCAGTGCACCCAATCCTCGTCCGAGACGACGACGTGCGACGACCTGCTCTTCGACGGGCTGCTGTTCGGCTGGCTGTTGTTCGTTCATACTCTGTCCGTCCTGCTGATAATGTCCGCTATGGTGATGATCACCATGGTGCTGTTCGTGATTCTGGTTTTGTTCGTGATGGCCGTGCTCGTGATGCTGCCCGTCTTGATGATGCTCATGGTGTCCGTGGGACTGATCGTGGTTCTCATGATTCTGCAGGTTGTGATCGTGATGATCGTGTTGGTGACCGTCAGTCATCGTGACAACTCCGTAAGGCAAGTTCGACGATGGTGCGCAAGTCACCAAGGTCATACGGGAAGCTCCCCAACCCCACAGCCTCCAAGGCGAGTGAGTCATCGGGGTCATGCGTCTGAAACGTCCCGCGTTCTAAACCAACCTGGAAAACCCATCAAGACAGGTTGCCCTCACCGTTCAAGTTTCACGTGAAACGGGCAACATTTACAACGCGAAATGGGTTTTCAGACAGCAGAAGGACAGTCTGAAAAGTCAGAAAGGCGAGCGGGGGTGTGAACCCCCTGTCTGAAAACGTATTGACTAACAACGAGTTGAAGGCATCAGAAGCAAGACGCCTCAAGTCGATGCGAAAGATTCGTCATCTTTCACTGCATGGCTAGTTTATAAGACAGGGGGTTCACACCCCCCCCGCTCGCCTTACTTCACCTTCCAGAGGGTCAAGGTTTCTACCTTCTTGGCCTTTGGATCGCCGCCGACTTCGTCCATTTTGATCAGCAGGCTTGGCTCGTAGTCGAACTTGCCGACCTCTTCGAAGAGGTCTTTCTTGGCTTCCATCTGGGTTGCGAAGGCAGGCGTCTGACCAGCATGAGGACCAGTCACCAGGTACAGCGACACGCCTGCCGGACGCGTTTCGGAGCTAGCGAATTCAAGATCACTGACGGGACCTGCGAGGATCTGCTGACGAGAGAGATTCCAATAGACAGCGGGTTCGCCATAGACGTAGACGATGACGGGGGCGTTGAGATCGCCGTTGGGGATGACAGTTTTGACGACTTGAGAAACACTGGTCTCTAAACCCACTCGTTGTCCATAGATTTTCGTTGGCAAAGTGATCGTGGCCCTAACAGCATTCAAAAGCAAAAAGGCCATAAGAACAGTCAGAATTTTTGTTCTTCGATTTTCTTTTGCAAGATCAGAGGATTTCGAATCTGCCTTGTTGTCATACGTCAGACGGATTAGTTCAACCATGATTCCGTACAAGACTAAACCTGCAATGACTGCTGGCAGAATCAATCTTGGATAAGGATGATAGAGTGGTGTCATTATCAGCAGTGATACAAGCCAAATCGCTGTCAGACCGATTGACATTGTCAACTTCGTCCGTGCGTTGATTGACTTCCGATAGTCGTAGCAGAGCCAGACTGCCAGTCCACCCACGAGAAGAAAAGTGAAGTCAGAAATGATGTTTGAAAAAAAGACGTAATACACAATCTGCATGAGCCAAAAGCGAGATTTCCTGAGGGTGTCAATCAGGAGTATTCTACTGGCTTGGGCTTCTTGTTCCCGCGACCACAGAATGAATCCCAGAACCGAAATGCCCCCCAACGCCCCAGTCATATAAGTTTGAAGTGTATTCAAACTTTGTATCTGCAGATTCCAGTTCTTCCACCACGATCCCAGTCCTTCAAGGTACTGCCGGTGATTCGCGGAAACGGCAAGGTACCCGCCGGTGGGTTGCAGGCTCCAGATGTAGGGGGCGTAAACCAGGATGGTCACTGCCAGCATGATGCCGACGACGATCAGATTCTGCTTGAGGCGGCGGCTGGTTCTCTCCATGATCAGCCACTGAAGGCCCGCGGTCGCGGTTAATAGAAACGCGGTCAGCCAGCCGTTGTACTTGGTCCACCAGCAGAGGCCACAGGCGAGACCAGCGAACGCGGCCAGGGTGTAGGCGCGACGAGGGTTGTCAGCCAAAGGAATCAGCAAGGCTCTCGCTCCGAGTCCAAGCGCGAGGACCCAAAAGAAACCCAGGACCGGTTCGGTCAGCGCGGTGCGGGAATAGAAAATGTGATACTCGTTGGTGGCGAGCAGCCAGCAGGCGAGCATCGCGGCGAGTGGACCGGCGAGGCCGCGCAGCATCCACCAGAGCAGCGGAACGGTCGCTGCTCCGAGGAGGATTCCCGGGATCATCGGTACCCAAGGTTCCATGCCGAGGAACGTCATCGACCACTCGATCAAACCTGGAACCAAGGGAGGGGCGTAAAGGTGTTGATTGGGGTAGCGGAAGTTGTCACGTTCGGTGAAGAAGAGGTTGGATGCATAGACCCCTTCGTCGAAGTGTTCGACGGCCAGCCGGTCGAGATGCCAGAATCGTAAACCGAGTCCGAGGAATGTCGCGACGAGGACGAAGACCCATTCAACTTTAGTGATGCGTTCAGTTGGCGACACCAGATATTCCCACGAGCGATGCGACGAGTTTCATGACATTCAGTCTCAGCGAGAGTACCAAGATGGTCGTTGATCAGCCAACCCATTCGAGGTCGTCCGGCTCGAAAAGTGTCCACCTCGAAAACGGACATCTGACAAGTGAAATGGACCATGCAATCTTCACGGAAACTCTGTCTTCTGGAATACAGGGACTGGAACTTGACATGGCTCACTATTAAGATGACCAAAACCATCGCGTCTCGCCCACCTCAACCCTCCCCGCGGATGTATTCATGCCCGAACAAGCCTTTCCAAACCCAGACCAGATGTACGACGAAGCAACGTCTTTGAAGGAACAAGGCGATCTGGAAGGGGCAGTCAAGAAGCTTAGAGAAATCATTGTCACGTCGCCGAACCATGTGCTGACTCACTCAGCCTTGGCGGTCAACCTGCAGAAGCTTGGCCAGAAAGAAGACGCGGTTGCTCACGCGAAGAAAGTCGTCGAGCTCGAACCGGAAGATCCGTTTTCTTACACCCAGCTGTCTGTCATCTGCCAACGCTGCGGCCTGATTCGCGAAGCTGAAGACGCCATGGCGCAATCAAGAAACATGCAGCACTGATCGCCCACTTCAGGGATCACTGAAAACACGAAAAGCACGGGAATCGATCCCGTGCTTTTTATGGTTTGACTGATTCGGAGAGACTGGAACGCAGAGATCGCGGAGGGGAGCAGAGGTCGCAGAGAAATCAAAACCTTATTCTTTGCGCCTTATGCCACTCACCACTTGATTCAGCGAGACATCTTCTCAGCGTGCTATGCTTGCGGCTTTGAGCAAGCATGTTCTGAACGCTCCATCGTCAAACGACGCAGCGTGCTCACCCAAAGCTGTGAGCATGGCACGACTGTTGTGACCGTGCTGGTTTAAAGTGGGACTCGTATTCGCTTACTTTGTGACTTTCCTGGCGTTGCTCCAAATTTGATTTTCTGCCTCTGCTTTACTCTGTGATCTCTGCGTTCCAGTCTTATTTCAGAACATGCCTGCTTAAAGCTGCAAGCATGAGAGACTGCCTAGACTGTTTGCTTCAGGCTGGAATGTGAGTCTTCTCACCTAGACGAGAGCTTTCGCCGACAGAGCTGTCGAATTCCAAGGTCAGCGTTGGTGTTGAATGCTCGCTTGCTGTTGCTGTCGGTTCCACACCGAGCTGACCGCTCGTACGATGGGTCAGATACATTCCCCACCAGTTTCTGGCATCGTTCGAGTTCCAGCTGCGAGCGGACTGACAGCCTGACAACGCAATCGCCAGTTCTCGCACTGACTCCGGGCGGTCTTCAACCTTCTTGTTGAGACACTTCATGACCAGGTCTTCGAGGTCCGCGTCAATCGGCTGCCCGAGACGCTTCGAAGGCGTGATCGGCGTCTTGGTGACCTGCTGAAGACAGATGTCGACGACGCTGTTCCCGGTGTAAAGAGTGTGGCCGGTGAGCAGGTAATAGGCTGTTGCACCGAGGGCATAGATATCGACACGGTGGTCGACATTGTCAGGAGTATCGATGGCTTCCGGCGAAAGGTACATCGGAGTTCCGCAGAGACCTTTTTGCTTCGGTGCGTTCTCGTCGACATTGAGAGAGTCCGACTGCTTGTAAATCTGGAGCAGTCCGAAATCTAGAACCTTACCGAAATCATGCTGCCCTGCGCGAGTCGTCAGCATGATGTTCTCAGGTTTGATATCACGGTGAATGACTCCCATCTGGTGAGCTTCATCAAGCGACCCGCAGACCTGAATGAGAATCTGGATGACGCGTCCCATCGGCTGAGGACCATACAGCTTGACGAGCTCTTTGAGCGTAATGCCGTCGAGGAATTCCATGGCGTAGTAGAACAACCCGTCTGGCGTGCGACCGTAATCGTAGATGGCGATCGTGTTCGGGTGTTGCAGCTGGCTGGTCATCTGGACTTCGTGCTGAAACAGCTCGATGATTTTGTCGTCGACGATATTCTTGTTGACGACTTTGACTGCAGCGGGTCTTTTGAGCATTCTGTGACGTGCTTTATAGACGACGCCCATCGCCCCTTCCCCGATTTTTTCTTCGAGGGTGTAGTTGCCCACTTCGCGCGACACGCTGACGGCTCCGCGGATCTGTTGTTGCAGATAGCGGGTCATGTTTTCGTCCATGCGGTCGAGGAGTGGTTCACGCATCGAGACGTGTGAGCCGAGTTCTTCGAACTGCTTGTCGACCTCTTCAGCGATGTCGAGCAGGTTGAACCGGTCGTCTTGTTTTTCGCGTTCGAGAAGGCGTGCGATTCCTTTGGGAATCTGGTTGAGAGAATCGGGAATCCAGGCGGAGGTAGCGATGGCGCTGACGGCAGTTTCGTAGAGACCTTTCTCGTGCAACTCTTCGTCGGTCAAGTGGTGCAGGAGGATGCCGCAGGTCAGTTCGTCTGGGAATGACCATTGCAACGTACAGGCACCGGCGGCGAGGGCGTGGTCGCAGGTAAAGCGGGCACGTTCGAAGTGGATGAGTTCCGGCGACTCATGCGAGCGACCTTCCATGAATTCGAAATAAATCTGTTGAAAGCGGTTAGTGAGCGCCGGCAGCAGGAAGTCCTGGAGCATCGCGCCGGTGTAGGCGATGTCGGCATCTGTTCCCATGCGCTTGGCGACTTCGCGGGCGAAGAGGGCTCGCTCGAGATTGATGCACCAGAACTCATTGAGGTCAATGACTCGCGATTTGACGGTGTTGACAGTGTTCTGGACGGCGGCGGTCAGGAGGAAGAGTTTCGATCGTCGGATGCCCAGAGTCGTGATGGCCTGAACGGCGCTTGTGGCTTTGTGTCGTCGGCCGATGGAGGCGGAGTTGACGTGTCTGAGAAGTTCGCAGGTGAGCTTCGAATCGACTTCGATAGATTGCGCGATGACCTTCAGATCGCAGTTTGGATCTTCCGTACGTCGAACGAACTCCGTGACAACCTGCGGAAAAACCGGCAGCTCGAGCTCGGGAGGGACGATGGATTCCGTTGTCTCTGGCAGAAAGCTTCTTCGGACTTCAGACCAGTTGATCATCGATGTGTTCTCCGATCACACATTTCGCGTGACCATCATTCACAAAAGGGGGACTGCAAGGGAGAAAGCGTTCAACCTGGGACGCCGATCGAGGCAATGGCGTTTCCGTTATGACCTGCTTTCCAAGCGTGACCATCCTTCATGAATGGTCCTCCGTGGAAACATAGAACAGGTTTGACGGGCGGGCCTAAAATTTCAGCGGACGCTCTATGTTTCGATTTGTCGACAAACGACAAAATTGAAAAAGTCGCGCGAGCTGCTACGACCAGAGTCATTTGCAAGGTCGTTGACGGGGTGCTTCTTGTCTGTTCGTGAAGATTCGATGAGAATCAGATGAAGCACAATCGTTCGAAGTTCTCAGATCCGCAGAATCGTCTTATCCTGAACAATCGTCAGTCCATGATGTGACTGGCCTTCCCTACCTTCAGCGACGAGGCGACTGCTATGAATCTCCAGGACTTTCGTACGTTAATCGGCGCGACCGAAGACGATGCCGAGTATATCCCGTTCGCAGTCATGCTCCGCTCCGGCTACGCCTGTGCTGGTCACTACAATGAGCAACTCAATGAGGGAATGCAGGACACGATTGTCGTCGTCAATGCTCAGCTGATCGAGTTGAAGGGTGCCACCACGAAAAACCGGCCGAGCATTTCGGACTTCAGCGAGTTCCTGGAAGAGTTTGTTCTCAATGTCTCGGAAGGAGACGATGATGAACATACACTACCAACCCGGGATGAGTTCGGTAAGCAGATCCCGCTGACCGCGATCCCGATGGATGAAATCGCTGCGGTCTATCCCGTCTCGCGCATCGGCACTTTACTCAAGCGAGCCGAGAAGCAGCGGAAGGTTCCAGCCATGTTCAACCTTGAGAAGAGCGAGATCCTGTCGATCCTGAAAGTGAAGCTCTGGTAGGTTAATTCGACGGGTAGTCCAGGTTGTCCCAACCCGGACGGCGAAGCCGCAAGAAGCACGGTCGATCTCGCATTGGACGTCCATTTTTGTGTTTCTTGCGTGCCGAATGGGGGGAAATGCAGTTAGTCATCGCCCCAGCGTCGGCCTAGCTGGTGTTCGACGCCTAAGTGATCGCAGACGCGGGCGACAACGAAGTCGATCAGGTCGAGGATGGTTTTCGGCTGGTGGTAGAAGCCGGGCATCGCTGGGAGGATGATTGCGCCAGCGGCTGAGAGGGTGCGCATGTTGTCGAGCTGGATCGTGCCGAGTGGTGTTTCACGTGGGACGAGAATGAGCTTGCGGCGCTCTTTCAGGTGCACATCTGCGGCGCGGTGAATAAGGTTATTGGAGAGTCCATGAGCCAGACTGGCGAGGGTTCCCATCGAACAGGGGCAGATCGCCATGCCGGCGGTCTGGAAGGAACCACTTGCGATTCCGCCCATAAAGTTTCTGTGGTGATGAAAGACGAGTTCGCCCTGCTGAGTCGATCGTGACGACAGGCAGCGTTCGCCAAAGACGCGATTGAGTTCGAATGCTTCGATGCTCATTTCGCGCTCGTCGAGTTTGACTCCGACTTCGGTCTCAAACACGATCGCAGCGGCAGGACTGGCAGTGACGTGGACACGTCGCCCCGCTGCAAGGATGGCGTCGATCAGACGCAATCCGTAAAGGGCGCCGCTGGCACCCGTCAGTCCGACAACCAGGTCATTCATGAGACTGACTCCCCTGCCCTGCTCCGACGGTTTCTCGTGACGTATTCACAATCTGAGCGGGCTTGTGTCCGATGTACAAACTTGCGACTCCGAAGGTCAATGGTCGACAGCTGACCTGCTCCAGTCCCATCTCTTCGAGTAACGAAACCATCGCGTTGCCGTGGGGGAACTCGGAGACGGAATCGGGCAGGTAGTTGTAGGCTGACTGGTCGTTGCGTGCGAGCAGTTGGCCCAGTCGTGGCAGGATGTTTTTGAAGTACCAGCTGTAGCCTGCACGGATGACGGGATTGCCGGGCATCGAAAATTCGAGGATGACGATGCGTCCGCCGGGCTGACAGACGCGCATCATTTCCGCCAGGCCTGCTTTCGTATCGGCAACATTTCTCAAACCGAACGCGACCGAGACGAGCTGAAATGTGTTGTCTTCAAACGGCAGGTCCATCGTATCGGCCTGCTGAAAAGTAATCGGCGCGGTGTTGTCTTTTCGAGATAGACCGGCTGCCTTAACGTCGGCATGTTTGAGCATTTCGGGAGTGAAGTCCGAGCCGATGACTTCGACTTTTCCTCTGGCTTTTTTCCAGTAGGCGATCGCCAGATCACCTGTTCCCGTACAGACATCGAGGATCGGTGCCTTGCCCTGCGGCGGGGCTTTGCGAATCGTGACGTGACGCCACCAGTAGTCGACGCCCCCCGAAAGGAAGTGGTTCATGAAGTCATAACGGTCAGCGATCTGACCGAACATTCGCTGCACTCGTTGACCCGACTTATCGACACTCATCGCAATCCTCATGGCTGGTCCTTGGGCGTTTTTTGTAAACGCTCGTTGAGCCAACCGTAATTGTCTTACATTTCAAACAGGCTCTGCCACTTGATATCGAGAGCCTGGTGAATTTCATGCGGAATGCGTCCGCTCCAAACGGCTGGTTTGCAGTCTGGGGGAAGTTCACTAGCCCATTTTCGTGTCGCGTCGATTCCCATCAAGCCGGCGGGACGTCCGGACGCATATTCGATGTCCAGTTCCTGACTCGTGCTGGTTGCCGTGATGTAATCGCGTGATGGGGACGCATGTTGACTGACGGCTTTCATGACGGTGGCATAGTCGCGAAGCGGGACATCGGCGTCGACGCCAATGACGAGGCGTGGTGACTGCAGCAGTGATGATCCCCAGATCGCGTGCAGAAGTTTGTGCATCTCAAAGGGAGATGACTTGTCGATCGCGACGAGCAACTGGTCACCGGAGATCGCCCGCTGAGGCAAGTGAACATCAATGACCTGCGAGTGATCGAGCTTGAGAGCGGCTGCGATGATCTGCTCCCACAACTGGTTGACGACTTGGTATTCCGTGAAACCATGATGCGGGATGATCGCAGGAAAGACCGGGTTGCTGCGCTGCGTTAAGCAGGCGACTTTCATAATCGGGCAATCGCGTTCTCCCGAGAGAAACCCCGCGGCGTTGGTCATCACGCCAGTCCGGAAGGTTGCGATCTTCGGATCAAGAGTTCCTTCGAGCACGATTTCCGAAGTCGAAGGGACAAGTAAGTCGCTCGTGCGACACTTCACCAGTTCGATGCGGGACTGGCCGAGAATTGAGGCGAGTAGATAGGGACTATGAGATCGAAACGGCGTCCATCGCAAAATCACTTCGAGCGACATCGGCCCGCCGAAGGTGACGGCGCAGGCAAGTGGACGGTCTTCGCTGCGGGCTCGTTCCCAGATCATGCCGAGTCGGGATGATGGCGACCAGCGAACAGCGAGGTGCTGTTGATCGAGGGGGAAGACCGGAACCCGCTCGATGATTTGCTCGCCGGTCTGTGAGTCGTAGCAAAGGAAATTCGCTGTCGAGAAACTTGGACCCGATTCGCCGAGATCGTTCTGGATCCAGGGAATGTTCGTCAGAACGACATCGCGTCCCATGCGAACGACGTACTGGCAGTCTCCCTCTTTGGCGACTGTTGGCTGCAACTGCTGATAGAGAGCATGACGTTTGAGATCATCGAAACGAGCGCGCCACCCTGCGGGGAGATCACGGGAGAGAAAGTCAGCAAACCGAGTCGAGACTTCTTCAATGGTCTGGCAGCCAAAGGCCATCGCGATACGGTTCGTGCTCCCCAGCAGGTTCGTGACGACGGGGACTCGGGAGGCGGTGACGTGATCAAAGCAGAGAACCGGGGCGGGCTGAGTCGGTGAGTGCAGCGCATCGACACGCCGGGCGATTTCGGAGAGTTCAAACTGCGGGTGAACTTCGGCGCGGACGCGCTGGAGCCCTCTGCGGTCTTCAACCGCGGTCAGAAATTCACCCAGACTCCCCACTTGCATGACGTCCCGTCCGCTCAGATCGCCCCTGAATGCCCAAAGCAAGGAACGATTAGAATCGAACAGTGGAAAACCCGCAAGTTAGCAACGAATGCCGACGGCGAAATCGCGTTGATCGACCTAGTACTTCTTAAACGTCGTCGCTGCTATTCGCAGTCGCGACTGGAAGTGGGGGCGAGGGGCCTCGTGGGCATGGTGAGCGACGTAATTCTGCAGCGTCTTCAGGTAATTGGCGTCGCTGGTCAGACAGGGATGTTTGTATTGCTCGGCTGTCCCTTGGCGGTTTCGAACCTGTTCATGCACAAACCGATCCCAGAGACCTTCCGGGAGAACTTCGATCTTGATGGGTTGCAGTCGACCGCTCTGAACTTTTTCGTCGTACTCGCAGTTAATCTGTTTGAGATGTGTCTCAAATGTTTTGGCGAGGTGCTCTTGCTTGCCATGAAACTGTGAGAGCAGCGGCTCTTCAATCATCAGTCGATACCCCGGGACTTTGTCCCAGACGGGGGCGAGCGTGAAGTAAGAGAGCGGCGATTTCCCAAAGGTCCGACGGGCGGCTTCGACGACCTGATGCTCGGTCAGTTTCTCGCCGGTGAAACTGTGGGCGTGCTTGCCTTTGTGAAGAAACTTCAGCAACGGCGTTGACTCGCGATAGCCTGTGCACTGGACGACGTCGCCGATGTCGTAGCGATAAAGGCCGGAGGCGGTTGTCAGCAGGATGTAATAATTGCGGCCTTCTTCGAGTTCATCAGCCAGGAGGACGTTTGGCTGATGCGAATCTTTTTCCTCTTCGGGAATGAACTCGTAGAAGTGACTGACGATATCGAGGACGCCCGACGGGTCTTCATCCTGGAGTGGGATCGTCATGCGACCTTCGCTGGCGGAGAGGCCGTGATCCCGGACAGGGAGGTCGCCGAAGACTTGTTTCATGCGGGCGACGTAGGCACCTGCTGCTCCACCCGTCCAGACACACAGAAGAGAGAGCATCGGCCAGACGCTGCGCGGCGTTAGCGTTCCTTCGCGGTTGAGGATCTGTTGCAGTTGCGCAGCGCGCGGGCGACTTTGCTGGCGGAGTTTCTTCAGCAGCCAGCCGGGGAGCGGTTCGCTCATCTGGTCAGCAAAATGGAAGCGACCATCATGCAGATCGCGGACGAGTGTCTCACCATGGCCCGCGAGCGTTTCTGCCATCTGCAGCAGCGTGCTGGGATTGGCAGTGGTCATCATAGTCAGGTGTTCGCAGCAGATGGATGTGCGAATCGCTGCGTACAACTTGATGTGATGATCGCCGATCAGACTGAGTTCAGCTGGAGCCGTATACAGCGATTTCACGAGCGGGCTCTGCATCGACGAGACGAGCCCGCTGATGTTGCCGCAGGGAATCCCCGTCGGCGTCTTGAAACGACAATGGTGCCCGGAGAGTTGGAAGAGTTTGCCCCACAGCAGGCGTCGGTGCTCTTCGAAAATGTTGATGCCCCAGATCTGCCAGCCGAGTCGATACTGATCGACGAATCGACTGGTGATGGGAATATACTTCGGCTGTGACGTTGTGCCGCTGCTCATGGCGAACATGATCAGCTTGTTGCTGGAGCCGAGGAGTGCATCCGTCTGACCGTTTTTGACCTGCTCAACCCAAGGGCGGTAATACTCAAAGTCGCGTGCCGGGACTTGGTTACGGAAGCTGGCGAGCGAAAGATTACCGGTCAGGCGGTGCTGTTGCGAGAATTTGGACTCGGCATTGAGCGCCAGAAGCTGCTGAAGCACGCGAAGCTGAACGTCTCTGCAATTGCCGAGTTGGGAGAGGAAGCGACGCGCCTTGGCACGGATTTTCATCCGGACCGGGATACCGCCCATAAAACGAATATGTCGCAACATCCCTGTTGCTTCTCCCGACAGATGGCCGTGGACGGGCGACAGATTTCCTTGTCGCGATCAAGGTGGACTCGATTTTATTTCGTCGGATCGGTTATGCGAACTTTAACGAATCTGTTGGTTTTTTCACATTTGAAGAAGGCTGGAACGTAGAGGGGAGCAGAGGACGCGGAGAAGAAATTTGTTTTAACGCAACGATGCTAAGCTGCAACGAAAACGAGAATGGGCAGTCATGATAAAAGCAGAGGCTCAGAGCTTTAAAACTCTGCGACTTCTGCCCAACTCACTGCCACCTTTTGAGCAGGTGGCATAAATAATAGAACAGCCTCTGCGTTCCAGTCTCTTTCCGGAAGACTACGACGCGATTGGCAATTCCACCAACGGCTTAAACTCCGGCGTCTCATTCGGACGCTTCGACGGGCTGCCTGGAGGGGAGTTGTTCTTATCCTTCGGCGTCCCGCCAAAGCGTTTGCCAGTCATGACCAGCGACGCCGTGTTGAGGAAGCCCTTCATGCTGAAGAAGGTCGAGTTAACTGCAGAAGGCTCATAGCCACAGTGGACCATGCAATTGGCGCATTTCGGATTGCCCGACTTGCGGCCGTAATCTTCCCACTTCGTGAGAGTCATCAGTTCTTTGAACGACTGGGTGTAACCTTCGTTGAGCAGATAACAGGGTTTCTGCCAGCCGAAGAGGTTATACGCCGGGCTGCCCCAGGGAGTGCACTCGAGATCCCATTTGCCCATCAGAAATTGCATGAAGAGTGGCGACTGATTGAACTGCCAGCCTTTTTTCGGATTGCCGAGAACACGCTGGAACAGCGACTTGGTTTCTTCCCGCTTGAGGAAGTGTTGTTGATCAGGAGCTTTCTCGTATTCATACCCGGGCGAAACCATCATCCCTTCGACGCCCAGTTCCATGAGGAAGTCGAACATCTCGCGGACTTTTTCGGGATTGGCGTTATTGAACAGTGTCGTGTTCGTTGTGACGCGGAAGCCCTTGCTGATCGCTAGTTTGATGGCGCGGACCGCCGTTTCAAAGACCCCTTCACGACAGACCGCGTGATCGTGTTCATCTTTCATTCCGTCGAGGTGGATCGAAAATGACAGGTACTTCGAAGGTTTGTATTGATCGATGTGCTTTTCCAGCAGAATCGCGTTGGTGCACATGTAGATGTATTTCTTGCGGGCGACCAGACCCTCGACGATTTCTGGCATTTGCGGATGCAGCAGCGGCTCGCCACCGGGAATACTCACCATCGGAGCGCCGCATTCCTCGACTGCTTTGAAGCATTGCTCAGGCGAGAGATGGCGTTTGAGAATCTCTTTCGGATGCTGAATCTTTCCACAACCGGCGCAGGCAAGGTTACAGCGAAACAGCGGCTCGAGCATCAGCA
>SXGT01200536.1_pt1 | contig 34074 bp, 14 predicted proteins | sample 3176221 | NCBI WGS metagenome assembly SXGT01 (sample SAMN11356862, study PRJNA531348) | freshwater metagenome | isolation source: freshwater sample F1-120 | place: China: Fuxian Lake, Yuxi | collected 2017-12-25 | reverse complement strand
TGAAGAAGTGCATGCCGATCACGCGCTCGGGGTGCTTGGCGTCGCGAGCGATCTCGCCGATCGGCAGCGCCGAGGTGTTGGTGGCGAAGATCGCCTCCTTGCGCGTCAGCCGCTCCAGCTCGGCGACCAGCTGCCGCTTGAGAGGCAGCTTCTCCAGCACGGCCTCGATGACGATCTCGCACTCGCCAAAGCCGGCGAAGTCGATGCCGCCAGAGAGCAGGCCCATGCGCTGAATTTGCCCAGACTTGTCGTACTTCTTTCGCTTGACGGCCTTGCCATAGACCCCACGCGCGTAGTCGAGCGCCCTGCCGATGGCGGCGTGATCGATGTCCTTGAGGCGCACGGTCACGCCCTGATCAGCCAGCACCGTAGCGATCCCCGCGCCCATGAGGCCGGCGCCGAGCATGCCGACCCGCTGCACCTTGCGCCCGGCGACGCCTGCGGTCCCAGGGCCATCGGTCTTCTTGCAGGCGGTGATGCAGTGGAAGAGGTGGCGGAGCCCTTGCGACTCGGGCGTCATCAGCAGCGCACCAAAGCCTTTGGCCTCAGCCTTGTAGCTGCCCTCCGCTACCACCTCCAAGATCTTCAGCGGCGCCGGGTAGAGGCCACGGCTCTGCTCCATCACCTTCTTGCGCGCCTGTTGAAAGACCAGCTTGCGGCCGAGCGGGTTGTCCTCGAGCAGCGCGTCCATCGCGCCCTGCTGCAACGACTTCTTCGCCTTCTTGCGCGCAGGCTTGCCCGCCGCTAGCTCAGCGGCGAAGGCCCGTGCGGCTGGCAGCAGCTGGCTGCGCGGCACCACGCGGTCGACCAGGCCAAGCTTCAGCGCCTTCTCCGCCCGAATGGTCTTGCCGGTCAGCATCATGTCGAGCGCGGCCTGCAGTCCAATGAGGCGAGGCAGGCGCACCGTGCCGCCGGCGCCGGGAAGCAACCCGAGCATCACCTCGGGCAGCGCCAGCTTGGTCTTGTCTGAGGCCGTGGCGACACGCGCCGTGCAAGCGAGCGCCAGCTCGAGCCCGCCGCCGAGGCAGTCGCCGTGGATGGCCGCCACCACCGGCTTGCCGAACGTCTCCAGGCGCGTCATCGCCGCCTGGCCGGCGCTCGAGAGCGCCGCAGCGGCCTCGGCGGAGGTGGTGGCGTTGAGGTCGTCGATGTCGGCGCCGGCGATGAACGAGTCCTTGCCTGACGCTACGACCAGAGCCCGCAGCTTGGCGTCGCGGTTGGCCTGCTCGAATGCCCGCTCGAGGGCCGGCATCAGCGCAACCGACAGGGTGTTCACCCTCTTCTCGGGCACGTCGATCCAGACGACACCGACTCCGCTGGCGTCGGCGGCCTCGTAGCGGATCGCTTCGCCGAGGGGCTGAACTTCGGCGTCGCCGGCGGCCGCTGCCGGAGCGAGGCCGTTGGCTCGAGAATCTGCTGCCATGGGAGACTCCTATGTCCCTGAACCGGGCAGGGCGCGGCTAGGCGCGTTCGAACACCATCGTGACGCCGAGGCCGCCCGCCGCGCAGGCGCTGGCCAGACCGAACTCGCTGTTGGTCGCCCGCATCAGGTCGAGCGTCTGCCGCACCATTCGTCCGCCGGTGGCGGCGAAAGGGTGACCGTAGGCGAGCGAACCGCCCCATTGGTTGAGGCGGGCCGGGTCGACCGCGCCGACCGCGCCCGACAGGCCAAGCTCGTCGCGGCAGAACGCCTCCGACGCCAAGCAACGGGTGTTGGCGAGCACCTGCGCCGCGAACGCCTCGTGGATCTCGACCACCCCGATGTCTTCGAGGCGGAGACCGGCCTTCTGTAGCGCGAAGGGGATCGAGTGGACGTTGCCGAGCAACAGGTTGACGCGCGGGTCGAGCGCCGCGAAATGGAAGCTCCGCACATAGCCAAGCGGCTGGTGGCCGAGCTCACGCGCCCTCGACTCGCTCATCAACAGGACGGCGGCGGCGCCGTCGGTGAGGGCGCTGCTGGTCGCGGCGGTGATCGTGCCATTGCGCTTGTCAAACGAGGGCTTGAGCTTGGCAATCTTGGCCGGGTCCATGTCGCCGCGCACCAGGTTGTCTTCGGTCACCGGGCCTTTGGGCGACTGCACGGTGGCGACGCCCGGGGCGATGTGGCCGGCGGCGATGGCGGCGCTGGCGTTGCGGTGGCTGGCCAGCGCGAAGTCCTCTTGCTCGGCGCGGCCGACCTCGAAGTTCTGCGCCATCCACTCCGCATGCTCGCCCATCGTCTTGCCGGTGTAGCGTTCGGCGATCGCTGGCGGCTTTGGCAGCAGATCCATGGGGTTGAGCTTGACAATGGTCTGTAGCAGCTGCAGGCCCTTCTGCTTCTGCGCTGTCTGGAGCAGGTCGATAACGTGCTTGCGGTGTACAACCGGCGCGTGGCTAGTGACGTCTACGCCGCCGGCCAGCACGACGCTCGCCTCGCCGCTACGGATCAGCCGCGCCGCCTCGGCCACCGATTGGAAGCCCGTGGCGCAGGCGCGCGTCACGGTGTAGCCGGGCACCTTGTACATGCCCATGTCGAGGGCAATTTCGCGGGCAATGTTCGGCGCCGTCGGCACCGCGATGACCGTGCCCCACACGATCTCGTCGAGCAGCTCTGCGGGCACTTCGTTACGGAACAACAGCTCGCGCGCCACCTGCGTCGACAACGTCACCGGATCGACCTCGTTGAGGGTTGACCAGGAGCGGACGAACGGCGAACGCAGCGCATCGACGATGGCGACTCGCTCCCCACCCGCGGCGCGCGGCGCGGCGATGCCGGCGCTGACAGGCTCGGCGGCGCCGGGCTCTAGGTCGGGGAGAGACTGCTGAGACTTGAGTTTGCGTGGCATCGAGGCCTCCTGGTAGCTGCGTGTAGCGGGTTTTGACGCAGTGTGTCAAGCCGAGCCGGCAGCGCGCCGGCGGGGTCGACTTCGCCGCCGGCTCAGCTGCGACCGTGTCGTGAAGGCAGCCCGGTCACCGCGCGCCGCGGCCACCGTGAAAGGCGGGCACCGTCGGTACGATGGAGGCCCAGGTCGCCCTCGCAGGCGCCGCCCGCGACGTCGTCGCCGTCGCCGTCGCCTCAGCGCCGCGCTCGGCCCGCGGCGTCGCGACGCAAAGGTCCACGGCAGGCGCGCTGACTTTGGCCGGTCAGACGTTGGGCGGTCAAACCGTGTCGGCGCCTCGACGCGATGCGCGACTCAGCGCGTCAACACAGCGCAACTTCCGCAAGCGCAGGGCCCGGCGACCCTACGCCCCGCCCCCTTCCGCCGCCTCGCTCACCTGCTATCCTCCCGGCGCCGGTATGCCCGGACGGAGGCTCGGATGCTCGACCCGCTGACGACGGCCACCCGCAGGCCCAGCCGCTGGAGCCGACGCGCTCCGCCGCCGCCGGTCGTTGCGCTCGTCATCCTTGGACTCGGGGCCGTGGCCTCTGCCGCCGATTCGCGCTACCTCGACCAGCAACTGCCATTCTCGGAGCCACGCGACCGCCGCGTCGATGTCACCACCATGGACCTCTCAGTCCGAATTGACCCGTTGCAGCGGCGCGTAAGCGGCACGGTGTCGTGGACCGCCTGTGCCCGCAGCGCCGAGCCCGACCTGGTGCTCAGCCTCGACGCCGACGATGTGCAGATCCGCAACGTGCGTTGGCTGCAGGCCCCGGCTGGCACCCCCGCGGCCTCTACCCCCGCCGCGGGCGCGCCGCTGCGTTGGCCGCTGCCAGGCGCTGGCGCGGATCGCTGCGCCACCCTCGCGCTCGACTTCGACGCCACGCCGCGCAAGGGCTTTCACTTCATCGGCGACGACCGCGACGCCGTCGGCAGGGCTCCGCACGCCTGGACCCAGGGCGAGCCCCTCCAGGCTCGGCAATGGCTGCCCTCGCCGGACGATCCCGATGAGCGCTTCACATGGACGCTGGCGGTGGACGCCCCGGCGCCCTGGCGCGTCCTCTCCAACGGCGACCCCGGCGGCAGCGAGCGCAAGGGCGATCGCGTCATCGCCCGCTTCGCCATGCGGGAGCCGCACCCCGTCTACCTGCTCTCGATCGTCGCCGGGCCCTTCGAAGAGGTGCTGCACCGCCACGGCCGTGTGCACATCGCCGACTACGCCTTGCCGCCTGACGTGGCGCGGGCGCGCCTGCATGGCTCGGCGCTTCCGGCGATGCTCGACCTCTTTGAGACGCTGACAGGCACACCCTATCCGCACGCCCGCTATGGCGAGGTCTGGGTCCACGAGTTCACCAGCGGCGGCATGGAGAACGTCACGCTGTCGACCCTCGCGCACCGCGCCCTCGGCGACGCCGACAGCGATCTGGATCGCACCCCCGACGGCCTGCTCGCCCACGAGCTGGCGCATCAGTGGTTCGGCGATCTGGTCACGTGCCGCAGCTGGGGCGATCTCTGGCTCAACGAGGGCTTCGCGACCTACTACCAGAAGCTTTGGTCGAGACACCAGCACGGCCTAGACCGCTTCTATGAGGAGATCGCCGACGCCCGCGCCGCGGCGATCGCACAAGAGGCGAGCAGCCCCCGCGCTGTCGTCCAGGACCGCTTTGAAGAGCCCGGCGAGCTGTTCAATTCGCACAGCTACGCGCGCGGCGCCATGGTGCTGCATATGCTCCGCGAGGCGCTCGGCCACGCCGTCTTCGACCGCGCCATCGCCGCCTATCTGCGCGAACACCGGTTCGCCTCCGCCGAGACCGTCGACCTGCGTCGGGCGCTCGAGAGGGCCTCGGCGCGCAGCCTGCGCGGCTTCTTTCGGCGCTGGCTCGAGCAGCCCGGGTTGCCGTCGCTCACTGTTCACGCTCGCTGGACGCACGATGAGGGTCTGGTCGTCGAGGCCGCCCAGACGCAGCCGATCGACGCCGCACGGCCCCCCTTCGACCTCGACCTCGAGGTGCTCATCCTCCCAGTCGGCGGGGCGCCAGCGAACCGCCACACGCTGCGCATGCGAGACAAGCGCGCCACGCTTACGGTCCCGGTGACCCAGGTCCCGACGCCGCCCGCGCTGGTCGCCATCGACCCCGAGGGCAAGGTGTTCGTCAGCGTTGAGCTCAAGTCTGACGCCGGGCTCGTCCTCGGTGGCCTCTCGCCCGGCGTCCATCCCAACGCGCGTTTGCAAGCGCTCAGCGCGCTGCGCGGCCACATCGATCGACCCGCTGTCCGCGACGCCCTGTTGCAGACGCTCGCCAGCGACCCCGCCCGTCACCTCCGGGCGGCCGCCGCCAAGGCGCTCGGTGGTGGCCGCCGCGATGAGGTCCGGCAGGGCTTGCAGCGCGCCCTGCAGCGAGACGCAGACGCCCACGTCCGCGCCGCTGCGGCTGCGGCGCTCGGCGCCATCTTCGATGCCAGCGCGACCGCGGCCCTGCAGCAGGCGGCGCGGGCCGAGCGCAGCCCGATGGTGGTCCGAGCCGCGCTAGGGGCGCTGGTGCGCATCGACCGCAAGGCGGCGCGGTCGGCGCTCGCGGCGGCGCTGCAGCGGCCCTCGTTTTATGAGCAGATCCGGGGAGAAGCCCTGCAAGTCCTGGCGACCCTGGGAGAGCCGCGCGACCTCGAGACGATCTGGGCCGCCACGCGCCCCGGCAACCCGAAGGCGCTGCGCGCCTCCGCCGTCTTGGCGCTGGCCCAGCTGGCGGTGCGGGTCGACGCCCTGCGCGACCCTGTGCGCGATCACCTCGAGGCCACGCTGCAGGACAGCGAGCTGCGGCTGCGGGCTTCGGCAGCCGCCGCGCTCGACGCGCTCTCCGATCCCGCCAGCCGCCCCGCCCTCTACGCCGCGGCCGCCCGCGAGCCGCACGAGCACCTGCGGCGGACCCTGCGGGAGACGGCGGCCGGCCTTGGCCGCGCCCTCCCGGCCGACGAGCGCCTGCGCAAGCTCGAGGCCGCAGTCGAGCGCCTCGAACGTATGCGCCACGAGCAAGACGGCGGCCACGGCAATGGCGAGGGGCGGCCCCAAGGGCCCGACGCTCGAGGTCCAGGCGCGCCGCCCACCGCCTCCTCGGCCGGCCCTGCCTCCGGACCGGGCCCAGCTGTGCCGACGCCAAGTGCCGGCGGTGCGCCCGCCGCCACGCCCGCCGCCACAGCGCCGACCCGACGTGAGCCCTAGCGGCGCGATGCGGCCACACCCGGCCCGCTTCGCCGCCCTCGCGCTGCTGCCCGCCTTGCTGCTGAACAGCTGCAGCAGGCGCGAGTGGCCGGACGATCTCCTCGTCCTCGCGGTGCCGACCGCCGCCCGCACCCTAGACCCGCGTCTGGCGGTCGACGCCGCTTCTACGCGCATCTGGCGTCTCGTCTTCGCGGGCCTGACCACGGTGGCGCCAAGCGGCGAAGTGCACCTCGCGCTCGCTGAGTCGCTGACTCCCACCGCCTGGGATCGCGACGGCGAGCCGCTCGCCATCGTCGCCACCCTGCGGCCCGGACTGCGCTTTCACGACGGCCGCCCTGTGGAGGCCGACGACGTCGCCTGCACCTGGCGCTCGGCGATGGACCCGCGCCTCGGCTCCCCGGTCGCTGGCGAGCTGGCCCGGCGGGTGCGCGCTGTCACCCGGCTCGATGCCCGGCGGGTGCGCTTCGACCTCCACGCGCCCCTCGCCACCTTCGCCAGCGATCTGATCTTGGGCGTCGTGCCGCGCTCGGCCTGCGCCGACCCGAAGCTCGCCCTGCGCGAACCCATCGGAGCCGGCGCCTTCGCGGTCGTCGACGCGCACGACCTCGCCGCGGTGCATCTGCGGCGGGTCGGTCCAGCGCCAACGGGCGCCGCAAAGGCGGTGCTGATCCGTGCAGTCAGCGATGAGACGGGGCGGCTGCTCTCGGTGCTCGCCGGCGGCGCTGACCTCGCGCTCGGCCTGTCGCCCCTCGCCCTGCAGGCCGCAGCCGGCCATCGTGGGGCCCGGTTGGAGCGGGCGCCGAGCATCGCCTGGACCTACCTCGGCCTCAACACCCGCGATCCCTCCTTGGCCGATCCGCGCGTCCGGCGCGCCCTGTCGTTGGCCGTCGATCGCCCGGCGCTGATCCAGGCGTTGCTCGATGGGCGCGGCCGCCCGGCGCCCTCGATGTTCCCGAGCGGCCACTGGGTCGCCCCCGCCGACCTGCCGCCGCCGCCGCTCGACCTCGCCGCCGCCGCCTCCCTGCTCGACGCCGCCGGGCTCAAGGCCGACGCCGGCGGTGTCCGCCTGCGCCTGCGGCTCCTGGTGCCGCCGAGTCGTCCCCGTCGCCGCGAGGCCGACGCGCTGGCCCGAGCCCTCTGGGCAGTCGGTGTGCAGGTCACGGTCCGGAGCCTGGAACTCGGCACCCTGCTCGCCGAGCTGCGTGCGGGCCGCTTCCAGGCTTTCCTGCTCAGCCTGCCCGAGCCCCTCGAGCCCGACTACCTCGGCTGGATGTTCCACAGCGCCAACCGCCCAGGCACAGCGCCGCCGTGGCCTGAACCGCCCCAGGCCGCGCCGCCTGGCCTTGACTGTCAACCCGTCGTCGCCGCTGCGCGCGCCGCGTGGCTGCACGACGCCGCGCTGGAGGCCCTGGGGCTCGCCACACCGCGCGGCGCCGGCAACAGGACTGGCGTCGTCGACCCACTGCTCGACTGTCTGCTCGAGATCGGTCGACGCCGCGCCGATCGCTCGCTGCGCGCCCACGCGTACCGCGCCGCCATCCACCGCGTCGGTGAGCTGGTGCCTGTCATCTCGCTGTGGCACGAAGACCAGGTGGCGCTCGTCCACCCGCGGGTCGGTCCGACCACGCCCGTCGCCGATGGTCGACTCTCGGCCTATGTCGATGCGACGCTGGCGCCTCGCGCTGCCGCCATCTCCCTTGGCTCCGAGGCCCCATGACGCCAGCACCCTCGCCGTCAACAAGCCCAGCGACCGCCTCCTCCGGGCGCCGCGCCACGGCATGGGCTACCATCGCTTTGTCGCTCCTGCTCGTCGCAGCCGTCCTCGCCCTGCGCAGCCACCATGCGCCGCCGAGCGGCCTGGAAGGCCAGCGGGTGCCGATCGCCACGTTGCCCCGGCTCTGGCCCGAGGCGCCGCCCGAACCCAAGCGCGTCGAGGTCGGCGCCGCCAGTCAGAATCCGACTCTGCTGCACTTCTGGGGGCCCTCCTGTCCGCCCTGCGTTGCCCACGGCGGGGACATCGACGACCTCGCCCGCGGCGCGGCCGCCGATGGCTTCGCCATGTGGACCCTGAGCGCCGACGAGCCTGCCGAGATTCGCGCGCTCATGGCGAAGAAGAGCTGGACGTTCCCGGTCCTGCACGACGCCGCGCTGGCCGCCCACGCCGCCTTTCGCGTCAGCGCGCTGCCCGCGGCCTTCGCGCTCGACCGCGCCGGCGTCGTGCGACGCGCCTTCCCCGCCGACGCCCGGACCGAAGACGTGCGACAGGCCATGCGCGCCCTGGTCGCCGCCGCAGACTAGAAGGAGTAGAGCAGGCCGAGGTGCAGGTGGCCGCGCGGCTCTGTCGTGCAGCTCCCGTCCGCCGCCGGCAGCGTAGCGCACCGGCGGTTTACGGCGACGCCATAGTCAGCGCGGACGGGGATCTGCCCAGCCAACAGCCAACGCACGCCGAGGCCGACGCTGTGGCGAATCGAGGCCGCCGACAGCGCGCCAAGGGTCTCGCTGATGCCGCCCCAGTCCCAGAACACGCCAGTCCAGACGTCCAAGCTGCGGACCAGCGGGAAGCGCGCCTCCAGCGTCCCGTTGACGACCACGTTGCCGCTGTCGAACACCGCCTCGTTGGCGCAGGTCAGCTTGTCGCCAAGGCCCAGACAGCGCGCCAGCGGCTTGCCATCGCCTCCATACTGCAAGATGCCGTTGTCGGCGTAGCCGCGCACGCCGAGCTGGCCGCCCAAGCGGTAGCGCTCATTGTCGGGCAGCCGACCATAGGCGCTCGATTCGAACCCAGCGGCCCAACCGGCCCGCGCCATCGCCGCCAGCGTTAGCGTCTCGCGGAACGTCACGAGCGCCTTGGTCTGCCCCTCGAGCTTGACGAACGTGCCGCGCACCGACTGCGTCCCGGCGGTGTCCGTCACCATGGCGTTGATCAGCGCGACGCTGAGGTTGCCAAACAGACCCGTCGTCGGGTTCAGCGGCGAGTCGAGGCCGTCGTAGGCGCCACGCAGCAGCAGCTTCCCTTGGAATTGGAGGTCGGTCCAGGTCGCGAACTCCCCCTGGGCGACGATGTCGCGGGTGCGCACAACGCCGAAGTCGAGGCCCGCCGAGACGCCGAGCTTGCCGAACGCCCGCGCGACCTCGGCGGCTGTGCCAGCCTTGTCGACGTCGATCGCCGTGGTCGCAAAGTCACGCGACACGTAGCCCGGAAAGAAGCGCAGCGAGACCTCGGAGCCGAGCAGCCGCCTGTCCTGGTAGACCAGCGCCAGCAGGCCGAGCGCCGGACCCTCGGTGATGTCGGGTGTCACGCCGACGCGGCCCTCAAGGCGCAGCTCTTTACCGCCGCCAAACAGGTCGAGGTTGCGCTCGATCCACTTGCCTTCGAGGGTGAACAGCAGGTTTGACAGGTTCAGGCCGAGAAACTGCCCGTAGCCCGAGCCGAGCCGACTGCCGGCCGAGGTCAGGTGCTCCATGGCGTCGAAGAGGCCGGGCAGCCCTGCACGCTCGGCGCGGTTGACGTTGATGGTCTGGAAGCCGGCCGAGGCCTCGAAGTGCTGCGTCTCGTCCTCCACGACATGGATGACGACGGCGATGTCTTGGCGCGCCGGCACCTCGTCGCGGCCGATGTACTGGAACGACACAGAGCGGAACAGGCCGAGGTTGCGCAGCGCCCGCAGCGATTCGAACAGGCGCTGCGCCGAGAAGTCGCTGCCCGGCAGAGGCATGTCGCGCAGCAGCAGTGACGCCCGCGTATAGAAATTTCCCGCGACGAAGATCTCGCCCATCCGCACCCGCGGGCCCTCATGGACTCGCACCTCGAGGTCGATCGTCTCGGCGAGGATGCGCTCCGGTGTGCAGGGCTGCATCCCTTCGGCGGCGTCAGCCGAAAGCCCTCGGCCGCGCGTGCTGCAGAACGCCTCGACCTTGGACTGGAAATAGCCCAGGTTCTGGTAGTCGTCTTGCACCCGCTGCAGCGCCTCGCGCAGCAGGGTCGCGCTGGCGACGCCGCCGCTGCGCAGGTCCAGCAGCGACCGCACCAGCGGCAAGCGCGACGGCGACGCGCCCTGGATGGAGACGGCGTCGAAGCGCGACCGCCGGCCTTCGATGAGGGGCACGTCGACGTAGATGAAGTGCTCGCCGATCGGGCGCCGAACGCGGAAGCCGCGGTCGCCGAGCAGGTATTCGATGACCTCCTCACTGCCGGTTCGCCGTCGTCGCCGCTGCAGCCCCGCGCTGCCAGGTGGGGCGACCAGGGCATAGTGAAACTCGAAGTACCCGGAGTCGCGGTAGTGGCGCCGCAGCGCCTCTAGATCGCCGAACATCTGCGCTGTCGACAGGTAGCCGCCCTCCCCGAGCACGTCGTAAGGTCGAGTGGCGATCGCCTTTTCGAGCTCGCCGGCGGGCAGCGCCATCGAGCGACCGGCCACACGGGCGCAGCCGTCTGCCGCCGTCGCGGCCTCCGCCTCCTCGACCTGTGCAGCGTCGCAGAAATGTAGGCCGCGGACCTGCGCCAGGTAGCGGGTGGTGATGCGATAGGTGATGGCAGAGGCCACTCGACTGCCCCAGCTGCGCGGCGTCTCGCGGTAGTCGAACTCGACCTCTGCGAAGAGGTAGCCGCGGTTCTCCAGCGCGGCGCGCAGCTCGCGGCGGCCACGTTCGGCCTCCGAGAGGTCGAAGACGCCGCTCTCCACGAAGGGCAGCACGGCCTCCAGCGTCGGGTCCTGGACCGGGCGCAGCGCCGCGTCACGGGTCGCCTGCTCTGCCGACTCGCGGCTGAGCGTCTGAACCAGCGAGCAGCGGCCGAGCCGGATGTCGAGGCGCACCGCCCCGTCGCGCCGATCGTGGTCGATCGACACGCGGGGGTTGTGGTAGCCGAGCGCACGCAAGTGCTCGCGGATCTTGCTTCGTGCGCGGACCTCGGCCCTGCGCGTGAAGACGTCGACGTCGACGAGGTCGCTGGCCTGCAGCAGCGCCCGCTCGCGCACCTGCGGGCACTGCAGGCCGGCGGCGCGCTCCCGTTCGTTTGGACGGTGCGGGTCTTGAAGCACGGTGATGAGGCCCGTGACGCGGTCGCGTTGACCCTCATTGATGAGGACCCGCACCCCAACCTGGCCGATTCCGACGGGCTCGGCGCGGATCTCGATCCGCGCCTGCTCGAAGCCGGAGCGCTGGTAGAGGGTCTCGAAGGCCGCAGTCTGGCGCTGCAGCTGCAATCGGCCGGCGTCAGTCTCGGCGTCGAGCACATCGCCGGCCTGGAAGAGCAGTCGCGCCTGCAACTCCGCGGTGAAGATCTCGCGGTTGCCCTCGAACCGGATGCCGCGAATCACCTTGTTGCCGATCACGCGCAGTCGAATCCGTGCCCCGGTGACCGCGCCCGTGCAATCGACAGCGGCGATCCGCACGAATCCGGTCTCGGTGATGCGGCGGACCGCTCGAAGGAGCGCCCCACGGCTGAGCACGGCGCCCAGCTGCAGATCGGCGAGGGATAAGAGCTTTCGACGCTCCTCGCGGTCCTGGCAGCGGGTGCCGAGGCAGTCGAGCAGCTCCGCCACCGCGATCGGCCGCTCCAGGCAATTGCGCTCGGCATTGGCGAGGCCAGGCGTCGACGCCAGCTCCGCCTCGATGGCGTCCACGCCCGCCGGCCCTGGCGGCGCTGTCGCCTCTCCCCCTGGTGTGGCCGCGCCGCCGCCCACGGCCCCGCTCGCCGTCGCCGCCACCGGCAGTGGCGCCGGAGCGTCCGACTCCTGCGGCCTCGCAGCCTCTATCGCGCGGCGACCGTCGGCGCTCGTCGGCGCCGGTTGCGTCTGCTCGGCCGGCTGCGCCTGCGCCGACGGATGTCCCCACAGCAGCAGCGCCATAATCGCGCCGGCGACCGCCAATCGCCGCGACCGCCGCTGACGGGCGCCTTCACCTCCGCGTCCTGCTGGCGTGACGACGCTCACCACGTCTCCGTCAGCGGCACGCGAAAGCGCAGCTTGGCCTCATTGACGTTGACCTGCTGGCCGGTGCTCGCCGCGGCGCTGGCCTGGTTGATGCGCAGCAGCCCATCGAGCGAGAGGCGCTCCCCGAGCCGAATACTCAGCGTGGCGCTGCCCGTGCTGATGCCGGCGAACTCGCCATAGTACTCGCCCGTCAGCTGAATCGACTTGCCGAGGCTGGTCACCACACGCACGTTGACGCCGCCGGCGGTCGCGATGCCAAAGGTCACCGAGTCGACAAAGGTCGACAGCAGCGCCTTGGACACCGCGCCGGCGATGTCATCGGTGATGAAGCCGACGTTGGTGCGGCTGCCGAGCGCTCCGGAGCCGACACCCGTCCGCAGCTGGCCAAAGGCGATAAGGGTCTGGATGTCCTCAGGGCCATAGCTCGGCGTGGAACTCAGCTGGATGTTGAGCCGCCGCGCGTCATCGAGCGGGCCACTCAGCCCAACCGTCACCACCACCTTGTTGAGCTGCCGCGTGCCGCTGCTCGACAAGTTGGGTCCGACGCTCGAGGTCACGCTGGTCGCAGCGCCGGTGCCGGCGTCGTCGAGCGCGATCTCGGTCCGGGCGTTCATGCTCAGCCAGGCGCGGTCGATGGCGCCATTGAAGTCGATGGACCCCTCTGTGACCTCGAATTCACGCCGAAACAGGTCGTAGGTGAGCAGGCTCCCGGGCAGCACCTCGACCCGGCCATAGAGCTCGGGGTCAGCGAACGTGCCGCGGACCTTCATGTCAAAGCCCAACTCCAGGTCGGCCCGCCCGATCGGGAAGCGCGATAACACCTCAAAATTCTGACCGCGTACGCTCACCGCGAGGCCGATCGCCCCCAGCCACGGCATGCGCTCGAGTAGCGGCGCGCTGTAGGTGTCGAGCTCGCGGCCGCGGACGCCGCCGATGACTCGACCCACCAGATCGAACGAGCGCGAGTAGGCGCCCTCGGTGACGACGACATCGCCGCTGAGCATCATCTTGCGCCGCGCCGCGTCGCCCAGGCGCTCGCCGCGGAAGCGCAGGGTCGGCGAGACCACAACCGAATACTCCTTGGGCGCGACGTAGGCGAGGTCGACGCCGGAGACGCGCAGGTCGATCTCCTCGGCCTGGTAGCCGCTGAGGGCGGCGCTGCCATGGACGCGAAAGCGGCCGTCGTCGACGCGGCCTTCTAGCGGCGACTTGTCCGGGATCTCGACGCGCAGCCGACCGGCGTCGTCCGTCGCCAAGTGCAGCCGCGCGCCCGCCGCCAGGGCGATCTCTCGGCCATAGCCGCGCGGCAACAGGCGCGACGCCCGCAGCACCAGCTGGCCTCGTGGCTGCAGGGCGTCCAGAGGCCCGGCGATGCGCATCTTGCCGATCCGCGACAGCCTACCTTGCAGGCACTGCGAGCCCGGGTCGGCCTGCACCTGCGGATCTTGGCCGATGTCGAAGCCGAGATCGAGGTTCGCCATGCTCTCTGCCAAGGCGCCAAAACGCGGGACATCAAGCGAGCCCGCGAGGTAGAGCCGCAGCAGCAACGGCTCGCCGCGCTCGGCGTTGGGGTAGAGGACCGCGCCACACAGCTCGACCGCGTTGCCGCTGATCACCAGCTCGGTGCTGTCAAACTCCAATCGGTCCGGCAGCACCCGCACAGTGGCTGGCATGCGATTGCGGATCGGGTCGATGCCGTTCTGCATCTCGACCTCGAGCTCGCCCGGCTGTAGGTGGGCGTCGACCATGAACACAGGCTGCCCAGGCCGAAAGTCGAGCCGAAACTCTGCGCGACCGCCCACGAACAGCTTCAGCCCATCCATCGGTGGTAGCGCCAACAGCACGTAGGGATCGAAGCGGTCGGCGTTGAGCTGCAGCGACACCACCTCCGGCACCAGCTTGCGAAAGTGGACCGCCGACCCAGCGAGCAGCTTGAAGCGCGGGAAGAACGCGTCGCTCGCCAGCATCGCCGGCTGACCCGCCGCCTTGCCGATCTGCAACTCCGCGTCACCCATCACGATGGCGTCCCAAGCCAGCTCGCGCAGCGCCACGCGAGTCAAGGCGCCGTCGATCTGCAGGTCGCGTCCGTCGCCGCTGGCCACCACACGGCCCTGCAGGCTACCGCGCAGCGGCATCCCAAGCTTCCGGACCGCGCCAAACTGGTCAAATCGCAGGGCCGGCACCTGCAGGTCCGCCGACCAAGCCCCCGCCGCCATGCGGTAGCGCAGCGACCCCGAGATCAGCCCGCGCTCGCCCAACGCAGGCTGGCCGAGCCGGAACAGAGGCGGCACGATCAACTCCAGCCCGCTGACGTCCACCGCGCCGCCGCCAATCCGGACATCGGCGTCGAGCCGCTCGAAGCGCTCGTCGGCCGCGGCGAGCCCCTCGACGTGCACGTGGCCGTCGCCGCGAAAGGTCTCGACCGGGCGGTCCAGCGCCATCGTGAAGTCGAGTCCATCGATTCGGGCCCGGCCGGCGACGCCAGGCACGCCAAGGTCGCCGAGCAGCTTGCTGAGCTCGACGTCGTGCAGCGCCACCTTCCGGCCATGAAGCACCATCGGCTTGCGCAGCTCGGTCAGGTCGCGGCGATACAGGTCGAGCGTCAACCCCCCAGTGATCGCACCCTGCGCCAGCTGCGCCGACACCGAACGCAACGCCAAGGCGCCAGAGGCAAGCGCCAATTCGGCCCGCACCGACTCGATGGCGACGCCGGCGGCGCGCAGGCCCCGACCGCGGATCTCTGCCTGCACCGTCGGCGCCAGCAGCGGCCCTTGCACCTTGAGATCTTGCACCGCCAAGGCCCCGTCAACGCCCGCGACGCCAAAGCCGCGCAGCATCGCGCCGAGCGCCGGCAGCTGCAGCCCGCCGCGCAGGTCCATGGTCTTGGCCGCAAGGTCGAGCGCGCCGTCGAGCTGCGCAAAGGTCGCGCTCGAAGTCAGGCTCGGCCCCCGGTCATCGCGGCGGTCAGACAAGATCAGGCCGCGCAGGCCGATGGTCAGCGGCTGCGCCGGGTCGGCGCTCGGCGCCATCGTGGTGTCGACGCCGCCGCGCAGGTAGAGGGTCGGCAGCGACGCCGGCAGCCAGCTGGCGCGCGAGTCGCGGCCGATCGTCAGGTCGAGGTCGGTGCGAACGTAGAGCTCAAGGGGAGCGTCGCCACCGCCTCGCATGCGCACGTCGACCGCACAGTCGCCGTCGAGCGTCGCCGCGATCGGCAGCGCCGCGGCCAGCGTCATGCCGACGCCGGGCGCCGTCAGGGCCTCAGCGCTTGAGACCTGCCGCAGCCCCAGCTTGGCGGTGACGCGCTGCCAGCCATCCTTGCCGAGCTGGTAGTGCAGGCGTTCGCTGCGCAGCTCACCGCCGAAGGCCATGATCGCGAGGTCGGCCACGTCGACGTCGACCGGATCTCCGGCTGCCGTCGGCGTCTGTAAGTCGATCCTCGCCGTCACGCTGCCGACGTCGAAGCCCACCATGCGCCCCTTGCCCTCGACCTCGCCCCGCGCCACCGTCCGGCCCGCCTCGTCAACCTCGACGTCGCCGACATAGCGCGCCTCGGCGGCAAAGAGGTCGCCGAGGAAAGGCCGCAGGAAAGGCTCTTCCGGGCTCCTGGTGGTCAGCGCCGCCCGCCGCACCGCCACCGAGAGCGCCGGCGCCCAGCGCACGTCGATGTCGCCGCGCTCCAGGCGCGTCGCGTCGCCGCTGATGCGCACGGCCCGTAGCCGCGCCTGCGCGAGGTCGCCCGACGCGCTCTCTACCGCTAGCGCTCCGCTCGGCAGCTGCGCCAGCCCGGCCGCGGCGAAGCCGTCGATCTCGATGCCGGCATGACGAGCCTTCACCCCGCGCAGGGTCCAGTCCACCGCGGTCGCTGTCGGCGTGACGTCCACAGTGAGCTCGACGTCGGCGCCCAGGCCCTCGATGTCGACCTTGCTGCCCGCCAAGTCCATGGCGAAGGTCGAGTCCCGCAGATGGATGGCGTCGAACTCGAGTCCGAGCCGCAGCGTCGAAGGGGGCTCGTCGGGCGGCGGTGGTCGCACCAGCGCCCGCATCAGCCGCAGCTCGCCGCCGGCCGTCTCCTCCAGGCGCAGCTCCAGCCCCTGCAACGCGACCTCGACCACGCGGACTTGCAGCGCGTCGTCGCCGTCGAGCAGGTCCTGCACCAGCGCCAGCCAAGCCACCTCGACGTCCAGCCGCGCCGCCTGCAGCACCAGCACGCCGTCCGGGTCGCGCAGCGTCAGCCCCGACACCGTCAGCGTCCCCGGCGAAGGCCCCCACCGCAGCCCAGCGATCGCCACCTTGCCAGGCAAGGCGTCGGCGAGCAGGTCGCCCAGCCGCGCCACCACCGACGGCGAATTCACCGTGAAATAGACGAACAAGAGCGCCGTCGTCAGCGACACCGCGGCGCGGACCGTCAGCTGATAGGCGCTCGCAGCCGACCAGCGCAGCGCCAAGCGCAAGACGCGCCGGGCTCTGCTCCACACCTGCGCCGTCGCTCCGTCGCCGCGGTCCACCGCTGTTCACGCTCCTGTCGCGCCGCCACCGTACGTCCGCGAGGCGCCCGCCGCGCTGAACGCCGACCCGGCGCGACGGCCACGGCCTGCCGACGATAGCCCGCCAGCGCACTGACGGCCAATTCCCGTCTCAGCGCGCCAGGGCGACCGATCCCAGTCGATGCGCCACTAAGGATTTGTGGCGAAGAACAGGTCGAGGCAGACCTGGAACAAGCCGCATTTGACGCAGGCAGACTTGCAGTTGTCGCACTTGACGGTCTCCGGGAAGGACTTGGCGACGCACTTGCCCGCCGAGGTGCAGGTCCCAAGCGCCTTGACCGAAGTGCAGAGATCGACCTTGACCTTGGTCTCGCAGGGCTGATCGACTTTGGAGGCGCAGAACCCGCCGTTGCAGAAGCCCACCGGGCACTCGCCGGAGCTGGCGGCGCAGGGCTTGTAATCCATGGCCTGCGTGCTGTGCTGGCACCCTTTCTTCGGGTCGCAGCTGTCCTGAGTGCACTGCTGGCCGTCGTTGCAGGCCTTGGTCGTGCCGGCCTGGCAAGCGCCGCCAGAGCAGACGTCGTTTTCGGTGCACGGGTTGCCGTCGTCGCAGGCGCCCGAGCTCAGCGGATGGGTGCAGATGCCGTTGGCGCAGGTGTCGAGGGTGCAGGGCTTGCCGTCGTCCGTGCAGGCGCCGCCCTCATTCGGCTTGTGCACACACTTGCCGTCTTGGCACTGGTCCAGCGTGCACGGCAGGCCATCATCGGTGCAAATCGCATCGGACGCCGCGCTGTGGGTGCAACCGGTGAAGGGGTCGCAAGCGTCGCTGGTGCAAGGGTCCTTGTCGTCGCAGCCCAGCGCGTTGCCGCCGACGCAGGCGCCAGCGACGCACTTGTCGGTCTGCGTGCAGATCGAGCCGTCGTCGCAAGCCATGCCGGCGATGGGCTTGTGAGCGCATTGGCCGTCCTCGTTGCATATGTCATTGGTGCAAGGGTCGCCGTCGTCGCTGCACTTGGTGCCGGTGACGCCCTTATGCTTGCAGCCGCCGGCGGTGTCGCAGGTGTCGATGGTGCAGTCTTGGCCGTCGTTGCAGATGCCCTCGTCCGTCTTGCCGTCGCAGTTGTCGTCGATGCCGTTGCACTGCTCAGGCTTGGCGTCGAGGGCGTCGCAGATCGCCTTGCCGTCCTCGCAGGCCAGCACCTTGCCCGGGCAGCTACCGAACTGGTTGGTCTTGTTGCACTTGGCGATGCCTGCGGCGAAGTCGTCGGTCTTGCCATTGCAGTCATCATCCACCGCGTTGCAGGCCTCCTCCGCTGGGACCAGGGCGTCGCACTGCGACAAGCCGGACGCCGTGCAGTGGCGCGACCCGACGCAGCTGCCGTAGAGGTTGTTGCTGGTGCAGGTCGTCTCCAGCGCCAACTCCACCGCCCGCCGGCTGCAGGTGCACAGGCCCGTGGTCCGTACGCATTGGTGCGAGGTCAAGCCCGACTTCTTGTCGACGACGGCCTGGCAGCTGTAGCCACCTGGACATTCGGGGTTGACCTCATCGCATTTTACGCCGCAGAACGAGCCCGCCGCGCCGAAGCTGATGCAGACGTTGCCGCTCTTGCCTTCCTCGTTGCACTGGAGGTTGTCGTTGCAGGGGTCGCAGAGCGACACGAACAAAGGCACACACAAATACACCTGGTCGGTGCCATTGGCGATCTTGGCGGCGCAGGACCAGCCCGGCTGGCAGGACTCGACGCACAGCTCGGTGCAGACCATGCCGTCGGCCGCCTGAATGCACAGGCCGGAGTCGCAGTCGCCGTTGCCCTTGCACGGCGCGCCGAACGTCCCAGGCTCGGGCTCGGCGTCCGCCGTCGCGCTGTCGTCGCCGTGGATATCAAAATGCGGGCTGGTATCCTCCACGCCGCCGATGCCGTCGAAGAGGCCGCCGCCAGCGCCCTGACCCGCAGAGGCGTCGGGGGCGTCCTCCGAGCACGCGCCTGCCACCAACAGCGCCCAAAGCGCGCAGGCCGCAGCGGCAGGCCGCGCACGCACGTACCGCGCGGGTCGCATCGCCTCGCTGTGCGTCGAAGGAGCGTTGGTCGCCATGTCGCCCATCCTGCCTCCTCGGCTGCCTCATCGCCGTCGAGGCAAAGAGGCTGCGGGAGCTTACATCCCGCCGACGGGCGGATCAACGCGGGCAAACACGACCCTACGCGACCCTGGGGAGGGCCCGCCCCGACCACTGGCCGCCGCCCCAGCGCCGGCCCGCGCGGCAGACAACACACGGCCAAGCCCCAGCGCTGGCGCCGCCGGCCTAGCTTCTTGCGTGACGGGCGCGGAGTTGCTAGCCTGCCGGCACGTCCTCTGCCCGTTTTCTTGGGCGATAGGAAGCACGACATGCGCATTACGCTCCTCGCGTCCCCAGCTTCAACCCGACGCGGCCACGAAGTGTTCCCTGAACACTTTGCGACCGTAGATCACCGCGTCGTGGGGGGCCGCGGGCTCCTCCGTGGCCGCTGGTCTGCGACGGTGGCGCTGCTCCTGCTCATTGCGGCCTGCTCCGATCCGGCTGCACAAGCGACCGACACCGCCACCGCAGAGGACACGGCTGACCCGGACGGCGGCGACGGCCTCACGGGCAGCGACACCGGCGTCGGCCTCGACTCCTCCGACACCGACACCGGCGGCGGCGCCTGCGTCGACGCGGCGGTCGATTGTGCGACCCTCAAGCTGGACCCGTGCGAGCGGGCGATCTGTCAGGAAGGCGTCTGCGCCAAGGCGCCGGCGACCGTCGACACCGCCTGTGACGACGGCAAGAAGTGCACGGTCAACGACAAGTGTACGGCCCAGGGCACCTGCGACGGCAAGATCGATTGTCAAAACAATGACGTGTGCAAGGACGCCGCCTGCAACGACCTCGGCGAGTGCACCCTCAACGACGTCCCCGCCGGCCTCAAGCGCCCCTGCGACGACAAGAACGCCTGCACCGAGAACGACGTCTGCGGCTTCGGCTCCTGCGGTGGCACCGAGATCGACATCAAGACGAGCTGCGATGACGACCAGAGCTGCACGGTCGACGAGTGCGACGCCGTCAAGAAGTGCGTCCACACGCCCCTAGAGAAGGAGGCCGCCTGCGACGACGGCGACCAGTGCACCTCCGGCGACAAATGCGACGCGGTCGGCGCCTGCATCTCAGGCGAGGCGGTGACCTGCACCGCCACCTCGGGCTGCGCCAAGGCGAGCTGCGACAAGGCCAAGGGCTGCGTCGAGGAGCCCCACCAGGACGGCGTGACCTGCAACGATGACAACTCGTGTACCGGTCCAGACGAATGCAAGGGCGGCGCCTGCGACGGCCCGACTGTGGCGGCGGCAGTGCCCGCAAACGCCTGCATCTTGGTCAAGTGCGTCGGCACCGCCGCCGAGCCGGTCATCACGCAGAGCAACGCCAGCAATGGCGCCTCTTGCAGCGATGAAGATCCCTGCACCCAGAACGACGTCTGCACCGGCGGCAAGTGCGGCGGCGCACCGCTGAAGTGCAACGACGGCAACGCCTGCACCGACGACGCCTGCGACCCCAAGACCGGCACCTGTGGTAGCACCGCCGTCGCCGACGTCCTGGCCTGCGACGACGGAAACAAATGCACGTCCAAGGACTCGTGCGTCAAGGGAAAGTGCACTGGCGAAGACTACACCGTCAGCAAAGCGTGCGACGACGGCAACACCTGCACCAACGACGGCTGTGCGCCGCAGACCGGCTGCTTCGCGGTGGCCAAAAACGCTGGCGCCTGCGATGACGGAGACAAATGCACCGACGCCGACGCCTGCGTCGCCGGCAAGTGTGTCGGCAAAGGCAAGGCTTGCAACGACAACAACCCCTGCACCAACGATGCCTGCGATAAGGAGACCGGCACCTGCAAGTCGACGCAGTTCGACGGGCCTTGCAGCGACGGCAACGCCTGCACCCAGAAGGACACCTGCGCCAGCGGCAAGTGCGCTGGCACGGTGGTGGCATGCGATGACAAGAACGGCTGCACCACCGACACCTGCGACTCCGTCAAGGGCTGCCAGAACCTGCCCAAGCTCGGCGGCACCCCATGCGACGACGCCATCGGCTGCACCACCAACGACCAGTGCAGCGGTGGCGTCTGCACCGGCACCAATTCGTGCGTGACCTGCGACAGCGACACCGAGTGCGCCAAGTATGACGATGGAAACATCTGTACCGGCATCTTGAAGTGCCTCCAGACCGCCAAGGGCAAGGTCTGCGACACGGACATCAAGAGCGTCGTCGTGTGTCCCTCGCCCGCCGATCCGTCCTGCGGCGCCTCGCTGTGCGATCCGGCCAATGGTCAGTGCTCCGTCAAGACCAAACCCGTTGGCACGCCTTGCACCGGCGGCAACAAGTGCGTGACGCAGACCTCGTGCGACACCAACGGCCTCTGCAAGGGCACGGCGGTGGTCTGCAACGACGGCAACCCGTGCACGGACGACAGCTGCGACGCGCAGAAGGGCTGCATCTACAAAGCACGCCCCGACGGCGACAAGTGCGACGACGACAGCGCTTGTACCCCGACCGAGAGCTGCAAGGCCGGCGTCTGCTTCGCGCCGGTCAACAACTGCGGCTGCAGCGCCGACGGCGAGTGCACCAAGTGGGACGACGGCAATCTGTGCAACGGCACCTTCGCCTGCATCGCGAAGTTCTGCTCGAAGAAGCCGAACTCCGAGGTCAAGTGCGACCCCAGCAAGGACGCCTGCAAAGACAACACCTGCGGGACGCAGACCGGCAAGTGCGCCGAGGTCGCCAAGAAAGAAGGTACGACCTGCATCGATGACGACGTCTGCACCATCCAAGAGGTCTGTATCGGCGGCAAGTGCAAGACCAACGCCAAGCAAGCCTGCGACGACAATAACGCATGCACCTTTGACGTCTGCGATCCAGTCTTTGGCTGCGCCAACGCCCCGGTCGGTATCGGAGGCCCCTGCAACGACGGCATCATCTGTACCCAGGCCGACAAGTGCGACAAGGACGGCAAGTGCGCCGGCAAAAAGCTGGAGTGTGACGACGACAACCCCTGCACCATCGACGTCTGTGACAGCAAGAGCGGCAAGTGCGCGGCGTTGCTCGACAACAGCCTGAAGTGCGACGACGGAGATGCCTGCTCGACGGGCGACAAGTGCCTCGACGGCGTCTGCAAGGCCGCCGGCGTCAAGTGCGACGACAACAACCCCTGCACGGTCGACGGCTGCGACGGCAAGGGCGGATGCAAGAACATCCTGCAGCCCGACAAGGACTGCGATGACGGCGACGCCTGCACCGTAATCGATCGCTGCAGCCAGGCCGGCAAGTGCGCTGGCAAGAAGAAGGACTGCGACGACGCGAACCCATGCACGATCGAGTCGTGCAGCAAGGGCATCTGCGCCGTCAGCCCCGCCACCGATAAGCCTTGCGACGACGGCAACGCATGCACCGAGAAGGACGCCTGCACCATCAAGGGTGACTGTTCGGCCAGCCCCTTGAACTGTGAAGACGACAACCCCTGCACCAAGGTCGCCGGCCCATGCTCGACGGTCAACGGCTGCACCATCGTGCCGGACGACGGAAAGTCCTGCAATGACGGCAGCCTGTGCACCATAAACGACAAGTGCTCCGGCAGCGCCTGCCAGGGCATCAAGCTGCCCTGCGATGACGGCAATATCTGCACCAACGACTCCTGCGACCCCAAGAAGGGCTGCGTCAACGAACAGAACACCTGCAACGACGGCAACGACTGCACCTTCGACAAGTGCGATCTGAGCAAGGGCTGCAACAGCAGCGCCCTCGACGGCTTCCAGCCCTGCGAAGACGGCGACAAGTGCACCGAGAAGGGGCAGTGCGACAAGGACAAGTGCCTGTCCAAAATCGTCAACTGCGACGACAAGAACCCGTGCACAATCGACAGCTGCATCAGCAAGACCGGCTGCGTCAACCTAGCCGACGAGAGCACGCAGACGCAGTGCACCGACGACAACATCTGCACCGACGACTTCTGCGACGGCAAGGGCAAGTGCGTCGGCAAGCCCAAGGAGTGCGACGACCTCAACCCCTGCACCCAGGACTCCTGCGACAAGCTCAAGGGCTGCGTCTCCGACGACCTCAAAGAGGGCAGCGCCTGTGACGACCTCGATCCCTGCTCGGAGAAGACGGTCTGCCAGGGCGGCTTCTGCTCCGGCGGCAACTACGACAAGTGTCCGGCCTGTGAGAACGGCGTCGACGTCGACTGCAAGATCTACGACGACAACAACTCGTGCAACGGCAAGTACACCTGCAAGAAGAAGAAGCCGAGCGATCAGGCCGGCTACTGCCTGTTCGACGACACCAAGGTGGTCTGCGACACCACCGTCGACACGCCCTGCACAAAGAACACCTGCGACACCCTTGATGGCGTCTGCAAGGCCAAGCAGTTGGTCAACGGCTCCGCCTGCAGCGATGGCATCGCCTGCACCGTCGGCGACTTCTGCCAGAACGGCCAGTGCAAGACCGGCGGCGTCGCGGATTGCTCGGTGGTCGAGGACTCCTGCAACAACGGCGAGTGCGTCGAGAAGGCCGACAATCCCAAGGGCTTTGAGTGCGTGCCGCTACCCAAGGCCGGCACCATCACCTGCGACGCCGACGGTTCGGGCTGCACGGCGCACGACAAGTGCGAAAAGGGCGCATGCAAGGCCGGCGACCCAGTGGACTGTTCGGTCGTCGCCGGCGAGTGCGAGCTCGCGGCCTGCGTCAAGGACGGACCCAACGGCTTCACCTGCAAGATCACGCAGGCCAAGGATGGCGCCGCCTGCGAGGACGGTCAGCTCTGCACGGCGGGCGACTCCTGCAAGTCTGGCAAATGCCAGGCTGGGCTCGGAGCCTATGACTGCAAAAACGAGATCGACGTCGCCTGCGCCATTCCGACCTGCGACAAGGCCGTCAACGGAGGGCTCGGCGGCTGCATCGGTAAGCCGACCAATGAAGGCAAGCTCTGCAACGCTGACGGCAACGGCTGCACCACCAACGACCTCTGCGTGCAAGGCTTCTGCGTGCCAGGCGTGCCGGTCAATTGCAGCGAGAAGAACAGCACCTGCGCCGTCGGCGCCTGCAAGAGCCTCGGCAACACCTCCTTTGAGTGCCTCGCGGCGCCAGTCAAAGAGTCCAAGCCCTGCGAAGCCGACAACGACGGCTGCACGCTCGACGACCACTGCGAGACCGGCAAGTGCGTGCCCGGCAAGCTCATGGACTGCAGCAAGCTCAATGGCAACGCGGGCTGCCTCGTCGGCGTCTGCGAAAAGATCTCTTCCAGCCAGGGCAACTGCGTCTCCAAGCCAGCCAAGGTCAATACACCCTGTAATTCGGACGACAGCGGCTGCACCAAGGACGACGCCTGCAACGCTGACGGCGCATGTCTGCCGGGCGCTGCCGTCAACTGCCTAGCTCAGGGCAACTCGTGCGCGACCGGCACCTGCTCGACCAAGGGCGCCAACACCTTCTTCTGCGGGGGCGATCCCAAGGCCGATGGCACCAAGTGCGATGCAGACGGCGATGGCTGCACCGTCGATGACGTCTGCGCCAAGGGCAAGTGCGCCGCCGGCAAAGCCGCGGACTGCAGCAAGGAAGCCAAGAGCATTTGCATCACCGGCGGTTGCACCAACAAGGGCAGCACGGCCTTCCTCTGTGAGCCGACTCCGGTCAAGGAGGGCTCGCCCTGCGACGCCGACAAGAACGGCTGCACGGTCAATGACGCCTGCAAGCTCGGCTTCTGCGAGCCCGGCCCGCTCGAGTCCTGCAAGGACTTCCAAGGGCCCTGCGTCAACGCCGCCTGCCAAGACAAGGGCGGCACCTCGTTCACTTGCTCTGTCACCAACAAAGAGAGCTACCCGCCCTACGCCGAGACGTTGGTCTGCGATCCGGCGGCAAAGGAAGGCGAGAAAGGTGCGTGCGCGCCCAACTACCTGTGCGCCGTCGGCACGAAGGACGCCAAGGAGGGCACCTGCCAGCCGAAGGTGACCGTCTCCTGCTCGGACGGCGACCTCTGCTCCGAAGAGGACGCCTGTTCGGCCGGCAAGTGCATCGGTGTCAAGGCGAAGGACTGTGACGACGAAGACGACTGCACGCTCGACACCTGTTCCAAGGGCCAGTGCGGCCACCAGCCGATCGCTGGCTGCTCGCTGTGCATCAACGACACCTTCACCGAGTTCGAGTCCACCAACTGGTTCCCGCGCGCCACCGACCCCTACATCGTGTACCAGCGCGCGACCTTCACTAACCCGAGCGGCGGCAAAGAGGGCCACCTGCTGATGAACTGGGATGGCGCCAAGCTGGCGGAGGACGCCAAGGACACCGATCCCTTGCCCGTGTTCCGCTACCTGCACAAGCGCATGTACGTCTCGCCGGACATGGTGCCGGTGCTGCGCTTCGGCGTCTTCTCGACCATGGCCGATGCGGAGTGCATGGCGCTGTACATCGATGACAACAAGCAGATCTGGCAGCACTGCGGCAAGCTGTCTGGCGACCAAGGCAATGACGCACGCAAGGTCAAGCTCTCCCTCGCCGCGCATGTCGGGCGCTGGATTGACCTGGAGTTCCGCGTCACCGCCTTCAAGAAGAAGACCTCCAAGGCCGAGGTGAAGCTCGATTTCATCGCGCTGCGCGGCGCCTGCGGTCCCTCCTGCATCGGCGAAGGTGTGGAGGTGCCAAGCGGCGTCAGTGGCACGCCCACCCTCGGCCTCGACGCTCGCTTGCCACCGGCGTGGCGCCGTACCGCGACGGCCAGCGGCTACCTCAACTGGGCCGGCACCGACAAGGCGGCGCGCAGCGGCGTCGCCAGCATGGTCGCGACCTACGCTGGGCCTTCGGCGTCGGGCAAGGCAGAGACGACGATCATCACTGTCCCGGCCGTGACCCCCGGCACCGGCGCTCGTCTGGCCTTCGGCTTGCAGATCCCGGAGGTTGGGCAGGCCGGCTGCAGCGACGGTGACAGGTTCTTGGTGCGCGTCGGCGGCGACGTCGTGCTCGAGCGCTGCGACGCCATCACGGCGTGGAAGCTTGAGACCATCGACCTCGCCAAGTACGCCAACAAGACCGTGGACATCGAGTTCGTCGTCGAGTCGGGCACTGCACAGACGGCCAAGGGCAGCTTCCTGATCGACGACATCAGCGTCACCGGCGCCTGCACCTGGCTCTGCCACTCCGAGAACTTCGACGCCATGGGCAGCCAGTTCACCTGGGGCAACTTCGACGACAAGAACCAGCCTTCAAAGTTCAAGGTCACGCTGGCCAAGGACCAGAAGACGTCGGGCACCACGAGCTTGCTGGTGCAGAACCCGACGTCGATCAAGGTGGGCGATCAGGCCTTCATCAGCCCGGGCCTGGAGTCGGAGCCCTGGCTGCGGCTACCGCTCAACGGTGCGACCTTGGTGATGCAGACCAACGCCTTCATCGACCCGGACGTCTGTGCTGCTGGTCCGTCCGCCGCCCCGTTCGCCTTTGGCATCAACACGCCCGGCGCCAAGGCCCCGACCCCAGGCGCGGTGGCGACGACCAACAACTTCATCTGGACAGGATGCAAGTCGTCGTCTGGCTGGGCCAAGGTCAGCCAGCCCGTCGGCGACGCGCTGCTCGGTGCCTACATGCGGCCGCTGATCTCGGCGCAGATCACGCAGGGCATCAAGGCGGTCAAGGTCTACCTCGACGACATCACGATCCTCTGCAAGTAGTAGCGCGACGCCAAGGCCCCCCGCCCCGCTGAGGCGGCGGCGACCTGCGCTGTCGGCACTTGGGGCTCTGGCTCGGTCGACGTCGCTTGGTTCCAGCCGCTGCGAGCTCGCCGCGCCCGCCGCGAAGCCACCCTCACCCATCCTCGCAAGCTGCGCTCGATGCGCGCCCTGCTAACCAGCGGCCCTGCGAAGAGCTGGCCGTGAGGGGACGGCTGGGTCTGGCGCGAAGGTGAAGGCTACTTTGGGCCGACGTCGATGGCGGCTGCCCGCACCAGCTGCGAGATCACGGCGCAGGCCTCAATGCGGCTCATGCCCGACGAGAGCAGGATGTTCTGGATGCTCCGCCGACCGTCCACCATCTCGGTGATGGTGCGGATCTTGTCGAGCGCGTAGTAGCTGGCGGGCATCCGCTGCTCGCTGTGCACCAGCGCCGGCACGCGAGAGAAGGGTCCGAACACCCCCTGATAGTACTCGAGCAGGCGCCCTTCGTTGTGGTGAAGGAAGGACTCGACCTGCGGAGTCAGCGGCGACACCACTACCAGGCGTTCGAGCGAGATGAGCGCGCCCTCGCGATCGCCGATCTCGAAAAGCGCGCGCACGTCGTCGTAGAGGCCTGCCGCCATGTGGCTCGGCATGATCGATTGCTTGTGGCGAATTCGCCGCTTGACCTCGGTACCTGACAACACGATGGTCGCGCCCGACGCCATCTCCTCAAGGCCACTGGACTCGGCGCGGACGAAGGCCTCAGCGACAGATTCGGGGTCCTCGTCGAGGAGCTCCAGATCGTCTTCGCCGACAAACTCGGCGCTCGGCGTCTCGCTGAGCGCGACGTCGAAGCCCTCGAGGGCCGCCAGGAGGCCTTGCAGCCGGTCGTCGAGCGCGAGCTCCATCACCGCGCGATGACGCTCGATCGCCCAATCGACGTCGCCGCTTGGCGCGAGCGGATCGCTGGGCAGTCCAGGCGTCAAGGCAGAGAAGGTCATACTTCGACTCCGGCGGCGCGAGAACGTACGCCCCCACCATAGCGCACTTGAGACCGGTCGGCCAGCCGTCGGCGCGCAAGGCGAATCCAGCGCGGCAGCGCCGACCGCGGTCGCGTCGAGCTGCGGGTCACCAAGTGGCGGTGACGATGGACCCGGCGGCCACCTCGCCGAGGATCTTCTTGCTGCCGTCTGGCCAATGGACCGTGACCGCCTGAGCGGCTTTGGCGCCGCCGAGGCCGAAGTGGAGAAAGCGTCCGGCAGCGCCGCCAAAGCCGCCGCTGCCGGACGCCCAGCGCGTCTGAAGCTGGCCGCCGACCATCGCCGTGACCCGGCTGCCGAGGGCGGCTGTGTTGCCGCCTTTGCCGACGAGCGTCACGCGGAGGCTGTCGCCCTTCTTAGGCAGGTCGTTGCGCAACACGCGGACCCGCGCCACCGGCGAGAGCGATGGGCCGGGCCGCGTCTGGACTAGGTCGAGGTCGCCGTCGCCGTCGATGTCGATGGCGCGCTGGTCGGCGATCATGCCGTGGGCGAAGGGCCAGGGTGGCATGGCGAGGGCCTGCATCGGCCCGTTTGGCTGCTGCAGGTACAGGATGTCGGTGCTCGGCTTGCCTAGGAAGGGATTGGTCATCGTGCCAAAGCCGATGGTACAGCCGGAGATGAAGCCCATCAGCTCCAGCGCCGACATGTTGACCGCCACCATGAGCGCGAGGTCATCACGACCGTCGTGGTCGAAGTCGGCGACCTGTGGCGACCACGCGCTGGCGGCGTAGCTCGGCCCCCAGACCCCGAGGCTGCCGCCAATGTCCGTCAGGGTCGGAGGCTTGCCGGGCGAAGCTGACGAGGCGGAGAAGACGGGGGTCGGGCCGGCGTCGGCGAGCGCGATGTCGGGCAGGCCGTCGCCATTGAAGTCGCCGACCGCCCAACCCATGGCAGCGACGAATGGATGCAGGCCGATCTCCTTGCCATAGGCCTGAAAGGAGGTGCCCGTGTTGATGAGCAGGCGCGGCATGGCTGCCTCGTCGCCGACGAGCATGTCGACTTTGAGATCGCCGTTGATGTCCAACGGTTGGACGATGCTGTGGCTGCCGCCTTTGGCCGCGCCCCAGGCAGCGCTGACGTCGACGAGGGGAGGACCACCCTGTCGCAACAGGACCCGATCGTCGAGGTGGGCCGGGGAGGGCGGCGGCGGATTGAAGGCGCAGAGCAAGTCTGTGGCGGTGAACTGGCACTCGAGGCCGCTGCACGGCGGAGGGATCATCCCCGCACCGACGTAGAGGTCGAGGTCACCGTCGCCATCGAGGTCGGCGGCGGCGACGCTGTGCGCCGCGTAGTCGGCGATCGCCGGCAGCCAGGAGTCGCTGGCGTCGTCGAGGCCGCCATTGCCGTCGCCGCGGTACAACGACACGCCGGATTGGCCGCCGATCAGGAGGTCGAGCTTGCCGTCGCCATCGAGATCGGCCGCGCTGCAGCCGTGCTTGGCGTTGTTGGCGGTGCTGTCGAAGGTGCTGTAGACGTGCTTGACCGTCGGCGGCTGCACGAGAACCACGTGGATGACAGGGACCTGGGTCTTGGCTTCGATCACCGCAAAGTCCTCGACGCCGTCGCTGTTGAAGTCGCCTGTGGCCACGCAGAACTCGTGTTTGACCTCGGGGTCGATCCCGTACTCGCTGGTCACATTGACGAACGCGGCGGACGCCAACGTGGTCACCTCAACTGGGATGGCGACGGAGTTGGACGGCGGCCCTGCGCTAGCGTCTGGCCCCTCCGCAGACGCTGTCCCGCCGTCGCCTTCGCTGATATCGCCGGTCGGCGCGGCGCTGTCTGCATCGGCGCTGGCCGGGCCGTCGCCGGTGACGGCGCTGTCGACTTCGGGACCTATGTCGCCGACGGCGCCGACGACGCCGTCGGCCACCGCGTCAAAGGTGGGCATCGCGTCGCCACCGTCGCTGTCGAGCTGCAGGCCGTCCGAGGTGCCAGCGACCTCCAGCGCATCGCCAAGGGCGTCGGCGTCGGCGCCGGCTGCCCCGCCGTCTGTCGCGCCGCCGCTGTCGCTGTCGACGGAGCCTGCCACGTCCACGGTGTCTTCAGATCGCTGGTCGGCGGCGCCTGGGTGAGCTTCGGCTTCGGCGACCGCGCCGTCGGATGCAGTCTCAGCTGTCGGCGAGTCGGCAACGGCCGCGTCGTCCTTGGCCGTAGGGGAAGTCGCCGATCCGGCTAATGATGCGCCGTTCTCGCAGGCCAACGTCGCCAACGCGCAGAGCACGATCCAGGGCCAAGCGACCCAACGTTCGCCAGCGAGCGCGCCACGGACGCGGGGCTGCGCCGCGACGGCCACGCCCGGCGCTCGCCGGCGGGTGTCGCTGCGGGCGACGGCTGAGTCAGCGCCCACCTGCGGTCGTGCCGGGCAAGCGGCGTCGTCTGTGGGTCGGTGTGTCGGGACGACGTCAGCGCGACGGGCCTGGCCGCTCCTCAGTGTGTTCCGTCGAGTGGGTCGCATGCGGTCCGCGCGGGTAAGACCCTTACCCAGACTTCAAACCTTAGACAGTATCGGTCACCGGTTCAAGCGCCCGCTGACCCGCGGTCGGTTCGAACCCGCCGTGGCTAGACACCATGCTTCGGGCCGGGCAGGGTGGAGGTCGCCGCGCGGCTCCCATCCGGCGGGCCGCCGAGGACCCATGTCGCCTGTCGTGATTCCGGACGAGCTGGACGGACTGCGGCTCGACGTCGTGTTGGCGCGCCTCGCCGACATCAGCCGTGGCGCCGCGCGGCGGGCGATTGATGCCGGCGGCGTCTTCCTCGATGGGCGACGCGAGCGCACCCTGGCGCACACCGCCCGCGCCGGCGCCGAGCTGCGCTGGACGTTGGCAGCGCCGGCAGCTGACGTCCCAGACCTCAGCCTCGACGTCGTGCACGAAGACGCCCGCTGGCTCGTGGTCTGCAAGCAGCCCGGACTGCCGACCGTCCCAGGTCCTGCTGGGGGAGACAGCCTGCTCGGACGGGTTCAGGCCCTGCAGCGCGGCCAAGGCCGACCGCAGCTGGCGGAGTCGCACCGCCTCGACCGTGAGACCAGCGGCCTGCTCTGCTTTGGCCGCGACCCCGACGCCGTCGCCGCCCTCGATCGCGCCTTGGCGCGTCGACAGGTGGGGCGGGGCTACTTGGCGCTGGTGCGCTGCCTACGGCCGCCTGTCGCGCAGCGCATCGATGCGGCGCTGCGCCCGGCTCCCCACGCGGGGGTCGAGGTACACCCTTGCGGTCAACCGGCAGCGACCCGGGCGCTGCCGCTGGCCTTTGACCCCGAGCGCGGCGTCGCTCTGGTCGCCATCACCCTCGAGACCGGGCGAAGCCATCAGGCGCGCGCCCACCTCTCCTACGCCCTCGGACCCATCGTCGGCGATCAGCGCTACGGCGATCCCCTGGCCGCCGACGCTCGGGCCGGTCTTGCCGCCCCGCGGGTCGCGCTGCACAGCGCGCGGCTCGGCATGCGAGACCCTGCCACCGGGGCCGCCCGCAGCTGGCACCGCGCGCCAGACGCCGGTTTCTTCGAGCTCGGAGGCTGGCAGCAGCCGCTACCTGAGACGTGGACCGCGATCTTGCGCGAGCTCGGGCGGGGCGAATTCGACCCAGAGCGGGCCCTCGCTGCCATCTGAGCACAGACGTCGCGGGGTTCAGCCGGGCGGCGGCAGGCGCTCGGCCCAGCGCTGCAGACGCAATGCCAGGAGCTCGGGCTGCTCCAGCGGCAGCAGGTGACCGCCTCCGGGGATTGTGTGGAACTCGGCCGCGCTCGCAGACGCCGACGCCAGCTGCGCCACCATCGGCCCGGCCAAGGGATCGCGGGCCCCGGCCAGCCACAGCGACGGCAAGGCGATCTCCACACGCGGCGCTTGCGCCAAGTGATCGAGCAAGGCCGACCAACTGGCCGCGACGAGTCCGGCCTCGACGCGGGCGAAGCGGGCCAGCAGGTCGCCGATCGCCCGCGGATCTGTGCACTCGCCGACCAGACCCGTCGCGCGCAGGCCAGCGAGCGCCACGCGACTGCGCGTCGTCTCAGCCAGCCAGCCGGGCAGCCGCCAACCGCGCGCCACGGCTGCCCCGACACCGAGGGCGACAGGACCGGCGTCGGCGGCGCCAGAGAGCCAGCGGCGGATCACCCGACCCACCGGCCCGCCAAACACGCCACAGACCGACACGAACCCCGCAAAGGCGCCCGGCGCGACGCTCACCATCTCCGCGGCGACGGGCGCCCCGGTCGACCAGCCAAGGACGACTGTGCCCTGCAGGCCATGGCTGCGCAGCACCTCGAGGCCGTCGGCGGCGTGTCTCGCGAGGTCGACGTCGGGCACACCGGCGGTGCGATCGCTGCCGCGCAGCTGCCAAGTGCAGACGTCCCAGCTGTCGTCGAGGGCCTCCTCGAGCGCGGCAAAGACGTCGACGTGTCCGAGCAAGCCGCTGACCAGCAGCAGCCCGCGCCGCTCCCGCGTCGCCCCAGAGTGCGTACGGCGCCACGATCGCAGCTCTGTGCCGTCGTCGACCCGGACGCGCCGCTCAATCTCGCTGCGCATATCTGCCTCCTCCGCCTCGCCGCGCCGCGGCCGCGTAGGGCCCAGCCAGCGCTCTCGCCGCCCGCTTAGAACAGCTTGCGGGAGTCGATCAAGATCGTCACCGGGCCGTCGTTCCAGAGCCACACCGCCATGTCGGCGCCGAACACGCCCTGCGCCACGGGGACTCCGTCGGCCTGCAGCCTGGCCGCCACCGCCTCGATCAGCCGCCGCGCCCCTTCGGGCTCCATCGCCTCCAGAAACGCGGGCCGCCTACCCTTCCGGACGTCGCCGTGCAACGTGAATTGTGAGACCAGCAGGACGGCGCCGCCGACCGCTCGGACGTCCAGGTTCATCTTGCCCGCCTCGTCGGCAAAGACCCGCAGTCCGCTGATCTTGTCCGCGATGTGGGCCGCGTCTTCGGCGCCATCGCCTTGGCCCGCTGAGACTAGCGCCAGCAGCCCCTGGCCGATCGCTCCGACCTGCAGACCGTCGACGACGACGCTCGCCTCGCGCACCCGCTGCACGACCGCCCGCATGCGCCCCCTCCGCCGGGGACAGGCCGCGATCGGCATGTGCCCGGCGCGCCGGGCTTGCCGCCCGGCGTCAGCCGCCTCCATACTCCAGCGGCGCCCGCGTCGCCAGCGCACTGCAACCTGGAGCACAATGCCCTTCGACCTTGAGCGCGCCGCCAAAGCCCTGGCCCACGCCCACGCAGACGTCACGCTGTTTCGTCCTGCGCTGCTCGATCTGCTCTTCGCCACCGGCACCGCGGTCGGGGAGGCCGCCGTGGCGCTTGAGGTCGGCGATGCCTTGGCGATCCGTGCCTCGGGCCCCTCAGCGCCAAGCTTGCTGCCGCCCCGCGTCGTCGTCGCGATCGACATCGAGCCGCCGCACCTGTCGTCGGTCCGTGCGGCCCTCGGCCCGGCGCGCTGGCCGGCGCCTTTGGCGTCACTCGGCGGTCCGGACGTGGTGATCGCTTGGGTCGCCGCCCTCCGCGCCATGGCCGCCTCCAGCTCACTGCGGCCCTGGCGGGCGCTCTACTTTCGCGGCCCCGCGGCCGGCCTGGCGGCGTACGTCGAGGCAGAGCTCGCCGACCTCGAACCCGACGCAGACGTGGTGCAGATCGTGCCGTCGGTCACCGCGTCCGTCGACGAACCAGCGATCGCCGCCGGCAGCGACCTGCTCACCCTCTCCGTCACGCGGCCGCGCAACGTCTGGCGCTTCCCGGCCTGTGAGCACACGTATGCCCTGATCGGTCATCACCCCTGGGGGCAAGGGCTCCCAGCGCTTTGTCGGCTGCTTGGCGCCTTCGAGGCCGACACCGCGTGGGCGCTGCATGACATCCATCACTATTTTGGCGAGCGTGGCCACCTCAGCGCCGTCCTGCGCACCGCGCGCCCAATCGACGTCACGGCCTTCGGCTTCACCGCGCGCAACGTCGACGCCGGCTCCCGGCTCATGTTCCCGATCAACGACGCGCTGGCAGCAGTCACCAGCATCGCCGGCCGCATGGGCAAGGGCTGGGGCCCGTCGCTGATGGCTCCATTGCACCTCCACGCGCTGCCCGACGGCCTCCACCTCGACCTGATGGTGCCGCCTGGCGAGGCGCCAAAGCTGCCCGATCGCCAGGGCACGCTGGCCCTGCAGTGGGAGCGGAAACCCTTGATCGCGCGCAGCCCGGTCGCGGTTATGCCGCTCGCCGTCGGCGCCGACGAGACGATGGGGCCACTCGCAGCCGGCGTCCCTCACCCGATCGTGACGGCCTGGCAGGTGCCGGCGGGACTGCGCACGGACATCGCGGCGCTGCAGCGGGCGCTCGATGGCGCCATCGCGAGCGCAAGCTGACGCCGGTCATGGCCACCGTCCAGGTCGCGCTGCCGATCGCCCGCGACGCCCCCCCCCTGGCCGACGATGAGGCACTCCGCGAGGCGGTCGCTCGCGCCGCTGGCCTTGACGTCGGCGATCTCGGCGCTGTTCGCGTCGAGCGCCGCAGCCTCGACGCCCGCGCCGGACGTCGCCCGCAGTGGGTCCTGCGATGCCGCTATGGCACGCGGCAACAGGCGCTGCCTCCCGACGAACTGCCGCCGTTGTTGCGGCCGAGGCGCCTCGCCCGTCCGGCGCACGGCCTGCGGCCCATCATCGTCGGCAGCGGCCCGGCGGGGCTCTTTGCGGCCCTGCAGTACGCTGACTTTGGCGTCCAGTGCCTGCTCCTTGAGCGCGGCGCCGAGGTCGAGACCCGCAACCTTCGCGCGCGAGACCTGCGCGTCCACGGCCATCTCGACGCTGAGACCAACCTCTGCTTTGGCGAAGGCGGCGCAGGCACCTACTCCGACGGCAAGCT
>SXGT01288162.1_pt1 | contig 34089 bp, 30 predicted proteins | sample 3176221 | NCBI WGS metagenome assembly SXGT01 (sample SAMN11356862, study PRJNA531348) | freshwater metagenome | isolation source: freshwater sample F1-120 | place: China: Fuxian Lake, Yuxi | collected 2017-12-25 | reverse complement strand
GACCGGCACGCTGACCAAGGGAGAGCCGTCGGTCACCGATGTGCTCGTCTTGGCCGACCCTGGAACTTCGCGCTCGTGGGACGAAGCCGAGGTGTTGCGGTTCGCCGGGGCCGCCGAATCCGGAAGTGAACATCCGCTCGCCGACGCGATCATCCGGCGGGCGCTGATGGACGGCGGCGAACGTCCGCAGACCCACGCGTTCCAAGCGATCCCTGGATGCGGCGTGAGCGTGACGGTGAATGGACGTGATGTGCTGCTCGGCAACCGGCGCTTGATGGTGAAGGGCGAGGTCGCGGTCGCGCCGGCCGCCGAAGAAGGCGTACGCGGGCTCGAAGAAGACGGGAAGACCGCCATGCTGATGGCGATCGATGGGCGGCTGGCGGCGGTGATCGCGGTCGCGGACACGGTGAAGGAGAACGCCCGATCGGCGATCGCCGAGCTCGAGCGAGATCGGGTCACGGTCGTGATGCTCACGGGCGACAACGAACGGACCGCGCGGGCGGTCGCCCGCCAACTCGGTATCGAGCGCGTGATCGCCGATGTCGCGCCGCAGGACAAGGCCATCGAGATCCAACGGTTGCGTGACGCCGGCGAGGCTGTCGCGATGGTGGGCGACGGAATCAACGACGCCCCGGCCCTCGCGACCGCTGACATCGGCATCGCAATCGGTTCGGGCTCCGACGTCGCGAAGGAGACCGGTGGGCTGATCCTCATCAAGAACGATGTGCGTGATGTCGCGGTCGCGATCCGATTGAGCCGGGCAACGATGCGCAAGATCCACCAGAATCTCTTCTGGGCCTTCGCGTACAACACCGCCGCCATCCCGATCGCGGCGGCCGGGTTGCTCAACCCGATCATCGCGGCGGCGGCGATGGCCCTGTCGAGCCTGTCGGTGATCCTCAACTCGGCCACCCTGAAGCGACTCCGGCTCGGGAGCCCAGAATGACCCGCCTTCGCGTCTCCCGTGGGGCCGCACGAGTCGCCATGCGAACGAGCATCGCCGGTTCCGCTCTGCTGCTCGTCGCGCTGCTCGCCCGTGGCTGGGGTCGCGACGCGTGGACCACTGCGGCCGCGGTCCTGTTCCTGCTGTGCGTGGTGACGTGCATCGTCGCGGGTGTGATCGGTGGCCGATCGGAGCGCGAGGTGCGACGAGCGGTCGACCGGCTCGCGATGACTCGGAGCGACGCGGGGCGGCACCCGCGTCGAGATGGAGACACTGAGGGAACCGCAAGGTGAACGACGATCCCCGCCTCGGTGATGCGCGGGGTCCTGCGTTCGCATCAACGCAAAGGAGAGGGAAATGAATCCGAAGAATCAACTCGCGCAACCGTTGGGGACGCCCCGACGGCGAGGCCGTCCGACCGTCAACATCACAGCGAATGAACGGATCGGTCGGCTGGTCATCGGCGTCGCGGCAATCATGGCCGCGGTCGTACTTCTCGGCGGCGGCGGATCTGTCGTCGCGGTGGTACTCGCCCTGCTGCTGGCCGCTGCCGGCCTCGACCTGGCGGTCACGGGCGCGCTCGGGCACTGTCCCCTCTATCAGAAACTCGGCTTTGTGCCGAAGTCGTTGCGGAGACCGACATGAACCACGAGCATCCGACCGGGCCCGACCAGGAGCAGACGGATCACGCGACTCAAGTAGGCGCCCCGCATCGAGGTCACCAGGGCCACGGCTGGATGATGATCATCTGCTGCCTCCCGATGCTGGTGATCGCGGTCGCGCTGGTGGGCGCGGGTGTCGTCAGCGCGGGTTTCCTGCTGGTCGCAGTCGCGTGTACCGCGATGATGGCCCTCATGATGTGGGGTATGTCCGACAAGGGCCAAAGCGGCGATCATCGTTGAAGGACTGACGCTGCCGGTCAAGAGCCTGAGCCCACAGCGGGCGCGCTTCAGCCGCGCGCGGCTTACGCCGCGACCTTCACGCAGCGCTCAGCCAGGCGTTCCACAAGCCCGAATCGCGTGTACTAAGGGTTAAAGTCGCCCCTCCGACACGCACTTGTACCCCACGCGAGAGCGCCTCGACGCTGCCCCGCCCTTCGGGGTGGTAGGTCAGGGTTCGGGAAGCTCGTCGGGGTAGGTGATGGCGACTTCGGTGATGGTCTTCGAGAAGTCCGAGGAATTGTTCGTGATGAAGCGGTCGGCGCCGGCCGCCACGGCGGTCGCGAGGTGCACTGCATCAGCGGCGCGCAGTCGGTGGGTGGCTCCGAGCGCGGTCGCGAGTTCCGCGATGGCCTCGTCGACGGGTCGGAGGTCGACACGCCCAAGCAGGGCTGTCAACGCCTCGAGCTCGGCCTCAGCGCCATCGCGCATGGGTTTGGTGAGCAGTTCTGGTATGAGGAGCACGGAGCCGATGCCCGCAACGGCGCCGCTCGTCGTGGTCGCTTGCGCGGGAAACAGCGCGCGGACGCGTCGCCCGAGCTGGTGATCAGATACGGCCGCATAGATCAGGACGTCGGCGTCGAAAGCGTCCATGTCTCAGCCGATCAGCGCGCCGACCGGCCGGCGGCCACGTCGGCGACGAGTTCGTGAGCCCGCTCCGCGCTCACCGTGGGCGCATCGCAGAGCGGGGTGGCTCGGGCGCGGTCGAACCTGTCACGCAGACGCTCGGCGTCCCCGAGTGCTCGGTCGGCCCGCCGAACCCGTATGGCGTCGGGACGGACGACGACCGCCACCGCCTGCCCGTGGCGCGTGATGGTCACTTCGTCGCCGGCGAGCACACGGTCGAGGAGTTCCGGCAGCGCGGCGCGTGCTTCGCTGACTGACATCGTCGACATGGCACAACTGTACACTAGTGTACGGGTGTGTACAAGTAGGTTCGTCCGCGCATGGCCACCATCTTCCGACGCCAGCTCGACACGCTCGCGCTCAGCGAGGAACTGCACGATCAGGGGCTGGGGGGCGAACTGCTCGTACGCGCGCTGCCGACGATTCTCGAGGCCGCGCGGGTGCCGGCGGGAAGTTGGTCGTGGTCGATGCGATCGATGACGCGGCCTTCTATCGCCACCACGACAGTCGACACGAGGCAGCGGTCTCAGTTCCGCACTTCCGCGTTCTCACTCCGCTATGCCGGCGATGAATCGATCGGCTTCGAGTTCGCCCCCTCGCTGAACACGATGATGCAGCGCCAGCAGGGAGAACTGGTCCGGCCCGACGGCGTCACCGCGGACGACGCGATGGAAGCCGCCGACGTGACCACGACCACGACACCGCCCGGCGGCGGATGCTCGGTGACGGGTTCGTTCACTGCTGGGGGCACCACCGTGGACTTCGACGGCGCGGACGAGGAGCTCACCGTCCGACCCGAACGCGACGGAAACGGCAGGATCGTCTGGAACGAGTACCAGTTCCGGGCGCAACGCTGGGACGATGACACCTCGACCGGCTTCCGGTTCACCGTCGAGGCGACCGAGGTGGTCGACGAGGATGGGCCGCAGGCGGGGTCGCCTGTCGCATCGCTCGACATCCTGGACGCGGAGAGCGACCTCGAATCCGCGAACCGGAGCCTCGCCGCGGCGCGGTTCACGAGCCGAGGGTTCGGCGACGGCACGTGGGAGTTCGACGGGGCGTCGGGGTTCGCCCTCGATGCCGTGCTCCCGGGATCGGTGCCGACCGACACCGCGCAAGTAGCCGCGACTTTCGAGTGCGAGTGATGTCTGGGTTCTAGCGGACATCGCGCGCCGACCGCGCGATGCCGACGTTCAGCGTGGCGTGGGGGCGTCCGATCGGTCGCGACCCTGTGGGTCGTGTTCGAACCCTGGGGTCGCGCAGCAGGCGGTGTCGCCATTCCATGCTTCGCGTCCTTCGGCAATCGCGAGTGCGGCGACCACGAGGGCGACGAGTGGGTCGGCCCACCACCACCCGAACGCTGCGTTGAACGCGAGTCCGGCGAGGAGCGCGGCCGAGAGGTACGTGCAGAGGACGGTCTGTGCACTGTCGGCCATCACGGTGCTCGAATTCAGGTCCCGCCCGACGCGCCGCTTCTGGACGGCGAGTAGCGGCATGACGACGAGTGAGAGTGCGGCGATCGCGATCCCGGCCGCCGATGCGTCTGGCTGGTGACCGGTCGCGAGGTCGAATACGCCTCGCGTAGCGGCGTATGCGGCGAGCGCGAAGAACGACACGGCGATTGCTTTGAGTGCAGCGTGAGAGCGGGCGTCGCTGTCGTGTCCGGAGTACTGCCAGAGCACGACCGAAGCCGACCCGACTTCGATCAGTGCGTCGATGCCGAACGTGATGAGCGCGACCGATCCGACTGCGGCGCCGGCCGTGAGCGAGACGCCTGCTTCGATGATGTTCCAGGTGATCGTTGCCGTCGCGAGGAGCACGGCGAGGCGGCGGAGGTGACTCTGGTCGACCGGGGGCGAATGTGTCGCGGTCATCGGCGTCGCGGGCGTCGTGTGAACTTCGGGCAGAGGTCGATCTGCGTACCGGTCGAGGCGAGCAAGCGCTCGGCGGCTTGGAGGAGTTGGGTGATTTCGTCGGACGCGAGCCGGTAGAAGACTTGGCGCGCCTCGGGACGGTCGAGCACGAGGCCGCATTCCTTCAGGCAGGCGAGGTGGCCCGACACGTTGCCCTGTGATGTGCCGACTGTTGCGACGAGGTCCTTGACGCGTCGTTCGCCGCCGCGGAGCTCGAGCAGGATTGCGAGTCGGGTCGGGTCGCCGAAACCTCGGAACAGCTTCGCCGCCACCTGGACATCCGAGTCAGACGCTGTCATCGCCATATGCCGATGATATTACTTCGCGGTCTTGTTCGTGCTGACGGCCCGTTCTAGGCTCGCAGCATGACTGAAGCCGCCGTCTCTCCCCGCCGTCGACCGTGGCTGATTCCCGCCATCATCGCCGTCGTTGCGGTGATCGGGATCGCCATCGGTATCGGCGTCGTAACGAGCAACGATGATGACAACGATGCCGTTGCGGTGAGCGATGCCTCGCGCATCGCGAGTGTGCAGCAGGGTTGCGAAGACTGGATGGGTAGCTACAGCGGCGCTCACCCCAGCACGGATTGGTGCGCAGGGATGGGCAGCTGGATGCGCGATCAGATGGGTGCTGGCAACATGATGGGCCAGATGATGTGGGGCGATCCCGATCGGATGCGCAGCACGTGCGGTCAGTGGATGACGTCGAGCTCCACGCCGACCACGTCAGCGGCAGGCGACGACTGGTGCGACGCGATGGTGACCTGGATGCAGGATCACATGGACGGTGACTGGGACAACTGGATGATGCACGGCGGGATGATGGGTCGATGACCGGCCACGACGCGTAGACCCATCCCCGTCCCCGGCTGATCCTGGACGCAGAGCAGATCCTCCACGCGGGTACGCATCACCGGTTACGGCGTTCCAGTTCTGCAATCGACGGCCCGAATCACGTCCCGAGCGGGCGGCCGTTCAGCGAGATCTGGTTGGAGCGCGCGGGCTCGGCCCGAAAGGTCGAATCGTCGACGGGGCGGCCGGCAATACGGTGTCGCGCGTGGCTGACTACCTCGAGCTCCTGCCGGCCGTCGATGTCCAGGGCGGTCGGGCGGTCCAACTCATCCACGCGGCCGCTGGGTCGGCGAAGGTGTCCGGCGACCCGATCGAGGCGGCGCTGAACTGGCAGCGGTGCGGTGCGGAATGGATCCATCTCGTTGATCTCGACGCGGCGTTCGGGTGGGGCAACAACCGAGCCCTGCTCACCGAGATCGTCGGTCGGCTCGACATCCGCGTGGAGCTGAGCGGGGGCATCCGCGACGACGAGACGTTGGCGGCGGCGCTGGCCACCGGTTGTCGTCGGGTCAACATCGCGACCGCCGCGCTCGGGCAACCGGAGTGGTGCGCCCAGGCGATCGCGGATTACGGCGACCGCGTCGCGGTCGGTATCGACGTTCGCGGCCGGACCCTGGCCGCCCGCGGTGGGGGCGCTCAGGGCGGCGACCTCTACGAGGTGCTGGCGCGGCTCGATTCGGAGGGTTGTGCCCGCTACGTGGTGACCGACGTCGACAAGGACGGGATGCTCGAGGGTCCCAACCTCGACCTGCTCCGCGGCGTCTGCGCCGCCACCGACCGTCCGCTGGTGGCCTCCGGCGGCATCACCGAACTGACCGACCTCGAAGCCCTCCGGGGGTTGGTCGAGCACGGCGTCGAGGGCGCGATCATCGGCACGGCGCTCTACGAGGGCCGGTTCAGCCTTCACGACGCGCTCGCACTGACCCGGCACGAGGGGGCGCCGTGATGTCGTCGGCATCGACGGTCGTCGTCGGAATCGCTCGGCGTTCAGAAGTCGGGTTCTGGCGGCGCGAGTGTGCTCGGTCCGACGTGGCGCTCCAGCCAGGTGGTCATCGGTCGTGCCGCCCTCCAAACGGTGAGGACGCGATCGAGCGACTTGGGGGAGTGCATCCACTTGGCGAGCGGGAGACTCTTGCCCATCGTGAGTCCCTTCATTCGGAGCAGCTCGACGCGGTCATGGTCCTTCGGGTAGCCCCGCGGCGCGGTCTTCAGCGATTCCATCGCGCCGATGTCGTAGCGATCGGCGCGCAGGGCGTCGACCACGCGTGCGATCGCCGAACCGCGGCGTGAGTCGTCGAGCGCGGATCGCCAGCGATCGAGTTGATCGGAAGCCATGACGTACATCCCGCATCCGACGAACAGGCCTTCCGCGGAAATCTGCACGTAGAACGCCGAGCCGCCCTCGCTCTCGGTCACTGCGCCGGCGACCGTCTTGTACGGCGTCTTGTCCTTCGAGAAACGGACGTCGCGGTACGGTCGGAACAGACGCAGCGCGCCGAATTGCCGTTCGACCGACTGCGACAGGTCAGCGACGGTTCCCTTGATCGCGTCGTCGTAGATCGCCTTGTTCGCGAGCCAGAACGCACGCGAATTGTCCAGTTCGAGGCGAGCGTAGAAGTCGAACGCGGCAGCCGGAAACCCTCGAAACGCCATCGGCCCAATGATGACAGGTGTCGTGCGCGGCCGGCGAGGGCGTCATGGTCCCCGGCGACCTCCGCAGACACGGACCCGCCGCTCCGATGACCCTTCGCGGCCATGCATGGCAGGAGTGGGCCGACTCTGACACAGGCGCCGAGTGGGAAGCCGTGACCGGGGACGGGCTCGCAGATGCGCCGCGGTGAGATCCGGCTCGTCGACCTCGAACCGGTGCGTAATTCCGAGGCGAGCAAGCGGCGGTCGGCAGTGGTGGTCAGCAACGACGGAGCGAACCAGGCCGCGGGTCGGCTCGGGCGCGGCGTCGTGACGATCGTGCCGGTGACGTCGAGTCTCACTCACGTCTACCCGTTCCAGGTCGTGTTGCGCGCGTCGGACACTGGACTTCAGCTCGACTCGAAGGCTCAAGCCGAACAGGTCCGGTCGGTCGCGGTCGAACGGGTCGGGTCGAGGGTGGGTGTCGTGCCGCCCGCGGCGATGGGCGCACTCGACGAGGCGCTGCGCCTCCATCTCGCCCTCTAGGTCCGTGACGATCGTCCCGGCACCGGGGCGACGAGGCAGAGTCGCCCCGGTGCGCCGAGAAGATCTTGATCCCGGCCGTCGGTCGCCTCACATTTCGCGTCAATCGCGGAACGCCGAGCCGTATCGAACGTGCCCACTCGGCACGTCGAAGTCGCCGAGCGCGCGCACCATCCAGCCGTCGTGGTCGCCGTAGTCACCGGTCAGACCGCGTGGACTCGCCGGTTCGAAACCGAAGCGCGGGTAGTAGTGCTCGTGCCCGAGGAGCACGACGAAGCGCCAGCCCGCTGCCTCGGCCCGCGCGAGGGCCGCCTCGATCAGCGCCGACCCGACGCCACGCCCCTGGAGCGCCGGCGCGACCGCGACGGGCGCGAGGCCGAGCCCGCCTGCAGCGCGCCCGTCGAGTGTCACCTCGCTCATCGCCAGATGGCCGACGACGACCTCGTCGCGGAGCGCGACGAGCGTCAGGTCGGCGACCAGTTCGCCGCGCGCCCGCATCGTGCGGACCAGGGCGACCTCCGAATTCGAGCCGAACTCGGCGAGGAAGGCGTCGCCGACGACGCGGTCGATGGCATCGAAGTCGCTCGGTTGTTCGGGACGGATCTCGACGTCGGCATCGCGCTGCACGACGCGAGACGATACGGGGGGACCGATGCGCTCGCGTGCGAATTCCGTGCGCTGCTGCCGACGTGAGCACACCTGCTGAGATGGCTAGGGCATGATGCCGATGCGCGCGACCGGTTCGGGGGCCGCCTGCCGGCGTTGCAGCGCGCGCTCGAGCGAGTGCAGCAGCGCGTTGCGGATCTCGCGCGGGTCGATGAGTTCGTCGAAACCGAAGGTCTGCGCGGAGCGGTACGACGCCTCGACCTCTCGGGTTCGCAGCATCGCGGCCTCTTCGTCGTCGGAGCCTCGGGCGCGACTCATGGCCGACGCGCCCATCGCGCCCATCGTCGCTCCCGGAAACGCGAACACGGCGGACTGACCGTCGAAGGGAATCATGCCCATCACCATCGAACCGAACCCGTATGCCTTGCGCATCGTGACCTCGAACTTGGGCGACGTCGCCTGCGTCTGGGCCGCGTACATGCGCGCGCCCTTGCGGAGGATCGCTTCGCGTTCCGACGCAGTGCCCGGCAGCACGCCGGGATTGTCGGACAAGAACATCAAGGGCAAATGGAACGAGTCGGCGACGGTGATGAAGTGCGCGGCCTTATCGGCGGCATCGGCGTTGATCGATCCGGCGAGCACCATCGGCTGGTTCGCGACGACCGCGACGGGATGCCCGCCGAGACGCGCGAGCGCGCAGATGATCGGACGTCCGAACGTCGGCTGCACCTCGAACGACGAGTCGGCGTCGAACACGACATCGATCACGCGTCGCATGTCGTAGACCCGGCGAGGGTTGCGCGGCACGATGTCGAGGATCTCGGAGACGAGCCGCGATCCGTCGTCGCCGGTCGTCGCGCGATCCGGATACGACCACGCCGATGCCGGGAAGTAACCGAGATACATCCGCACCTGTTCGAGCGCGGTGGCGTCGTCGTCGGCGAGGTTGTGGACCAGGCCGCTCGGGAGCGCGACATCGGGGCCCCCGAGTTCTTCCTTGGTGACCTGCTCCCCGATCGACTCGCTCACGACCGGTGGACCCGCCGTGAAGATCGAAGCGTGGCGGCTCATCACCGAGAAGTCCGAGATCGGCGCGACGAGCGCGCCGTGTCCGGCAGACGCGCCGAGCACTGCCGTCACGAGCGGCACCCGCCCCGAGCAGCGCGCCTGGGCGAGCATGTCGGTCGGGGTGCGGGCGCCGTGACCGCGGCCGTCGGCTCGAAAGCCGGCGCCCTCGAGCATCATGATCAACGGGACCCGATCGGCGATCGCGATCTCGGCGACCCGGTACCGCTTAGAATTCGCGGCAGCGCTGATCGTGCCGGCCTTGACGGTGAAGTCCTCCGCCGCGACCATCACGGGGCGACCGGCGATCCGGCCCGAGCCCATCACGATGGCGTCCGCCGGTGCCTCCTCGCCGCCGACGAGCGTGCCGAGCTCGCGGAAGGAGCCGGTGTCGAGCAACACGTCGACGCGCGCGCGAGCATCGAGTTTGCCGGCGTCGCGATGCTTGCGCAGCCGCTCGTCGCCACCCATCGCGCGCGATGCCGCGCGCCGACGCTCGAGGTCGTCGAGGACTTCGACCCATTCGCCCGCGTCGTCGTTCGTCGTCATGAGATGTCCACCGAGGTGTTCGCAGTCGACGCGATCCGAGCGCCGTCTCCGGGGGCCGAGCCTAGATGTAACGGGAGGGTGCTCCGAAAGTTGGAAGTGACCTAGCTTGCCGACTCGTCGATGATCTCCGCCACGCTCCGGTCCGGTGGCGGCAGGTTAGGAGGAAGACATGAGCAGGATCGAGACCAATCGGCGGATCGACTACGCGGGGTCGGTGCACGACGAACGCGAGATCGAAGCTGTTGTCGCGGTGCTGCGCGGCGGGCCGACTGCGTTGCGCATCGGCAAGCACGTGCGTGCCATGGAGGAGCGCGTCGCCGCGCTGTTCGGGAAGCCGCGCGGCATCATGTGCAACTCGGGGAGTTCGGCGCTCTACCTCGCGATCGAAGTACTCGGGCTCGAACCCGGCGACGAGATCGTCACATCTCCCTGCACGTTCTCGACCGACATCGCGCCGATGGTGCGGAGCGGACTCGTGCCGGCCTACGTCGACATCATCGCCGACACGTTCCAGATCGATGTCGACGCGATCGAGGAGATGATCGGGCCGCGTACGAGGGCGATCCTGGCGCCGAACCTGATCGGCAACGCCCCCGACTGGGACGCGATCCGCGCGATCGCGGATCGTCATGATCTGCGGGTGGTCGAGGACTCGTGCGATGCCCTCGGCCTCACCCTGCGCGGGGCGCCGACCGGAGCCCGAACCGACATCAGCCTCACGAGCTTCGCGCTCTCCCACATCATCACCGCCGCCGGCACCGGTGGGATGGTGTGTTTCGACGACGACGACCTCGCCGATCGGGCGCTCCTGTTGCGCCGCTGGGGTCGACGCTCTGAGGTGCAGTTGTTCGGGTCGACGAAGGGAGTCGAGCGCAGCTTCTTCAGCACCATCGACGGCGACATCGAGTACGACAACTTGTTCATCTTCGACGAAGTCGGGTGGAACTTCGAGCCGTCGGAGCTGTCGGCCGCCTTCGGACTCGTTCAGCTCGACAAGCTCGCCGACAACCTCGCGCGGCGTCAGCGCAACTTCGAGCTCACCGCCGGCCACTTCGCCGCGTACCCCGAGCTGTTCGACCTACCGCGGCTCACCGAGGGCGTCGCGACGGGCTGGCACATGTTCCCCGTGATCATCCGCCCCGAGTCAGGAATCCGGCGGAGCGCGTTCCAACAGTGGATGGAGCGCCACGGCGTCGACACGCGCATGGTGTGGACGGGTAACGCGGCCCGACAACCGGCGTTTCGCGATCGTCCGTTCCGCCAACCTGCGGCGGGGCTCCCCAACGCGGATCGAGTCATGGAGTGGGGTGTGATCCTGCCCAACAACCACTCGATGACCGACGACGATTGCGACTACATCGGTGAATGCCTCGAAGCCTTCGTCATCGACCACGAGCGCGCGAGATCGTGAATCTCCCGCCCCGGTCTCCCGCTCAGAACGGGACGACGGTTTCGAGCAGTCCGTCGGGCGCGGGGCAACGGCCGGCGAGGACGCGACAGAACTCGACGGCGTCGAGCTCGAGCGGTTCGGCCGTCCGATCCGGGCCTGGAGCGAAGTAGTCGCCTCCCGCCGGGCCGCTCAGGGTCAGAGCGAAAGCGGTGCGGTGCCGGCGGAACCACTCGGCGACGACATCGGCCACGATGATCCGGTCGTGATCGGCCGTGAGTTCGACGGGGCGTCGGGTCGCCATCGCGAGATCGACGCGGTGCATCCACAGGTCGCGCAGGTAGATCGTGTCGATGAGGTATCCGAGCGCCCACCGCTCGACGACGGGGCCGTCGACCTTCATCGAGAGCCGTCGGACGAGCGACGGCATCTTGGTGCGCTGCGCGACGGTGCGGGGAGCGACGGCGCTGAGGCGTTCGACGAGTTGTTCGGGCGTGAGCGCCGCGCGCTCGCGCACCTGGATGCCGGAGAGCGCCGCCTCGAGGGGGCCGCCGTTCGCGCGACGATGCTGCATCGCCCCGACCATCTGATGGACGTTCTCCTTGAACGATGCCCCGGCCTCGCACGCACCGAGCACGTGCAGGTACATGCGTCGTACGTCCCATTCGGGGCAGTCGGTCGGTGTGTGCCACTCGTCGGCCGTGAGCGACCGCAGTACCCCGATCGCGCGGTCGAGTTCGACACCTTGGAGGCGCATGGCCTCGGTGTGGGAGAGCGGTCCGTGGGTCGAGACGTCGATCGGGTTCGGCATGCGAGGGCCGAGGATACCGGCCGGCCCGGGTGGCGCGGCCGCTGCTCGCAGGTGGTCGCTCGGTGCGCGATTCCCGAGAACTTCGGCGCGAGGGGTCGAAGGACCATGTTCAAGCCCGCCTCCCGGTCGGATGCTGGTCGCGGTGTTGAACTGTCCGCCGGTCGACGGGAGCGCGTGATGCAGATGAAGGGCAAGGTTGGGGACGAGTTCGTCATCGAGGGCCACCACGTGGGCGAGCCGGAACGCAAGGGCGAGATCCTCGAGGTGCTGACCGACGGTGACGTGACTCGTTTCAGGGTCCGTTGGGACGACGGCGTCGAGGGGATCTTCTATCCCGGCGTCGATGCCCACATCATCCACCTGGCGCGCTGACGTCGTGGCCTCCGACGTCTCGCGCCCCGACTTCTCCCGTGACGAGATCGAACACCCCACGCTGGAGGTGCGCGCGTACCGTCACGGCAAGCTGGTCGCCACCGAACTCTGCGAGAGCGAGGACGCCGCGGCCGATCTCCTCCAGGAGTGGGAGGAGCAGCCGGGCGTCGTCTGCGAGATCGACGATCTCTCGGTGGCGCACGCTGCGGGCGAGATCCTCGAGCCCGGTACCGCCGACGTCATCGACGACCCGTACCCGCGGCTCGACGGCTGAGCGCGGCTCCTCGCACGGTCGGGAACCCACGGCGCGGCCCCAACGTCTATGTGGGCAGAGCTGCTCGGCGTGAACGCGGGGGATACACGATGAGGTCGAACCGAAGGATCCACCGGGGGGTCGCCTTCGGCCTGTGCATGGCCCTCGTCGCCGCGGCCTGTTCGAGCGGCGGTGACGAGTCGGAGCCGTCGACCAGCCTGCCGCCGGGCGCGGCCCGCGACACCGGTCCCTTCACGGTGGCGCTCAGTGCAGGGAGCCCGGTCGTTGCCGCCGAGCCGGCCCTCGCCGTGGTGCAGGGCGACGACCTCGACGGGGACGCGATCGCCGCGGTCGTGCGCGACCTCCCGACGTTCGACCGCGACGACGACCGCGTTCGGTTCAACCGGCCGCCGGAGTCGCGACCGCGACCGCGCGCCGGTGAGACGATCGACGTTCCGCTCGGGGGCGCGACGCGACCCGCGCCCCCGACGGCTGCCGACGGACCACTCGAGGTCGTGCGATCGCAACCCGTCGGCGACGTCGACATCGCGCCCGATCTGAGCGTCACCTTCAACCAGCCCATGGTGCCGGTCGGCACGTTGGCCCAACTCGACGACGCCGAGGTGCCCGTGAAGGTCACACCGGCGCTCGAAGGACGCTGGCGTTGGATCGGGACGCGGACCGTGCGCTTCGAGTTCGGGGGTTCCGCCGGTGCCGTCGACCGCCTCCCGATGGCGACCGAGTACACGGTCGAGGTCCCGGCCGGGACGAAATCGCAGACGGGCGGTCGCCTCGACGAGACCGTGCGATGGACCTTCCGCACGCCACCCCCGCGCGTGCTGACGTTCGCACCCGAAGGCATGACCGTCGACACCGAGCCGGTCTTCGTCGCGACGTTCGACCAGCGTGTCGACGTCGACGCGGTCGTCGCGACCATCGAGCTGACGGCCGGCGACGACGCTCGCGACGTGCGACCTGCGACCGCGGCCGAGATCGAGGCCGACGATCGCGCGCGTCAAATCGTCGAAGAGGCCGAGGAGGGGCGTTGGGTCGCGTTCCGCCCCGAGGAAGCCCTGCCGAACGGATCGCCCCTCGAAATCGCGATCGGTCCGGAGACGCCGTCGGCTGAAGGACCCCGCACGACCACGAAGGCCTCGGTCCACACGGCGACGACCTACGCGGAACTCGAGATCGCGCGGCACGAGTGCGGGTACGGCGAGGGCTGCCGGCCCGGCAGCCAATTCACGATCGAGTTCAACAACGCCCTCGACGCCGACGCGTTCGATCCCGACCTCGTGAAGATCGAGCCGGCGGTGACTGCAACGGTCGGCATGTACGAGAACACCGTGGTCGTCGACGCTGCGACCACGGCGAACACGACCTACACCGTGCAGTTCCCGGCGGAACTGCGCGACACCTTCGGCCAGACGCTCGGCGCCGACGAGACGGTGGAGTTCGAGGTCGGCCGAGCCGCGCCCGCGCTCATCGGGTTCTCGCGCGAGCTCACCACGACCGACCCGATGGCCGAGCGGCCGACCGTCGCGGTGACCTCGGTCGGGCACGAGACCCTGAAGGTCGAGGTCTTCGCGGTCACTCCAACGCAGTGGATCGAGTATCAGGCCTACGTCCGCGCTCGTTTCGAGGGTGACGGCCGCGACGCGCGGCGACCCGACTGGCGGCTGGTGTCGCGGTCGACGATCACGGTCGAAGGTGGGGGTGGCGAACTGGCGGAGTCGACCATCGACCTCGGTGCCGATCTCGATGGCGCCTCCGGTCACCTCGTCGTGGTCGTTTCACCGACGCGGGAGTTCCGAGAGAACGACGACTTCTACTGGAACAACCGACCGACGATCACCTGGGTCCAGGTCACGGGGATCGGGGTCGACGCGCTCGCGAGTGACGACGAGCTGATCGCGTGGGCGACCGACCTGCGCGACGGCACGCCGCTCGAAGGAGTCCAGGTGCAACTCGGCGGTACCGAGGTCGGTTCGACGACCGACGACGACGGCGTGGCGCGGCTGGCACTCGCGCGGGCCCACTATCTGACCGCGACCCAGGGCGACGACGTCGCGCTCCTACCTGCGGACGCGACGTACGAATGGGCACCGACCTCGACCGGCGATCAGATCGTCGGGTTCGCGTTCGACGACCGCGGCCTGTATCGGCCGGGTGAGACGGTGCACGTGAAGGGGTGGTTCCGGCGAGTGCGCTTGTCCGCGGACGCGCGCGTGACGCCGCTCGCCGGCGATCGGAACGCCACGTGGATCGCCTACGACTCGTTCGGCACGGAGTTGGGCAAGGGCAGCGTCGAGCTGAGCCCGGTCAGCGGCTTCGACCTCGAACTCGACCTCCCGGTCGGCGCGGCGCTCGGCTCCGCCTCCCTCGACGTGATGGTCGGTGACGACGAGCCGGGGAGCGCGGCGTCGGTCGCGTTCCAGATCCAGGAGTTCCGCCGGCCGGAGTTCGAGGTGGTCGCCCGGGCCGAGAGTGCAGGGCCGCACCTGCTCACCGAGCCGGTGACCGTTGCCGCTCAGGCGGAGTACTTCTCGGGTGGCACGCTGCCCGACGCGGGCGTGACCTGGCAGGTGACCACGCGCTCGACGACGTACTCGCCGCCGAACTGGACGTCGTTCACGTTCGGCGAGTGGCGGCCCTACTGGATGGAAGATTTCGGTGGCCGTGGGTTCGCCGCGGACTTCGCCGCGGAGTACGACGGCGAGATCTGTTGCGGGCCGCAGGTGGAAGAGAACGCGGCGACCTACACGGGACGCACCGATTCGACGGGGACCCACTATCTGCAACTCGACTTCGAGGGCGAAAAGCCCGACCTCCCGATCACCGTCTCCGCCAACGCCGCCGTCGAAGACGTGAACCGCCAGAGCTTCGCGTCGAACCTCGAGCTGCTCGTCCACCCATCGACCCTGTACGTCGGATTGCGCGGCACACGCCAATTCGTCCGCGAGGGAGAACCACTCGACATCGAGGCGATCGTCACCGACATCGACGGAGACGCCGTCGATGGTCGGAAGGTGACGATCACGGCGTCGCGGATGGTCTCGAAGTTCGACAACGGCGAATGGATCGAGACCGAGGTCGATCCCCAATCGTGCGAGGTGACCTCGTCGACCGAGCCCGTCGCCTGTTCGATCGACACCGGTGTCGGTGGGGAGTACAAGGTCGCAGCGACGGTCGTCGACGACGCTGGCGGCCGCAACCGCAGCGAACTCACGCGTTGGGTGAGTGGCGGCGAGGCGATTCCGTCGCGCAACGTCGAGCAAGAGGCGGCGACCGTCGTCCCCGACCAGGACCGGTACGCACCGGGCGACACGGCCGAACTGCTCGTCATCGCTCCGTTCTCCGATGCGCACGGGCTGCTCACCATCTCGGCCAACGGCACGACGACGACCCAGCGGTTCGCGCTCGACGAGGGATCGGCTGTCGTCGAGGTTCCGATCACGGATGCTCACGTGCCGGGTGTGGGTCTCCAGGTCGACCTCGCGGGCCAGGCACCCCGGTTGCGCGACGACGGGAAGGTCGACGCCGACCTCCCGCCGCGCCCGGCCTTCGCGACCGCGTCGTTGTCGTTGCTGGTCGAGCCTGCCGCCGAGACCCTGACGGTCACTGCCGAAGCGCGCGAGCGCGTGTCCGAACCCGGTGAGCAGGGCACGGTCGATGTCGCGGTCACCGCGGCCAACGGATCGGCGGTGGCCGACGCCGAGGTCGCGGTCGTCGTGGTCGACGAGGCCGTGTTGTCGCTGACCGGATACGAGCTTCCCGATCCGATCGGCGCGTTCTATCCACCGCGTGCCGACGAGCAGTACTTCGACTACTTGCGCAACAGTTTGGTGTTGGCGAACCCCGCGACCTTCGGGCGCGAACCGGCACCGGCCAGTACGACGACATCGCCCGCCGGACAGGACGAGGACGGTCGAAGCTCGGAGGATTCGGCGGGAACGGGCGGGGACCTCGCGCCCGGCGATGCGCAGTATGACGGTGAGTCGTACTCGGCGAACCGCGTTCGCCTGACGGCCGACGGGGTCGAGGTGCGGACGGACTTCGGCGCGCTCGCGTTGTTCGCGCCGCGCGTGCGCACGGATGCCTCCGGCACCGCGAGCGTTACGTTCGATCTGCCCGACAACCTGACGCGTTACCGCGTCATGGCGGTCGTGGCCGACGACGGCGGCCGGTTCGGTGCGGGTGAGTCGACCTTGACCGCGCGCTTGCCGCTCCAGGTCCGACCGTCGGCACCACGATTCGCGAACTTCGGTGACCGCTTCGAGTTCCCCGTCGTGCTCCAGAACCTCACGGACGAGCCGATCGTCGCCGACCTCGTGATCGAGACGTCGAACCTGACGGTCACCGGTTCGAGCGGGCGGCGCGTCGAGGTGCCCGCCAACGATCGGGTCGAGGTTCGGTTCCCGGCCGAGGCGGAATCGGCGGGAACGGCGCGATTCCGGGTCACTACCGCCGGCGCCGATCGCGTCGACAGTGTGTCCGGTGCGTTCCCCGTCTACACGCCCGTCACCACCGAGGCGTTCGCGACCTACGGCGTGATCGACGATGGCGCGATCGTTCAGCCGCTGCTGACTCCTTCGGGTGTCGTTCCGGAGTTCGGCGGCCTCGAGATCGACACGTCGTCGACCGCGATGCAGGCGCTCACCGATGCGATCGTGTACTTGGAGGACTATCCGTACGAGAGCGCCGACGCCTACGCGTCGCGCATCATCGCTCTGACCTCGTTGCGCGACGTGTTCGCGGCATTCGGCGGCGAAGGCGTGCCGACCGCGGCCGAGGTCGATGACCGGATCGAGGCCGATATCGCTGCCCTCGTCGCGCTCCAACGCGACGACGGCGGCTTCAGCACCTGGACCCGCTTTGGCGACCCGCAGCCCTACGTCAGCGTCCAGGCCACCGAGGCCCTGGTGCTCGCTCGAATCGCCGGTTTCGGTGTCGGCGACGAACCGCACCGGCGAGCGCTCGCGTACATCCACGACATCGAGTCGTACTTCCCGAGCTACTGGGACGCCCAGGCGCGCCACGCCGTGAGCGCGTACGCGTTGCGCGTGCGCGGCCGAGCGGGCGACCGCGATCCGGCCAAGGCCGAGTCGCTCTACCGATCCGACGATGCACTACCACTCGACGCGCTCGCGTGGTTGTGGCCAGTTGTCGACGATCCGGAAATCGATGCCGAAATCGCTCGGACCATCGCGAACGTCGCGCACGACACGCCGGGCGCGGTCACGTTCAGTTCGGGGTACGACGACGGCGCTCATCTCGTTCTCGCGTCCGACCGCCGCACCGACGGGATCGTGTTGGATGCGCTCATCAGTGAGCGACCGGACAGCGACCTGATCCCGAAGGCGGTTGCCGGGTTGATCGGCAATCAGGTGAAGGGCCGCTGGAACAACATCCAGGAGAACGGGTTCATCCTGGTCGCGCTCCAGCGCTACTTCGCGACGTTCGAGGCCCAGACGCCGTCGTTCGTCGCGCGCGTCTGGCTCGGCGACGACTACGCCGCCGAACACGCCTACGAGGGACGCTCGATCGATCGCCGGCACACGCTCGTCCCGATGACCGAACTCGGCGGCGATCCCGACATCGTCCTCGCGAAGGATGGATCGGGGCGGCTCTACTACCGGCTCGGTCTTCGCTACGCCCCATCCGATCTCACCCTCGACCCGCGCGATGAAGGCTTCGTCGTCGATCGCGTCTACGAGGCAGTCGACGACGAGGGCGACGTGCGTCGCGATGGAACCGGCACCTGGCACATCGAGCCGGGAGCGATGGTCAGGGTGCGCGTGACGATGGTGGCCGACTCCAACCGCACGAACATGGTGCTCGTCGATCCGCTCCCTGCGGGCCTCGAGGCCGTGAACCCGGTGCTCGCGGCCTCGCCGCGCCCACCGGCGGAGGATCCGGTCGCCGGCAGCGACCCGGTCGGACTCCCGACCTGGTACGGCTGGACATGGTTCGACCACGAGAACCTGCGTGACGATCGGGTCGAGGCGTACGGCTCGTATCTCTACGGTGGCACCTACGAGTACACCTACATCGCGCGGGCCACCACCCCGGGCGTGTTCGTCGTTCCGCCGGCGCGTGCCGAGGAGATCTACGCCCCCGAGGTGTTCGGTCGCTCGGCAGGCGACACGGTCGCCATCGGCTGACGGGCACGGCTACGGAAAGCGGAGGTGGAACGACTTCGGGCGGGTGACGGCGTCGAAGCCGAGGGGCGAGAGCGTCGTGCCGTGGCCGGTGTCTTTCACGCCGGTCCAGGCCAACGCCGGATCGAGGTAATCGCAGCGGTTGAGAAACACCGTGCCGGTCTCGAGGCCGTTCCCGAGCGCGAGCGCGGCATCGACATCGCGCGACCAGATGCTGGCCGTGAGGCCGTAGTCCGAGTCGTTCATCAAACGCACCGCTTCTTCGTCGCCGGAGACGCGTTGGATGCCGATCACAGGCCCGAACGACTCCTCGCGCATGATCCGCATCGAGTGATCGACGTCGACGAGCACGGTCGGTCCGAGGTAGGGAGTGCCGGCCTGCGACGCGACGAACTCGTGCTCGGTGACGAGCGCCCGTGCGCCTGCCGCCAGCGCTGCGGCGATCTGGTCGCGCACGAACGCGGCAGATGAGGCATTGACCATTGGTCCGAGCGTCGTTGCCGGATCGCGTGGATCGCCGAGCACATAGGTTCGGGTCGCCGCCACGAATCCGTCGACGAACGCTTCGTAGACGTCGTCGTGCACGTAGATCCGTTCGATGCCGCAGCAGCTCTGGCCGGCATTGAAGAAGGCACCGTCGACGTTCTCGGCAATTGCCTCGACGAGATCGGCGTCGGGCCGCACGTAGCTCGGGTCCTTGCCGCCGAGTTCGAGGCCCGTGCCGATGAACCGTTCGCGTGCCGCGTGGTTGATCGAATGCCCGGCGTCGACCGAACCGGTGAACGCGACGAAGCCGATGCGCGGATCCGCGATGAGCGCAGCGACGTCGGCGTGCGTCGCGTGGACCACTTGGAACACCCCGTCGGGCATGCCCGCAGCCGCGAACGCCTCCGCCCAGCGTTCCGCGCAGAGCAAGGTCTGGGTGGCGTGTTTCAAGATCACGCTGTTGCCCGCGAGGAGCGCCGGCACGATCGTGTTGACCGAGGTGAGGTAGGGGTAGTTCCACGGCGCGACGACGAGCACGGTGCCGACCGGTTCCCGGCGGATGAAGCGGGTGAATCCCTCCTTGGTCGGCGCGTCGGTGTCGGCGAGAACCCGGGGCGCGAGCGAAGCCATGTAGCGGGCGCGCTCTTGGAAGCCGCGGGTGATCTCGTAGGGGGAGTGCGCGATCGGGCGACCCATCTGGGCGGTGATCTCGGCCGCGACATCGTCGGCGTGCGCCTCGAACCAGGAGACGGCACGCTCACAGATCGTGATGCGCGCGTCGACTGCGACCGCGCGCCACTCGCGCTGTGCGGTCGCGGCACGGTCGAGGACCGCGGCGCGGTCGCGCTCGGTGATCGTCTCGCGTTCGGCGACGATCGAGTTGTCGATGGGTGAGACGATCCGCTGGACGGCCATCCGTGCATTCTTGCCGTCCACGCGCCGCGGCCGCCGACCGACGCCGCCGGAGCCGTCAGCCGCCGTCGAGGATGCGGACCGATTCGGCGAGGAACATGGCAGCCGACGCGACGATCCCGACGAACGGGATCCACATCGGGACGTGGAACGTCGGGGTCGCCCCGTCGCGGCGCTTGATGACGATGAGCGCCAGGTTGATCGCGATGAAGATCGCCATCGTTGCCGCCGACGTGAGCCGCGCCAGCGGCCCGAGCCCGAGACCGAGCGCGAGAGCGGTGACCAGGGCGATCCCGACCGTCGTCGCCCGTACCGGGGTGTGGGTGCGGTGCGAGACCGCGCCGATCCAGGCGGGCACGAGACCGAGGTTGGAGAGCCCGTAGACGACTCGGGGGATCATCACCAACTGGACGAGCGCGCCGTTCACCATGGCGAGCGCCGCGATGAAGCTGATGATGTCGGGGTTGCCACCGCTCCGTTGGTAGATGAGGGTCAATGGTGCGTCCGAGTTGCCCAGCACCGAGGGCTCGACCTCGAGCACCGCGATGGCGGACACGGCCATGTACAAGACGGTCGTGATCGCGAGGGTGAGCAGAATCGCGCGGGGCAGGTTGCGCGACGCGGCGTGGGTCTCCTCGGCGACCGAGTCGATGTCTTCGAACCCGAGGAAGGCGAAGAACGCGAGGAAGGCGCCACCGAGCACCCCACCCCACGCGTCGACGCTGTCGGGTGGTCCGACGAGGTCGCCGAATCGGCCGCCCACGGCACCGAAGCTCGCCCGCCCCGCCCACACGACGAGCAGCAATCCGACGATTTCGACTGCGGTGAACACCGCTGCCGCGGTGACCGACTCCTTGACGCCGCTCGCCGCGAGACCGCCGAGCACGCCGACGAGGCCGACGATGAGCAGCCACCGCGGTGCATCGACCAGTTCGGCGACGTACCCACCGAACGCGTTGAGGATCGCCGCGCAGGCGATGACTCCGGCCGCGATGACGACCATGCCGACCGACGTGGTGAGCACGCGCGAGTGGAAGGCGTGTTCGACGAAGACCGCCTCGCCGGCTGCCTTCGGCAGACGTCCCGCGAGTTCCGCGAACCCGAGGGCGGTGATCCCGGCGAGCGCGGCCGCGAGGAGGAACGACAACGGGGCGCGGCTGCCCGCCGACCCGGCCACCTCGCCGGTCAGTGCGTAGATCCCGGCGCCGACCGTGGTGCCGAGCCCGTAGAGCACGAGCAGGGGGAGGCTGACTTCGCGTCGAAGCCTGGCGTTCGGGACGAGGCCCGTCGGGCGAGGCCCGGAATTCATCACGGGCATCGGGCCGTCGGGCGCATGCGTTCATCCTGCGCCGCCCGGCGACATCGGCGCCAGCGACGACCGACCGGCGCCGAAGGACCGGTGCCGAAGTGACGTCGGTCCCTGCGCCGTGCTGCAGCCGACCCGGCAGCATCGACGTGTCGGCACCGAAGCCGACGCGTTGGCTCCGGATACAGGGGGTGTCGCGAAATGCGCGCTGTGGTCGTGTACGAATCGATGTACGGCAACACGCACCTCATCGCCGATGCGATCGGCGAGGGGCTTGCGGGGTCCTGCGAGGTGGCGGTCGTCGCCGTGGGTGACGCGACTCCCGAGGTGCTCGAAACGGCCGACCTCGTCGTCGTGGGCGGTCCGACGCACGCGCACGGAATGACGCGGGAGGGTACGCGCGAGGCTGCCGTGGCCGATGCGCGCAAGCCCGACCGCGGTCTCGTGCTCGATGCCGACGCGGAAGGCGAAGGGTTGCGTGAGTGGTTCGATGCGCTCCCCGAGATGAAGGTCGCCGCCGCCGCGTTCGATACGCGGTTCGATCTGGCGGCGGCGTTGACCGGGCGCGCGTCGAAGGGCATCAGCAAGCGCCTCCGCCGACACGGTTTCGACGAGATCGCCGACCCCGAAAGCTTCTTCGTCGAGCGCGGCAACACGCTCGAGCCCGGCGAGGCGGACCGTGCTCGCGCCTGGGGTGGAGTGCTCGCGAGGTCGCTCGCAGCCAGGTCGGCGACCACCGGGTGATTGTGGGACCTCCGACATGTCCGCCGAGAGGCGGTCGCGAAAATTGGACGTGTCTTGGGCGGTCGGCCTCCTCGGGCTTGGCTCGCAGGTGCGTAACTTCGCCGTAGCGGGAGGCGGCGCGGGTTGGTAGCGAGCGTCGGCGGCGAACGTGGGTAGGTCGAGATGACTGCAGTTCGTAGGTTGGTGGCGGGCACGGCCGTTGTCGTACTCGGGATCGCCGGTGCCGGCGCGGCGTTGCCGGCCGTCGCGGCGGTTCCCCCCGCCAATCCCGTGATCATCGTCTTTCGGACGTCGCCGAGTTCGGCCACGCTGCAACGGCTTGCGTCGGCTGCGGGGAACCTCCGCGTTCGTCGTACCTACCGCGGACTTCCCGTGGTCGCAGCGACCCTCACCGACGCGCAGGCCGCCGCGGTCGACGCCGACGGCGCCGTCGCCGAGGTCGTCGCCGACCGGCGCATCCGGCTGGAGCCGGACGCGACCACACCGGGACAGATGACCGCGCCGACTCCGATCCGCAAGGCCGACTCCGGCATCGGCGCGGCCGAACGCAAGCTCGGACTCGACGGCGACGCCGCCAACGACGGGCTCACGGTGTACGGACCCGCCGACTCGGTGATCGCGATCGTCGACAGCGGGATCGACCCGACCCATCCCGACTTCGCCGGAAAGATCCTCGCCTTCGAGAACTTCGTGAGCACGCCCGGTGCCGGCTGTCCGACCGCGCCGCCCGGCGGCGCGCCGTGGGACGACCTCGGGCACGGGACCCATGTGTCGTCGATCGCCGCAGGAACCGGCAAGGTCACCGCCGCCAACAAGGGTGTCGCGCCCGGCGCGGCGCTCGTCGTGCTGAAGGTCTTCGACTGCGCGAACTCGGCACCGGAATCCGATCTGTTGGCGGCGTTCGACTGGTTGCTCGCTCAGCGCTCGACGTACGGGATCGACGTCGTCAACATGAGTTTCGGAGCGGCGCTGGCGGGGCTCGACGGCACCGACGTGTTGTCGGACGGCGCCAACCGTCTCGCCGCCGCCGGCATGGTGCCCGTGGTCGCCGCCGGGAACAGCGGCCCAGGGTCGGGGTCGGTCGGGACGCCCGGTGTCGCCAAGTGGGCCCTGACCGCGGGCGCGATCAAGTCGAACGCGCTCGGCAGGAACCTCGCCGAGTTCTCGTCACGCGGACCGACGGCCGACGGGCGGACGAAGCCCGATGTCGTGACGCCCGGCGTCGACATCCTCGCGGCGGCGCCGGGGTATCCGAGTTGGCGGTATCGCACGATGTCGGGGACCTCGATGGCGACGCCTGCGTTGTCGGGCCTCGTCGCGCTCGCACTCCAGGCCGACCCGTCGCTCGCTCCGTCGGGAGTCGCGTGCACGGCGTGTCCGACCGGTGTCGACGAGGCGTCGATGAACTCGCCGATTCTCGACCTCGCACATTCGACCGCGGCCGACTGGAATCTGCCGGGACCCGATCCCGAGACCGGCTACGGCGCGCTCAACGCGTATCCCTTCCTCCGCGCCGCGGCGAACTCGGCGCTCGCGGGTCCGGCGCCGTCGCGGCACTTCGCGCGGCAGGGCCACGTCGACGATCGCACCGAGCTGATCTGGCCGATCAAGGCGACGCGGAACCGGACGGTCGGGCTCGGACTCACCGTGCCGACGGTCGATGGGTTCAACGGACCGTTTACGAAGCTCGTCGTGCTCGGCCCCGACGGGGCGCCGGTCACCCTCACCGACGACTGCTCGACCACCGACTTCGACGGCGGCGGGTCGTCGAGCCTGTGTTGGTACAACGGCGGCGCCGCGCGCTCGACCGGGGGCTGGTTCACCCCCACGACGACCGGCACCTTCCACGTCGGGGTCCGGTCGCTCACGGGTCCGACCGACTTCGTCGTCGACATCGACGGCGCGACCCAAGTCGCACAGTCCGGCGCTCCGCTTCCGGTGGTCCTCGATCCGGGACCGCTGACCGAGGGGGGCCCGGCCGCCGTCGTTCGGATCGCGCTCGCACACGCGCCGACCGCGAACACGACGGTGATGCTGCGCGGCGACGGGCAGCTCGCACTCCCGGCCGCCGGGCTGACCTTCACGCCGCAGAATTGGGCGACACCACAATCGCTGTCGATCAGCGCGCTCGACGACGGAACGACCGAGGGGATGCATTCCGGTCGGCTCGTCGCGAAGACGGTGACGACCCGCATCGACAACACCGCGATCTCGGTGCCGCTCGCCGTCACGATCGTCGACAACGACGGTGCGGCGGGCGCCAACTGGGTCGAGCGAGCCGGCCTGACGGACCAGGGGAGCGAGTCGTGGGGCGGTGCGTACGAGCCACCCGGCATGATGTCGCTCGTCACGCCCGGCGGTCGGTTCGTCGCGTTCGAGTCGCGCGCGGTCGATCTCGTGGCCGCGCACGACGCCAACGGCATCCGCTCCGACGTGTATCTCCGCGATCGTGTCGCCGGGACGACCGAGCGCATCACCATCGGAGCGACGTACGGCGACAACTTCTTGGAAGGGATCAGCGACGACGGATCCAAGGTGCTGTTCTCGTCGTACGACTCGTTCGGCACGGTCGACACGAATGCCGACTTCGACCTGTTCGTACGCGACCGCACCGTCGGGACCACCACGCGCGTCAATCTGTCCGAGGACGGCACCCAGATGCCGACACGTGCGTGCCGCACCGACTGGTCGCAGTTCTGTTTCGAGATGCCCGGTGCGATCTCGGGCGACGGTTCCACCGTGGCGTTCGTGACCGACGCGCCGATGATCGCGGCCGACCTCGACTCAGCACCCGATGTGTATGTTCGTGACATCGTCACGGGTGTCGTCGAGCGGGTCAGCGTCGCGAGCGACGGCACGACCGGCGACGCAACGATCCAGGCCGCGAGTCGGATGAACGTGTCGTTGAGTTTCGACGGCGGCATCGTCGGGTTCGGGACCTCGACCGACGGGCTGGCGCCGGGTGAACGGGTCGGCGAGTTCGACCTGTTCGTCCGTGACCGCGTTTCGGCGACCACCGTGCTCGCGAATGCCGATGCGGCGGGCGTGGCGATGCCGGTCGCCGACTACGCGCCGGGGCCGCTCATCGCTGCGGACGGGGCGCACTTCGCGTTCGCCTCGACGGATTCGGCGACCTTCGACACGTCGATCTGGGTACGGACGCTCGCGACCGGGTCGGTGGAACGCGTCAATCCTTCGGCTCCTGGCACGGCGAACTGGGCGTTCCCGACCTCGATCACCGCCGACGGACGCCGTGTCACCTTCTATACGTCTGATGCGGCGTTCACCGGTACTGCCGGCTCGGTGATGCGCGACCTCGATTCGGGAGTTTCCCGCAACGTCGTCATGGCGATGATCGGCGGCGCGGTGAGCCCGGCGATCGCGCGAACGAGCAGCGACGGGGCGTACGCGGCATGGATGTCGGCCGACGCCAACCTCGTGAGCGGCGACACCAACGACGCACTCGACGTGTTCATCCGCGCGTTCGCCTGAGTCCGCGTCGGTGCGACCCAGGCGCGGTCGGGCGCTCAGGCCGGGTCGATGCCGAGCGATGCAATGAGCGCGTGGACACGAACGACGATCTCGTCGCGGATCGGACGTACCGCCTCGATCCCGCGCCCGGCAGGGTCGTCGAGTACCCAGTCCTCGTAACGTTTGCCCGGGTAGAACGGGCACTCATCGCCGCAGCCCATCGTGATGACCACGTCGGAGGCCTCGACCATGGCGTCGTCGAGGCGCTTCGGGCGCGCGCCGGTGGCGTGCAGGTCGATGCCGAGTTCGGTCATTGCCTGCACCACCGCGGGATTGATCGACGCTGCGGGCGCAGTGCCTGCCGATCGGACCACGACGCCGTCACCGGCGTGATGCGCGAGCAGCGCGGCAGCCATCTGCGATCGGCCCGCGTTGTGCACGCAGACGAAGAGCACCTCGGGGCGGCGTTGGTCAGGCATCGGTGCTCCCGGAGTGATCGTGGGGGTACAAGAAGCGGACGAGTCCGAACGCGATCAACGCGCCGACGACCTGCATGACGATGAACATTGGCGCCGAAGCGGGGTCGATCCCCGCGAACGTGTCCGACAACGTGCGCGCGACGGTGACCGCGGGGTTCGCGAAGCTGGTCGACGAGGTGAACCAGTAGGCACCGCCGATCCACGCACCGACCGCGAACGGCACCACCGAGGCGCGACCCGTCCGCACGCAGCCGTGGATGACGAGCAGCAGGCCCACCGTGGCGATGACCTCGGAGAGCCACAGCGCTCCCGACGAGCGCGTCCGAGTCGACACGTTGATGGCATCGAGCTCGAACATCACGTTCGCCAGTCCTGTGCCGGCACAACCACCGATCGTCTGGGCGATCGCGTAGAGGATCGTGTCGCGGGTCGAGATCGTGCCGAGCAGCCGGTCGACGAGCGTGACGACCGGGTTGAAGTGCGCGCCGGAGACGGCACCGAACATCAGGATCAGTCCGATCAACGCGCAGGCTGTGGCGGCCGCGTTCTCGAGCAGTTGCAGGCCGACGTCGTCGGGGGAGAGCCGGCTCGCCATGATTCCCGACCCGACGACGGCAATGATCAAGAGACAGGTGCCGAGGGCCTCGGCCACCAGGCGACGGCCGAGATCGAGCCCGAGCTGGCCGGTTCCCGTTTCGGGTTGGGTCGCGAGTTCGGCGTCGGTCGGACGAACCGGGTCGTTCATGCGCGTATGCGCTCGAAGTCGACGACCGTCGCGATCCGGTCGCGGATGGTCGTCAGCGCGAGGTCGAACGCGGTCTTCGACCGCGATGCCACGGGATCGGGGATGGACCAGTGCAACCACCGCGCCGGTGGGTCGATCGTCTCGTGAGCCCGGTCGCAGACCGTGACGACCAACGATGGCAGGTGGCCCACCTCGTCGAGTCGTCGGGGCGTCGCCGACGACAGGTCGAGTCCGGCGCGGGCCGCGGCGGCAACAGCACCCGGGTGCACCCGGTTCGCGGGGTCGGTGCCCGCAGACTCTGCCGGGGCGTGGGCGAGCGTGCGCCAGAGCGCCGCGGCGAGTTGGCTGCGTGCGGAGTTGTGGGTACATACGAACAACGCCCTCGTCGGTCGCCGTCGCGTGCCGGGCTCGAGCCCGACGAACGCGTCGCGGCGCACGTGCACATAGCGACGTCGACCATCGCCACTGGAACGCGATCGTTGGATCAGGCCGACGCGCTCGAGTACGTCGAGGTGGTGTGCCAACAGGTTCGATCCGATGTCGACCAGGCGCTGCAGCTCCATCGGTGATCGGTCCGAACTGGTCAACTCGTCGACGATCGCCAAGCGCACCGGATCACCCAACGCCGCGTGGCGGGCCGCGCGGAGTTCGTTCGCAGGTGCGGGCACAGCGAGCACCCTAATCACTCGATAATCGATGAGTCAACCGTAGAGGAGTGACCACGGGCGGTCCGACGGATCGGTTCCGGGCTCGCGGCGAGCGCGGCAGCGTCGTCGTGAACCCCGACCATGCCGAGCAGGGATGCGCGTCGAACTGCGCTCCGCGCCGCTCGACGCGCTTGGTCGACCTCGTTCAACGCGAGGTGCACGCGCGCGATCGCCAAGTCGGTTCGTGCAGTGAGCGGCGCGCTCGCCCGGTCGGCGCGGCGTGCCCGTCGGAGCAGATCCAGTGCGACGCGGGGGCGGCCGGCCGCGACCTCGGCGAGGCCGAGGTAGCGCCGGGTCGTGCCGAGGTAGGCCACGGGCCAACCGATCAGGACGCCGCGCCCGGCGTCGGCTCGGAGATGGTCGGCGACGCGGTCCGCGAGACGAGCAAGCGCGTCGTTTTCGGCGGCGCCGAGTGCGGTCACGTCGGCGAGCGACTCGGCCGCCATGGCGAGCAGCGGAAGCCGGTGTGGGCCGGCCGCGATCGCTGCGAAGCCACGCGTCGCCGCACCGACCTCTTGCAAGCGCTCGATGGCCACGGTCGAGTCGCCGGCGTCGGAGCGGACCCACGCCGACGCGACCGTCCAGATCGGGATCCGTGACTCCCTCGCCGCGAAGTCGTCGACCAGCGCGGTGAGTTCGGGCATCCGGCGGAAGACACCCGTGTCGCGTCCCCAGCAGGTGCGCTGTCCCTGGACGACCTGCGCGACGGTGAGTCCTCCGAAGCCGCTGCCGGTCCGCGCCGCCTGCTCGGTGGACCGTTCGACATCGTCGAACCTGCCTTCGTAGAGCGCCCAGAGCCCGGAGAGCGTGGCGGCGACGTACTCGTGCACCGGCGATCGAGTGCGGCGGGCGAGCGCGAGGTACGCCTCGGAGTCGCGCCGGGCGGCAGCCGGCCGGCCGAGGAGCAGACGATCGACGACACAGGCGAGCAACGCGTTGCCGCGGTGGTACGAGGAATCGCCCGCGACGGCGAGGAGCCGTCGCGACAGCGCCAGCGTGCGGGCCGGTGGTTCGACGTCGAGCAGGCCCTTCCGCGCCCACCAGAGGATCTCGGCCTCGATGCCGGAAGGCGCGCCCCGCCGTTCGAGCTCGGTGAGTGCTGATCGGGCGAGGTCGGATGCCCCGTCGATCGGGCCGGTCGCCCCGTCTTGGTACGTGCCGCCCGCCAGGCAGGCGCGCACGCGCATCGTGAGCAGGGCCTCGTCGTCGGGCAGGCGCGCGAGCAGCGAGGCGAGTCGCTGCGCGAGCGATCCGTCGAGGCTGGCCGGGTCCCACGTCACGTGCGCGATGAGCAGCAAGGCCTCGGCCTCGAGGGTGTAGTCGCCGCTCCTCGCCGCCAGGTCGGCGGCCTCCGAGAGGTCACGCTGGGCGCCGTCCCAGTCGGCCGATTGGCGGCGGAGCTGCCCACGCCGGATCAGCAATTCGGCGCGCGCGGTCGGTTCGGCGACGGCGAAGGCAAGGTCGTAGAGGTCGCCCGCGCGCCGCGCCTCGAACGGGCCGAGCGCGTCGATGGCACGGGTCACTGCGCGGAGGGCTGTCGGACGCGCGAGCCCGACGAAGTCGGCGTGCTGGGCATGTTCGGCGACCTGCATCGCGAGTGTCGCCTTGTCGGAGCGATCGTCACTGCGTGCCAAACGATCGTCGAGAACCTCGAGCGCGCGGCGGTGCAGCAGGCGGCGCTCATGGGGATCGAGCATCGAATGGGCAAGCTCCTGCCAGGCTCGATGGACGAAAGTCGAGCCTCCGCTGACCTCCGCGATGATCCGGCCGTGACGTAGCTCCGTGGCCAGCGTGGCGGTCGCCGCTGGCGACGTGTCGATCGCCACGACGAGCGACGGGTCGAACGCGACACCTTCGGCCGCGACGGCTGCCGCCATCAGCACACGTTGCGATGCCGCCGGCCGTGCCAGGAATGCGCGTCGCATCGGGTCGCCGACCGAAGGATCGGTCGGACGGGTCGCCGTGTTGCACAGATCGGTGCCGAGGAGGACGAGCGGCGTCGTGCCCTCGGGACCTACCAGGCTGCTGATCGCGCTCAGCGATGGGACGATTCCCCGAGCCTGACCGAGGAATCGCGCCGCGGCGACCGCGTCGAACGCCGGGAGCGGTTCGATGTGCCACGGTCGGGCGCCGCGGCAACCGAGGCCGTCGCTTCCCGCCGCGTCTCGCTCGCCGTCGTCGCGTGTCGTCGCGAGGATGCCGACGCCCGGGAGCCCGCGATCGGCGATGTGAGCGAGTGCCGCCTCGAGTTCCGGTCGTGCACGGTGCACGTTGTCGAGTGCGAGCAGCAGAGGCCTGTGGGCAGCCGCGTGCCCGAGGAGCGCGACGACGAGCCGCGCCGCGTCGGTGACCGGGTCGACGGGTTCCCGCCCGCGAGGTGCCGATTCGTGATCGTCGTCGAGCAACGCGGCGAGGTCGTCGGCGACCTCGAGGAGATCAGCGGGTGGGTCGGGTCGCCGCAACAACCCCGACCAGAGATCTCCCACCAGGGCCCGCAGCGCGTGCTGGAAGCCGAGTCGCCGTTCGACGTCGACGGCGACGACGCGAACGCCGTCCGCATCGGCAACGCCCGCGAGATGAGCGAGCAGGTGCGTCTTGCCGGCCCCGGCCGGTCCGGTGACCGCCGCCGCGAAGGTGCCGCCCGTCGGTAGGCGCGCCACGAGCGTCGTCAGGTTCGACACAGCGGCCTCGCGACCGACCGCCGGTGCGGGCGTAGGCAGGGCCGCGACCGGATGCGCACGCCGTGCGTTTGCGACGAGGTGGCCCGCCCAGCGGAACGTCGCTGACTCGGCCGCCGGGTTCGGTGCCGCGATCGCCCAACGATCGAGCAGGGCACGGGCGCCACGCTCGTCGCGACGGTCGACCGCATCCACGATCCGAGCGAACCAGGGCTCAGCGATCTCGGGATCTGCCGTGGTCCACCGATCGAGGATGTCGCGCTCGAACCGTCCTGTGTCGAGCATGAGGCGCGCGGCGTCGGCGATCAACCGCCGGTGTAGCGCGCCGAGCGCGACGACCGCGTGGTGCATGGGGTCGTCGGTCGCAACGCCGATCTTGGATCCTTCTCCCGGACGTCCACGCCAGAGCGCGGCGGCGGCGAGGAGGTCGGTCAACGCGGCGGAGGAGCGGTCCGAGCGCATCGAGTCGCCCGCGTCGGCGATGAGGCGCCGGAATTCGATGGCGTCGGTGATCGCGATCCGCGAGTCGAGTTCGATGAGCCCCGAGCGCGCGACCGGGACGCGTTGCAGCGGTCGGGTGAGCTCGAGCGCTCGCGCGAGGCGCGAGAGCCGGGAGTCGAGCGTCGCGGGCGAGATGTAGAGCACGTCGCGCGCGAGCGACGTCTTCGCGACGGGCTGCTCGGCAAGCGCGAGGGCTACGAGCAGTGCGCGGAATTGCATCGGGAGGTCGGAGATGTCGCGTCCGTCGACCCGAACCCGCAACGGCCCGAGCACCCCGATCTCGATGGCGTGCCCCCCGGCCACCTGGCAAAGGATAGGCACACGATGGACATGGCGCGTCGGTGTCACCTCGCCTAGAACGGGCCGGTCCCCGTGGGGGAACAGGGCTGGTCCGCCGGCGAGGCGCGGGCACCGGCATGCTCAGGAGGGCGACATGCAACGTTCGGTCACCGCGGCCGCGGTCGGGGCACGAGGACTGTGATGGCCGGCCGGAAGACGTCGGCTGCGCTCGCAGCACTGGTGTGCGCTTGGGTGGGAATCGTCAGTAGCGCGCCGAACGCGAAGGCGGCTCCGGGCGACGTGAGCACCGGCCCGCTCGTGACGGTGATCGGCGGTGGCATCGACTGCAACGGAGTTGCGTTCGGAGGGACTGCTGCACCGCTCGGATCTGTCTCGATCACTGCGAGCGCGGGCCAACTCTCGATCACCGTGGTCGGTTCGGTGATCGCACAGGACTACTCGATCGAGGTCTTCGAGGCGACGGGTGGCGCATGCGGAAACGATGATCTTGCGGCAACCGGCAGCACCTGGAGTGGCGTCGGGTCCGGCTCTGCGCTGATCTCGACCCCGCATCCCAGCCTCGCCGGCGAAGTGCTCGGCGACGGGCTCGGCAGCGAGACGGCCGTGCTCGTGCTCGACAACCGCGCCAGTGCGTGTGGGTGCGGCGACACGTATGTGGCGCGTGTGCCGATCAATGGATCGATCGGGCCTTCGATCACCGACGTGTTTCCGAGTGAGCTGGCCCAGGGTACGAGCGGGACCGTCAGCATCACAGGGTCCGGCTTCGCGCCCGGAGCGTCGGTGGCGGTTTCGAACGCCGACGTCGCAGTCGGCACGACGACGGTCGTCGACGGAGGCACGATCTCGATCCCGCTGACGGCATCGCCGACAGCAGCGCTGGGCCCGTTCGGCTTGACCGTCACGAATCCAGACACGACCAGTGCAACCTGTGGGGGTTGCGTCGCCGTCGTCGCTGGCTCGGCACCGGCGATCTCAGGGACGCCACCGACTCCAGGCGATGTCGGTCAGCCCTACGGCCCGTTCACCTTCGCCCTCGCAGGCGCGCCATTCCCGACAACCACCGTGACGGCCGGCGCGCTCCCTCCAGGCCTTTCGCTCGACTCGATCGGCAACCTCGGAGGTACACCCACGACTCCGGGGTTGTTCAACGCCACGATCACGGCCAGCAACGGCATCGAGCCTTCAGACTCCGCTGCTATCTCGATCGAGGTGCAAGGCACGCCGCTCGGCCCATCGATCTCGATCGGGGACGCCGCTGTGGTCGAGGGCGACGGCGGCAATCGTTCGCTCACATTCGCCGTGACGCTGTCAGAACCGGCCGCGGCGGTCACCGCGGTCTCGTACACGATCGAGGGCGATGGGTCGCCGAACTCCGCGTCGCCGGGATCGGACTTCAAGGCCAAGACGAGCACCGTCACGTTCAAGCCGGCCGCGAGTACCGGAAAGACGCCGACGACGAAGTTCGTCACCGCGACGATCTACCCCGACGTCGCGATCGAGGGTGACGAGACGTTGCAGGTGATCCTCTCGAATCCCGGCAACGGCTATTTGCTCGATCGCGCAGCTGCGAGCGGAACAATCATCGACGATGATCCGATTGGTGCGGCGAACGTCGTCGGCGTCGGCGATGTCACGATCGTCGAGGGTGATGTCGGCGTGAAGACGACATCGACGAACAGCGCAAAGGTGTGGGTCACGCTCACGGCACCCGCCGCGACCACCGCGACTGTCACCGTCACAGTGACCGCAGGATCCGCTACCGAAGGCAACGATTTCAAAGCCGTGAAGACCAAGATCATCACGTTCAACGTCGGCCAGCGGCACAAGGCGATCTCGGTTCCGGTGTATCCCGACCTCGTCGCTGAGGGCGACGAGACCATCGTGATCACACTCTCGGCGGCCACTGGCGGACCCCTATTGGGTCGGGCCGCCGGATCGGTGACGATCGTCGACAACGAATAGTCAGGGTGAATAGGACGCTGTTGAACAAGGCGCTTCCGCTGGTGGTTCGGTGGGCTCGTTTCGTGGGTCAGTCCGAGGTTCACGGGCCGGCGTAGGTTGATCGCCGCGATTCGGGTCGCGAGGCCGTGTTGGTTGCGTTCGACGCCGCGGTAGCGGACGCGTCCGTTCCCGCGTGCGACGAGCCAGGCGACGGATCGTTCGACCATCGGCCGCCATTGCCGGTAGTCCTCGGCGTAGTCGCACTCGCGCAATGCCCGACGAGCGCGGACCACACCAGCGGGGCATGTCACGGTCCGGGCGTCGTGATCCACAGCGAAGTCGTCACGGTCTCAGACCGAGTTCCTCACCTTCGAGGAGATCGACACCGGTCGGGCCGTCACCCGCGTTCGCAGGGCTGAGCGCCCACGCGGTGAGCAGGAACGCCTCGACACTCCCCGCCGCGCGCGCCGCGCGCGATCGGTGACGATGCGGTGGAACGCGTCATCGCACACGTTGGCACTCCGCGGTGTGGGTCTGGATCAGGCGCTTGCGATAACGCGTCAGGCCCGCAGCTCGCGGATCTCGGCCGGCGGCACGAACGACGCGCGCAACAGACCGTGTTCCAGCAGCTCGGCGAGCTGCCGTGCGTCCGCGAGATCGGTCTTGCGGCCCGGGACCATCTTCACGTGCTTCGCGTTCACCAACTGCAGTTCGAAGCCCGCGTTCCTCGAACACATACCAAACCGGCTTTCAGTACGGGCCGGTCGCTTCCATCACAACCGCGGTCACGCCCTCAGCCGCGAACCAGTCAGCCATCGCTTCGAGCTGCGACGTGAACGTCGCGAATGTCCGCGACCAGCCAGGAACCAGGGCGGTCGAACAGCGTCGCCCGAAGTCGTTGCGGAACGGCGTGGCCCGAAGTGGTGGCCAGGCGCCGTCGCCAATTGCGGGCGCGTCGCGGGTGTTGTCTCAGGGTGTGGGTATGATGCGAACATATGTTCGACTCGCCTGCTGCCGACCGGATCGAATCTGTGCGTACGACCCTCGCGGGCCTGGCGCGCGACTTCGAGCCGGCCATGTTGTCGGGCCCGCAGGCCGTCGGGATGGTCACCGACCTGGGTGCCGTTCGGTGTCTCACCGATGGCCTGCTGGCCAAGGCGGCCCGTAGGGT
>SXGT01307016.1_pt1 | contig 34102 bp, 41 predicted proteins | sample 3176221 | NCBI WGS metagenome assembly SXGT01 (sample SAMN11356862, study PRJNA531348) | freshwater metagenome | isolation source: freshwater sample F1-120 | place: China: Fuxian Lake, Yuxi | collected 2017-12-25 | reverse complement strand
GTTTACACTGCCAAAATAAGTGGTATGCGGAGTTACAAAAAAGAAGGAAGTGAGGAAGAGAGCGAATTCGATTTGCCAATTTAATAGATTTTAATCAACTGTTAATTTTTTGAGCTTTTTATAAGATTAGCCCTCACCCATGAATTTGGAATGTACGTTCAAAACATATTGAATTACTGCTTCTTTTCTTTTGGCTCCTCGATACCACGTCGTTCTGGTAAAATTCCGCCCCCAATATTAAAACATCGCGGGTCTAAAGTTCGTTTGAAAAATCTATATGCGTTTCCATAATCGTCGTAAGACTCAAATTTCAAAATAATGTAGCTCACATCACCATTCCACTTGTTGTTGAAGTACGTCGTCCATGTTTTTTCGATCCCAAAAAGTATCAAAGAACTTTTTGTAAATGTATATTATAAATTTGATTTCAATTATTTAAAACACTTAAAAAGTTCCTTGATACTTTTTAAAACATGCGTACAATCATTGTGAGTGCACCTGGTGAAGAGGGTGAGATCGATTTTAAACTATCGAGGGATGCTGCAAACCGGTGCGGTATTATTCGTGCACATTTAGAAATGGTTGAAGCTGAGCAAATGGAACTTGGAGTTCTTCCCTTACCAAATATTGAAGCAGCGATTATGCCAATGATTATTGAATTTCTTGAAGAACCTTATGAAGAACGCGAGAAGGGAAAGTTAAGCGAATTTGAATCAGACTGGATGCCAACTGACACGGCAGAGCTAGCAAAGCTACTCCTTGCAGCTAATTATTTAGATTGTCAAGAAATGTTAGATGCGTTAACACAACACACAGCCAATCTTATTAAGGGTAAGACGCCAGAGCAGTTGCGTGAAATGTTTAAAACACCGGATGATATTCCAGAAGAGAAAAAACGAGAAATCCACGAACAAAACAAATTTCTCCTTGAAAAATAAACGGGTTCTCGAATTTATTTTTTTGGTTCCTCATATATACATTTCAAAAAGTATCGAAGAAACATGGACGAGTGGATTGAACAAAATCCGAGGGCAACTCTTTATATTTTAGCTGTTTCTGTTGTGTTAATAATGGTTTTAACTGGGTTTCTATGGTATTATACTAAGAGTCAAGAATATATGAAAATGGTAGATCGTGAGCTATTAAAGGAGGTGACAGAGGCTCTTAGAACAACAAAAAAGAAAAAGAATGCAACAAATATTACAGAAGTAGCTGAAGAGGCTGCGGAAAAACCCGAAAAGGAAGCAGATGATAATGAATTTACAATTGTAGAAAATTAACGATTGTAGTCTAACAGAATAATTGATGGATCTGCATAATATGTGCGCGGTGTAGTCTCATGTTCAGCAGCACCATTCAAAGGTTGTATTCCATACCAAGATAGTATTCTATGTACTAACATAGTACAATGTACACGACCGGGCAAGGGACAAAATCCAAGTGTTAAATCGTATTTATAATTAATTTTTTCTACATCGCTAAGTCGAATTGGAAGACTTTTTTGTATAGGTATTATTCCAATATATGGACATCTTTGTACAGTCATAAATTTATCAATATCGGAAGTATGTACATCTGATGAAAAGTATGTATGAAAATCTATTTCACACACATATATTTTATCATTTTCCACTATTATTACTCCGGCGTGAGTTGCTGACGATTGATCGTATATTCGCACTAACGATGATGTGAACCCGCTATTGTATAAAACAATTATATCACCAGTCTTTATTTTATTACGATATTCTGAAAAAGGGATGGCTTCTGCTACATTTATAGTTGGATGTAAATTAAGTTTGTCCGAGTTAAAAATTATGAGTATTAAGATGATTAGAGATGTTACCAGGGAACTCATCCTATATTTTCGCTCTTATTTTTTAGCCCGCAAAATCATTTAAACACATATTATAAGAAGTATAATATGAGGCCTGCAATTACGCCTCAAAAAATAGATGATATTTTAGGTGATGAGAAGACGCCAGCATGGATGTGCGGACAAAATATCTGCAATCTGCGCGACTTGCCAGTGCAAGACGTCGCACCTAATAAGAGAAGCATATCGTATGGGTATTCTGTTGTATGATGCTCGAGGATTTTGGAGTTTAAATTCCAATTTTGGTGACGTTATGGACTGGATGTCAAGGCGGTACAATATTATGGAAGTAATTAGTGAAGCCAGTTCTGAAGTAGAACAAAAGGAACTCGAGAATTAAATATTGCTATCAAAATAAGGGTTGTATGTGATTTTCATTCCGCAATAAGTAATGGGATTTTGAGAATAATTTACAGGTTCATAAATACCAGCTTCTACCGCATTCAAAATAACAAACTTAAACATACGCCAGTATTGTTCTTTATGGCCCCATTGATCATTCATTATGTGAGTTAGTTCATGTAACACAACAAACATAATAGTGTTAATATCATGAAATTCGTACTCGTTTTCAACGTTTGGTTCTTTTTTTCGTAAACACAATACGAGTTTCTCCCCCTTATTCTCTGTATAGCTAGTTGACCCACTGGGATTTAATGGACTTATTTCGTAAATATTGTCAACATTGTAGTTTTTCATCAGTTGCATTACACGCTCACCAAGATACGGTAGTTGACTATCGAGATAACCTACCTGATCCATAACATGATCTTCTAAATCATAATCCCTGTCAAAAGGAATAACATCAATTCTACCACTTTTATCAGGGTCCACAGTGTTTTTAACGTTCGAATGTGTATATTTTTCGCGCAAATGTGCTACGAAGATCTTATTTCTGGTAACGATCTCATCTAATAATTTGGCAGCACCCGCTGGGTCGTGATGCATCCTGTGCACTTGATATTGTTCACCACCAGCATCTACACCTACTGTATTTAAATAACTATACTGGAACACCGTAAAATAGAAAACTAAAAGGAGTACAATTGCGATAATAATAGCGGTATTTCTACCCATGATTCTGAATTTCTATTTGATAATATCTAAACAGTTATATAAAGAGTGATTAAAAAATTGTAGTGAAAATGTTAAACGAATTCACACATAACCCACCAAAGGTTCACATTCTTGGAGTTGACAACACTTTATACATAAAAGAAACAATGGTATTTCTTGGAGACATTCCCGACAATATATATAAAGAAATATTATCTGTGTCCAAATCTGGTAAATCATCTGCTGTATTAAAACAATATTACGGGTCTGATTGGCTTAATAAATTAGGCTTTAAATCAAAAGAGCTCGCCGCTGTAGTTTTGGGCGGGGATGAACCTGACATTGGCGATGAGTTGGATCAATTAGATTTATTTGATATTGGTGAAGAAGAAAAAGAACCAGAGAAACCAATGCAAGTTGAGATTGACGAAGAAGTAGAACCGAAAGCTGTCAAACCTAAAAAAGGCGAAAAAGTTGTAGCGCCTAAAGTTGTTAAACGCGTCGAAACTATTATTACTTTTGTGAGAAACGTTGTTCTATTCCCTGAAGACCGTGTTTCAGAATTTAAGAGAAAAATATATCTTGCTGGAGGCCCAACACCTTATAAACAGCATATATTTATCACCATGCGAAACTTCACATTACCTTTGTCATATAAAATTATTGGTGATGTTGGGAGTATTGCTGTTGATATACGAAACCCGGGTAAAGATTACATTCTTGAAATTCCGATTGATCGAGAATTCTATGAAATGCGTGATTCTGTAACGATCGAAGCCTATGATGAATTTCAAACGCTAGACGATATTTACAAAACTCATGGAACGTTGAATTACTATCTTGTAAATGTTGACGAATACATGAAACATCGGGGTGAAATAGAAGATTTGACTAAAAGTGACAAATATCAGCTTAATTTGTTATATTATTCATTCATAATGAAATATTGGCCCATGATGACATTGGATGTGTTTAAAACTTATTTAACACAAGAAAAAGAAGTATTTGACATTTATCCTGATATGGCACCTACCAAAGGAAAACTTCAGAGTATTTACGATGCCGAAAAGGAACAATTAAACGCAAAATACGAACTGCTTGCGGATGCGCATGCCGGGTATAAGAAAAATCCGCAGTTTAAAAACTACAATCCTGAATTTGTATTGAAATTAACGAAATCAAGCCCCTCAGCTGCCATTAGTGTAAGTATTAAAAATGCAACTTTATCAGTTGATATACGCCAAACTGCTGGATTAAGTGGTCAAGTCAAGTTAAATGTTCGAAATCTGTTTGAGAAAATGAGAACAAGTGAAGATTTTCCATTAGTAAAAGTGAAATTAATGCGAGGGCGAAATCCTTTTATTCTCACTAAAACAAAAAAGAAAAACATCGTTCAGGGTGAGAATATTCAAGCAATCTTTGATCAAGTAAAATATCAAATACAGTTACCATATTATAATACGATTTTGTTTGCTGTTCGAGCACGTGATGAAAATGGTAAACTAATTCGAGCATCCCAAGAGGTTAGTAAATACGTCATTTTCGTATTATACGATAATGGAAAATATCTTGTTCGATCTCTGTGGAACGAAGACGAGAAAATGGACTTTCAAAAAATTCAACAGATCCTTGAAAGCTCAACTAAACCGCTTATTGATGCCATTAATGCTATGGGACGACTTGTATTTGCAAGCGCTGAACATTTGTCGTATATCAGTGCTGGAAACTCTGAATTTACCGAATTATCATTAAGTATCTTTTGGAAAAAAACTATGCCATTACATTTCTTTAATCAGATAATGGAAAATTTAAAAAAAGAAACAAAGAGTCAAATTATGGTTGAGAGTGAAAGTGAAACTGGTAATGAATTTAAACTACTCAAAGGTGTTGTCGGGTATGACTTATCACAACTAGACAAATACATTTCTGTATCGAACTACTACAAATATTTGTCGGATGCAACTGTTAAACAAAAATGGATGTTTTTATTCGATCAAGGTCGATTAGTAACTATGTCCCACAGAACCACTGATGTAAAGGTCGAAATTCAAGGAATTAAAGAAAACGAGTTTAAGTATTTCTACCATTACATTATTTCATTCTTGTATCAATCAGAAAAGCTGCTACAGGGTAAAGGTCGTACCGATGTGAGCATTATTAAACCTGGTGTTAAAATAAACACATTAAAACTGCTAAAAGCTCGTGACCCGGAAGCGTTTATTTTTAAAAAATTCGGAAGTGATGCTGTTTATTCTCGTATTTGCCAAAAAGAGCATCAACCTATTCCATTTTCGCCAGATGAAGTTAAGATGCTGCCTGCTGAAGAGCAAGAACGTGCTGTAAAATTCTGGAATTATACAACTGAAACAGATATGTACTATTTATGCCGACGTGGTAAGTTTCCATATTTAAACTTTATTACCGGCCAACATCCCAAAAATTACTGTCTAGCATGCTGCAAGAAAACACCTGCATATTCATCAGATGTTGGTGAAAAGGATGCTCATAATAAAAAAGAACGCATTCATAAACAATGTATGGAAACTCATACGTATACGGAACAAGAAGAAGAATCTGGCACTTCTCGATATGTGATGATTTATGGTAAAGACCTATATATTGGGCGAATTGGAAAGCTTCCAGATACAATTCAACAATATTTACTGTATAATTTAGAAAATGTCGATATTTTGTCGGAGTACACAATTGCTAGAACTTTTACTATGAATAACAAAAAGTACTCAGTGGACCGGTTGTTTAAAATTACAAAGAATATCAAAGTGCACAAAGTACCTGTTATTGAACTGATTGATCACTTAAAACGTAAAAGTTGGGAGTTTAAACGCGAAGGAGTTGCTGATATTGCACCAATCGAAGTTATTGATGCGCCAAACAAAAATCGGAAGTTCGCCAAACATCACACTAAAATTCTTAATGCCGACATGAGTTACCCTATTCTTGTTTATGAGACCGATGAATTGTCTGTAATTGTAGATGGACTACACAGACTGTCACGTGCTTACATCGAAAAGTTCCCAACTATTAAAGTACGATATGTTACTGATAAACAACTTGAAAAGGTTATGATATCTGATGTTGAAACTGTGCAAACCATCGGAATTAGCAAAGACACGCCAATTTCAACAGTTGCAAAAAAGAAAAAAGGTAGTTGTGACACATGCGGAGAGGAAATCGAAATCAAAGATAAAACTTTGATTTCGGGTGGCGCGTTTGATGAGAAGAAGCCGGGGTATTATATTTATGGAGTTCCACAAAACAGTAAAAATGTTTCTAATATTGGTGTAATTTATTCGCTGGCAGTTGCTTTGAACATGGAGTTTTCGCAATTAATAAATTTTACTATTAAAATCCTAAAAGAAAACCCACAATACTTTAGTTTAATGCTTAATGGCGAACTATCACGATATTTTGATAGTAATAACGATTTAGTAAATGTAATGAATCAATTATTTCGCGGAAATAAAGAAATGGTAACATCATTTTCGCGATGGAATGACTTATTTATAGATGTTGCAAGGATATGTTTTGGACAGACAGTTATTATATTTGACGACACTAGTATTATTACTACTGGAACGAGTATGAAAGTAAGCGTGGTGGATGATATTAATCTGATTTTGCCACAACAAGTAACATATTTAGAAGATATTATTCCGCCGGTAACAGAAGATTCAGAAAATAAAAGCTACATCTTGCTACTTCAACGCCGAAAAAAGTCGAAATCAGCCTTTGAAAAAAGTGCAAAGGTTTACTATCCAATATTCATTTTCATTCCTTACATATTCTTTAAATCGCAGCAAATCGAAAAACGAACATATACACAGAATGATGAAATCATGAAACTTGTTCGTAGTATGGTTCAAAATATTTTGGATGAAAAGCGATCTGGAAGTGTTACTCGTAGTCAAATAGATTTTAGAACAATAACTGAATTTCTAGAAACTAGCAAATACACAATTGCAAAGTTATACATTAATTCAAAAGACATGTGCTACGCTGTAGTACTTGACATGTCAGACGGATTAGTTTATGTTCCCATATCATTTTCGTATTTCAATGGTGCTGAGAAGTTTTTCTCTAAGAATCAGACTGATGAAGATGTTTTAGAATATAATGCGTTCGATCGTAAAGGAAAATTTACACCTGAAGCATTAAAACACTTTATAGAAGAGTATAATGATTTTGTTGTCAAAAAGTCGCGTGCTGCTGGAATGATAAAAACTGTTACAAAAAAAGATGAAGAAAGTGTTATTCCTGTTTATCCGCTGATCAAAGCCAATAAAATTTTAGTGTTATCAGATCGCCCTGGATACAAAAGTGGTAAAAAATTCTCAATTATCGGGCTGACCGATGGAACAATGAATTACTATTTATCAGACATCAGCGCAGATAAGTTTCTTAAAGTCTTCGCTTCTGGCTATAACGTTTTTACATTTAACCCCAAAAAAATGGATGATTCCTATTTTCAGTATCTCTATTACGACCCATTTACTATTAACGAATTAATATTAGATAATGATAAAGAAGTTGTCGATCGAAGACAAAAGTTACTATCACAGGCATTTTACAACAAATATTTATATAAACTATTCTCAATTGAAATGATTCGCTATTTTGACAAAGACAGAGATGATTCAACGCGTAAAAAAATCAAAAAGTTAATTAAGAATCATACATTCAAAAAAACCGAGGATCTTGATAGTGTGCGAGAGCAAATTATCACTATTTTGGAAGAGTTTCCGAACGATGCAACAAGACTTCAAGATCAAGTCTCCACATTCTTTAGCACATACTTTGACAAGAAAGAGCTTTTAAATGAAATAGAATCATCAGTATATGAATTTGATAGACTAACTCTCGCAAAAGTTATTCACGAAGGACATAATCACTGGTCGTTAACCGCACAGGACCAAATTGAACAAAGAAATAAAATTGTTGAAAAGTTAAGAAGTATCGCGAAAAACTTTGTTAGTATCGGCAGTCCAAAGCTTTCTGAAGATACTTATCCAAATATTTTAGCGGCTTGCAAAGATAGCGGTGCACCTTACTGTGCAGGGCAGAAACTTGTCATGCATGAAGATAAATTAGAACAATACTTGTCCTTATTTGCTGACGATTTGTTAAATCCAATGAAGCGTCCATATATTTTGGCGTTGATCTATGCTGGAAATATTGTTGATGAGTTCAGATTCGAACGCAATCCTGATGAAGATATTTATATCAAATTCTAGTTCATTTCATTCATTTTCGCTGATTTATTTTTTGAGTGCGAATATATACGCGTAACTTTGCAGCAATGTCAGAAGATAAAAAAGATAAAAAGGATAAAAAGGAAAACGAAGAAGGTACATTTGAAGAAATTAACTTTGATGACGTAGAGGAGGAATTAGAAAATAATAGTCGCAAACCTGATAGCTTTATCGAAATGTTTGCCGATTTCTTCGGCGGTGTTAACTATAAAATTATATTCTTCTTATTCATTATATTTATGTTCATAAATAGCGATATATTCATAGAAAAAGTCTTGTCACGCTTTGATGGTAGTGTCGAAGGACGTTCAACTATTACTAACAAAGGAACCTTTATCAGCAGTATTATTCTCATTCTATTTTACATGATATTTGATATGCTCATCCGTAACAAAATCGTTTAAGCCTGTAGTGAATTTGTTAATTTTTTGAATAGGTGTTTCAGCATGTTAGTGAACATGCGTCTTTAACTGCAAATTCCGCGGAGGCCTATAAAAGGGGTTTCACAAAATGTCTTTTTTTGTAGAAAAAATGTATCTTATTTCCTGAAATCACATATCACAAAAAATGTTAATCGCAGATGCACCTACAGAATTGTTGTAATTTAGAAACTATGCCTTTACATAGGTGCATCTGCGATTAACATTTTTTGTGATATGTGATTTCACCTAAAAAAGATAAGAAAGAATTAATAGAATATCTTGTTTTTTAAAAATAATCCATTTAGCACAGCCGGTTTTTATTCTTAAAAATAAGATTTTTATTCTAAACATTAAACTTTATATAAATATAAAAAATTGTTAGTTCTGTTAACACTTTTACTATTAATTTTGCGAAAAGTATTATATCTTATAATAGGTCTTTTCTCTTTTGAGTTTAAAATTTTACTAAACTCAATTCAAACTCATTAAGAATCTACTCCGAAGCAATATTATATATTTTTAGGTATTCTAAATTATAATTCTTATAATTTAGGCTTTCTCTTTTGAGTTTAAAATTTTACTAAACTCAATTCAAACTCATTAAGAATCTACTCAGAAGCAATATTATATATTTTATTAATATGGCAGACCGTAAAGTGTATAAATTGAAAAAGAAAGAGAAACCTTTTACTTGTACAAAATGTGGGAAAGGGTTTGGAGAAGATAAGTATTTGCAACAACATCTTAAAAGAAAAAAACCATGTAATGAAAAGTACCAATGTGAAAAATGTGGAAATGAATTTATTAATAGCAGCTCTCTTAAAAAACATGAAAGTAGAATTAATCCTTGCGTTCCGGAAGAAATTCCGGTTATTACCAATGGCAATATTGAAAACAGATGTCATCTTTGTAATAAAACGTATGCTAATTTGTATTCATTACAACGCCACCAAAAAACAGTTTGTAATACAACTATCAATCCCCATATTGTTGAACAATTAATACAACTCGTTACTCGACAACAAAATGACATTAATGATTTAAAAGCCCAAATAGGCAGTCCTTCTACTATTAATAACACAATTAACAACACGATGAACGTTACTAACAACGTCCAACAAAATATTTATATGAATGTTGTACGTTGTCCGTTTGGCAAAGAGGACCTTTCTAAACTTGACAAGACAAAAGTTATGCAACTATTGAAAGATCACGAAGCCGATTTTATGTCACGAATGATTGATTATATGCACACAGATCCCAGTTTGCCTGAATTTCATAATTTATTCTATGATCGACCGAGTGATACAGCTGTTGTATTTGCTGCCATATCAGAAACTGAAAAAAGCTGGTTACCACGTAAGTTTCCAGAAGTTGCTGAAGAAATAATTGATGCTGTTACAGAACACGTTAGACCAGGTGGCGGGCCATACTTTGATACAGCGTGTCAAGCCAAAGATTACGACACGTGTAATGCGATAATTAGGATTGCAAAACATACCAAATGGGATACACCTGAAGCATTAGAAATGCATAAAACTGCATTGTCAAAATTAACAAAAGACAAAAACTTTATGGACATGGTAACAATGCCGGAATAAACAACAAAAAATAATAGAATGATTACTCATCGGACCATGAGTAGTCGTCTTCACAATCGGAAGGTGTATATGGATTGTATGACAAGTATCGGTTTTGAACAAACAGCGAGTTTAACCACCAGTAAATGTATTCAGCTTCTTGACGATTATTAGCGCCATCAATGTCTATTTTACCGCTCATAAACAGTTTAATTGTTGTTCGTTTGTCTAATTTATCAGCACTAGGTGTTTTAATCTTAATAATGAATCCTGGATATTTCTCCTGATCATATCTAATGTGGGACATTTGGTTATCGCTACTTGCTTTAAACTGTTTTTCCATCACAATTAGATATTTGTCGAGATATTGGTCCCATATTTGTTTCATAGTCTCAAAACTGAAGCTAATGTGAAAATGCTTATATGCGAGCTCTGTAGCATCCACTATTTTTTTATAAAGACTACTTAGATCTAAGCCTTCAATGGCTTCTTGTAGTTTCTCAAAATTAACAAATAGATTTTTTGGCGGGTCCGCATCTGATAGAAAGCGATGGAAATCACCGTAATCTATTTCTTCAGTATGCTCGATCAGATATTGCTTCACATGTCGAAAATGAATGTTTAACAAATGTGTAAAATGATCAGCGCAATATTTCTGAAGACGCCGCAGTTCAATTTGCCGATCAACAAGACAGAATTTGTAATTGCACATACTAGTTTCAATTGAGTCTAGTTTTACATCATCAAACATTTCATTCATAAATTCACATAATTCTAATATCGGAGTTCGTACATCAGACATATCTTCTGTTAAAACGCCAGGTAATGTAAAGTTTCCATTTCGGAATACTAAGAATACATATGGTTTTGTAATAGTTTCATATTCTTTATCTATTGGCACTGCTATTTCTGAATGTTTATCAGGATTGTCTGGAATTTTACGAACGTGAGTTCCAAGAATAGTAAACATAATTTGTGAATTCATACATCGACCTGTTCCTTGAATTTTGCGATTTGTTCTTTTCTTTTCTTTCTTTTTTCGTCCTCTATTTGATTTCTTTTTTGGTTCAGGTGCATTATAATTTTCTGACCTCCATTCAACAAAGTTACTGTCTATTTTGATAATATTTCCATCACCTTCTAATTCATCTAGTTCAGATTCATCGAATTTAACATTCGCCAGTTTGCCTTTTGCGGTAATTGTGCTGCTTCTCATAGGAGAAAACATACAACTCATGGATTTAAGTTCTGTTAAATGTGCAGCTCGCTCAGCCTCATTTTCCCTAAAAATATTCATAGCGAAATTCGAGCCTAGTTTCAAAGTTAATCCAATTATAACTTCATTTTTTAATATACATAAGTTATTTCATATAGTATATTTTAATTGAGCACAATTAAACATGACAACAGGTGGTTTATTTACACTGGTACAGAACGATGGTCGCCAGGATAAGATGTTAATGGCAACGAGTTTGTTAAATCGCAGACTTAAGGAGATTAGAAGAATGCGTTGTCGCAATCCTGCTATTAAAGACACAACGCCAACTTTGGTAGATATTGAGAAAACGCATATAATGTTTATGAATGCACATTTTAAACCATTTGCAGCTATGTCATACGAATATGATAGAATAGGGGCACAGGAAGGATTACCGCAATTTGGTTCAACGGTATCCTTTTCTATTCCACAGTTTGGCGATTTCTTTGCAGATATGTGTGTACATATAGTATTAGAGGGTTTTACGGCAACAGTTTCAGGTGATCAAGTTCAATATTGTGAATACCTCGGGCATCGTTTTATGAAGAATGTAGAATTTGAAGTGAACAGAAATATTTTAGATGAGTATGATTCAGATGTGTACAACTTTCATTACAATTTTGCAGTTCCGGAGCATAAGCGAACAAATTGGTTAAGAAATGTGGGACAGGAAGTTCCTAAAAAAGCAATATTAACCCAAAATCTTGGTGTTGATCCATATCGTGAACAAAAATGGATTCTTGATGGTCCACAAACACCTAAAACATCTCATCCGTCGGTTGAGATGTGGATCCCGTTATTGTTTTGGTTCAATAAAGATCCACGTCTTGCTATTCCATCAGTGAGTATTCCATATGGGCAGCGATACATTACAATTGAAATAGCGCAATTAGCGGAAGTGTGCTTTGGTATTAATAACGGTGGAGGCGGTGCATTTATACCTCCGAGAATTGCGACTTTTGAACTGTTTATTAATAACTTGTTTGTAAATCCAGAGATACATGATATTTTTATAAAACGTGTTGGATTTTCTCTTATTCGTGTTCATAAATTCGAACGTCGCGGACTTAGTGCAAATCAGGATAGTATTTTGCTTGACAACCTTCGTTGGCCCGTTGAAACACTGTATTTTGGAGTAAGACCTACTGTAAACACAGCACCGCCAGCATCACAAGCTAACTGGCATAGATTTCATATATCTGCAGACTTTTTAGTTCCATATCCTGTAGCGGTGCCAAATCCAGCTCCTCCTCCAAATGACCAACTGGCTTTTTCGGATGCTGTATATAAAACTGAAGTTCCAATTTTAAATACTGCCGGGTTTAGAATTCGTGAAATTGAACTGTATCGTGAATTTCCTGTTGGATTCTACAATAGCTATATTCCATACACTTATGGTGGTGAACATGTTGGATCACCTGATGATCCTGGAATGTACATAGCAACATTTAATCTTTATCCAGGCTCTTACCAGCCAAGTGGACATATCAACTTGTCACAGAGTCGTGAATTTTACATTGTTTATACTAGTAACTTCATTACGCCCTTATTTACAGCAAATTTGTTTATCGTAGCTATTTGTATCAACTTCTTATTAATTACAGACGGAGGGGCTGTTTTGCGATATAACACATAAAGGGGATTAATCCCCTTCTAAACCCCAAGGGGTTCCACCCCTTACATCCCCGGTATCGTTTCGGCCGCTATCGCTGGCCTCAACTCGCCCGATGAAAATTCTGTATAAGTGCGAATCTCAAATCGGCTTAGTCGCGCGAGTTTTAAATCACACGAGATTAACTATTTTTTGATTTATAAGGCAAATATCATATGGACCATTTCGCCGAATGAAAATTTTGTATAAGTGCACTGCCTAAATAAGCTTACAGTGTCGACTTTTTCATCGTCCACATAGGCTTACCATTTTCTGCATTAGGTGAAAAATAAAAAATGAATTGATCGAAAACAGTATAACACAACATGAATCCAGAGATTGAAGAGAACAAACGCCAATATTGGGCGCAAAGACATGCTGCTGAAGATGCATGGGAAAAGTTAGTTATAAATATTCGTGAAGATCCGCGATATACAGCGATGACCGATGAATTAGAACAAATTAATGATAAAATTGCATACAAGAAGGAATACTATTTGTGTAAATATGAAATTCATCCAGATGATTTAAACGTAACTGATCTCGATTCTCCTGATGATCGTGGTGGTTATGCTGATACGTTGCATCGTAGCGATCATTTCGGACATCCATTGATAACTTTGCAAAATGGACATTACACAGAACTAACTGATGAGTTGCCATTTCCTATGCCTGATGAACCAGTGTATTTTGTATTTTCATCGCAATGTTTACGTTTTGCGTTACCAATTAAATCATACATTACCGCGCTTTGTTTATTATGTGGGTACAATAGAGCTAAACTCCCATTAGGATTTATTTGTGGTGAATGTGAGTCGGATAAAACATGTTTAGAAAAAATTTATAATACAAAAACAAAAGCATATAATATTTCGGAAATGGCAGAGTTACGTATCACGCAATTCGAAAAAGAAATGACTGCATATCGACAAATGGCTGCTGAACCAAAAAAGCGACATATGCCCGAAGAAATTATTAATGTAGAATGTTATGACTGGCGAGACTGTACTAACGATCCTAAAGATGTAACAGTACGACTTCAATTAACAAAATGCACAAAAGTGCAAGTTTGCAAAAAACATGAATTTGACGATGACGACAATTGTACAAATTGTCAATTTGGATGTATTGATTATTAAAAAATATTTTAATTTTTTGTTAACACAAAACACATATCCAACCGCCAATAGGTGTGTCGTATTGTGCACGTTCGTCTTCCGGTAGCAACATCAAATGAGCAGCCACATTACCGATTGAACAAGTACCAGCAGTCGCAAGCATGGGAATAACTTCATCTCGAGTGTGTTTTAGCGCAATTTCTGAATGATTCTCACACATCTTTTTTGTTACATAATATTTTCAACATGTTGAAAATGCGCGCTCAGCCAGTGGCATGTTACGAATGATTATATTCTGCATAATACTTGTTTGCTAATTTTTGATAATCCGTCATGATTTTGGATAGGGGTAATTATTTTTTAAATGTAAATATATAGTATGAATGTTACGGACATAATCTTTTTGGTTATCGAAAAAATAAATGAAACTCAAGATGCTCAAACAATCGTTGCCTGTGCTGGTGTAAATCGCCAATGGAATCGAGTTGTTAAACGACATTTTCTCGATAACCAGTGGATGTGGGTTTATCAACTCACACGAAACCCAACAACACTAAAAAACTTTCAAAATAGCATCTTGGATTTACTCCTCCGTGAGACCCAAATTAGTCCTATTGTAGAGGACACTTGGCGTCTTATTCGATTTCTAAAAAGAATTGGCGACCCGGTTACCATGGGTAAGTGCCTTGATCGGTCCATTCCAAATAATTCAAAAACAGGGAACGGCTTAACATATGCGCCTGATGATGCACAACTTATTCCACATGTGCAGCGACGTATCCAACGCTGGTTGTGGCGAGATGCATATAGTAATAATTTACCGTCATTTGATTGGGGTGAAATAGAAGAGGAAACAGACATGTTTTTCAACTGTCTGAACAAGTACTCGAAGGAGTCATGGGAAGAAAAGTACCATAATTTTGATCTATTTAGCCTTGAAAACAATCCAAACGATAGTAAAATTACTCTGTATTTGAATAAGCTAAAAATCATCTACCAGATGACAGAAGTTTTGTAAAAAACTTCTCATGATTTCTAGTTCTCAAAAACAAGTCAATCATGGTATGTGTAGGATTCATTTTAGCATCATTAATTACATTGTTGGTACGATCGTCGCATACTACAATTTCACACAGTACTAGCCTCATTTGCAGAAACGTGTCCGACATGATTTCTTATTTTTTTCCAACCATTTATTTCCGCAAATATAAGATGAGTATTATTAGTGCGAAACAGGTTAGGCGTAAAGCCAAGGGTGATGGATTTATTCAAGATTACATCAAGGATATTCTGCTAACATGGCAAGAAGATGTAGAACGTGCTTCTGATCAACGTCGTCAAAATGCTATGACTAAACTACCTACAGATTTTGATATTCCTACAATGGAGCCTTATGATGCACAACGTGCAGTTTATTACTACTTATGTAAAAAGATTGAAGACAAAGGTTTTATTCCGAGTTTAATTTTTCAAGGGCACCGTGTTGAAAATCAGCAGGTATTCCTTGAAACCCGCTGGAAAACAGTTGATGATGAAAAAGCCCAAAAATACATGGATGATTATCTTAAATCACGTACAAGATATATTGATTCACCAGGTGAAGAACAAATTGTTTCGCATCGCAGACGACGCCGTAGACGTGAAATTAACAAAGGGCAAAAAGAAAAAACCAAGCCATCATTCCGCGATGATAACGTTGAAGACGAAATTGAAGATGATGAATTAAGTGTTGTAATTTTTAACTAACGTATAATATAATGGCGAACACAACTGAGATTTTTCTTATTATATTTCTTATTGTGATTATTGAAACTATTTCTATAAGTTGTGTCAAAGGATATCACGATGGAGCCGGACAAACATTTATGCTACTCGCTATATTCGGGTATTCGATTGTATGCTATTTGATAAATAGATCATTAAGTTATAAAGATTCAATGGGTATGGTGAATTTATTATGGTCTGGTATGTCCGTTTTGGCTGTATCAACTGTAGGTGTGCTATTGTTTAAAGAAAAAGTATCATCATATGATATGATAGCAGGGTCGTTAATAGCGTCTGGAATTATGGTATTTAAATATGGGGTTGTACACGAAATGTACGGATGAAAAAGTTGAATTATTTTTTAAGAAAACTACAAACAACTTTTGTGAATGGACGGCTTTAAGCAATTAGAGACACAATGCGATGCATTAGATGAGTCTGACAAAATAGTGCTCGTTCAGCGGTTGTGCGGACAAAAGGATATGCATCCTTTAGAATGGCTTAGTCTCACAAGTGTTTTACAGCCAAAGTATTTCGAAAGATACAAATGGATTCGAGCAAGAATAATACACATTGACTTTGATCTCCGAGGAGTAACTGTATCAGCAGAGCCTACCGGCGTGGATCCAAAAGCATTTTTTAGTGCAATGGCAATGTTAGGCGGTCCACATAATATAAGCGTTTATGTTGAAATGCCAAAAGGCAAATGTGGATTTTTACTAAGTCATGTGCTTAGTTTTGACAATTTTTGGAAAGACTTCCAAGATATGCTCAAAAAGAAAAATTGATTAGTTTCTATTTTTTACTTTCGAAATTAAACTTAATTTCGAAATGGGCGGCGAAGAATCTCGCATAAAGGAGCTGCCGAGCTTGCAAGTACAAAGCTTACTGGCTTTGTACTGGAATATGAATTACAAGGACCAAAAACACTTCATGGAAATTCATCAATATCATGAAGTCGACATTCCTTTACCAGTTTGGTAAATGTTTGCGTGTACTGGCATGTCAATCAACAAATGATTGATCGTTGGAAGCAACTTTGATCACATTTTAAAGGTGTTACCATTAATAAGAGTAAAGCCGTGGCATTTTGCACTTCACCACAATTAGTAACCGAAAAAACAGACAAAACGATGGAACAAATTATCATGTGTGCCAATGATTGAATATAACGGATACGTCAACTCCGTGCGAGAGTTTTTGGAAAAAGGTCCGCCTGATAAACCCGAGCGTTTTTCTCTAGGAAATATCAGAGAATCGTTCGAAGAATGGATGGAAAGAGAGGATAGTGAGGACGATGATCTTGATGAAAACTCTGAAGAGATTGGCGACGAAGACACGAAATGGGCCAAATTAATGGAAGATCTGAATGGAAAAAATTAGAGTTCACGTTTTATTTTTTTCTGTAAAGGATGTAACGAAAACTGGTTGTGGTATATTCTTTAAAATAGATCTAATAAGTTTCTGTAATCGATTAGCATTTATAATTTGTAAAACGACCAAAGCGACAATGAGAATGAAGATAATAGTTAAAAGCATACTTACTGTATTTTCACCGAATGTTTCTTGAACTTTTTCTTCGAAGTATTCCATAGGTTTTCTTATTTGACCCCGAAACCGCTCACCAATGCTGGGCATTGGAACAGCTCGTTGTCCTGATAATCTATTTAATAAATACCGATCCACTGTAGAACTATTATCCAGGTCTTCAGGGGTTATATCTCGACCATATGATTCTTGTCTACCACGCATAGGTTGGTTCATATATGCGTACTGTGAATTTTCAATACGTGGATTGTGTTTTGTATAGCTGATCTCCTCGCCACTCATCATTCCGTCGAATGGATCAGTCTTTTTTCGACCTTCATAGTCTTCGGCATAGTTATAATATGAATATTCTTCATCACCGAATCCCACACCACCCATAATTTCACTATCGGTGAGTGACATATTGCGAATCTATATTAATATGTAACTATTCTAAAAATATTTTAAAATAGGTATTCTCGGATTTTTGATATAAAAAATAATCATTAAACTTGAAACATAAAAAATATGTCGAGATCTAAAATATTATTCTTGCCTGGGATTTTTCTCACTGATTGTCCTGAAACAGAAGATGAAGACTCTGGCGAAGTGCTAGAGATTTCTCTTGATGACAGCGATCATGAAGCACCGGTGGCGGTGCCTAAAAAGTATGATGAGTTGCAAACACGATATATTAGCAAAGAATTATGGAAGAAAAAAACTAATTTGTTGTGCTGGGCGTGTGGGTTGCGATTTGATGATATACCATATGCAATTCCGATTGGATGGACAAAGCGATTGATTTCGCCAGATAATTTAGAGGATCAAACAGAAGCAAGTGATAGTAGCTTGTTGAGCTCTAAAAGAAGATTTAAGGAAATACCTATTATGGAAATGTATGGTAACTTTTGTCACGGAGGGTGTGCATCGAGGTATATTATGTGTATTGACGACCCAAAAATTTCTAATAAAAAAGAAAGCATGGAATTGCTCATTATTTTTCATAATGACATTACTGGTGAAGCAATTCAATATTTACCACAAGCAGAACCTAATGTTAAGATGCATGCATATTGCGGATCTATAGGTGTCCCAACTGATGAATTTGTGAAAAGAAACCTACAAAAACTGGAAAGTTACAGACATGCGGTTGAAAAAAGTAATACAAGTTCGGTGAAAGTGATTCATAATACAAAATAATATAAACACAAATTTTCATTTTAAACATGCATTAATAGAATTTAAACTTGCAGAATTTTACCATGACAGATGTGATTGAAGATATTAACGATCCTACAAACATTACTGGTATGTCTAAACTATTGAATCGGGATCATGTTGACACACAGTTAAATTTAGAAGCTATTGAGCGCGATATGATTGGCCGCGCAGGTGTTAAATCTACAAAAGAAATAAACCCCGACAAAGAATATTTGGCAACTATGAAAGAACTTGCAGATATAGCAGGAATTCCTATGGAGGATATGAATCTCGGAAGTAGTTATAGCGAAAGCGGTAAAGGTAGTTATACTGATGTATCAGGATCAGGATCATATACATCTGGATCATATGAAGATGAGTCTGGTGAGTATGATGATTCTGAAGAAGGGTCTATAACGGAGTCTGATGATGAAAATAACGCTGATTTTATTAAAAAGTTACGTAATAAAGATGAATACAAGTATGATGACCCAAGTATTTTAAAACCGCCATCGTTGAAAGACAAAAGAGACCGACGAAGTCATCATGGAAAGCCAAATCCATTTCACCGAGATCCTAGATCCGCACCACAACCACCACCGGTGTATAATAACGGAAATGCACAACCGACAGATCCACATAGATATACAGCTACATATCCAGGAGTTATGCCACAGCGTCCAACCACAGACCCTAACGGAGCACGCCAACAACAATTTGATCAAATGCTACAAGGTTATGGAAACAACAGCCCTGCTGGGATTAATGTGGAACGAGAACACGAAGAAGAAACCAAAACTATGATTTTGGAAGATATTGATGAGTTGCTTCAAGAACTGGAAGATGATGAGGTTGACGTGGGTAATATTCCTAAAGTTGATCAGGATTCACCTTTATCGGACGTAAAGAACGTGCAAAAAATTCTGCGTATGAAGTATGACAGACGAAGATACAACACTTTCGGAACGGAGTTTATTTTGGCCGGTGTGCATGGACTTGAATATTTATTTGATGGAAAGCGTAAATGGGGGCCGTATCAACCTGATTTGACTAATTGGCATAATACTGTAAGAACCAAACTGCGTCGTATGAGATACGAAACAAGTATGATTGTGAGTGATGTAATGCATCAATATAATGTAGGCCCTGTAACCCGTGTGCTATTAGAACTGGTACCAAGCGCCTTCTTGCACAGCAGAATGCGTAAAGACCAACACGGCAAGTCTGGATACACACCTGACCAGATGAGTGATGCCTACAACGCTCTTAGAGAGTACGACAATGAATAAGTGTCTATTGCATAAGACGTCGCCGCATCGCTTACGCTCGCTGTCTACGGCATTTATTTTTTCTCAAAAAACACATTTTTTAAGTATTTGACGCCTGTTCAATATAACGACTAACAGCTGTAATTAACGCCTTACCATCACAGCGCTCATGAATGTACGCGGCCGCATTATACTTGTAGTGCTTAATTCTCGGCGGATTCTTGAGCTGAATGATGAAATATCGATCCCCGACTTGCACATCGTAACCCTCGTCACACCAACCGAGGATTTGATCCTTCAGCCCCAGACCTGCCATAATTTATGATTTATGCGAAAAAATGATTTTTTTAAAGGAAATAAAATGGTTCCGTCGCTGTTGGTGCTGTGTGCGCTCCACTTTTTGTGGAGCGTTGAAAAGGTGAAACGACGTTCTATAACGCTGATTCCAGGCGAAGTTTGGGTCCTTCGATGGGAAACTGTTGAAGGTGTGCAGACTTTGACTTTGCATGGTTTTAGCGATTTGAACGCCTGTAAGATCTTTGCAGCATTCAAATTCCGACATTTTGGATTTTGGGATGGAAATGACTTCCTTGAAAACTCTCAACGTGGATGGCCTTGGCTAGACGACGAAGGTTGTTATCATGAGAATGATCGCGACCATCGCGGTAAGGAAGAGAGGTGTTGTATTTCCATATGATTTTTTGAGAACTCCACTAAGGAAGAATTAGCACAGCAGACATTTTTTCGATTTAAATATTTGTAGACTCTTTTCTAAAGAGACGAATGAGTACCGAAGTTGATGAATGGCTTCAAAAATTGGACATCCCGACAGATGGATTAACAGAATTAGAGAAACAAACAAAGCTGCGCGATTACTATCAATCACGAGTTGATGCATTAGAAAAAAGAAAAGTAGAACTTGACCGAAAGATTAAGAATTTTCTCTAACGTGTTATTACTTCAAATGATTTTTTGGCGTGTTCCTCAGCTTGTTTGATCCTATGTCTTCGTGCCCAATACACTACTGCAACAGTAGCAATTGCAGCCACTAAAATACACCCAATAATTATTAATAATATGACCCACCAAGGAAGACCTTCGTTTATAGTGCCTGCAAATGTTGTTGCGCTTAACGACATTTTATATAATATTTCAAATATTTTTTTATTGCAGATTGAAAATTTACGTGCCATCCATGATAGAATACACGGGGGCGTTTTTCTTGTAAAAAGCTAACAGCGCGTTCATATGCTTCATCTGGTTTACAATTATTAAAATGAAATTGAGCAAGATAAGCAACTATTACAGCTGCTGAACGCTGCATTCCAGCATGACAATGTACCAACACACCTCCTTTTTCTATTGACTTTTTAATAATAGATATTGCCTTTGGCAACGCTGTATACATTTTGTCAATATCCTTTTGTCCTAGTGACTTGAAAGGACCTGGGTCTAGAACAGGAATGCGAACAGCTACACGTTTGTGTTTGTGATGCTCTACAAATGGTATATGTGTGCTACAGTTAATAATTGTTTTGATATCATGTTTTTTAAGAAAATTTATATCAGCAGCACTTGCCTGGTTTCCTATCCACAACCCAGGTACAACTTCGTCAGCGCTTGTATATGTAACATTATGATCTACTTCATCGCTGCCGCCAATAAATTTATCCACCGATAAAAGCGAAAAAACTCCTCCACTCATCGTATATTAAGGACAAACATTTTTTATCAAAACTGTTTTTAGGCTTGTTGAGGCAAAGGTACGATTTTTTTGCTAAAAATTGAATATTCTGACAGCATTATCATCTTTCTAGCTAAGAGCTAGAAAGACTCTTGTCGGGATGACAACCCCGGCACCCCTCGATGTTTGCCTGATTTGCGAATGGCCAATGCTCCACGACGCACCACGTTACGACCACCCTATTGGTGTGAAGTGCTGCATGTTTTGCATCGAGCCGGTCAAGGCAGGCGATGCAGCACTCGCAGCACAGATGTCCAACGAGACTCCGTGCGTTCACGAGCATCCTCTCAAGTGAACAAGTCTCAGTCCTCAAGCGGGACGTTAAAGATTGCTTTTTTGCACAAAAAAATGTTGAAAGAGCCATCTTAAATGTCGACGTCCATTGAGATTTGTTTTTTGTTTACATATGACATTTGAGGGGCTTGCTCATACTTCTCTTTACGCAGGTTATAACGAACATTGTAGATCAAATCTCTCCAAGAAAATCCTTTCAGCGAATCTTTTTGTCCTTTAATGCAGTCAACAAATGCCCACGTAAGTGCACCGGCGTAATCATTGCCAATATATGCATCAGCAGATGTTTGCTCATCACGACAACCACTAATCATGATAATGTCGGTGTTTTCTGGCAACTTATCCGCATTTTCATCAAAGGATTTATCCGTATAACGCCAACGATATGGGAGATCCATTGCAGTACCACTGTGGCAACAATCGAATATGCAACGAATTCTTGCACCAGGCGGGCATTTCTTTACAAGGTTTGTGTACAGTTCATCATCACTGATGGTTGTATCATCAACAGGGCAAAGTAGTTCGTCTTTGCCGTCTTTTTCATCGTTGTTTTGATCCCAAGTCCACGATCCATGCCCGGAATAATGAATGAAGAGCTCGTCGCCGGGTTTTGTCATTGCAATCAATTCATGAAGATTTTGAAGAATGTTTTTGCGAGTCGGGCTATTCTTGTCCTTGAACTCTTTATCTCCTCTTACGTCACGAAGAACACGAATGTCAGAACTTCTGAACCCGAACACGGAGATTAGCAGATCATTCATCGATTTTACATCATTATGACATCCATTCAACTCACATGAAGTGTCAAAGTAGTTGATACCAATCAACAGTGCTCGTTTTGCCATTGTCAAAGTATATTATTGGAAACACATTTTTTCAATAAAATCGGATATTATTTCAAAAAGGGTTTAAAGAGAAAAACGTTTTTGAAAATAATTCTATCCTTGCTGAACTATATGTTTACAAAAATAACAGCTTTATTTGGTAAAGAGGAATGCGAAAATTGTATTGATCAATTTCAATGGGATAACAACATTTCATATACACATGAGGAAGAAATTACACATGCTGTTTGGAATAAAATAATACATGGTGAGTCTGAAGCTGAAAAAAAGTTAAAAGCGGCTGTATTTAATCTCTATAATCTCAAACGGGCATCGCGTATATTTGACTGGATTAAAATGATAGCTATTCCTGCTCGTTCTCAAATCAGCAAGAAAAAATATAAATGCCCCAAACACATGTGCGTATTTGAGAAGGAGTTCACGGAAGATACCATGTTTATATTCTTTACAAAGGCTGTTGTACATTTTAAATCTACTAAAGTTTTGGTAGATGCTGGCGATGCTGTAGTTTTCGAAGAGAAGCACGAAGTTAGTATAGAAGCATTAGACTGTCCTGTTTATCTAATTTGCCTATTTATAATTTATAAATCGTATTGAAATTCTTTCTCTCTAATATAATGGATAAAATCATTATTCTTGCTCCGCATTCTAAATGCAGGGACGCAAATATTCGAGATTGTGATATAAGGGCAAAACAGATTGCTGAATTACTTGCTAGCAAAGTAAATGCGGAATTATTCCTTGCTGATGAATTTAGAGAAGATTTTGATTTAAATAGATCAACCAGTAGAGACCGCCCTTGGAGAAGAAAGCTAGAAGATTGTGTTCTTTCATATTACCGTGACCCAGATGTTCGACATATTTGGGTTTTAGAAATGCATTCTTTTCCAAGACGTGAATGGGAAGTCAACAGAGATGAAAAAATGGTCATAGTTTCTATTCCAGAATTTGCCCAAACAGGAAATGCGCTAGCCAATTACATTAATGCATCGCTTTATCAAGGGACTGAAAAAAACGATATTCAATACACATATGCTCCTTTTAGGGATAAAGTTACTGTATTGTTAATAGAAAGTTGCGAAGATAAAACCTATCTTCCGGATGACGAACTCGACACAAAACTCCAAAAAATAATCGAATATATACAAACAGGATCAACCAATACAAATATACCCATATGGGTACTTGAAAGTACTAAATATGAACTTTATATAAAACTACTAATTACAATAATACTTGTTTTGATTATTTACATTATCTTTTTCTTAACAGAACATTTAATATTGTCTGATAAACAACCATCGCATATTTGATGAGACGTATTGCAAGCAACACAATGATTTTTTTTAACCTTAGTTAAAAACAGATATTTACACACTTCGCAATATGTTTCTGAGATTCTTGTTATTTCAGCGTCAGTAGCATTCATTTTTAATAATATATTAAAAGTATTTTAAATACATAATCACAAACATATAAAATGCAATACAGATATTCAACTAACGACGATATAAAGGCAATTAACAGTCTTAATAAGGCAGTTTTACCTGAAAATTATGATAGAAAGACGTACGAAGTGCATATGGAGTTGTATCCAACTTTAAATTGGGTTGCGGTTTCAGATGTTAATCAGCAAATTACTGGATATGTTTTAACGCAAGTAGAAGATAAAGTAGAAGCTCACATTACATCAATTGCGGTAGACCCTAATCACAGAAGAAAAGGCATTGGAAAGCGACTACTTCTTAATGCGTTGATTGCTGCTAAAAAAATGTATTTGTTAAGTTGCAGTCTTCATGTGAGAGTTTCAAATGAAGCAGCAATTAATCTATATGAAAGCCTAAACTTCAACAAAATACGTGTAAAGGAAAAATACTACGCAGACGGCGAAAACGCATATCTAATGCGCCGGCAGTTGTGACATGGCTCCTATGATTAATACCATAAGCTTTTTTATCATAAAAAAACGAAAAAAATCTGTTTTTTGTAATATAATGCGTGTACTTTTATTATTGCTTATTTTAGTTGTGGCGTGGCTTTTACTATCTGGTCTAAAATGCGAACCAGTGGTGGGCGGACGGGATACAACATACGCAGTTATTCTTGTATGTAAAATGCCTATACAGGTGCAAGAAATGAGAAAAAAGTATATTAAACATGATAATTTACCACCACATGTGACTTTAGGATATTTGGCCCCTGATTTTAATGCAAAAGATGTAATGGACAAATTGCGACATTTTAAGGATAAAACAATTCGATTTAATCATTTAAAGATAACGACACCATTTATAGCACTTATTCCAAGTGATACAAGTGAGTTAAATAATTTAGCAAGATCATTAGGTGACGATTTACAAGCAGGTCCACGCGGCGGATATCATTTAAGTTTAGCATATCGCGAACGAGGCGAGCCACTAGCTCCTGCAACTGCTATGTTTGCCCAAAAAGAAATAGAAGATAAAATTCCTATAGAAGCGAAAGTAAGCGAAATTCGTATTTCTAAAAAACGACCCGGTGAAAATTGGATCAAGTTCAAATCTGTGCAATTTTAAATATGATCGCTTAGATTTCCGAGAAAATATAAAGCGTTTTCGTCATACTCATTAACACCGCTTTCATCAGCAAATTCAAAGACATCATCCGCGTCGTCCGCATCTTCCTTGTCAGCCCAAAATTCTTTTGCCATACCTAAAGAAGCGTAAACATTTGCGTTTTCACATCTTTCTTCTAAAAGCTCCAGAAAAATACTATCATCATCTTCCAAGTCTATAGGTCCATTAGTATGAATAAACGAATTAATTTTTTCAATACGATCTGGCCAATAATCACCAAATGGATCAAATCCTTCATAATAATAAAGGGTAAACGTGCGGCCATTCATCTGCCATTTTAATGTCCAACCGTCATCATCTTCTGAATCAGACGCCTGTTCTGGTTCTTCGAATTCATGAACGTTTTTTGCTTTCAAATAATTTCTAATGTAAGTTTTTACCTTTTCCATACACATAGGAATTCCAATGGGTTCTATGGTTTCTTTACCATGATCCGGCTCTATTTCTACAATGGTGTAAATTTCAACTTCTTGTTGATCCCAACAATCTGCAACTTGAAGTACAGTTTCTATATCAAAACGCATACTAGGATAAAATATTCTCAATATGTTATCTTCAGGTTTTTCCATTTAAGCATGTATACATTCTCTGTGTATATGTAATTATGTTGCTTCCGCCGGCATTGCGAAATGTTTTAAAACCAGAAACACTGCTTTTAGCGGATAATGGTTCATCTCTTTTAACGCACATCGAAGAAAATTATGATACAACAGAGCTGATTGACGAAATGATAGACCAAATGAACCTGGAAGAGTTTGTTGGCGGTCAATTTTATAATGCATTGTGGTTTCTTCGTACGGATAACATCCATGATGGTATTAAAGAAAAACTCTGTTTAAAAACAGAAAAAAAATCTAAAACAGTTTATGAAGCACGAATTTTACATGTAGGTGATGTTATTACAGGATTTGCGTTTCCAACGTTTTCACGCATTAAAAAAATAGAAATCATTAAAGATGAACAAGTTATTTACAATTGTACTCCTGATCAATCAGGACTTGGTATCATTAAAATTCCCCCAATTCCACTGCCAAATCTTTATTCATTGTATGTTCGGATAACACTCGATGAACCATGTGACACTGGCAGTGTGATTGTGGCTGAATATATACATACAGTGGGCTTAAATAGATCAGTTTTGATTAGTTTCGGTGAAAAGTACATCACTGATCGACTTTTAAACAACGTTTGATGTTCTTCACAATCAGCACTAGTTCATTACCATCAATTAATTGTTGTACTAATTTACCGATAGAGAGAATTACAGGATTATCAATATTACATAGAATGTATAATTGATTAGCGTTCCAATTATCAATGAGATATTCAATCATTTCATTAGCGTCTAATGAATGTTGTTTAGCCCCGTTGTTCATAGGCTTATTTTTTGTGCCAAGATAAGCTTTTTCATCATAGAAATGAACGTAACTTGTCATGTCAAATATGTGGTTGTACAATTCGCTAATTTTTTCCAGCGTTTCATCATCCAACACTTGATTGTTTGGATTGTAACTTAAACGATTAGACATCCACAAAAGTTCTTTGATACTTTTGTACTTTAATACTTTTGTATATATTTCTCTAATTAAAAAACTGAATAAAAAATACGCTTCGCATGTTCAAACGGGAATTAACGTTTGTTAATAATAGGTAACATTTGGAATAACAGCAAATCGAATCAATAAATAATTTTTTGTCTATAATATACTTCGATACTTTTTGGAATGCCGCAACCAATGTCACAACGACGTTTAATTAGAAGACCTTTACAACCTATGTACTATCAACCACAGCCAGTTGGTTGGATAATTGCAGTGGTTGTACTTTTGATTTTACTGGTTTTGGCGGGAGATTACATTTATGTGACAAATACTTATATTATGCCGAATCAAATGCTCTTAGCATTATTTAACACATTACCTATAGAGAAAAAAATACAAAATTATTATACAATCAGAAAGAATGTGTTAATAGGTTAAAGATTATTGATAAAACTAGCTACATCATCGGGAACGCGTGTTTTACGAGGATTTAAACGTCGCTGTTTAACAGATTTTAACTGTACACCTGTCTTCAGGATATCTCCTAATTCTGCCATAAAGTTTGCTGTTTGTTTTGGTGGTGTTGGTGGAGCGCGCAATGTAACACTATTAGATCCACTATTAAGTGTTAATTCTTTAATTGATACTTTGGCAATCAACTTTACATTAGTAACTGGCCGCAAATAACCCACCACCGTGGTTGGTTTGTAACTTATTTTTTTCTCGTATACATCAGCTCCCATATTCTTGACTCTATATATGACTCCCTCGGGAAAACTTTCGTCAATTGTAATTGCGTCGATGTCGAAATCTTTTTTATCGAAAATTCTAAAACTGATATTTGGTTTTTCATCACCCATGTGATTTTTAATTACCGATTTTAAACGCTTTTGCGTCTCATTTAAGCTAGAGTGATTATCTAAAAAGACAATATCCCCTGATTCCAAACTAGAATAACACGCGTAATAGGTATTCATAATATTAACTAAATATTTATTTTCGTTACGTTTAATTGTTTTTTCATTTCTCTTTTTTCAAAATTATTTCAGGCACTTTTTCTGTCACATTCGGAACAATCATAGGAGTCACGTCACCACCTCGTTTCTCAGATAGTTTTTTCTTTAACAAATGTTCTCGTTATTTTTTATTTGACGAATCTTTTTCCCCATCAATATAGATCAAACGCAATGGAAAGAAATCATGCTCAATCAACAGTAAGATCCGGTAACACTCAAGCCGATAAAGTTATCGTTCTCACATATCTTGAAAGTCGCGGCACATCTAAATTTGTCGGGCATGTAACCTTCTGCAATGGTGTTACATTTGCCGGAGATATCGTTTTCCTAAAGAATGTAACAGTAAAGGGTAATTTTACTGTTGAAGGATTAACCACTCTTGAAGATGTGTGTGTAAATGGAACTATCTCAGTAGATACTATTATCGAAAAAACAGCAAATAACGGCGTTGTTATTGAAAGCGTCCTTGTTAAAGACAATACTGTCACCGCCGATAGTTTCTGCGCTAACGTAAATGTTCAAACTGATTTCATTGTAGAGAAGACTCTCGATCATGGAGTTGACATCGATGGTGTTTTGCTGAAAGATGGAGAAGTGTTCGCAGATAAATTAACCGCTGATATCGTTTGTGCTACGACCGAAGTACAAACTGATAAGATTGTTGAGAAGACTCCAAATAACGGCGTTCTTATTGAAGACGTTCTCATTAAGGACGACGATATTTCTCAGGTCGGTACTTTGTCGGCACAGGAAGTGTGCGCATCCACCCATGTGCAAACAGATTTGATTATCGAAAAGACTCTTAACAATGGTGTTGTTGTTGATGGAGTTCTTCTTAAGGATAGCAATGTTACTGCTAGTGACGTCTGCGTTAACAACGAGCTGTTTGTTGATCAGATCTGGGAAAAGACGCCTGGTCATGGTGTTCTCGTTGAAGAAGTTCTTATCAAGGATCATAACATTTCTCAAGTTGACACTCTCTTTGCCGAGGCTGTTTGCACAACAGCACATGTTCAAACTGATTTAATTATTGAGAAGACGCTCAATAACGGAATTCAAATCGATCAAATTTTGGTAAAAGATCACAATATTTCTGAAGTTGACACTCTCTTTGCCGAGGCTGTTTGCACAACTGCACATGTTCAAACTGATTTAATTATCGAAAAAACCCCCGATAATGGAGTCGTCATCGACGGAGTATTGCTCAAAGATAGTGACGGATTCTTTGATGATTTGTGTGTTGAAGGAAATTTCCTCATTGACTACATCAAGGAAAAGACTCCTGATCATGGAGTTGATATTGACGGAGTGCGTTTGCGTGACGGAGATGTTGAAATTTCGGTAACGAACATTCTTTATACGGATACTATCTTGGAGACTACTATGGATGCAGGGGTTAAGGTGGATGGTGTTATACTTAAGGACGGTGATGTTTGTGTTTTAGCTGGACATAAAGTGCTTACGGATACTATCATTGAGAAAACTCCGGGAAATGGTGTTGAAATTGAAGGAGTGCTACTTAAGGATGGAAATATCAATCTTCCAGGACTTGTTAGTAATGATATTGTTTGTGCCCAAATTAAGGTACAAACAGATGTAATTGAAGAAAAGACTCTTGATAATGGAGTTTATGTTGACAGTGTAAGATGCAAGGATAACACTGTAACCGCAAACACTTTCTGCGCCAACTCCAGCGTATTAACTGACAATATTGGAGAGAAAACAGTAAATGCCGGTGTGACAATCGATGGAGTTCTTCTTAAAGATGGTATGGTTACTGCACCAGGGGGTGTAAGTAATGATATTATTTGCGCCAGTAATTATGTAAAAACCGATGTAGTACAAGAATTTACATTAGATGCTGGTGTCACCGTTGATGGCGTTCTCTGCAAAGATGGTAATGTCACAGGTGAAATTCTTTGCGCTAACAACAAAGTACGAACCAATGTTATTGAAGAGAAAACTGGCGGAGCTGGAATTACGTTAGCACACAATGCTTTTCTCAGTGCCGGATTTACCGTTAATGGTAACATGGTGCTTGGCGATGCCGGTGCTGACACAGTTGTAGTTAACGCCGGAATCGCCAGTGTAGTGCTTCCTAATGTTGATAATTTGCGTGATCTAGGTAGCGTTGCCCAACGTTGGCGTGCGCTCCATGCCTTGACGCTAAATGCAACTGATTTATGTCTAGCAGGCGCGTTACAAACTGATACAATTGAAGAGAAGACTGGTGGTGCTGGAATTACTCTTGTTCATGATGCCCACTTGAGCTCTGATCTTGATGTTACAGGGCTTGTTTTAGCCAATAATACTACGCAATCCACTAACAAAGATACAGGAGCCGTTGTTGTGGAAGGTGGTGTTGGTGTCGAAAAGAACTTAAATGTTGGAGGAAATCTTGGAGTTATTGGTGATGCAACGATTGGTGGTAAGTTAACAGTTACAGGATTAATTGACCCTACTGGACTCGTTCTCGACGAGCAAGCCACTGTTCCATCAGTTACTGCAGCTGGTAAAGGAACTGTTTGGGTGCGTGATGATACTCCTAACGTTCTCGTCTTCACGGATGATGCGGGCACAGATCACGATGTTCAATTTGTCGGAGCAGTTGATCACGGTGCATTAACCGGGTTGTTAGATGATGATCATACTCAATACGCTTTGTTAGTTGGACGTGCAGGTGGACAGACAATGACGGGAGGAACACTTATTACTCAAAGTCTGAGTTTGCGTGGTAATGTTTCTGCATTGGATGGAAGTGTGAAAGTGCTGGATACCACACAATCTACTGATAAAGACACCGGTGCTTTAATTGTTGAAGGAGGTGCTGGTATTGAAAAGAATTTGTATGTCGGAGGAGCACTCGATGTTACAGGTAACGCCCATGTTGCTGGCAAACTCACTGTCGATGGACTAATTGACCCCACAGGACTGGTGCTTGATGAACAAGCTTCGGTACCAGCTGCTGCTGTTGCTGGAAAAGCGGTTCTTTGGGTACGTGATGATTCCCCAAATGTACTTGTCTTTACGGATGATGTTGGGACTGACCACACCGTTCCACTTGGTAGCTCTGGTGTTGATCACGGAATGCTTTCTGGACTTGCCGACGATGATCATCCTCAATACATTCTCGGAACTGGTCGTGCAGGAGGGCAAACTCTATATGGTAGCACAGTTATTTCACAAAACCTTACACTTTGGGGTAATTCCAATGCAGCGGACGGTAGTGTGATTGTCGCTACCACAACACAGTCTACTGACAAAAACACTGGTGCATTGGTTGTGGAAGGTGGTGTTGGTGTCGAGAAAAACTTACACGTCGGCGGTGATGTGAGTATTGCTGGTAAACTCACTGTAACTGGTTTAATTGATCCTACAGGTTTAGTACTTGATGAACAAGTTGTTGCTCCAGCTGCTCCAGTAGCAGGAAAAGGATTACTTTGGGTACGCAATGACGTTCCTAATAACTTAGTGTTCACTGATGATGCAGGAACAACTCATGATGTTATGTATGCAGGTTCCGATCATGGAGCACTTGCTGGTTTACTTGATGATGATCATACTCAATACGCACTTTTGGTCGGTCGCGCTGGTGGACAAACATTGAAGGGTGGTAGTGCTGCTGGTGAAGACTTAACACTTGAGTCAACAAGTAACGCTGCTAAAGGAACTGTAATCGTGCTTGATCCTATGGAGGTAGATGATATTGATGCTCGCACAGTTGGAACTCTCTTGCTTGGTAAATCTACTGCTACTAAGTTAGAACTCGCTGATACTACCGTAGTCACGGAAGTGCAGGGACCATTGACTGTTCTTGAGACAGCCAATTTGAATGGTGATGTCGTTTTAGGCGATTCTGCTGCTGATACATTAACCGTTAATGCTAAATTGGCGGCATCTGGTGTAAAAGGAGCTACCGCCACAAGCTATATCCCATTAATCTTTGACGCCGAAGCTCAGTCTATCTCTGGTGGTGGTGTTATTAGCGTTGCAACTTACCACACCGCGGTCTCTACTGCAGCCGCTGAAGCGTATACCATGGCAAATGGAACCATGGTTGGTCAATTAAAGAGTATTCGTATGAATGTTGATACGGGTGATGCTACTATTACTCCTGCAACTGCATTGGCTAGCGGTGCTACAACTATTACATTAAATGACGTCGGTGACACGGTTGAACTAATGTGGAACGGAACTAACTGGCGCGTGCTCAGAAACGTCGGCGCAACGATTGCTTAAGACAATTTTCCTAATTGAACACAAATTTTTTCATTTCAACATTTCTTTTTTATTTAAAAAAGAAAAAGAAAAAGAACGATGGATCCACCAACGAAAACGCGCAAATTGACAAAAACCGAAAAGGTTATTGAGAAAGTTACATTAGCTTTGTATTCTCAACAAGAAGCTAAAGAATGGCGAAAAAAATACTACAAGGCCATTCAAGGTAAAGACTGCTGTGTCAATTGCGGTGAAGAAATGTGTAGAGAATGTACAAAGGAGTGTTCACAATGTGAAGTACGTTATTGTTCTTCGTGTGTGAAATACTGCAAAGGCAAATGTTATACGTCGATTTGTAAATCTTGCGGACCACATTGCAGAAAATGTGTGCCAAAAATTGAATTAGAAAAAGCTGAGTAAACATGGAACCTCTTAAAGGTATAAACGGTCCGTTTTATGAACAGGACAGTACATATGCTGTATATATTGATCAACATCGTTACTGGGTACAGCCTATGGACACTTCGGAGTAATGTATTTTTTGAATCTTCAACCGCAAAAAATTAATTTCCCTTGATGATCAAAGCTAGAATAGTCCATGAAATGGCACGTTCATCACCCTTTGTAACAGCGTTTCGCGCAGCATCCATAGCATCTTCCCATGTTTGAATAGTCTTAACACCATTAAGAGGATGCATGTAAGAATATACGACCCCATCATCGCTCTTTATTCCATAAAGTCCTTGCAAAAGATGTACCTTGTCCATTGGAACAACAAAACCGGGTTCGGTCTTGATTATTGGAACGGGATCATCTTCAGATTCATCATCCGACTCTTCATCAGGCTTTCCGACGTCACCATCAAGTATTTCAATGCTCCAAACTTGATCTGAATACCAATAGGCCTCTGGGTACTCTCTGGCAAGTTGTAGAAAACGATCCATGTGGTAGGCATGCATACATTGGACAGCATGCATAACTTCCTTCACACCATCCTCATAATCAGCCCATGAATTTGTGAATGGTTCTCCCTTCTGTTCTACATGAGCACGCTTCTTGGCAAATTGAAGCAATGGGGAATCCTTGATGTACTGCCCCCATCCATCAACACCGAGATCGCTGTTGGGGACAATACCTCTCTTTCGAAGACGAGCAAGCTTGCGCTCGAGAAATGGAGCAATCACCTTACCTGGGTGACCATGTAGTTGATGAATGCGAGGATTGAAACGGGAAAAGTTGCCAGTGATGTAGGTTGTTCGTGCTGTACACTCGGCAAGCTTAATACAAATGTCATGACCCATGACTGCTGGTTTTTTAGTTATAGAAATAATCAATTTGTTGATTTAGCGATTTTTTGCCATTTTTTTCTGTCGCCATCTTCGACAACTTTCCACATATTACCGTCACCACCTTTGCGACGTGCTCCTACTTCAAGCTTTTCTGGATTATCACTTGGACGTTTTCTTTCCTTATTACCACCGGTAGCAGCATGTTTCCATCGCTTTACACCATTCTTATTCTTAACAACAACCCACATTTTACCATCACGGCCTTTCTTCTTTGTTCCAAGTGCTAATTCCGATGCATGTGCAACAGGACTTGGACGTTCCTTTGTTTCATCTGAGCCAGTATCTTCAGGCTCGTCGGCTTTTTCCTCTACAGCTTCTACAGCCTTTTTAGCACGCGGTACTTTTTTTACAGGAGTTTCTTCAACAACTTCATCCACAACTTCAACAACTTTTTTAGCACGTGGGGCTTTTTTCGCAGGAGTTTCTTCAACAACTTCATCCACAACTTCAACAACTTTTTTAGCACGTGGGGCTTTTTTCGCAGGAGTTT
>SXGT01043594.1_pt1 | contig 34103 bp, 25 predicted proteins | sample 3176221 | NCBI WGS metagenome assembly SXGT01 (sample SAMN11356862, study PRJNA531348) | freshwater metagenome | isolation source: freshwater sample F1-120 | place: China: Fuxian Lake, Yuxi | collected 2017-12-25 | reverse complement strand
GTCTGCGGCGTCTACGGCGTCTACGGCGTCTGCGGCGTCTGCGGCGTCTGCGGCGTCCGTCGCGTCTGTGGCGTCTGCGGCGTCCGTCGCGTCTGTGGCGTCTGCGGCGTCTGCGGCGTCCGTCGCGTCTGTGGCGTCAGCGGCGTCCGTCGCGTCTGTGGCGTCCGTGGCGTCTGTGGCGTCTGCGGCGTCTGTGGCGTCTGTGGCGTCTGTGGCGTCTGCGGCGTCTGTGGCGTCTGTGGCGTCTGTGGCGTCTGCGGCGTCTGTGGCGTCTGCGGCGTCTGTGGCATCGGCCGCGTCGGCCGCGTCGGTGGCGTCCGCCACCTCCGTCTCGTCCGTCTCGCTGTCGCAGTCGTCATCCACCGAGTTGTCTGGGACCTCCTCCGCATCGGGTCCGACAGCAGGGTTGTCGTCGTTGCAGTCGCCATCGGCCTCCGAGGCGCCGTCCTTGTCGTCGTCGGTGGTGGCGAGGCCCTCGTCGATCAGGCTGTCACAGTCGTCGTCCACGTCGTTGTCGAGCTCCGGCGCGCCCGGCACGATGGCCTTGTCGCCGTCGTTGCAGTCGCCGTCGTTCTCCGCCACGCCGTCGCCGTCGTCATCGTGGGCGGGTGTCCCCTCGTCGATCGTGCCGTCGCAGTTGTCGTCCGTGCCGGTCTCCACCTCTTCCGCGCCCGGGTTGATGCTCTCGTCGTCGTCGTTGCAGTCGACGTCGTCGTTGTAGGTGTCGCCGTCGGTGTCCGAGGGCAGGAAGTCCTCGTCGGTCTCCCCGTCACAGTCGTTGTCGACGTTGTCGTCCAGCTCGACGGCGCCTTCGTGGACGTTGGTGTTGTTGTCGTTGCAGTCGCCCTCGTCCTCGCTCGTCCCGTCTTGGTCGTCGTCGTAGGCCGTTGTGCCGTCGTCCGTGATGCCGTCGCAGTCGTTGTCCGCACCGTCGGCGACCTCGGTGCCTCCCGGGTGGCTGGTGTCGTCGCCGTCATCGCAGTCGTCTTCGTTCTCCGTGTAACCGTCGCCGTCGTCGTCGTACGCGGCCGTGCCCTCGTCGATCGTCTCGTTGCAGTTGTCGTCCTTGCCGTTCTCGACCTCGGTGAGCGCGGGGGATACGTCCTTGTCGTCGTCGTTACAGTCGCCCCCGTTCTCGGTGAACGAGTCGCCGTCGTCGTCGTATGCCACGGTGCCCTCGTCGATCGTTCCGTCACAGTCGTCGTCGATCCCGTTGGGCAGCTCGGGGGCGTCAGGATAGGCCGACGGCGCGCTGTCGTTGCAGTCGGTCCCGAACGCCGCCGTCCCGTCGGGAGCGACGCACGCGTCGACGCTGGAGTGGGCTACGCCGTACCCGTCCTTGTCCTGGTCGTAGTAGAAGGTGGTCTTGACGCCCTCGTCGACCTTGTTGTCGCAGTCGTCGTCCTTCTCGTTACAGGTCTCGGTGGCGTCCGGGTTGATCCCGGCTGCGTTGTCGTTGCAGTCGTCGTTCGTCAGGACGTGGCCGGCGGGAGCCTTGCAGTCGTTCACGTAGGTGCTGGGGTCGCCGTGGCCGTCTTCGTCGACGTCGCGATAGAAGCGCGTGGTCGTGACGTTGTCGTCCACGAGGTCGTTGCAGTCGTCGTCCTTGCCGTTGCACTGCTCCGGCGCGCCGTCATACGTCCCTGCGGCGTTGTCGTCGCAGTCGAGCTCGTTGTCTGCGTAGCCCGGCGGCTGTGCGCAGGCGGTGATGGAGGTGCCGGCACCCTGCTCATCAAAGTCCAAGTCGGGCCAGTACGGGTGGAAGACCAGTCCCTCGTCGGCGTCGGGGTCGCAGTCGTCGTCGGCGCCGTTGCAGATCTCGGCCTGGCCCGGATTCCGCTTGGGGTCGTTCGGCGCGCAGTCCCCAGCCTTCGAGGCGTGGGCGGGCGGCGCGCTACACTTCTGAACGCCGTCTCCTACGCCGAAGCCGTCCAGGTCGGCGTCCGCGTACCAGAGCGGGCCCGCGCCGTCGTCCGCGACGTTGTTGCAGTCGTCGTCGAGGTTGTTGCACAGCTCTTGGGCCCCAGGGTGCACGCCAACGAGCTCATCGTTGCAGTCGCCGGGAAGCGCCGCGTGCGACGGGGGGAGGCTGCAGGCTAGCGTGGTTGCGCCGGTGACGCCGAAGGTGTCGCCGTCCCCGTCGAAGTACCAGGTGGTCTTGACGCCCTCGTCGATCGCGTTGTCGCAGTTGTCGTCCTTCCCGTTGCAGGTCTCCGTGCCGGCGGGGTTAACCAGGGGGTCGCCATCGTTGCAGTCCTGCTTGTTCGCGGCGAAGCCGGTGGGTGCTGCGCAGGCTTGGATGGTGGGCGTGGCCTTCCCGTAGCCGTCGTTGTCGCCGTCCGTGAAGAACGTGAGCAACACGCCTTCGTCGATCTGGCTGTCGCAGTCGTTGTCGCGCGTGTCGCAAAGCTCCAGCTTGTTGGGCGCCACCGTATTCTGCGTGTCGTCGCAGTCGTTGTTCGTGGCGGCGTGTCCCGGCGGCTTGTTGCACGACAGCACTGACGCTGAGCCGACGGCTCCCGCTCCGTCGTTGTCGGTGTCGGGATACCACGCGCTGCCGATGCCGACGTCGGTGCCTCCGTCACAGTCGTTGTCGAGGCCGTCGCAGGCCTCCTGGCCTCCCGGGCTGACAAAGAGGTTGTTGTCGTCGCAGTCGCCAGGGTCGTGGGCGTACCCGGGTGGGAGGCTGCACGACTCGATCGTGTCGTTCGTGTCGCCCCACGCGTCGTTGTCCTTGTCCTTGTAGAACGTGGTCTTCGGGTGGCCCTCGTCCGTGACGCCGTTGCAGTTGTTGTCGATCAGGTCGCAGAAGTCCGAGATGTCCGGGTTGATGAACTTCTCGTTGTCGTTGCAGTCTCCGCTCTTGGGCACGTAGCCCATCGTGGGGGAGCAGGCGACGATCGTATCCGTGGTCACCCCCCACGAGTCGGCGTCAGCGTCGCGGTAGTACGTGGGCTTCACGCCCTCGTCCGTCTGCGCGTCGCAGTCGTTGTCCTTGTTGTCGCAGAACTCCTGCGCGCCCGGCTTCGTGTTGGGATCGTTGTCGTTGCAGTCGGTGCCACCGCACGAGGCGGCGGTGAAGGTGTCGTTGTCGCTGTCGACGCAGGTCACAGTCACCGAGACGGAGGTGGTCGCGCTGAGATCGCCCTGGTTCCCGTTCGCCCCGTTCACCGAGTTGCCGGCGGCGAAGATGTTCAGCGTGGTGGCGCTGGCTGGGGCCGTGACCTCGAATTGGAAGGTGGTGGCGCTGCCGATCTTCGACTTCGGGGCGGAGTGAGTGAGCTCGCTGCTCAAGAGCTTGGTGCCCTGGCCCGAGAGGGATGCGATGGTGCCGGCCGACACCGAGACGTTGAGTCCGCCCTTGGTCTGCGATGTGCTCTTGTGGGTGATCGTGAGCGTGTAGGTGCCTTTCGCGCCCACCGTCAGGATCGTCGGCCCGCTCAGGTTGAGGGTCGGGGCCGTTCCGCCGCCGTGGCACCCGTTACACCCGGTCTCGGACCGGCCTGTGATGCCGCTCGAGTAGGCGTGGGCCGAGGTCGCGAGGAGCCCCGTGAGGAGAAGCGTCATGGTTCTGAGCATCGGGCGAGGGTAGCGGAGCGCCCTCTTCGGATTCAAGCGCTGGACCGTCTTTACCGTCTTTACTGGTCTCGCCGCCTACGTTGCGTGCAGTTAGCCAGAGCAGCCTCCCTACGAAACGTCCCGACGGAGTCGCGCGCGGCGAGCCAAGCGTGTACTCGGGATTGCGCGAGGCGCCTTCCGCGTCCTATGCTCGCGACCGCTAACGCTGGGAGTACCCCGTGTCCGACTCGAAGACGCCTGATAAGAACTACGACGACCTCAAAGCCAAGCTCGGCATTCGTAAGCGCGAGGCGGTCGCAGCCCCCAGCGCTTCGTCGCCGACCGCCGAACCCGGGGCCTCCCCTGGGCAGCCTGCCCCGGATCGCACGCCTCCGGGCGGCTTCGATCTGGGCCTCGAAGGTCGAAGCCGCGCGCCGATCGCCGACGTCGACCTCGGAGACGTGAGCATCAAGTCGTCGCCCGGCACGCGGTGGACGCTGGTGTTGGTGGCGCTGGCCTTGCTCGCGGCCGCCGCCTTCCTCGGCTACTCGTTCCGGGGAACCACCTACGACCGGCAGATCGCCACGCAGCAGCAGGAGGACGCCGCAGACCTCCTGAAGCGGATCCAGGCGCTCAAAGTGGGGCCCAAGGGCGAGGCCATCGAGGACGTGGTGAAGGAGTTCGCCGCGATCGTGGGCGAGGTGCACAAGAAGGTGGACGGCGCCGCCAAGGCCGACTCGCTCACCGACGCGCTCCTGAAGTCGCTCGAGAAAGACCTCGACCGGCTCCGCAACGCCGCGATCGCTTACGTCGAGAAGGGGCCGCGCCTCGGCGACATCTTCTCGAAGCAGATGTTCAACGGCGAGGCCGTGCGCGCCGTGCTCAACTACAATCAGGTGCTCGAGCGCCTCTACACGTCGGCCCTCCTCATGGCCAACGAGAAGGGCGTGCTCGTCGAGCTGCAGACGGAGTTCGAGCCGGCCACGCTTCAGATCCCCGCCCGCCAGCGCTTCTTCCGCGTCGCGAGCATTGCGCCGGAGGGCTCGTACCGGAAGGGCTTCCTCGTCCCGGTCACCGTGCTCACGGCAGCCAACGGCGACGTGCTCACCCAGGTGAAGCCGGTCGATCCGCCCCCGCCGGGCGTGCTGCCGGACCCGAACGTGCAGCCCACCACCCAGCTGAAGGTGAAGTACGACAACCCGAAGCAGGTCGGCCGCGAGGAGGACTGGGTCGACTCGGACTCCGTGGCCACTTACGAGCTCTCCGGCGACATCTCGGAGGAGGTGAAGCGCCTCGTGCTCCAGCAGCAGGACCGCTACAACGCGCTGCTGCTGAAGCGGCTCTTCGAGCGCGTGGCCGACCTGAAGCGGGACTCGGATCCGCTCGATGGCGCCCGAAAGAAGATGATCGAAGCCCTCACGAAGCTCGGGGGCGGCTGAGAGAGCGCACTTCCTCGAGCCCGATCGACAGAAACACCCACAGCCCGAACGCCAGCGGCAAGATCCAGAGATCGCTCACGGTGTCTGCCAGCAGCGCGTAGTCGTATAGGCCGTGCGCCACCACCGCGAGAGCGAGGCCCGTCACCACGAGGAGCCTCGCGCTGCGACCGGTCTGGGCCACCCCCAGCGCCACCGCCCACAGGCCAGAGACCAAGACGTGCACCACCGGGTGGACCACGGCGCGGGCCAGGGAGGCCTCGCCATCGATGGCCATGGCGTACCAGTTCTCGATCGTGGCAAAGCCCAGGGACACGGCGATTCCGAGCGCGATTGCGCGCGTGGGCGGGGCGCCGCGCACCTCCTCCGCCCGCAGGATCGCCAGGCAGATTAGGCACTTGGCGGCCTCCTCCACGAAGCCGATGCCGGCCACCGACACGGCCAGCTTCACGAGGTCGGGCAGCTGGTCGAGGCCGGCAAAGCCGCCGTAGAACGCTACCTGGCCCAAGGCGCGAAAGAGCAGCACCGACGCGGGGCCGGCCAACAACCCGCCGCCGAACGCCAGCAGCAGGTGAGGCAGCCCGGCGCTGCTCCGCGGCTCGCCCCGCAGTGAGAAGAGCCCGAGCCACGCCAGGGAGGGTGCGAAGCACGCCACGAGGACCTGGGGGAGGTCCACCTCAGGCCAGGAGCCCGGGGAGCCCGCCGGTATGGATGAAGAGCGGCTTCGCGCCCAGCCGGGGATCGCGGGAGACGAGGAACTGAAACGCCTTCGCGGTATAGACCGGGTCCAGCAGCAGCCCTGTCCGCCGCGCCACCGTGGCCAGGAGGTCCAGCTCCTGAGGCGACGACACGGCGTATCCGCGGCCCGCGTAGCCCTCAACCACAACGAAGTCGTTCGCCTCGAGGGCCGGGAGATCCGGCAGCAGCTCACGGGCCTCCCGCGCGACGCGAGCGCAGATCGCCTGGAAGGTGGGGGCGTCGTCGCACACGGCCACTCCCAGCACGGGGATGTCGAGGCCCCGTCGCCGCGCGCCGAGCGTGAGCCCGGCGAGCGTTCCGCCGCTCCCGGTGGCCACCACGATCGAGGTGGGCGCTTCACGCTGCTTCAGCAGCTCGTCTACGGCGCGCACGTAGCCCAGCGACCCGAGCCCGTCCGAGCCTCCCTCCACGATCACCTTCCCGTCCGTGCCGGCGATCTCGGCCATGAGCTCTTGGCGCTGGTTTCGGTATTCGTCAGGCGTGACCCACACGATGTGGGCGCCGGAGAGTTGCATCAGGCGCAGGTTGCCCGTGGCCGCGTCGTAGGACGCCCGGGCGCTGGGGCTCCGAAGCAACACCGTGCACCGCAGCCCCAGCTGCGCCGCGGCCAGCGCCGTGGCGCGGCAGTGGTTCGACTGGATGCCGCCGCAAGTCACGACGTGCTTCTTGCGGCGCGACCGCGCGTCGGCCAGCAGATACTCGAGCTTTCGCACCTTGTTGCCGCTGAGCGTGGACCCGGTGAGGTCGTCTCGCTTCACCCGCAGCCCTGGCACGAGGCGGTCGTACGACTCGATCGGTGTGGGGAGGCGAGCGAGGGAGATGCGGCCGGGTTCCTTTTGCATGGTGCGATGGTAAAACCGCGCGGCGCGAAGCGAAACCCACGCGCCCCAGTGTCTCGAGGAATCCTGCAATGTCCCGTATCGAGCCCCGCGTCCTCAAAGGCTTTCGCGACTACCTGCCCGAGGTGATGATCCCGCGCGAGGCCATGCTCGAGGCGGTCGCCCGTGTGTTCCGCAGCTTCGGCTTCCACCCCCTTGCCACGCCGGCGCTCGAGTACAGCGACATCCTGGTGGGCAAGTACGGCGACGAGGGCGATCAGCTGCTCTATCGCTTCGAAGACAACGGCAAACGCGACGTGAGCCTGCGCTACGACCTCACCGTGCCGCTGGCGCGGGTGATGGGGCAACACGGCGCCCAGCTGCCTCGGCCGTTCCGCCGCTACCAGATCGCGCCGGTCTGGCGCGCCGAGAAGCCGGCCCACGGCCGCTTCCGCGAGTTCATGCAGTGCGACGTTGACGTGGTGGGCGAGCCGTCGCTCGTCGCTGACTTCGAGTGCATGCAGGTGGGCGTGGCGGTGCTGCGGGCCTTGGGCGTCACACGCTTTGAGATGCGCGTGAACGACCGCCGCGTCCTTGACGGCCTCATGCGGCGGCTGGGAGTCGCGGACTCGCGGCAGCAAGTCGAGATGCTCCGCGTGGTCGACAAGCTGCCGAAGATCGGGTGGGACGCGATGCTGGCCGAGCTGCGGACCAAGGTCGAGCTGGACGAGGCCGGCACCCAGGCGCTCCACACCTTCCTGCACGGCTCCCTCGATGCGGTAGACGACCGGGTGGTCGACCTCGACGTTGCCGGTCCCGGGCTCGAGAGCCTTCGGACGCTGCTCGGCTGGGCTGCTGAGCTCGGCATCGCAGAGCACCTCTCGGTCGACCTCTCGATTGCGCGCGGGCTCGACTACTACACGTCCACCATCTACGAGACCTTCCTCACGGACCTGCCTTCCCTCGGCAGCGTGATGAGCGGCGGTCGCTACGACCGCCTTCTCGCGCTGTTTACCGGCGAAGAGCTGCCGGCGGTGGGCATCAGCCTCGGCGTGGACCGGCTGCTGGCCGGGCTGGGAGAGCTGGGTCTCCTGCCCGCATCGGCCGGCGCGCCGCAGGTGTTCATCGCCGTGGCCGGCGCCGCGCAGGTGCCGTATGCGCTGCGCCTCGCCGCCCAGCTCCGCCAGGCGGGCCTCGTGGTGCTGCAGGGGCTCGGCGCCGACCAGAAGCTGGGCAAGCAGCTGAAGCTGGCCGCGCGGGTCGGGGCGCGGATCACCCTGGTCGTTGGCGACGAGGAGCGCCTGAACGGCACCGTCGGCCTCAAGGACATGACCGCCGGTTCGCAGGTCTCTGTCTCCGCAGCTGAGATCGTTGCCCAGGTCCGAGCGTTGATCCCGGGGTGAAACGCCTGATCTCGCTCCTCGCGGTGGCCCTTGGATGCGCCACCGCCCCCATCGACGACGGCCGCCCGCCCGACGTCGAGCTCGATCCGCTGGTCCTTCGCGTGAACCACGGCAAGGTGGAGGCGCTCGACGCGAAGTCTGCGTTTCAGGCGGCGTCAGACGCGTACGCCCGCGCCGAGCACGAAGACGCCGCGCGCCGCTTCGACGAGGTGGCCCGCCTCTTTCCGGACACGCGTTACGCGCCGCACGCCCGCTACAACGCCGGGCTCGCGCTGCTCCAGCTCACCCGGTGGAAGGAGGCCTTGGTCCACCTGATCGAGGCCGAGAAGCTGCTCGCGAGCGACGCCGACCGCCTCGACGCCAGCTGCCAGATCGGGCTCTGCTTCGAGCGCCTCGAGTCCTGGGAGGACCTCCGCGGCGCAGCCCAGCGCGTCCTCGATCGCAAGAAGCTGCCGGTGCGTGAGCGCGTCGAGGCGCGGGCGCGGCTCGGGATCGCCTTGTACCAGCTGGGCGACTGGGCGCGGGCCGAGCGCGCGCTGGAGGAGGCGGTGGAGGACCACCGGCGCAACCCGGGCGTCCCCTCGCTCAAGGGCAACGTCCTCGTCGCGCAGGCGCAGTTCCTCATCGGCGAGATCTACCGCGAGCTCTTTCGCTCCATTCGGTTTCGCTTGCCCGTGGAGTCCATGCGGCGCGACCTCAACGACAAGTCCGCGTTCTTCCTCGAGGCGCAGAACGCCTATCTCGGCTGTATCCGCCTCTCTGCGGCGCGTTGGTCGGTGGCCGCGGGCTACCGGCTCGGCGAGCTCTACGAGGGGATGTTCGACGACATGATGGCCGCTGAGGTGCCCGCCGACCTCGACGAGGAAGATCGGCGGATCTACTTCGGTGAGCTCAAGGGCTACGTTCGCCCCCTCGTGGAGCGCGCCGTAGACATCTACGAGCGCAGCTTGTCCATGGCTGATCGGATCGGCGGGGCGGCGGAGTGGTCCGAGAAGTCCCGCAAGGGCCTCGACCGCATGCGCGACATCCTGCGGAACGAGTTCGGGCGAGAGGGCGTCTTGCCCTGACCGGCGCGCCAGGTCAGGGATCGCCGGCGCAGGCCGAGCCAGCGGGCCTCGAGCGTGTCGAGCGAGGGCGGCAGAGCCCGCTCTGCGCGCGCTCTGCTCAGGGGTTCGACCGAGGTACTCCGCGCCTGACTTGGGTCTCGACTCGGAGTTCTCGGAGCCTTGTTCCTTGAAATTCCGGAGATGGCCTCCGATATTACGAGGGTGGAAGCGAACATCGATACGACTCGCCGCGCACACGTGGCGGCGGTGCGGGAGCTGCTGGCCGACGCGCCCGTCGTCGCCATCCTCGGGGCGCGTCAGGTCGGCAAGACGACGCTGGCCCGAGTCATCTCAGCGGGCGAGCCTCTCGTTCACTGGTTCGACCTAGAGGACCCGCGAGCGGCCGCGCGCCTCGCGGAGCCGACCCTCACGCTGGAGCCGCTCCGGGGCCTCGTAGTCCTGGACGAGGTTCAGCACGCGCCGGAGCTCTTCCCAGTTCTCCGGGTGCTCGCCGACCGCCCCGGCACGCCGGCACGATTCCTGGTGCTCGGCAGCGCAGCGCCGGAACTGCTGAGGCCGTCGTCCGAGAGCCTCGCCGGCCGGGTCGCCTTCTACGCGCTTCGGGGCTTCGATATGGTGGAAGTCGGGACAGCCCACTCCGATCGTCTCTGGCTGCGGGGCGGTTCTCCACGGTCGTTCCTGGCCGCCACGGATGCGGCCAGCGCTCGGTGGCGCCGCGACTTCGCGAGGACGTGGCTCGAGCGCGACGTGCCCGCCTTCGGAATACGCCTGGCTCCCGAGGCGCTGCGCCGCTTCTGGACGATGCTCGCGCACCTGCACGGTCAGGTCTGGAACGGCGCGAACCTGGGCCGCGCATTCGGAGTCACCGAGAAGACAGCCCGACACTACCTCGACGTGCTGGCCGCAACCTTCATGGTCACGATCCTGCCCCCCTGGCACGAGAACGTCGGGAAGCGGCAAGTACGGTCCCCCAAGGTCTACCTGTCGGACAGTGGGCTCCTGCACCACTTGCTCGGCCTATCGTCGCTCGATCGGCTGCTGGACCACCCGGTCGTCGGCGCCTCGTGGGAGGGCTTCGTCCTCGCCGAAGCGACCCGCGCGATGCGTGCGGAGCCGGGCGAGGCGTACTTCTGGGCGACACACGCGGGCGCCGAGCTCGACTTGCTGGTGATTCAGAACGGCCGCCGCCTCGGTGTCGAGGTGAAGCGCACGGACGCTCCCGTGGTGACGGCGTCCATGCGCGCCGCGCTCGAGACGCTCCGGCTCGACGAGCTGGTAGTCGTCCACGCCGGCCGAGACTCCTTCCCGCTCGCGGACCGCGTGCGCGCCCTGTCGCTCGCCGACATGGCGGCGTGTCTTGGCCGGGGCGGGTGAGGGTCGCGATCCCGCCGTTTCCTGCACCGATACTGGCGCGGAAGTCCGGGAGGCAACGCCGCCGGAGAGGCTCTGGCGCGCCGAACGCCCCGCCGCCAACGGGCCCCGCGCGCGCCCCACCAGCCGTTCCCAGCTTCGCGCGCTCCGCGGAGCCGACCTCCCATGGCCCGCTCGCGGCCCGACGATGGGGTTGAGACCCCATACACCGTCCCCCGGCGGTTCCGAATTCCCGCCCTCCGCGAGCGGCGCGCCGTGGGCGGCGTGACCGTCGCGAACGAGACGGGGACAGCGCGTCCGCCGCGTTGAGTCATGCACGCCAGTCCGCGTATCCTCGCCTCGGACCGACTCAAGGAGCCCCCCATGCGCGTCCTCGCGCTCCTCGCCCTCTTCGTTCCCTCGCTGGCGTCCGCCGCCGTTCCAGCGCGACTCGCCGCCTCTGGGGCGCTCCGCAACTCGACGGGCGCCGGCGTCGACGGCACGTACTCGATCACCTTCGCGCTCTACGCCACGGAGGCGGGACCCGCGGCGATCTTCGAGGAGAAGCATCCCAACGTCGTGGTTTCGACCGGAGCGTTCGCGGTGACGCTGGGCGAGACGACGGCGCTCGACGCGGACGCCGCGGCCGACGCGGCGGACCTGTGGCTCGGCGTGCGCGTGGAGGGCGAGCCTGAGCTCCCCCGGCAGCGGCTCGCGAGCGTGGTATGGGCGCTCGGAGCCCGCCGCGCATACGATCTGGCGTGCACGAGCTGCGTGACGCCGGAGGCGCTCTCCACGGCCTATGCCCCGCTCGCCGAGGCAAACACGTTCGCAGCGCTCCAGACGTTCGCGTCCGGCGCGGACTTCCAGGCCAAGGAGGCGCTCCTCTTCCGATTCCAGAACGCGGCCGCTCAGCCCAAGCCCTGCGACGCGACCACGATCGGGCTCGCCTACTTCGACACAGACAAGGACCGGCTCCAGATCTGCGGAAGCAAAGGCTGGACCGCGTACATGCCCATTCAGCCAGGCAGCCAATTCAATCCGGGTCTGTCGTGTCTCGACATTCATACGAACGACCCGACGCTACCGAGCGGGAGCTACTGGATCCAGGCAGGAACCCTTCTCAAGTTCATGGTGCACTGCGACATGACGACGGATGGCGGGGGCTGGACCGAGATCAACCTCGCCACAGCACGCAACGTCCTCGGCGCCACCATGACCGCCGTCATCCCGGCACCGATCTCGGGGATTGACGCAGCGCACAGACCTTTCACGCAAGACCAAGACGGCGGTCACAGCTATCGCTACGACATCCCGATACCCTTCGGTTTTCACGAGTTCTACCTGTCCAAGTACCAGATCCGCGCCAACGCCGCGCCGGGCGCGTACACGTCGGATCTGGATCCGGCGTACCCGATGACCGACTGGGGCACCGACTTCGCGTCCTGTTACGGAGACGTGGGCTTCGGGACGCCGTCGGCGGTTGGGCCCACCACGTCGCTCGCCGCGAACCTCAGCTCCGCCCAGACGTGCGCCACATGCGACATCGACTGGCCGGCGGGCACGAAGACCTATTCGGTGGGTGCGGCCGTCTCGACCACGTTCCGGATCGGCTGGGGTGAGTCCTGCGGCGAATGGGAGGGCTGGTACCCATGGTGGAGCGGGTCCATCTTCGTCCGATAGGCGCGTCGCACTTCTCGGGGAGTGGCCTTCGTGCCACGCCAGAGCGTCCAGCACCCACGACGCTCAAGTGCCGGTGACGTGCGCCTTCAACGCGGGCTCCTTCGGAGACGGCGCCACATGAACGGCCCGCGGCTCCGAAGGGCGGAAGGCCGTTCGGGCACCGGAACGGACGCTCGCGGGCTGTCCAGCCTTCCGCGGCTTTCGATCACCTGTGCGGCATTGCGTCTTGGGGAAGCTCAATGGGCGGGAGATTCCTTGCCCCTCGGGTGTGGCGCGTCTGGTTGGTGCACGACCGCCCACAACAAGGTGGCTGTCATCGACGACGAGCTTGCCCCTAGCCGGCTCGTGTGGCCCAGCAGCGCCGGCGCAGGCCGAGCCAGGCACACAGCAGGAGCCCGGCGGGCGCAAGCCACGAGGACCTCCCCCCGGCGGGCCCCACCTGGCAGCTGTCTGTTGTGGCTGCGGCGTCGTCCGCCACGGCCGGCGGGGCCACCCACTCGGGAGGGATCACCCGATCGTCAGGCAGCGCCGCGTCCACCGCGATGTCGAGCCAGTCCAGCTGGCAATCTTTGACCGCCTGGCCCTCGAGCCCGTCGAGCGAGGGCGGCCGGATCTCCGACAACGCGAAGAGGGTCTCGCCAACGCCCCCCCCGACGCTCAGGGCCGCCAGGTCGGGCAGCGTGCAGGCGTGGAGGCCCAGAGGCGTGGCGCCCAGGCACGACAGCCGGGCGGTGGCAGCGCCGGCCGGGGCGACGCCGTTGTTCTCGACGCTGCGGAGCGCGCCGTCCGCCACGATGAGGACCTGGCCCCCAAACGCGACTGGACCCAGCAGCGGCTCCGTGGACGTGGTCAGCTCCACCAGGCCCCCTCCCTCGATGCGGTGCAGGACGTACCCATCCGCGGAGGCGCCTCGCACGAATCGCTGGCCGGCAGCGGTCTCCAGCGTGGGCGTGAGCTCATAGCTGGAGGACACCACCACGTCGCCGTCCGGACCGCGGACGGTGAGGACGCCGGCGTCGGCGCGCAGCGCGAGCAGGGTGTCGTCTTCCAGGGCGATGCTATCGGCGCCCTCCCAGGCGTAGAGGTCTTCGCGCTCCCCGGCGCTGAGGCGCGTGACCACGCCCTCCGTGAGCAGGACGACGGGGCCCGTCCCGTCGACCACGAGCGCCCTGGCGTTGCCCGCGTGGATGCTGTCTGGACCGAACGGCGAGACCGCGCCGCTGTGGCTGATCTCGAACGGGCCCGCCTTGCCGAGCACGAAGATCCGCCCCGTGGGACCCGCGGCGACGAGTGCCGCGTCGGGGCCGCCCCAGCGGCTCTGGCAGATGAAGCGGGGGCCGTCGGCCGCCGAGCGGGCGAGCCCGCGGCTCAGCCGGACGATCCCGGGAGCTCCGTCGATCTCGTTGAGTAGACCCAGCGCCGACGGGGCGGCGCCATGGCCGAGCGCGGCCTGGCTCGCGAGCCCCGCGGCGAGTCCGACGACGCGAGCTAGTGACCGGCGGGCGCTGCGCACCGTGGCGAGGTCAGTGGGCGTCGCCGGGATCGTTGGTGCCGGGGAAGCGGAGGAGGCGAAGCTCGCCTTCGCCACGCTCGCGGAACACCTCGATCTCCTTCACGTTTTGAAGGTTCACCCAGAGCATGGGCTCGGACTCGTGCTCGAAGCGCAGGGCGATGAACCCGTTCTCAACGCTGTCGACGAGGCCGTAGACCGAGTTGTCTTCGTCGTCGTACTGGACGACCCACACCTTCTTGCCTACCAGCCCTTGCATCGAACCCTCCGTGGAGGCGCGCATGCTAACCCTCGCTCGAGGCCCCTGCAACGGGCTTGTCGCACGCCGCGCGCTCTGGTACGCCCGTAGGCTCGGGTGAGCCGAAGGGCTGATGGGGCGATACGCGATGGAGTTGGTCAGTAGGAAAAACGCACGCGAGCTGGAGCTGATGCGCGTTGCCGGGCGCATCGTGGCCGAGACGTTGGTGATGGTGCAGAAGCTCGTGAAGCCCGGAGTCACGCTCCTCGAGCTAGACCAGGCCGCTGAGCGCCACATTCGGAGCCGCGGCGCATTGCCCACGTTCAAGGGGTACCGAGGCTTTCCGGCCACGTTGTGCACCTCCGTCAATGAGCAGGTCGTGCATGGCATCCCGTCGAAGCGCGCGCTGGTCGAGGGCGACATCATCAGCATCGATTGCGGCGCCACCTTCGAAGGGTACGTCGGCGACTCGGCGATCACCGTGCCCGTGGGAACAGTGAGCCCCGAAGTCACCCGCCTCCTCGAGGTCACCGAGGGGTCGCTGCTGCAGGGGATCGCCGCCTGCGTGCCCGGGAACCGCCTGCACGACGTCTCCAACGCGATTCAGCGGTACGTGGAGCCGCACGGCTTCGGGATCGTGCGCGAGTACTGCGGACACGGCGTGGGCCGGCGACTTCACGAGGCGCCCCAGATCCCGAACTTCGGGGAAGCCGGTACCGGGCCGCGCCTCAAGGCGGGCTGGTGTCTCGCGCTCGAGCCCATGGTGAACCTCGGGACGCACGAGGTGGTCACGTTGTCCGACGGCTGGACGGTGGTCACGCTCGATCGTCGCCCCAGCGCCCACTTCGAGCACTCAGTGGCGGTCACCGATGACGGCCCCGAGATCCTCACTGATCGTCGCGGGCTCGTTTGATGCGAGCCTGGTGGCAAGACCCTGCCTTCTGGCGGGAGCTCGAGCCGTTCCTCTTCTCGCACGAGGCCATTGCGAGCGCCGACGACGAGGTCTCAGACCTCCTCGAGTGGCTCGAGCCCCCGGCGGGCGGGCGCCTCCTCGACGCCGGGTGTGGCATCGGTCGGCACCTCATCCCCTTCGCGCGCCGTGGCTTTCGCGTGGTCGGGGTGGACTCGGTCGACGACTTCCGGCGCCGGGCGCGTCAACGCTTGCTCTCGGCCGGGCTCCCCGGTGACGTGCGCGCGCACGACTTCTTCGGCGGCACCCCGATGGTCGACGCCGACGGGGGCTTCGACGCGATCCTCTGCGCCTTCGCGCTCATCGGGTACGCGGACGATCCCGTGCACGACGTGCTGCTCACCCGCGAGCTGCTGGGTCTCTTGAAGCCCCAAGGCCGTTTTTTGCTCGAGACCCGCCACCCCGACGCCTCGTTCGGGCGCATCAAGCACAACTCGCCGGCGGGGATGCTGATCGAGGACCGCCGCTTCGACCGCCCCTCGAACACGCTGCACACCACGTGGACCGTGACGCGCGGTGGCCGCCAGCGCGAGTTCCGCTCACGGCTCCGCGTGTACTCCGCCTCGGACCTTCGCGGCCTGCTCGAGGTGTGCGGTTTTCAGAATGTGCGCGTAATCGAGCGCCCTCGCGAGCACCGTACGATCACCCTCGGAGATGCTCCGAGCGCGTAAGGGCAGGGGGCTCTGCGCGGCGCCACGGAGCGGCCCATTACGGCGCGGGTGCGAGCAGCGTGGCGAACGCGGTGCCGTGAACCGGGGGGCCGCCTCCGACGGGCTTCAGGGACAGCGTCACAGTGGCTGCTGCGGGGAATTGCAACCGGTGGCTCGCGACTGGGAGTGGGATTCCGAACACATAGGCCGTGCCGTCCTCCCTGCGCACCACTGGATGGCGACGCACCGCGATGCGCCCGCGCTCAACATCCACCATCAGGCACTGCTCCGTATCCGTTGGCTCGCACTTCGGATCCACCTGGGCCGCCGTCTCGAGGCTCGCGTCGATGTAGACCTCGGTCACGTCGGTGCTGAGCGACTGGGTGCGCGCCGCGAACACCACCCCCACTTGCTCCGCCTCGAGGTGTGAGAGCGTCAGCTCGGCGGGGAAGGTGAAGGAGCAGAAACCATCGGGGCTGGCCTCGCCGTGGGCGCTGGTTCCGAACCGGATGGGAGGGGCGGAGTCGCCATCACGTTTCCTGGCCAACGCCACCGTGAGCGACTGCTCGAAGGTCTCTCCACCACCATACGGCTCGAGGGACAGGGTAAGGACCGCCTTCTCATCCTCCCACGCCCGGTCCGCTCCGAGGACCAACTGTACGTTCGGGACGTAGCGTATCCCGGCGTACTCCCAGCTGAGTGGGCGCCGCCGAAGGTTGAGCGCGCCCAGAGTGCGGCCGCAATCGCTCGATGTGAGGGAAACCCGAATGTTGACCCGCTTCACGCAACAGTCGAAGCGATTCGTCGCGACGGCGAGCTCGATCATCCAGGCCCCTTGGCCGCCTAGAATGGCCTTGAGCTCAGTGCCATCGGTGGCCGGGACGAATGGCTCTCCACCGGGTACGCGGTCAGCGTCCGTCCCGACCTGAAACAGGGGCGCCACTGCGGACCGGGAGATTGGGCATTGGGCCGGGTCGCAGACGGCCGTGTCGGGCTCCACTGATGCTTCCGAGCACGACAGCGCGGCCGTTGAGAGCAGCGCAACCGTCGTTACGAAGCGCCGGCCGTTCTTGCGGAGTCGAAGAGAACTGGCGGTGGGAGCCACCTGTGTAGGGTAGCTGTGGCCGCGAGTCGTGGCCATCGGTCCAACCCGAGGATATTGTTGCCGAAGATCGCCCGCCCCTCGATCGTCCCGGCGGACACGGTCGTGTCGCGGGCACTGCGCCCACGAAATGCCGCGCTGGCGACGACCGCGACGGGGGCGAATTGGGGGCTGTTCTGGACGCGTACCGCCAAGTGAACCCTGACCCCGAGACCGTGCTCACGTCCACCTGGCGTACCACCGTCCGCCAGGCGGCCCTCATACTCGTCTTGGCTGTCCCGCTGTCCATCTTGGTCGCGGGGGTGCTCGACGGCTTCGAGGACGGGCGCAAGGTGCTCTGGTGCGGCACGCTCGCAGGCGTCGGCGCGAGCGTTGCGCACGTCTACGCCTGGCATCGCTACGGCGTGCGCCGGGCTGCTTTCGGAGACGGGCTCGTCGTCGAGTGGCGCTCGGGGCTCCGAGCGAAGGAGCGCGTCGTGTATCTCGAGTTGGGCGATGCCTCACCCCGGCACGGACTCGCTGCGTCCTTCACTCGGCGGGCCACGTTTTGGACGGCGAGCGGGGGTCGCGTGGATGTCCTCGACGTCGGCGTCGCCAGTTCGGATTGGTGTCGGTGGATCGACGCGTTGGGGACCCGGCTCTCTCCGCCGCCAGAAGAGGTGCCGGATCCGGGGCTCCCGCCTCCCGACGGTCCGGTCCCAAGGTCGTTGGGGCTCGAGCGCTGGCAGATCCAGCGCACGAGGTTCATCCCCGCCTTGGCCGGGGCACTCTCCTTCGTGGGCACAATCTTCTGGTGTGTCTTCGCCGCGCACCCGCCGGAGTTGAGCTCCGAGATGCTGTGGGGGCTCCTGGGCGGACTGATCTCGTTCGGGGTCTTCGCGTACGCGATTCGTGAGATCTACCGGGAGCGCCTGAGGGACGCGTCGCTGCGGGAACCGGGGACCTTGTACACCCTCGCCCGTCGCGACGCGCTCCACGAGGACCAGTTGGTGATCGAGCTCGACGCGCTACACCTGGGAGCCCGAGTCGCCGTGCGCCAGGCGATCTCGCTCAAGCCGGATCGGAAAGACGACCGCATGGTGGACGTCTGGAAGGAGCGGCTACGGCCCGGTCGGTGGATCGTGGGATTCCGACGGGACGGCGAGCCGTGGTCTGTCGCGGTTGAGGACGTCGCGCTTCTGCGCCGACGGATGCGCTTCGCGATCCCAGGAGGAGTGATCCTGGCCCTGCCACTCCTGATCCACTTCGTTCTCGACTAAGGGCGCGCGGAGAATGCGCGGATGCCCGGGGGGCCGAGCGCCCGCGCGAGCAGCGTACAATCGCCTCCGATGATCCCTCCGGCCGCCTATGCCGGGTTCGCGGCCTCACTGGCGGCGGCCTGGCGCGCGGCGCTCTGCTGGATCGTCATGAGCAGCGCCATGATCTGGTTCATGTCGATCCCGGACTCGGCCGCGGCGGGCGTGAACAGGAAGTCGATGAGATAGAAGTCGTTGAAGACGTTGAGCGAGGGGGCTGCCAGCTTCGCGTAGCGGTCGAAGTAGAGGAGCTGCTTCAGGATCAGGACGAACTCGCGGGGCATCGTGATGCCGTGTTTCCGAGAGTTCGCCACGATGTCTGGGAGCACCCGGCCATACTCGATCTCTGAGAGCGCGCGAGAGAGCAGCGGCGAATAGACGTCGCCCAGGTCCTTCGCGAGCCGGACGGTGTCGACGCCCTTCGGGACGGCGCCCATCTCGATCATCACCTTCGCGAGCTCTGCGTAGTCCTGCGAGTTGAAGCTGAGGATGTAGCGCAGCACCTGCATCCGCTGTTGGCGGTCGAACCGTCCGACGATCCCGAAGTCGATGAAGCCGATCTTGCCAGCAGCCGGCAGGAACATGAGGTTGCCGGCGTGGACGTCGCCGTGGAAGAAGCCGTGCAGCAGCATGGTGAGGTTCCAGCCGCGCATGCCGATCCGCAGCCACTTCTCGGGGTCGAGGTCGTTCTCCCGGAACTTCGCCACGTCGTCCGCTTTGAAGCCGTAGAAGCGCTCCATGGTGAGGAGGCGCTTCGCGGTGGCGTCCCAGTGGACCTTGGGCGCGCAGATGAGGCCCGCCATGTCGTGCTTCACCATGAGCGAGTTGAACTCGTCCATGTTGCGGCCCTCGACGGTGAAGTCGAGCTCCTCGTGGATCGTGACGTCGAAGTCGGCCACCACGCCTGTGGCGTTGGCCAGTCGGGCGTTGACGAACAGCTTCTCGGCCGCCCACGCCAGCTTCTTCATGAACCAGAGGTCCGCGTCTACCCGCTCGCGGATACCCGGGCGCTGCACCTTGATCACCACGTCCGAGCCGTCGATGAGGCGTGCGGCATGAACCTCGGCGATGGAGGCAGCGGCGAGCGGCGCCTCCTCGATGGAGGAGAAGACGGTCTCGGTGGGGCGCCCCAGCTCCTCGCCCACGATGCGCTTCACGTCCGCGAAGGCGAACGGCGGCACCCGATCGAGGCACTTCTGGAACTCCTCCACGTAGGGCTTCGGGAAGAGCCCCGGGCTCGACGCGATAATCTGACCGAGCTTCAAGTAGGTGGGGCCGAGGCGCTCGAAGGCGGTGCGCAGCGTGGCCGCGCGGCGCTCTCGCTGGAACAGCCACTGCGTGCCGTAACGGAGCAGGATCCACCACAACACGAAGGCTCGGCGGATCACGTTCAACACCATGTGCGGGCCTGGACCTATCGAAAGGTGATGAGGAAGTAGCTGACTAGCGCGGCGGCGAACAGCCCGCCCAGCAAGCGCCAGAAGCGCGCGCCCGTCCGGTCGTTGGACTTACCGCGGACGAGGCCGGTGAAGCTGGAGCGCATCGCGCCCATCGTCCCCTTCTTCTTCTTTTGGCTCACGACGTCCCTCCCTGAACTCGGCGGGCCAAGAACTACGCCCGATGCTGCCACAACGCAACGGCTGCCGGAGCTGCCTTGACGGTCTTGGGCGCGACCGCGTAGAAGGGCGGCCACAACACCACGAGGGGACCACCACTACCTATGCATCGCGCGTTGATCGGTTTTACGCTGTTCGGCTTCGTTCTGGGCTCCGGCTGTTCGAGCTCCCACACCGCGGGCATGTGCGCTGAGGACGCCTTCCCAGCGGCGAAGGCCGGCGATCTCGCCGCCGTCGAGGCCGCCGCCGCCGCTGCGTGGGCGGAGAGAAAGGACGTCGCGAAGCTGCGCGAGGCAATCGCGCAGTGGAAAGAGGCCGTGGCGATCGCGCCGAAGAAGGCCGAGAACTACACGCGCCTCGCGCGCGCCATGTACTTCCTGGGCGACGGCTACCTTCGCCTCGACTTCCAGGAGGCTGACGAGGCGGGTGACGACTCGGCAGACGCCAAGGAAGAGGAGATGGTCAACACGCTCGAGCAGGCGTATCTGGTGGCTGAGAAGGCCATCCGGATCGGCAACCCGGACTACGCCGCGGCTGCGTGCGCCAAGGAGCCGCTCGAGGAGACCATCTCCAAGCTCGACAAGAGCGACATCGACGCCGTGTACTGGTACGCGGTCGCGCTCGGGAAGCACGGTCTGGCCACCAGCCTCGTCACCGTGCTCAGCAACAAAGAGAAGATCTATCTGATGATGCGCCGCATCGAGAAGCTGGATCCCGACTTCTTCTACGGCGCGGCCGACCGCTACCTCGCGGGCTACTTCACGAAGGTCCCGTTCCCCGGTGGCGATCACGACCAGAGCCGGAAGCACTTCGAGAAGTCGATCAAGGCCTCTCCCAACTACCTCGCCACGCGTGTCCTGTACGCCGAGCTCCTCGCGACCAAGCTCAAGGACAAGGCCCTGGGGAAGAAGATCTTCGACGAGCAGCTGAAGTTCGTGGACGACACTGCGGCGGACGTGATCCCCGAGGTGGAGGCCGAGGCCATCCTCGAGAAGAAGAAGGCCAAGATGCTCCGCGACAAGTTCGACGAGACCTTCTGGGAGGACTAAGCGGACCGCGCGTTCGCCGGGGTAGAAGCCCCGGCGAAGCGCCGGACCTCTAAGGGCTGCGCGTTGCACGGCCCTCTGCTGCGGGCTCGATCAGGCTTCTGGATCGCCCGCGGCGTGCTCTGAGCGCGCCAACACCCGGATGCGGTCGCCGGGGCACACCGACCCGCTCTCCACAACCTCCAGGTGGATCCCGCGCAGGCGGTGAGCGCGCCAATCGGGATCCGAGGTGAGGGCCCAAGCGGCCTCCCCGACCCGCGCCGAGAACTTGCTACACCCGTTGTGCGGCTTTGGCGTTACCCGGCACTGCGCGTCGCCCACGGCGAGGAGCGTGCCCGCGGGGAGGTTGGCCTCCGAGGTGTCGATCGACGCGAAGAGGTTGTCGCCCAGGATCGCCACTTCGCCGCCACGGGTCATGAGCAACGCGACGTCGTAGCGCATCAGCGTGACCTGCTCGCCGCGTTTCCGCTTGCCCTGCGCCCACTTGTCGCCCACCAGCCCCTCGTCCACGTCCAGCGTTCCGCGGGCGAGCAGCTGTCGACCCTCTTCTGGCTGACGCGCCACGACCCGCGTGACCACCGCTTCGTCGGCGCTGGGAGACAGCGCCTGCATCCCCGCGACCAGCTCTTCGTGGGTGAGGTGGGATCGGGCGGCGCTGGTCGCTTCGCGTACCTCCGGCGCTGCCATCAGGCGGCCTTGAAGGCAGCGGCGAGCGGCTCGACGCGGAGGTCGGCGGGATCACCCTCCACGCCCGCTTCCCGGAAGAGGCCCATGAGCACGTGCTCCGGCTTCGGGATCTCACCGCCCGCCTCGTTAACCGCGCCCGTGCCGAGATCGATGGGTCGAGGCAGCATCCCGACGTCCGTAGACGCGCCGATGATCCCCGGCCGTACGCGCCCTCCGAGGAGGAAGCAGCTGTTGCCCAGGTGGTGGTCGCGTCCCCCCCGCGTATTGAGGAGCGGCGTACGCGAGAACTCGGAGAAGCCGACGATGGTGGTGTGGTCGAGCCACGAAGACCCGTCGCCGCTGGGGTGCTCGCGACTTGCGAGGTCCTCCGCCAGCGCCGCGACGGCCGCGAAGCCGCGCTGCTGGGTGGGGCCTTGGTCGGTGGCCCAGTCATCGAAGTGCGTGTCGAGGCCGCCTGCGGCCTGGAAGCTGACAACGCGCGACAGGCCAGCCGTGAGCGCGGTGGCAGCGGCGGCTGCCTGCGCCTCGGGGGTTTCGAGGGCCGTGGCGCCCGTAGCCGCGATCCCGTAGTGCTGGCGAAGCGCCGCCATCGACTCGGTCTTGGCCTGAAAGTCGAACAACGCGTCGTACCCGGCGCTGGTCATCTCGGCCGCCTTGATGCGCGCGGACTCCCCGGCTTGCCACAGCGGTGAGCCCGCCGCGTTGGCGCACGCCGCGCGCTCCGCCAGGAGCCCGTCGATCAACGCGTCTACCGTGGGGTCGAGGGCCGGCTCGGCCTTCCGGAACGCCCTCACGAGGTCGGGCACTCTGGCCACCTCGAGGCCCGAGGCCCAGTTCGGCTGGTCGACGTTGTAGCTCTCTACGCGGATCGCGAGGTTCGGCACCACCTCGCTCTGGCCGAGCTGCGCCGCCAGCCAGGTGGCTGCCGATGAGCCACGCGCCAGGAGCCCGCTGGGCGGCCTGCCCGTGAGGAAGCGGCGTCGCCCGACCTCGTGCGTGAGCGTGTCCATGCTCATGCCGCGGACGACGCAGAGCTTGTCCGAGTGGGAAGCGAGGCGCCCGATGTAGGGACCAAATACCGCGCCGTTCTTGGCCACGACGAGGGAGCCGTCGTTCGTGACGTCGTCCAGCTGCTCGTAGCCCGGCTGAATACGCGTCGTGGCGGAGGCGGCGTTGGTGAAGACGTTGGGGTCGCGCGGATCGAGGGAGAGCAGGACGTCCCAAGCGCCGCTGAAATACGCGAAGACGAAGTAGCGGGGCGTCTTGGCCGGCGCGTCGAGCGCCCTGGCGAGCCCGGACATCCAGAGCGGCGTGGTGGCGGCGGCCCCGCCGAGGCAGGCGAGCGACTTCAGGAAGCGGCGGCGAGCGCTGTGCGTCATGGTTTGGTGCTCCCCTGGATCAGTAGCTGATGAAGTCGGGGTGGGTCATGAGGCCCACACAGACGGCCTGCCAGGCGCGCGCGGGATCGAGCTTCAGCTCCGCCGCGCGATAGAGCCAGCGCCAGTGCTCGAGCTCGGGCGAGTCGCCCGCGACGGCGCGCCCGTGGAACCGGAGGAGGAGGGCCTGCAGGTTGGCGTCGATGAGCTCCGGCGCCTTGGCCCAGGTGTCGGTGGGGCCCGCGACCCGCATGAGGGCGCGCGCGCCCGCTTCGGCGGCGAGGTCGCGCTTGCGCGTCTCGTTACACACAGACCGCGCGGCGTCTCCGAGGAACTTCATGAACAGCGCCGAGGCGTCGAGGATCTCCGTGGTCTGATCGAGGTAGTCGGGTTTGCCCAGCGTGGCCGCCAGCTCCACCAGCTGGTTCTTGCCGCCCACCTCCCAGCCGAAGCCGCCCGTGACCCCCTTGATGAGCGCGTCGAGCTGGTCGAGGTCGACGCGGCGGCGCATCCGCGTGAGCGGCGCGCCCTCTTCGGGCGCCGGGAGCAGGCCGACGTCGATCGGCTCGCCGAAGCTGGCGTGAAAGACCGTACCCGCAACCGGCGGGTCGCCGATCGGCACGCCCGTGGGCTTGGTGCCGATCGGGCCGGACTCGATGCGGACGAGCTCGGGAGCACCAGACGGCTGTTGGGGCGCCGGGGCGGCGGCCACGGGCGCTTGGGTCTCGGCGCAGCCCGCGCAAACGAGGAACAGGGCGACTCCGCGTGACCGGCTCATTGGATCCTCCGATAGACATCGCTGGTCACGACCGAGCGGACGAGGCGCTTGAAGGAGTACCCGTCGGCGGCGAAGGAGGTGGCCATCTGGTCGGCCCAGGGCAGCTCCGCGTCGGCGAGTTTCCGGCCCAGCAGCCACTCCGCGGTGCTTCGGGCGACGCAGACGGGCAGCCGGCCGTCCACGATGCCCTCGTAGGCGAGGAGGCGCGGCCCCTGCTCGATGTTCTTCTCGTGCTCGGGCCGGCGGAAGCTGTACCACCAGAGCTTCCCGAGGTTGGCCTTCTCCGCCGGAGTGGCCGCCGAGATCACATAGAAGTCGCGGCACTCGCGGGTGCAGTTGGTGCCGGTGAGCCCGCACTCCCTGCAGGTCTCCGAGTACGCTGGGAAGCGGTCGGGTGCGAGGTGGCCCGCGCCCGACTCGGTCCAGCGGCCCCAGAACGAAGACGAGGGTTCGAGCAGCGCGTGGCAGTACTTGCACCCCGCGCGCTTCTGGAGGTCGGGCTCGAGGGCGGCGCTGGGGTCGATCGGGATCCCCGCCGCCGGGGGCTGGAACGGCTGGCACAAGAAGGCGTTGTAGAAGCGGTTTGCCCGTGCGCGAGCCGTCTGGAAGCGCGCGAGGAACGCCCAGCTCGTGAGCACGCCGGCGTGTTCGTTCCCGAGCGTGATCTCGGTCCATGCGTCGCGGTCGCGGTAGTGCAGGTTGGGAAGCGCCGACACGTCGAGCGGTAGCGGGTCGAAGCGCGTGTTGTTGGTGAGCTCGCCGGCCCGGTGCTTGAGGAAGTGCACCAGTGGGCCGTTCACGAAGGCGCGCGTGCTGGTGAACAGGTCCAGGTAGGGGCGGTCTTCTTCGATCATCGCGCCCACCCGACGTTCCAGGTCGCCCGCCATGGCCTCCTGCACCGGGAGGTCGGCGTTGCCCTGGCGGCACCACTGGAGCTCGGGGCCGCACCCGCAGCCGGGGTCGACGAGCCCATCCCGGCCGGTGCAGCTGGTGCCCGAGGCCGACACCGCGTTGGACTGGCCGTCGAAGGCGCACACGCGGATCTTCTGGCCAACGGGAAGCCAGTACGGCTCGACCTCGATCCACCCCTCGCGCAGCGCCACCTTGCCATCTGGCATGGTGTAGGGCGTGGTGATGATGGCGCCGTTCGCGTCCCAGCGTGCAGGCTCGTCGAGGCACTCGATGGCCTGCCCGCGGAAGGTCGTGGCCTTGGTGCGCACCCAGTTACGGCCCCCGGTCGTGGCCAGCGAAGCCCGCACCGCCGTGAGGCTGACGTTGGTGAGGTTGGGCCAGAAGATCGTGCGGTGACGCCGGACCACCCGCTCCACGAAGCCCTCGCTGTCGAGCAGCGCGTCGAGCGTGGCGTCGTCGACCTCGCCTGAGGTGAGCACGGCTTCGACGAGCGCGTCGTCCGGCGGGCGCCCCGTGAGGTCGAGCGCTAGCGCGCGCAAGTAGTTCGTGGGGCTGAGCTCCGCCTCGGGGGCGGGGCAGACCAGCTCGGTGTTGGGCGGCGCAGACAACGCGAGGAGGATGGAGAGCGAGGCGGCGTTCACTCGAGAAACCCTCCGGTCTTCCAGGCCTGGATGAGCCCCACCTCCGCACCGCTGAGCGGCACGTTCGGTGGGAGCGGCATGGCGCCCGACGATACCATGAGGAGCAGAGCGTCGATCTCGTTCTTCGCCTGCTCAAATGTGTAGAGGGAGTGCGCGTAGCCGTTGGGCCCGTGGCACATACTGCACCGCGCCGAGAGGAGTGGTCCGATCTGGCCGGCCCAGGTGACCTCGGTGGGGCCCACGTCCACGGGCGCGTTGACCGCCCAGCGCGTGAGCCCCGCCTCGCCCCACGTGACTCCGCGGCCCAACGCGTCGACGGCGCAGCCGAGGATGCCCGAGCCGGCCGCCGCGACGGGCCACCGGCCGTCTGGAGCGACGAACCAGAGGGCGCCGTCCGCAAGCACCACGAAGAGCTGCCCGGCGACCCAGCTGCCGCAGACCACGGTAGCCGGCGCCGGGAAGCGCCACGCCGCCCAAACGCCGGACGCGTCCCGGAGGTGGAAGTTCCCGGCGGTGTCGAGGGTGGCGATCCGGCCGCCGCTGTCGACGGCCACGTCGGTGGCGTCGAGATCGGGGCGCACCGCCAGAACATCGGCGCCCCCCGCGGCCTCGACGATGCGATAGAGGCCGAACGGCGCCGCGGCCCACAGCACCCCGTCGTCCAGCGCGAGGCGCGCCTCCGAGAAGTCGTAGCCCGGCGTGACGAGGGGCTTCACCTGGGCGTCGCGCCATCGCCAGAGCTTGCCCTGCGCGGCCAGCCAGATCGTGGGCGACGTCCCGGCGCGCACCGCGACGCCGCTCACGTCCCCGCCCATGGCCGAGACGATCGGGGACGGGGTGAAGCTGCCCGCTTGGGCCACGAAAGACGCCGCGCTCTCGCTGAGGAACACCCGCGTCGCGTCGAGCGCCGCCCCAGCCACCACGGAGGTGAGGCTCGTGTCGAGCACCGCGGGAGGGCCAGAGCCGAGCCACGTGACCCCAGCCTCGCCCACAGCCGCCAGCGCTCCGCCCACCGGGGTGGCGTGCACCACGACGGTGCCGAGCAGCTGTGCCGACGCCACCGTGGGGGCGCCCTCGCTGGGGGTGACCGGCTCGGGGCCAGTGTCCGTGTCGACCGGGCCCGAGTCCTCCGGGGTGGTCGCATCGGGCGGGCCGGCGTCGTCGAGGGGCTCCTCGACGTCGACTAGAGTCACGTCGGCGACGGGTTCGGCCGTTTCCGGCGCTTCGGCGTCTGGTGGGGCTTCTGCGTCGTCCGGTGTGACGTCGAGCTCGACCGCGTCGGCGACGGGATCCGTGAGGTCCGGGATCTCGGTGTCCGCGGGGGCCCCTCCGTCCTCCGGCGTGACGTCGAGGGCCGCGTCGGGCGGGCCGTCCGCGTCGACGGGGGCCGCGGTGTCCGGCGGCTCGGGAGCGTCGTCGCCTACCGGCTGGGCGGTGTCTCGGTGGAGCTGCGGGACGTCCGGTGATCGGTCCACGTCGGTCTCGGTGGTCCCGCCCGAATCGGCGAGCGTCGGGACGTCAGCGAAGTCCGCGTCGAGCCCGGGCGCCGTGTCCCCTCCGCAGTCTACGCAGCCGGCGTCGGGGCCGGGCTGGGCAGTGACGTCGCCGCTTTCGGCACAGCCGACGAGGACGTAGAGGGTGAGGAGGGCGCAAGCACGCACATCGTGGACTATTGCACCCCGCGGTGGGCGGCTCAACGGCTGGAACGGGCGGCAGGCAGCGAATTCACCGGAGCGCGGGAGCGCGGAGGTGAACCGGGCCGGGGATCTCTGCTGCCCCGGCCCCAGCTTGAATTTCGCCGAAGCGCGGGAGCGCGGAGGTGAACCGGGCCGGGGATCTCTGCTGCCCCGGCCCCAACGTGAATTCCTGTGGCGCGAGCGCCGAGCCGAGCACCCCTCGGCGGTTTGCAGCCTTGCTACGAAAGCCGCTGGGTCGCGCAGCGTCGAGGGGGCCGGTGGGACTCGTTTTTTTGGCCAGACCGGTGCGATGATGCGGCGGTCGAGGTGGAGGGGAACATGCGGTGCTGTTGGTTGCTGGTGTGGGTCGTGGCGGCGTGCGGGGCGCCCTCGGCGGCGGTGACCGACGTTGCAGACGCGCAGGGCACGGCGGACACCCCCGGAGTAGCCGCTGACGACACGACCACTCCGGGTGCTGGTGCCGACCTCACCGTCGCCCCCGACAGCGCCGACGACGCCTTCGAGCTCGCGGAGGTCGGCGGAGACGACGTCGGAGCGCCCTCAGACGACGTCCCCGCGAGCCCAGAAGACACGCGCGCCCCCCTAGACGCCGAGGAGCCGGCGGGCGAGGTCGACACCCCGCCGCCCGACGCTGGGCCGCCCGCGGACGCTGAGCCGCCGCCGGAGGACGTGGAGCCGCCGCCGGAGGACGTGGAGCCGCCGCCGGAGGAGGTGGAGCCGCCGCCGGAGGACGTGGAGCCGCCGCCGGAGGACGTGGAGCCGCCGCCGGAGGACGTGGAGCCGCCGCCGGAGGACGTGGAGCCGCCGCCGGAGGACGTGGAGCCGCCGCCGGAGGACGTGGAGGCCCCGCTGGAGGACGTGGAGCCCCCGCTGGAGGACGTGGAGCCCCCGCCGGAGGACGTGGAGGCCCCGCTGGAGGACGTGGAGCCCCCGCCGGAGGACGTGGAGCCCCCCCCGGAGGACCTCGGGCCCGTGGGCCCGCTCCCTTGCGATCCCCCGCTGGTCCTCACTCCCGAGGCCACCGCGGCGCTGCCCTACGATCTGCTCGTGTTCAAGGCCTCGGGCGGCACCGGGAAGTATCGCTTCGCGCTGGAGAGCGACCAGAGCGGGGGCATCGTCAACGCGCTGACCGGGGCGTACCTCTCCGGCGGTTCGGTTGGGGTGGTGGACGTGATCGTCCTGACGGATCTCGGCTGCGAAGGGACGGGCGCTTCTCTCGTGAACGTGGTGGACCCGCCCCAGGTCCTGCCCGGGGCGGCCACGGTGCCGCCGGGCGCGGACGTCGCGTTCGAGGTGCTGGGCGGCTCCGGCGTGGTGTCGTTCGAGCTCGTGGGCCCGGCGAACGGCGCCATGCTCGCTCCCGACGGCGCGTTCGTCGCCGGTAGCGCGGGCAAGGTGACCGTGAGGGCGCGGGACCTTGTCCTCGAGCTGGCGCTGGACGCGAAGATCACGGTGGTCGACGGTGCCGTGCTCGTGGGCGACCCGCGACAGCTGGCCTTGCCCGCGGGCTCCACGTTCGTGCCGCGCGTGGTCGGTGGCTCGGGGGTCTTCGACTTCGCGCCCGCTCCGGGGTCTGAAGCGCTCCTGTCGGTCTCGGAGGGCGCCATCACAGCCGCCGCGGCAGGGCAGGGCGCCCTCGCCGTCACGGACCGATACACCAGCCTCACCACCCAGATCCCCGTGGTTGTGGCGTCGTCGCTCGCGGTGTCGCTGCCGCGCGCTGGCGACGGCTCGGCGCACGCGGCGGTCGCGGCCGGCGACATCGACGGCGACGGGCTCGCGGACGCGGTGCTGGGCCTCCGGGAGGCGGACGTCGACGCGCTGGACGGCGGCGCGGCCTATGTGTACCGCGGTCTCCCCGTCGCTGCGGGAGGCGGCCTCGAGGCATCTCCATTGCGCGTGATCACCGGTGCGCGCCGCCGCGACTTCGTGGGCCAGGCCGTGCTGCTGCGCGACTTCGACGGCGACGGCCTGCTGGATCTCGCGGTCTCCGGGTATCAGCTGGACGTGGCCGGGCTGGTCAACAACGGCGGCGTCTGGGTGTTTCGCGGCGTGCCGGGCGCCTTCTTCGAAGACGCCCCGAGCACCGTGCTGGCTGGGCCGTTCGGGAGCGACGAGTTCGGTTTCGCCATGGACGCCGGCGACGTCAACGGCGACGGGGAGCTGGATCTGGTGGTGAGCGCCCGCCTGGGCGAGGACCGCAAGGCCACCCCTCAGCGCTCGAACCAGGGAGCGTTGCACGTCTTCCTCGGGCGCCCGGGCGGCTTCATCGAAGACGCAGACACCATCGTCTACGGCATGACCGCCACGCCCACTGGGCCCGCGGGCGAGGCGGACCTCCAGATGGGTAACGCGGTCGCGGTGGGCGACTTCGACAAGAACGGCGCAGACGACGTGGCCTGGGGCTCCCTCAAGTGGGGCGCAGCCGCGGGGCGAACAAACGATGGGCTGATCGCGATCCACGCGGGCGTGCTCGCGGATGCCATGCTGGTCGGCGGGCTCACCGAGCTGCCGGTGCGGTTCCTGGGAGGGATCGACGCGGTGGATAAGGGGACCAACCTCGGTCGCACCCTCGCCGCCGGGGATCTCGACGGCGACGACGCCGCGGAGCTGGTCGCCAGCCAATACCTCCGCGGCGTGACGGGAAAGATCCAGGTCGGCGCCGTCCGGATCTGGTCCCAGACCACACTCCCCACCACACCGCCGCTGATCACAGACCCCGCCGAGAGCGCGACACGCACGATCGAGGGCGCCGTGGCCTCCGACCAGACCGGCTGGTGGGTCGCGGTGGCCGACTGGGACGGCGTGGCTCCCCGGGATCTTGTCGTGGGTGACTTTCAGCTCGAGGTGCCCGGCGGACCCGCGAATGCGGGCACACTGCGCATCTTCCGAGGTGTTGTGGGCGGCGCGCCGCAGCTTGCGCGCACGGTCGGCGGCCTGGCGGGGACCGACCGCTTCGGCCAGGCGGCCACGATCGCGGGCGACCTCGACGGCGACGGCGTGCGCGATGCCCTCGTCTTCGCGGGCCAGAACGACGACCTTGGGCCGAACGTCGGGCGGCCGTACTACGCCCGCGGCGCCGCGGTGCCCGAGAAGCCGGACGCCGTGCCGCTGGCCATGCCCGGCGAGGCCTCCGGGGCAAACGTGGGGCGTGGGCTCGCGTTCGTCCCAGACCTCAACGGGGACGGCAAGCCCGAGCTCTTCGTGGGCATCCCGAACGGAGAGACGGACGCCAACATCAACTCGGGGCTCGCCACCGTGTACTCCAGCGCCTCTACGTCGCCGTACAGCGGTGCCCCCACGGTGCTCGCGAACTTCACCGGGCACAGCGGCAGCGATCAGCTCGGGTGGGCTGCTGCTGGCGGCGACTTCGACGGCGACGGCCACAACGACCTCGCGGTCCTCGCGCGGGCGGACGACCGCCCGAACAACTTCGAGACGAACGCCGCTTACCTGCGGGACGGCACCTGCACGGGCGCCACCACGAACTCCGGCGTGGTGTTCGTCTTCCGCGGCACGGGCGCCGGCGTCGAGACCAAGCCGGCGTTCGCCTACTACCCGCCCCAAGACAACGTGACGCCCGACAGCCTCGACGGGGGCTTCGACATGGACGGCGATGGCAAGGACGAGCTGGTCTTGGGCAGCGTCTCGTGGGATCCGCCGAAGGAGGCCAACGCCGGCGCCGCGCTGATCATCCGCGGGCGGGCCTCCACCGCGCCCACCAAGATCACCGTCATCTGCGACGCGTGGCTCACCGTCCAGGGGCTGCTGGCGAGCGACGCGCTCGGGCGCTCCGTGTCCGGGGTGCCCGATCTCGACGGAGACGGCTGCGACGAGGTGGCGATCGGCGCCAACGCCGAGGACTTCGGTCAGAGCAACCAGGGCACCGTTCGGCTGATCTGGGGCTACGGCAAGCCGGGCTGCCCGTCGGAGCCGCTGGTGACCTTGCTGGCGCCCGGCGTGGCGGGGGCGCAGTCCGGCTTCTCGGTGGACTCCGGCGGTGACCTCGACGGCGACGGGCTGGCAGACCTCGGAGTGGGCGCTTTCCAGTTGTCGGTGTCTGGGAACACCGTGGGCGGGGCGTGGATGGTCCGCGGGAGCTGGCTCGCAACACTCGCGGCGTCGCGGCTCCCCTTGTTGCAGGCGCAGACGCCGACGCCATTCGGGCCCGTCGGAGCGCTCGCGAACCTCCGCGTCGAGGGCGGCTCACCCGGCGAAGAGCTGGGGCGCTCGGTGGCGCTCGTTCCCGGGGTGCTCCCCGGTGGCCGCGCTGCGGTGCTGGTAGGTGGCCCGCTCGGCGGCGGAGGGGGCACGCCCTTCGCGGGCGGCGCGCGCCTCGTGGAGTTCGTGGGCAACGGCAGCCAGGCTGGCGACGGCCTGAAGGCGCTGCCGCTCTGGGCCCTGGGTGGCGAGACTGAGCGGCCCGAGGGGCGAATCGGCGAGACCGTCGTGGGAGCGACGTTCCCGGACGGCACCGTCTGGCTCGCAGTCTCCGGGTACGAAGGCCAGGGCTCGGGCCTCGATCAGGGCTCCGTCTTCGTCGTGCCGCTCCTCGCACCCTAGTGACGCGCGCGCTCGCGATCCTGACGGCAGCTGTCGTCACCGCGTGCGCGGAGTCGCCCAGCGGGCCCGCGCGGCTCGAGGGGCGAGTCCTGGCGGGTGGCGCGCCCGCCGAGGGCGTGGTGGTCACCGCCTCAGCGTCCCAGGTGCACTCAGCGCTGACCGGGCCGGACGGGCAGTACGCGTTCGACGGCCTGTCGCCAGGGAGCTACGCGGTGGTCCCCGGTGTCCTCGAGGGGGCCGCGGTCTTCTCACCCCCGTCTGCCACGGTGACTCTCGCCAGCGACGGCCTCCACACCCTCGATTTCGACCTGAACTCCTGGGACCGCGTGTCGCGCGTGGAGGTCCAGGGCACGGTCGCGTACTCCGGCAAGCGGCGAGGGCGCGTCTTCGTGCAGCTGCGCCAAGAGGCGGTCTCACCGGGGCTCGCCGGCTGGGGCACCTCGCTGGACGCGCCGGGCGCCTTCACCATCCGGGGTGTCCCGCCCGGCCGCTACTACGCCGTGGCCTTCCTCGACTACCTCGGGGCCACGGACACCAACCGCAACGCGCCAGCCGCCTCCCTCCCGGCCTTCGAGATCGGGCCCGACGGGCTCGCCGACCTCCACCTCGAGCTGGTCGATCCGCCGGAGGTCAGCCCGCGCGCCCCGCTGGATCTCCAGGTCTTTCCGCTGGAGGGCGCCGCCTCGGTGCAGTTCGAGGGGCAGGGCGGAGGGGAGAGCGCTGAGTTCTACAACCTCTACTGGAGCACCTCGCCAGACCCGGGTCCGGGGCAGCCCGAAGGGGGAGGCGTGGCGCAGATCCCTCCGTGGCCCGGCAACCAGCGCGCGCTCTACGTGCAGTACGGCCTACCCGACGGCGAAGAGCTCTGGTTCGCCGTGAGCGAGCAGGTGGGCGACGTCGAGGGCCCGCTGTCCAATGTGTGGGGACCCGTGCGCATCGGCGCGGTGAAGGGGGGCCACGCCATCAGCGGCTCGGTGGCCTTCGACGGGGTGGAGCCGCGCGGCACGCTCGTGCTCTCCGTGGAGTCCGCGCGCTTCGTCGAGCCCTACCACCAGCAGTGGACGCGGATCGCGGCGCCCATGAATCCCCAGCCGTTTCGCATCGAGGGCCTCCCCGACGGCCGCTACATGCTGATCGTGTCACTGGACGAGGATGGCGACGGAAACTTCTGGGACGGCGACCCCTCCGAGGAGATGTTCGACGGGACGCGGGTGCCGATGCTGGAGATCCGAGGCTCGAACATCGAGCGGCACGTGGTCTTCACGCCCGTGCGCGGCGACCGCCGTGTGACGGTGATGCGCGAGCGCCGCGACGACCTCAGCGATCGCTACGTGGTCAGCGTGGAGGGGCGCGAGATGACGAACATCCCCGTGCGCGGCGCCGCCTGGGTGCCCACCGTGGGCCCGATCGATCTGTCTGGACGCCGCTTCGACGACCGCGACGGGCTGATCTACGGCTTCGAGCTCGATGTGGGCGCGGTACGGCCGCCCCCGACGCCGTGGCGCATCGACATGGGCTGGTACGACGGGGTCTCCGACTCCTTCGAAGCGCCGCCGATGCCGCTGGACGCGCTGCCAGAAGACATCCGGGTCGGTCCCGGCTTTGCGATCTCGTGGTCGATCCCCGACTCGGCCCCTGCAGGCCACACGGTGCGCGTCCGCGTCCTGGAGGGAGGCGAGCTGCGCTGGGACTCGACGGCGCTCCCCCCGGGGACCACCGCTATCACGTACGGCGCCACGGGGAGCGCTCAGCCGCTCGTGGCCGGGCGCGATCATGAGCTCTGGGTAGAGCTTCGGGACGCCGAGGGCAACGTTGCGCGCTCGGTCCGCGCGTTCGCGCCCTGAGCGACCGAGCGCGCCCCACACGAGATCTCCGACGGCGGGCGCCGAGGTTCGGAAGAGGAGCGTGAACTTGCCCCTCTGAAGGCCAACGCCGCCATGCTCTGGGAATCACAACAGATCTCTACGACCTCTTCCCGTGACGCCCAGGGTGGCGCCGGCTCGTGTCTGGGCCCGAGCTGACCAAGGCGACCGCGACTGCGCTTGGAGTGGAGGGTCGCCTCATCGTGTCGACCACCAGCGCCATCTCGACCAGCTTCATTCAACCCTGCGACGGACCTCGCGGTGATTCCGCTCGAGACCATGCAGGTCCAGAACACTGGGACGGGCCTCGTTTTGGGGCCAGACGATGGCACCCCGCGGTGTGCGTACTCCGGCCCTCGGGGCCCCGGTAGATAGCATGGCTGACGAATTCTGAGAAATTTGCAATAGACCCCTTTACGGCCGCAGTGCACCAGGTATCCTCTGGGCAATACAGTAGAATTGCTCCGGGGCCCACCGCTCCGGGGCCCACCGCTCCGGGGCCCACATGGTTTGGAGGCCATACCGTGAGGTCCTTCGATTTCCTGCCCATAACCCGTTTCTCGCAGGCTCCCCCGGCGGGCGCGGCTTCGAAGCCGTTCACGCGGATTCTTCAGCCCTTCGCCCAGGTCCTCGACACCCGACGTTCCCAGATGGTCGTCCTGGGCGTCGAGCTGTTTCGTGCGACGGCCTCCGCGGCGGGGCAGGTACCGGTGCTCGACGTCCAGGTCTGTGACGCCATCGACTCAGACAGCTGGACGACGATGTTCTCCACGCCGACCTCCGCCTCCGTCAGACAAGAGGGTCAGTTCATCCTCACGCTCCTCAAGTCTATCGAGCGCGGGGGAGACTATCGGCTGGGGCAGTACCTTCGCTGGGCCGTGAGGTTCCCGGCAACTGTCTCTGGCAGCTCGGCCGTGTTGTGCGCCCGCATCACCGCGACGGAGGCCTGACCATGAAGCAGATCGTGTGGCAGGACTACATCACCCTTGCCGGGCCGAGCGCGGCTGGCCAGCCGGAGGCAATCAGCCCGTCGCTGTCCACCGGCATCGACCTCTTCGCGTCGGGCAAGCTACAGCTTCGGGTGTT
>SXGT01224069.1_pt1 | contig 34106 bp, 26 predicted proteins | sample 3176221 | NCBI WGS metagenome assembly SXGT01 (sample SAMN11356862, study PRJNA531348) | freshwater metagenome | isolation source: freshwater sample F1-120 | place: China: Fuxian Lake, Yuxi | collected 2017-12-25 | reverse complement strand
TGCGCTCAACGGGGCGCTGACCATCGGAACCATGGACGGCGCCAATGTCGAGATCCGCGACGAGGTCGGAGCCGAAAACATCTTCATATTTGGGCTGAAGGCGGACGATGTGGAGCGCCTTCACCGTGAGCGTTGCTACAGCCCATGGAACGTGTACAACTCGTCGAGCGTTGTGCGACGTGTGATCGACGCCTTGAAAAGTGACCTCTTCAGGCCGCACTGCCCGGATGTCTTCGATTGGGTGGTGAAATACCTGCTGGAATACGGTGATCACTACCTGCACTTGGCGGATCTTGAGTCCTACGTCTCGGCCCAGGACATTGCACTTGAGGAGTACTGCCGAACGGAGGTCTGGACCCGCAAGGCCATCCTCAACGTTGCGCGCATTGGCAAGTTTTCGAGCGACCGTACGATTCGAGAGTATTGTCGCGACATCTGGGGGCTCGGGAAGTAGGGGCTCACCAGAGCCTGGCGATCCATTCGGCGAGCTTCAGCCTGTGCCTGGCCTCGAGTGAGGCTTGCCCGCGGCGCCTCAACAGGGTCATCTCATCTCGGTGAGTCCTGGTGCGTGCTCCTGAAGACCTTCATCCACAAGCGACATCAAGTACTGGCCGTAAGGGTTCTTGATCATGGGTTTCGCGGCGTGCACAAGCTGCGCGGTGTCGATCCACCCCTGCCTGTAGGCTATTTCCTCGATGCAGGCCACCTTCAGGCCTTGCCGCTCCTCAATCGCTTGAATAAAGTTCGACGCCTGCAGCAGGGACTCGTGCGTACCCGTATCGAGCCACGCTATGCCGCGGCCCATCCGCTCGACAAAGAGCTCACCTCTGGCCAGGTAGGCCTTGTTGAGGTCGGTGAGTTCGAGTTCGCCGCGTGGCGAGGGTCTGAGAAGGCTCGCGAGTTCGGCGGCTCTCTCGTCGTAAAAATAGAGGCCTGTTACGGCAAAGAATGAGCGGGGCGCGGCGGGCTTCTCCTCAATCCCGATGGCGAGGCCGCTCGCGTCGAACTCGACAACGCCATAGCGCTCCGGGTCCTTCACCCGGCAAGCGAAGACGCTCGCGCCTTCCTTGCGCCGGGCCGCCCGGCGTAGAAGCTCGCTGAGGCCATGACCGTAAAAGACGTTGTCACCCAGCGCCAGAGCGACCCGGTCTCCTTGCGTGAAGTCCGCACCGATCAGCAGCGCTTGTGCGATTCCGTCGGGGCTCGGCTGAACCGCGAAACGGATGTCGAGGCCCACTTCGCTCCCGTCGCCGAGTAGCCGCTTGAATCCTTCTTGCTCGTGGGGTGTGGTGATCACCAGTATCTCGCGGATGCCCGACAGCATGAGCACGCTGAGGGGGTAGTAAATCATGGGCTTGTCGTGAATTGGCATGAGCTGTTTCGAGACAGCTCGCGTGAGCGGGTAGAGTCGCGTCCCGGAGCCACCGGCCAGAATGATTCCCTTCATCGAACACGTCTCCCGAGACAAGGTTGCAATGGTTGCACACTGCCCCTGCCATCACGATGGCGAGAGTCGCAGTGTTGCATGGATCGACGAGGGGCCTCGCAGGGCTTGAGCACTTGCCCCGGAAGTGTCCGCGCTCTGCTTTTTCGGACCTGGACTCCTCGCAGGGGGAGGAAGACCTCCCCGGCACCGGTGGTCGAAGAGCCCTGGCCAAGATGTCCCAATCACGGACGCGAGGAGTGTCAACGAGGAGACGGGGCAGCTCATTCGTTCAGCCCGGGCAGCGGTCGGGGCAGCCCTCGAGCGGTTGGCAATTGCCTGCGCCGGGAACTGGCGGGCCTCCGGCAAAGAGGTAGTTGAGGAGGTAGATGGCATCGGAGAGGTTCACCTTGTCGTCCCCGCTGGAGTCGTGGAGCTTGAGGTTACCCTCGCCCTCGATTCCCTCGCCCTCGCAGGGGAGTGGGTCCGAGGCCCCGAGGAAAAGGCGCCCGAGGAGCAGGACGGCGTCAGCGAGGTCCAGACGGTCATCCTGGTTTGCGTTGCCGACGCGCTGGAGGCCAGTTGGAGGATTCTCGTCGCAGGTCGTCGCAGGCCCGAGAGCTGCAGCTTCCTTGATCGCCCGGAGCACGTTCTGGTACCCGGCTTCTGTTGAGAGGTTCGTATCGATCTTGCCGAAAGCTGGCAGGTAACCGCCGGGCGCCAGTCGCCCGTTGGCTCGATAGATAAAAATGTCGTCCTTCGAGCCACCCATGAGCTTCCACGCCTGCACTTGAGCAGTGTCCTGGAGGAGGTCGAAGGTACAGCGTGAGGTGAGCCCGCTCTGGGACGTTTCAGCTGCGATCACATTGATCGCGACCACGTCCACATCGAGACCCGCAATCACGAAATCCGACTTCATGGCCTCCATCCTGGAGGCCTGACTTTGGCAGAAGCCTCACCAGCTCGCTAGCAAGAGGATCACCGTCGTTCGGGACCGGTACGACGTGCTCTCCACCGTCTTGCCGAAACTCGCGCTCCCTGGCTGAAAATTCAACAAGCCCCAGCTCTCGAGGCAGGAGTCTCCTTGAGTTCCAGCGAAAGTAGGGTTGCCTGCGCCAAGCGCCAGGAGACCAATGAAAGCAGTTGCAGAAAATCTTGGATTCATGGGAAACCCTCCCGAGTTAAATGACTTGGACTCACACTAACTCCTGGATGGTACCAGAGGGGAGGCGCCAGCTTTCAGGCTTTTTTTGGCGGCAGTTTTTCCCCCAGGAGCCCGTGCATCTCAAGTTTTTCTATTGACCAGGGTTCCAGGATTTCTAGAATATTACCCTTCCCAAATAGGCCTGGGCGCAATGAAAGGAATTCACTTTTCATGAAATCCGAGAAAGTGTTGGCACGCTTCCTCGAAGATCAGTGTGAATGGGGCAAGAGCCTCAAGGTCTCCGAGGCAATTTTGTACGTGGTTCTTTCGGGGTGGTGCAAGATTCGGAGAGAGGAATTGCCGGGCCTTGTGGAAGTTCTCTCGGCGCTCAAAGAAGGGGGTGCCTCGAGGTACGGCGGCACGATCCTTGGCTTGCGTCTGCGTGGCGTGGACGAAAAAGACCTCTCCGCGATGCTTGGCCCCACGCTTTGTGAAGCCGTGGAGTCGCTCGACCTCCAGGCGGCCGCCGTGGACTCCGCGGTGAAGGATTCCAGGCCGGAGTGGGCCCGTGGGGTCTTGGGGGATTCCGTCCTGATGTTCGTCAAGAAGTGCTGTTTGTGCAATGCGAAGAGCATCTCCTCCTTGCGTGAGATCTACGAGGCCTACGTGGCTTTTTGCGACTTGAACGGGAGGAAGCCGGTCAGAGAGGCGCGGTTTCGCTCAACGCTCGAGAGTCCAAAGCTTGGAGTCGAGTTGGCGGGTCGGAAAGTGATCGGGCTCCTCCCCGATCCGCAATTCCTCAAGTTCATTGTCGACGCAAATGGCCCGGGGACTTGGAAGAAGCCTGGAATCAAGAGCCAGCCGAGCCCACCTCACACGATCACGTAACTGCCCGAGCGGGTGAAGTAGAGCCCCGCTTCCACTGCCTCCTCGCCGGAGAGCACCTTCCACGCGCGGCAGTAAGCGGCGACTTGCTCACGGTAGTGCTCCACCAGCCCGGCGGTGCCGTATTGCGCTGCCGCGACCGTCTTGTAGTCGACGATCACCCAGCCACGCTTCTCCCTGAAGACCAAGTCGATGACGCCGCGGACGAGCGTAGGAAGAGGAGATAAGGCATCACCGGGGAGCTGGCGGTATACGAAGGGCACCTCGGTCAGCCGACTTTCGGCCGCAAGGGCGCGGCGCCAGATCTCCGAGCTCCTCACGCTCCGGACGACCTCGACGGCCTCCTCTGCCCGCACGAGCGGCAGCTCCGCCGCCTCCAACTCGCGACGCGCAAGGGCGGGGAGGTCAGCCCCTGGATCCTTCATCGCGGCTTCAAGGAGGTTGTGGACCACGGTGCCCCAGTCCGTCCCTCCGCTCTCGCCTTCGTACACGGCCAACGGCTGAGTGCCACTCGCGCCCAGGAGATCTCCGACGTTCATTCGCGGCGCGCTGTACTGAGAGACAGAGCTCGCCTTCGCGGCGACTACTTGAAAGGAAGGGAGCAGGATCGTCTTCCAGCGTGATGCGGCTGCGGCGCAGAAGGAATCGAGCTCTTGCTCGCTCAACTGTCGCCGGACCCCAACGACGGACGGCGTGGGCTTCGCCTCGGGCATTGCTTCGAAGTCGCTGGCATGATCTTCCAGGGGCGTCCAGTAGCTTGAAGTCTTCCATTTTGGCCGAAACGTGACTGTGAGTTGCTGCCCAGCGCGAGTCGCCGCAACGTAAAGCAGTCGCTTCTCCTCGGCCTCGATGAACTTCTTCTCCTCCTCCGATTGAACATCCCAGTCGACGGGCTCCGCGAGCACTTTTGCTTCCACTTGAGAGTCGTCGTCCCGGGTTTCTCGTACGCACATGGCGGCCTCGCCCGCGCCCAGGGTGCGATTGATGTGCCGGTCAGGAGCGCGGTCCCGGGTGGGCCTGCCAGTGGGATCCGCGAGGAAGACAAAAGGCGCCTCGAGGCCCTTGACCTTGTGGAGATTCATGAGGCGAACACCGGGCTCCACCTCGGGCAGCGCCGGGAGGCTTTCGACCTCCGAATCCTTCGCGAGCATCAGTTCGAGATGCGCCACCAAGTCGCTCACGCAGTGGAGTGTCCTGGAGGCCGCGCGAAGGACCTCGAACGCCTTGGCAAGGCTGCCTGCTTGCACGTTGCCACCGCTTGCTGCGGCGGCTCTGACGAAGAGTCCGAGATCCTGGGCAATTCGCTGAAAGGCGGTGACGGGCGGAAGTTGCCGGATCAAAGTTGCGTGGTGCCGGAGTCTGCAAAAAGCATCCGTCAACGAAGCATGGGCCCCAGGGTCCTTTTCGGCCAGCTCCTCGGGGATCCTGGTGAAGTAGCAGAAGATTCCGCCGTGCTTCGTGAAAGCATGAAGGGCGGTGTCGCAGAGGCCAAAGGCTTCGCCCCGTAGTGCCGCGACGAGGGCCACAGGGTCGTGTGGTGCCGAGACAGCTCGAAGGACGGATCGGAGCAGGTTCAGCTCCTCGACGGCGCTGAAGACGCTCCCGCCCGTGATTCGAATGGGGATGCGAAGCGACTGAAGGGCTCTTGCATACGCGGTGAGTCGCTTCTTCTTGTAGGTGACGATCAGGAAATCGCTGGCACAAGCGCCCTTCGCAAGCTCGTGAGCGATGGATCGCGCAATGAGCCGGGACTCAAAGTCCGCGATCTCCTCGGCTCGGCCAAGCTCGCCGGGGATGTCAAGCCGGCGCAATCGGGGGCGATCGGACGCCGCTCCGTTGGCACGCCCCGGCTCGAGTGGAGAATAAGCTGGTTGGTGGTCCGTTGCCTTCTCCCCCAGCATCCTGCGAAACGAAACATTGACCCAATCGAGGAGCGGCTTTTCCGAGCGAAAGTTGGCGGTCAGAGTTGCAATATCACCGCCGCTCTTGACGATAATCTCCTTTACGCTGTTGTAGGTCGTAATATCGGCACGGCGGAAACGGTAGATCGATTGTTTCGGGTCGCCCACGACGAAGAGGGAGCCAGGCCGAGGCCTCGTCTTGCGCCAATCGGGCTCCTCGAGATCGTTCGACGTCAGGAGCAACAGGACCTCGGCCTGAATCGGATCGGTGTCCTGAAACTCGTCGACGAGGAGGTGTGTGAAGCGCTTCTGGAAGTAGGAACGCAGCGCTGCCGAGCCGCGGAGCAGCTCCGCCGCCTTGATGAGCAAATCCTGGTTACTGAGCCCGGCGACCTCCCGCCGCTTTCGGTCGTAGACCTCGAGCCCCGCCTTGAGGAGCTCAAGGACGACTCGGTATCGCATTCCACGCCAGGCCTTCAGCACGGGGGCGACGTGAAGGGTCGCCAGCGTGTTCCAGCGAAGAAGCTCCGCCTCGGCGCGATCCTTCTTCGCGCCTTGCGTCTCGCCGGGCCAGTGCTTGATCGTGAAGGGGTTCTTTCCGTCGTTCCCGGGTTGCAGCTCTTCACACCCACCGAGGAGCCCCAGGACATCTGCGCGGTTGGACCAGTCCACGTGTCGGGCCCGCCGCGCCAGGACCTGGATGCTCTGGATGAGCTTGTCGCTCTTGAACTCGGATGGCAGCACAGAAAGCAGGCCCCTGACGCTCTCGAGGTACTTGCGTAGCGCCGTCGCGGCGGGCGCTGGGTCCAGCGCGTCGACATCCCTGGCTGGCCAATGGACGTCCGTGGATCCGGCGAAGAGGTCAAAGGCGTCGCGAAGCTGGCCTGGCTCGAGCCCGAGCGCCCTGAGAGTCTTGAGCAGCGGGTCCCTGCGGGCAAAGAGTGCCGCCACGTATTCGCGCCACGCTTCTTCGCGGAGCGTCTCGTCAACGTCCGGCTCTAGCACCTGAAATGTGGGGTCGACCCCGGCTTCGATGGGCCGCTCTCGAAGGAGTCTTCCGCAGAAAGAGTGAATCGTTCCGACAAAGCATCCTTCGATTCCACGAAGGGCGGTTGCAAGACGCTCGCGTTCGAGGCCGATCTTCTGGCTCACGGCCTTCTCCAGTCGAGCTTGAAACCGACTTCGCAGCTCCCCCGCCGCCTTGCGCGTGAACGTGAGGGCGGCGAGCCCCGATACCTCGCACTTTCCTTGCTCCAGAAGAGCGATCATGCGGCCGACCATGCTCGTTGTCTTGCCCGTTCCGGCCGACGCTTCGACGATGATGGTGGTGTCGAGGCGAGTCAGGATGCCCTCGCGGGTACTGTGATCCGGCGGAAGGTGACTCACCGCTTTACCCCCTTCCTTCCGGTGGGCTCTTCTTCGGGGTTCGCGGCTTTGGCAACGCGCTCCAGCTTGGCCTTGCTTGCCTGGGTGAGGAGCTCCACGTCACCGCAAATCTCACGGTAGTCGCAGTGACGGCAAAGGTTGTTGTCGGTGGTGGGGAGGAATCTTCCGCTCTTCACGATCTCGCAAAGGCTCTCGACGCTGGCTCGTTGGGCTTCAAGCTCTGTCGGTGTCCACTCGATGCGCTCGCCGTTGGCTCGTGTGCCGGGGAAGAAGAAGCCAAAGGACGCCACCCTTGCCTGCGCCGAGACCTGTGTCTTGAGTCTTTTCTCCACCATGGAGACATAGAGCGCTGGCTGAAGCACCCGGCCTTTCGAGCTCGACTTCTCCTCGGCATATTTTCTTGTTCCACCAGTCTTGTAATCCCAGATGGCGTAGGTCTGAGAGGCTGGATCGCCCAGGAGGTCGATGCGGTCAATTCGTCCCCGAACCCGAATCCGCCGCCCACCGGAGAGGGGGAAGTCCATCGGCTCGGCGGAGTCCATCAGCGAGGCGTGCCCTTCCTGCTTCAGGCCGATCGAGGCTTCCAGATGGACGGGTCGAGCCATTCGGCTCCGGACATAGTCCTCTTCCTCGACAAGGAAAGTCTCCGCAGTCTTGCGTAGCTCTCGGAGCTGACGCTCGTGGGCCGCGTCGTTGGGTGGAGGGTAGTGCTTGAGGAGCTCCTTCCCGCGCTGTGAGAGGATCTCGAGAAGCCGCTCCCGGTCTCGAGCGTGAATGGGTACCTGGCCCTTCGAGGCCAGCTCTCGCATGAAGTCCTCGAACACCAGATGGAGGAGCCTTCCCTGCGTCAATGCATCGAGCCACTGGTCGGGGTCCACGTCGATGTCCTCCGGTTTCTGGATCCGGAGACCATACTTGAAGAAGAACTTCAGGGGGCACTCTCCGGCAGTCTCGAGCCTGCTGGCCGAGATGGGCCCCGCGGTACTTGCGGTCGGATCCAGGTCGGCGCCCGCCTCGGGCACGGAGCCATCGAACTCCGTGATTCGCCCAGGATCGAGGCGCGCCTTGGCGGCCAAGCGGCCCCGGTGCAAGTGGGGGAAGCGCAACTCGAGGAGACTCGCTCGGTTTTCGATTTCAGCCGATCCGCACAGGAGCGAGAGCCAACATTCGGTTGCATCGAGTGCTCGGTCAGGCTCGAACGGCGCGAAGGAAGCCGTCTCCCGAGCCATCTCCTGCAACAAGACTGACGGGTCCGCGTCACGCTTGCCCGAGACAAGTCGGTAGAGGCTGAGGAGCGTCGGGCTCGGAAACTTCTCCTCATCGTCCGTGAGGCTCAGCTTCGAGAAGCTGAGAGTTACGCGGCCCCTGAGTTGTCCAAGAAGCCTCGCAAGCGCCTCGAGGTCGCGGCCGCGCCGATCGGCGCCTGTCGCGATCTGGCCCCCGAGACTCTTCTTCTCGCTGTCGAGGATGAGTGGGTCCTGGAGGCCGCCCCGGGGGAATCGGCTGTCGTCGAGCCCCACAATGAAAGTTTGTGGTCGACCCGTGTGTCCGCCGGAGAGCACGTGCGCGACGTGGAGGCACCCTGGCTTCGGGCCGCTGCCAAGGATTTCACTTTGTGCTGGCAGCGTTGAGAGCCAATCGAGGGCGTCGAACTGGGTCTCGTCAGCCTCGAGGGCGATCCAGCGGGCCATGTCGCGGATTTCTTCCACAAGCCTCTGGCGTGCGTATTCGTCCACCTTGCCCATGGCTCGTGCGCTGTGCTCAAGGAAGAGCTCGGCCTTCTGAAGCACTTCGAGCGGCCTGGCAGTGGCTTGCGGCGTCGTCCCGAGGAGGCGTGAAACGACACTCTCCAGCCTTCGCAGCCCTTCAGCGCGCTCGAGGAGGGGCTCGGTGGAGGCCTTCTCCTCGGGAGTATCCTCGTCCTCGAAGCGGGGTGGCTCCTCACCGCGGGCACGGTGCTCGAGAGCCTCAATCTTCTCCTGGATCCGCTCGAGGTAGCGTGCGCGTCCGAAGCCGATTCCCAACGAACGGAGGAGGGATGAGAGCCGAGAGGCGCCGGGCCCGTCGTCCTCCTCGAGCTGCGAGGGTGACTCAAGTGCCTCGCCGGGGTCGAGCAGCCCGTCGCGAAGCATCTCGACGAGCACTGACTGGGGGAAGTCCTCGCGCAACCAGCCAATCCATGCGGCGAGCGCCCGACCTGGCCGTGAGTAGCGACAGGGGAGTCCCTCGGCGAAAGTGACGGGTGGCTGGAGGTCGCCTTTCTCGTCGTCCGCGCGCAGCGAGAGGAGTGTCTCGTACACGAGAGGCACGTAAGTCTCCGAGTCCGTGTGGAGGAGCTCGAGCTGGTCAAGGGCGATGCCCTCTCTGGCAGCTCTGCGCAAGACTTCCCGCACCTCGTTGATCTCCCCGGTTGCAGTGAAGAACTGAACGCAGCCGTCGCCGGTCGGGGGAGGCGCATCGGCGGGCGAGCGGAAGTACTGGAGGAGCTCGAGGTCGGAGTCCACGAACCTCCTTGCGCCCCCGGCGGTGGGGTTTTCCACGGGCAAGGTGAGAGTGCGCTTGCCCAGCGCCTCCACGAGCCTCCGTTCGAGCGGCAGCGACTCGAGCCCCTCGGGGATCAGGACGAGAGTCTCCTCTGCAAGTGACCGTGGATCGTTCTGAAGCCGATTCACCGCGAGCCGCAGGACAAGAGCTGCGTCCGCGAGGCCCAGCTCCTCGAGCCTTCGCTCGTAGGCCTCGAACAGCCTGGCGATGTCGTCCCCCTTCGTCGTGGCTTCGAAGCACGAGGGGCGCACGTCCGTGGGGGAAATGCCAGCAAGCCGAAGGCTCCTCAGCGAGCGGTGGAGCGTCTCCGCCAGGCGCGTGCTTGGCTCTAGCTGACCGAGGTACTGGAGCTCCGGTCGTAGACGAGCGAAGAGGCGCTCGGTGAGCATCACGGCCCCCCGATCGGACAGCGGCGTGAGCTTCCGGGCAAGTAGCTCCGATTGTGCGAGATCCAGAGCCACGCTTCGAAGTGTTTTCAACCGCAGGTTGAGGACGGGCTGCCCGCCCCGGGCGACGTGATCCACCCATTGGCTGCCGACTCGTAACGATGGCGCAAGGAGCCATTTTTCCGCAAGCGCCTGCTGTCTGCAGATGTCAGCCAGCGCGGCGATCAGAGGAGGTGAAGAGGAGTCGGAGATCTTCAGGGTCCCTCCTTACCGTACCTGGAGAGTGTCGCCCTCGAAGGTGAGGCCGAGCGGTGGCACCTCGACGGCTTTCCGCGAGCCTTCTGTGCGCACGTTGCCTGCAACCCAGGCTTCGTGACCCGTGCGCCGGGCGATGGACACGCAGCGATCGGCATCGCCCGGGCGCACGTAGGCCGCGAAGCCGACGCCCATGTTGAAGGTCCCATACGCCTCGCGAGGGTCGAGCGGTCCGGCTTCGCAGAGGAAGCGAAAGATACAGGGAGGCTCGTGCACTTCCGTGATGCGGTAGACGAAGGGCTCGTTGAGCCGCATCAGCTTCCGCCAACCGTGTCCGGTGACGTGCGCCGCGTAGTGGAGCCGCAGGTCGGCTTCCTGGCAGGCTGCCACAAAGCGGACGTAAATGGCCGAGGGATCGAGGAGCGCTTCGCCGAAGCCACGACCGTCGGGCATTGGAGTCCCATAGCCTCCGGGCAGGCGGTCGGCGAGCGTGCGGCAGAGCGTGAGGCCGTTCGTCTGGATGCCGGAGCTTGCGAGAAACACGATCGCGTCGCCGTCGCGCACGTCACCCGTGATACGGTGTGTCTTGGGTCGGATTCGCCCCAGGGCCGACCCCGCCAGGACGATCGCATCTTCATTCACGAGGCCCTTGAGGGCGGGGGTTTCGCCGCCGCCCCAGACCGCGTTCGAGAGACGGCAGCCCTCCGCGAAGCCCTCGGCCAGATCGCGGGCCCGGGCCTCATTCTCGAACCACTTCACGCTTCCCACCGCCGCGTGCATGGCGATGGAGATGGGCAGCGCGCCCGAGGTGACGAGGTCGTTCACCATCGTCGCCACGGTGTCGATTCCGATGGCTCGATAGAAGCTGCGGCCAGTGAGTCGTAGCATCGCGTCCGCCACGAGGTTCTTTGTTCCGAGGCCTTCCTCCACGTGCGCGAGAAAATCGTCCGGAGTCTCGATCAAGTAGGCGCTTTCGCCTCGTATCGAGGCCGGCTCCGAGAGCCCATGGGCCTTCAGAGCGTTCGTCGTGGTCGCCGCCGAGCGCTGGCAGGAGCGTTTGAAAGAGTCAAGGACGTCGTAGTTGACGCCGGAGTCCTGATAGCTGATGGACATGCCCTTCTACTTGAACAGAAGCGCCCGGCAATGTCACGCGGGAGGATGTCCGTGGTGCTGCCCTCTGGCAGCCGCTTCCAGACTCCCATTCGAATCCAGCCCGCATGGGATTTCTCCCTCGCGGTAGCCGAATCCCGCCCGTTGCGGAAACCAAGAAAGCCTTGATCGCGGGAGGCCCCGGCGCCTGAGTACCGCGTGCCTTGGTGAAATGAGACGACCCTGCTGCCTGGCCCTACCGCTCCGTCCTTGCCCTTGCCTTGCTGTTCAGGGCCGCGCGCAGCTCTTTTGCCTCGCGGATCGTGGGGTAGCAGAGCGGGTGTTTCTTCTCGAGAGAGCTGATTCGGTCGTAGAGGATCGCCTGCCTGGCCGGGTCGATCCGCGACTCGGCGTACACGCTCCGAGTAATGCTGAAGAGCTCGTACCTCACAAGGCAGTCGTACGCGAATAACGCGAGGAGCACGAGCGCAAAAGAGCTCATCACGACCCTTCGAACTGCCCGCTGCCAGAGGGCGCGTCTGCGCACTAGCTTGCCCGAGCGCAGGTCCTCGAAGATCTTCTTCGCCTTCGCATGGGACGTCTCGTACTTGAGGATCTCTCCAAAGATGCGCTCCGCCTCGTCGAAGTGCCTTGCATTGAGACGTTCCATGCCGAGCGTGAAGAGACTCGCCACGCATTCCTTTGTCTGGCCGAGTGAGAACCGCGCCTCGGCCAGGCCGAGCTGCAGGTCCAGGCTTCCGGGCACGAGCTGAACCATCTCGGTGAGGTGATCCCGTACGACCTCCATGAGTCCCAGGCGCTTGAAATGCTCGGCGAAACGAGCGCCGAACGCCTCGAGTTTTCTTGGATCACCCCCTCTACGGATGCTTTCGCGCAGCTTCTGCCAGGCCACGATGTCCTTCGAGTTGAGCTCGATGGTTTTCGTGAAACAGCGTTCCGCCTGTGCCAGGTCACCGTCCTCGAGGAACGAGATCGCGAGTCGCTTCCAGTGCGTTGCCGAATCTTCCGGCGAGCCGAACTGGGCCGACACTTCCGCCACTCGTTCGAGGACCTTCCTGTTATTCGGCTCCCGCTCGAGGATCGTCTTCAGGCAGGCGATGATCTCTTTCGGGTCCTCCTTGCCCGTCGCCATCCTTGGCAGCTCGGAGGCGTCCAGTGGCCGGACCTTCTTGTCGGCGATGAGCTGGGCAATCGCGCGGCAGGCGTCAAATCGCCCGTGAGGCATCCTGGCGATGACTTTCTTGAGCGTGCGGGTGCCGTCGAGGAGCTGTACCGCATCCTTCGTCACCTCGTCCTCGGTGGTCGCGAGCAATCGTTCGCGGCTTGCCGGGGGCACGAGGTAGATTTCATTTTCGGACGGCATTTGCCGGCGAATCTTTTGCCAGTCGTCGCTTCGCCGAGCGGCTTCCATCAGGAGGCTTTGCGCCTGAAACGCGATCTTGAGGGCGAGCGGTTCACGGTTGGGCGAGTCCTCCTCGAGGCCTTCGAGGAACTCGAAGGTGCCTTCCTGAAATGACAGGAGCTCGTAGATCGACTCCTGGATGAGGCTTGCGAGGTACGACTTGAAGTCCTCCAACTTCAGCTCTTCCATGTCATGGAGGATTTCGCCGAGGCTCTTTTTCTTGGCACGTTTGTAGCGCCTCTGGGCCTCGTCCAGCTGCTCTCGGGTGATGACCTCCTTGTCGACGAGCCACTCGCCGATGGACGGAGTCTTCTGGTCCGAACACGAGACGGCCTTGCCTTCGCGGAAAAGGACGAGACATTCCGTGTCGCCGCTTTGAACCCTCAGCGTACCGGTCTTCTGATTCGCGGCGAGGTTCTGAAAGACATCGCCGAGCGAGAAAGATGAAATATCGCCACGAAAGCTCATGGATGGACCCCGGGACTGTGGACCTGCGCCCACTGCGGGCGTACGATCTCTGGAAGGGTAGGATGCTCGCCTTCGCCGAGCCATCGAGGCCGATAATGCGCGCCCGCCTCGACAAAGCGCCGGAGATCATCCGGAAGAAGTCTCCGGGCGCGGTCTGTCGACCCGGGGCCCTCCTCCGGTTGTGCCTGGCCCGAATACAGCGAGGCGTTCAGGCGCGTTTTGTCGAGCCCATGACCTGTCCTTGAGGCAACAAGCGCCTCTCTCGCCGGTAGAGAAGTGTCTACCGCACCGGGACGAGATTGGCCGCCTCGACGCGGTGGCCGCGACCGGCGGCCTCGGCTTTCCGGGCAGCCTCTGTGTTCCCCGCGGCGCGCTGCTCCACGGCGATGGCCTCCTGTGCGACCGCGAGCTTCAGGAGAAACGAGTGTACGCTGTCCTTGCCCGGCTCGTGGAGCTGCCCCTGAGTGCGGCAAAGGTCGAGAGCTCGCTGCCAGTCCTCGATCGCGCCGCGGACATCCTTCAAGCTCCATCGGCACATGGCTCGATTGTTCCACAGCTCCGGCCAGTCCTTGCGAAGGGCCACTGCCCGGTCAAAGTCGGGCAGTGCTGCGGTGAACTGGCCCTGGAGCGCGAGCGCGAGGCCGCGGAAATTAAGACCCGCCGGATCGGGACTGTCGCCCAGCCCCTCGAGACCCTTCAGGTAGTGGTCGAAGTCCGCCTGAGCCTCGGCGTGGCGTTTGAGGGCAAGCAGGCATTCGCCCCGCAAACGAAAGATGGTGACATCGAGCTGATGATGGGTCGTGAGCGCAGCGATGGCCCGTGTGTAATGGTGCACCGCTTCGGTGTGGCGGCCCTGAAGGTGTAGCACCTCGGCCTGCTTTGCCTCGCCCTTGCCGCTTGCCGAGTAAATAGCGATCGAGCGCTGGACGGCGTCCTCCGCCAACTTGAGCTCGCGTGCTTTCTCGCCCGGTGCCTTCGCCTTGCGCGAAAGCGCGATGTGAGCTTCGGAGGCCTTCAAGTGGCTTTGTGCGCTTGCGGGCGCATCGAGCGGCATACGAAGGTACATCGTGACTCGGTCCGACCAGTCCGCATTGCGCGAAGCGGCTCGAAGGCCATAGCCAACCGTGAGCACGTACAGTACGAGCAAGCCGCTGCCTCTCAGACTTGCGCGCTTGTGGGAAGAAAGCAAGGCACACACGCTCAGTGGATAGGCAAAGGACGGCGTGAATGCGAGCCGCTCGGCAAAGATCGTGCCGATGGGCAGGAGCACGTTGCAAGTCGGGGCGAAGGTGACGGGAAAGAACGTGATCGCCAGGACCCCGACCCTGTTACCCCGACGCCAGGCCCAGGTGGCAGCACCGGCGATTCCCAGGACTCCAACTGCGCAAACCCAGAGCTTCGCATCCGAAAACGTGAGCACGGGCAGCTGATTGAAGGAGTAATCAGCCGAGAGGTGGACGGGGACCAAGGTCTTGAACGCATAGGTCCACAGATGAGCCATGCCATTGAGCGCTCGCAGCAAGAGGCTCTCGTTCACGAGGGGGTTGTCGACGAACGCAATGAAGCTGTCTCTGGCGCCCAGGACGACGGCGCGCGCAACCAGATAAGCGCCCGAAGCAATCGCCGTGCCCAGGGTGGCTAGCCACGGCATTCGCCGCCCGAGGATCAAGCTGCTTGCGGGCAGGAGCACCAGCAGGACCATCACGTTTTCCTTCGCAAAATGCCCAAGCAATGCGAGAAGCGATGCGCCAAGAGCCCAGAGGCTGTCTCGTCCGTGTTGGCTCTTCAAGACGCAGAGCCACGAGCCGAAGATGGAGATTGCTCCAAGAAGCTCTGCTCTTCCCACGACATTTGCGACGGCCTCGGTATGGATGGGGAGCACCGCGTAAAGCGAGGCTCCGGCGGCCGCAAGCGGCGCATCGCGCAGCAATTCGAGCAACACGAGGAAGGCGAGCACAGCAACGCAGGCGTTCAATAGCACGTTGACAGCGTGAAAGCCCCACGGATGTGTGCTCAGGCGGAAGTTGACTGCGTAGCTGAGGAGAGTGAGCGGCCGGTAGTTACGGTCGAGGCGGTCGGCGCCCCAGTAGTTTTCGAGGAAAATCCGCTCGAGGCTGAACTCGCGCAGCTCGACAGCCTTCTCGATCAGGAGTTCGTCGTCGTAGACGAAATCACCCGGGAGAGTGTTCGCGAAGGTGATCAGTGCGACGGTGGCTGGAATCAGCATCCAGCGTGTCGAGGATCGGCTATTCAATCACCACCTTCGACGGATCAAACGACGGCGGCGGCCATTTCATGTCCAGGCTCTCGAGCTTCTCGACGATTGTCTCGGCAACCACCAGGTTGCGGTACCACTTCTTGTCCGCGGGGATGATCGCCCAGGGCGCCCACTTTGTGTTGCACCTCTCGAGCAGCGTCTCGTAGGCCGCCTGGTACTCGTCCCATAGCTTACGTTCCTCGATGTCACCGAGGTTGAATTTCCAATGCTTTTCGGGCTCCGAAATGCGCTCCTGGAAACGGTGCTTCTGCTCCTCCTTTGAGATGTGGAGGAAGAGCTTCACGATCACCGTGCCGTTCTCGGTGAGCATGCGCTCGAAGTCGTTAATTTGCTCGTACCGAGCGTTGCAGACCTCCCTGGAAATTAGCTTGTGGACTCGAGGAACGAGCACGTCCTCGTAGTGCGACCGATTGAAGATCCCGATCTCGCCACGTCTCGGAGCCGACTTGTGGATGCGCCAGAGGTAGTCGTGATCTCGCTCCTCCTCGTTCGGCGCCTTGTAGGCCGTTACCGTGACCCCCAGTGGACTCAGGCCTGACATCACGTGTTTGATGGTGCCGTCCTTGCCGCTCGCATCTGTCCCTTGCAGCACGATCAGGAGTGAATAGTGGTTGTCGGCGAAGAGGAGACCCTGGAGCTTCTTGAGGGACTTTCCGAGCTCCTCCATGCGGGCTCCTGCCTTCTTCGGGGCGTCATCTGCATCCTTGAAATTGCCCGTGGAGGCCGGGTTGTAATCGGAGAGGGAGACTTTTTCTCCAGGCTTCAAAAAATAGTTTTTCATGGAGACTGCGCATTTTACAGAAGCCTCGAGCCTGTGATAGCATCTTGTTCTTTCCAAGCTGCCTCGGAGGTTGATTTGGCAGGCCATCCTGGCTCTGACCGGTTGGGCGGCCCCGGATCCATCGAGGCAATTTTGGGATGGGTGATTGCCCATGAGGCCCCGAACATGATCCCGCTGCCACTCCTCGGTGAGACCACCGAGGCACCCGAGTCTCCAGAAACCGCCTCGCGGCTTCGTGACCGACTGTCTCGCACCATGTTGAAGACGGTGGGGGAGTACCAGCTCATCAAGGAAGGCGATCGCATCCTCGTTGCTGTCTCTGGCGGTAAGGACAGTTACACAATGCTTGAGCTCTTGTGGGAGGCGAGGAAAAAGGCGCCAGTCGATTTCGAGCTGGTCGCCGTGCATCTGGACCAGGGGCAGCCAGGGTACGACGGGCGTGCTCTCGCCGCCTGGCTCAAGGCTTTGGAGGTGCCTCATGAAATCGTCCACGAGGACACCTACTCGATCGTTCTGGAGCAGGCAAGAGACAACGCAACCTACTGCGCGCCGTGTTCGCGCCTCCGCCGGGGAATCCTTTACAGCTCAGCCGAGCGACACCGCTGCAACAAACTGGCGCTTGGGCACCATCGCGACGACGCGCTTGAGACGCTTTTCATGAACCTTCTGTACGCGGGCCGGCTTCAGGCCATGCCCGCCCGCTACCGCACGAATGACGGACGTTTCGAGGTGATTCGCCCCCTCCTGGAGTGCGCGGAGGATGACCTAGCCCGACATGCGGCCAACGAGCGCTATCCGATCATTCCCTGCAACCTCTGTGGTGCGCAGAGTGGCCTCAAGAGGGATCGAGCGGCGGAGCTTCTCGCGACGCTGGAGCGAGAGATTCCAAATGTGCGCAACATCATGCTGAGTGCACTCAAGAACGTTCGGCCGTCTCATCTCCTCGACGTCGAGGTGGCCGAGGCCTGGGAGGCCTCGGCACACAAGTATCCTGCGAGGAAATGACCTTTCTTTTGGATGCGTCTCACGGCTTACACGATGGGCTTGCTTGCTCCGGGGGAGATCCCAACAGTCGCCCTCGCCCCGAAGCTGGGTGCAAGGGGACCCTGTCGCGTGGATCCTGTGCCCGGCTGTTTTCGCGCTGCCTCGGGTTGCGACTATCATTACACTCACGGCGGCCGGGCGACTTGCAGGGAAGCCGTATGCACCGTACGGTTCGACAAGGTCTTTCACTTCCTCTTTTCGAAATGAGCCAAGCATGAATCAGAAACTCCTGATCTCCGGGATCTTCGCCTTGATGGTCTTCGGCGCCCTTTTTTTCTTTATCGTGAGCTCGGGCAGGAAGCCTGGGGGGGTGAAAGAGCCGGGGCTTGACAGGAACGAGAGCCGCCAGCCGGGCGAGCCTTCCACGGCCAACCAACCCGTACCTACTATTCTGCCGCAGACACCCAGCAAGCAGAACCCGGTGGAGCCTCCTGTGGAGAAGCCGGAAGCTCCAGGCTCGAGCGTGATCGCCGGGCGGGTCGTCGAAGCGGAGGGCGGCGCTCCTCTTGCCGGGGTGACCGTCCGGGCCTCGCTGGACTCCGGGGAGCTGGCCGCGGGTACTCTGCTGTGGAAGTGGGAGGCGACCACCGACGCCAGGGGGGGCTTCAAGTTTCGCGAGACTGAGTGGGCGCCTTACAGAGTCCAGGCGTCTCTCGTGGGTAGGCTTTCCGCCCTGGTGGGAAGCGTATATCCAGGCGAAGATGTCGAGTTGAAGCTCACGGTCCAGCAGGCGATTCCCTTGACGCTCGTCCTCGACGGAGAGGAAGGCCTGACGCCTCTGCCCCACCAACCCGTCTGGATCTCGATTCCAGGGGTGGGATGGTCATTTTCCGGCGAGAGTGACGGCGACGGCTCAGTGGGACTGACCGGAGTGCCGCGCGAGGAGCTGGAGTTGGCCCGGAAGAGCCACCAGATCGAGTGCCTCGTGCCGGGCTTTGCGGACGCGACCTTCTCCGCAGTCCCGCCCGGGGATTCTTACCGAATTTCCGTGGAGTCGGCCGCGACCCTTGAGGGTTCCGTGCTGGATGCGCAGACGAAGCGACCGATACCCGGTGCCAGAGTGCACGCGGACTCGGGCCATGAGGTCACTGCTGACGAGAATGGAAGGTATCGTATCTCGGGAGTGGTAGACGATGTCACCGCTTACGCCCCCGGCTACTCCTTCGAGACGAAGGAGGTGGACGCCGACGACCCCGGGCAAGTGGTTCGTCATGACTTCCGACTGACTCGAGGGCTGACGCTTCGAGGGAAGGTGAGTGACGCGAAAGGGCGGCCTCTCCCGGGTTTTCGCATTTCGATCGTCTTCGACGCCCTTGCACTCGAAAGCAGTTCCGAGAAACTCGAGTCGCGCCTGATCGAATTGAGCGCCTGCGTTTCGGGCACCGACGGAGAATACCTACTTGAGGGGCTTGACCCGGATGCCCTCGCCTTGCCGGGGGATCTTGAGCTTTCGGTCAAGGCCCCCGGCTCGGAGAGTAGCTTCACGTACGACGTCGAGGGCGTGTCGGCCTCGCTTGCCGAGGTGGAGCGCGACATCGTACTCGACCTTCAGCTCCTTCTTGAAGGCATCGTGAAGTTATCGAGCGGTGAGTTCCTGGCCCGGGCGGCTGTCTACCTTGAGTCCATCGATAGTGACTTCCACCTGGTCAGCGGGACGAACGCAGAGGGCTCTTTCGCGTTCAAGAATGTGCCCACTAGCCGATACAGGCTTCGTGTCGTGAGCGAAGGCCGCGTTGTCCACATCCAGGAGGTCGATATTCCCGCACCACCGCTGGACATCCGTGCTCTGGCGGCCGGCACGGTGGAAGGGCTCCTCTTCGCCGCCGACACGCGCGAGCCGCTCGCGAGCCTCCAGCTCAGCCTGGTCACGGACTCCCGTGGCCGAGTCCCGGTGGCTTCGGGTGTTGTGACGGATATGACCGGGCGATTCCGATTCGAGGACGTGCCCCGGGGCGAGTACAGGCTGCTCGTGAAGCAAGATCCGAGGACCGCTGCGATCTCGCGCTTCGAGCCGAGCCTCGAGCTCTCGATCTCGGCAAGCGATGAAGGCTGGAAGGGTGACCTGGCCGTGCCTGTCCTGCCCTCGGGAGAGGTCTCCCTCAGCTTCACATTGTCGCCACGGCCGGGCGAGGTGGCGGCGCCTGTGACCTCGAGCGTCTGGATCGCGTTCACATCCGCGCGCCCCCCGAATAGCCTCTTGACGCCATCGGGGGGCGGCGATCCGATTCTCGTCGAGGATCCCCGCCTTGGCTACCGCGCTCGCTGGCGGTCGGGGCAGTACAAGCTCCGCTTCTCCACCACGGTGGAGGGGAAGCTGCTCCTGAAGGACGAGGTTTTTACCGTCGCCAGCGGAGTCGTACTGGAGCGCGTGGTGACGTTCACGCGTTGATTCCCTCCAGTGGCGACGGTCCGCTTTTCGTGCGTCAGAAGTACCGACGTCGGAGCTGACGCCTCAACGCTCATTGGCGTATCAATTCGGTCTTTCCAGACCACGTGCCCGAAACTGCAAGACCGAAAGCGTTGTCTCGCAGGCTCCACGTCCCGGCGTGATCGCCCGCGTCGGCGCGGGTCACGTCGATGGTAAAGGTCCCGGACTTCTTGAACTGATGACCAGCGTTCGCGGCGTCGTAGACTTCAAGGGGGAAGGAGAGCCATTTGCCCGTCGCCGTGGGAGGGAGCGGCAAGTTGGCATCCAGCTCGAGGCCATCCAGGTTTCGGTAATAAAGGCGGCCGCTCGAAATCTCCACGTAAGCGCGGTTGAACACCTTGCCGCTGGAGGTGGTGACCCGATTCACGGTCACCGAGCCGAAGAAACCCGACGTGCCGTCAAGCTCGATCGTGAAGAGGAGCTGCTCGGTCTCCGGCTCGTCGTGCCCGCCTTGAGGGGGCAGGCTGAAGCTGCCGTCCAGCGGGATGGAGAATGACTCGATCGTCTCCCTGGCTGGCGGCGATTTGATCTTCAAGGTGCCGACGAGGTACGCCCCCTGCACCTCGCCCTTGAACGTGATCGTCTGTTTGCCCGACTTGAACTTCAGCGAGACCGAGGTCAGAGTCAACTTTCCTGTGACCTTGCCATCACCCTCGGGGTCGTTGCCCAGACCGCTCGAGAACTGGCCGGTACCCATGATCTTGCCCCTGGCATCGACCTGGAAGGAGCCGCTCAGCGCGCCCGAGGAAGCGCCTTCGGACGCCTGAAGCGCGACGGGGAAGCTTGCGACCTTTGCATCACCTCTTGGACCCCTGTACCGGATCGCCGCGACCCCGGATCCAATGAGGCCCGAGATCTTGCAGTTCACCGGCGCACCCAGGCCCTTGAAGGTCATGCTATAGCCCCAACCGCCCGCGGTCTTCTTCAGCGCGCCTTTCACCGAGGCCGGCTGCCCATCGATCGTGGCGTCACCGACCACTTTCCCCTTCGCGTCGTAGCGTAGCACCGCGGAGAGCAGGGCCGTGCCTTCACTCGCCGGGATCTCGGCGGCGATGCCCATGAGACGTGGCGTCGAGATGGGTATCTGGAGCTCGACGGCAAGAGTGGGAAGGGTGAAGAGGCAGAGAAGTCCTGTAGAGAGAACCAGCGGCTTGAGAGCGATCCTTGTTCCACGCATGGCTGTAACACCTCAGCGAAGCAGTTCCGGAGTGGGCGGCCTGGGCCGTCGGGGCCTATTTCCACGCTGGAGAGGCCTCCAGAAGGAAAGAGACATTCGGGGAGGGGCCACGGGCCGCAAAATGCCGGCTTACTTTGACTCTCCGAAAACTCCCAGGACTTCTTCAACCCCCAACACCCGCTGGACCTCGCCGCTAGCTTCCCCCTTGCGTATCTGCCCCGAAGCGTGTGCAATTCAGATAATATGCTCGCACACAGTGTCTACTTCACCCTCAAGGACCGATCGCAGGAAGCCATTCATCACCTGGTCGAAGCCTGCGACAAGTACCTCACCGCCCATCCGGGCACAGTGTTTTATGCCTGCGGCACGCTCGAGCCCGAGCTGGCCCGACCCGTGAACGATCGTGACTTTGACGTTTCGCTGCTCCTGGTCTTCAAGGACCGCGCCGCGCACGACAAGTATCAGACCACCGAACGCCACAACCAGTTCTTGGCCGAGCACAAGGAGAGCTGGAAGAAGGTGCGCATTTTCGACTCGATCGTGGGGTGAGCGAGTCCGGCACCCTTACTTCCTCACGCTGAAGCGGTGCACTGTCTTCGAGCGGTAGGTCTGCCCTGGTCGGCAGATGGTCGACGGGAAATTGGAGTGGTTCACCGAGTCAGGGTAGTGCTGTGTCTCAAGGCAGAAACCCGAGTGCCTTTGGTAGGGGCTGCCGCCCTTGCCCTTCAACTTGCCCTCGGAGTAGTTGTCCGTGTAGAGCTGGACTCCCGGCTCCGTCGTGAGGATCTCAAGAACGCGACCCGATGTGGGCTCGAAGACTCGTGCAGCGAGCGCCAGGGTGCCAGGGTCCTGGTTGTTGAGTACATAGTTTTGGTCGTAGCCACGAGGGGTCCCGGTGAGCTGGTCGAACCGTGCGCCAATGGCCTTGGGCTTCGTGAAGTCCAGCGCCGTCCCCTTGACGGGCGCTATTTCACCGGTCGGAACGCCGTCCTGATCACTCGGTGTGTAGCTCTCGGCCATGAGCGTGAGCTCGTGGTTGAGGATCGTGCCATTGCCCGCGCCGGCCAGGTTGAAGTAGCTGTGGTTGGTCAGGTTGATGGGCGTGGCCTTGTCCGTCGTGGCCTTGTATTCGATCGCCAGCTCGTCCGAGTTTGTCAGCGTATAGACAACCTCGACTTCGACATTGCCAGGGTAACCCTCCTCTCCATCAGGACTCAAGTAGGTCAATCGTACGGACGGGCCCAGGTCGGTTATTTTCCCCTCGGCTTTCCAGACACGCTTGTCGAATCCGACCTTGCCCCCGTGCAAATGGTTCGTCCCGAAATTGATCGCAAGCTGATATTCCTTGTTGTCGAGCGTGAATTTTCCCTTTGCGATGCGGTTGGTCACGCGGCCGATCGTGCTGCCGAAGTTGGGGTGTCCCCTCAAATAGTCGTCGAGAGTGTCCAGCCCGAGCACGACATCGCCCAGCTTGCCGTTTCGATCGGGAACGTGGAGCTCCGTCAGCAACGCCCCGTACGTTGTGAGCTTGGCGACGAGCCCGTTTCGGTTGGTCAAGGTATAGAGATCGACTGCCTGGCCTTCGTGCGTCGTGCCCCAAGGCTCTTTCTTGATTTTCCCCGTATTGGGGCCCGAGTTCCTCGGGCCTCCAGCGCAGCTAGCAAGACCAGCGCAGAGCACAGCGGCCATCCACGAGCGAACCAGAAATTGCCTGAAATTCATTGAGCGATTCCTTGACGAAGTGGGTCAGTTGACTGGACGTGTGGACCAAGAGCCTCGACATGATAGCAAATCCGCCGATCGAGGGAAGCCTCAGTACCGCCCACCGTAAGTTAGTGCCTGAAAATGCAGCTCTCGGGCGGTACTCAGGAGCAGGGAACGTCTTGAGAACGTTTTGAGAACGCCTGGGGCACACGCCTGGGAAGTCACTTATTCAGGGATGCTCCGCTGCGAGTCGTGACGAGTCGCACGCGATCTTTCAGTCTCGCTCGGAGTCCTCGGCAAGCTCCTCCGCCTCTGCCTCGAGCTTGAGCCACCGCTCCTCTGCTGCCGCAAGGAGCGGCTTGATCACTTCGAGACGCGCCTGCATCTGCGGAGCATACGCCGTTGGATTCTGGAGGTAAAAGCTAGTAATCTCGTCGCGCTCTCGTGTGAGGGCCTGAAGCTCCCCCTCCAGAGAGCGGCTTTCGCGCTGGAGCCGCTGGCGACGCATGCGCCGTTCTTTTCTTGCGTCTCGTTCCGTTGGCTCGCGATCTGCTGGCTTCTCGGTGGAGGCCGGGGTGGGCTCGGGAGCTGTAGAGGAATCCTCTGCGTCCTTCAGTACACGGTAGAGGTAATCGTCGTAACTGCCAGGATAGAGCGTCACGCGCCCGCCCTGCACTTCGACGACGTTGGTCGCGACGAGGTGGACAAACGTCCGATCGTGACTGACGAAGAAGATCGTGCCCGGGTAGCTGCTCAGCGCTCGACCGAGCGCCTCGACCGTCTCGAAGTCGAGGTGGTTTGTGGGCTCGTCGAGCAACAGGACGGATCGTCGAGCGAGCAGGAGGCCGGCAAGGCAAAGTCGGGCACGCTCGCCACCCGAGAGGACCGAAATCGACTTGCGGACGTCGTCGCCCTGGAACAGAAACGCTCCTGCCATGTCCAGGACGTCCTGGCGAAAGACGTCCGGCGCGGCCTTGCTGATCAGATAGTCTGTGACCGTCGCGCCGTCCGGCATCGCCGAGTACACGTGCTGAGCGTAGTATCCCACGGTCAGGCCGTAGCCCCAGCGGAATCCACCGCTCTGCGGGGTGATATCGCCTGCAAGTGTTCGGAGGAACGTCGTCTTGCCCTCGCCGTTCTGGCCGACGACTGCCACGTGCTGGCGGCGCTCGATTTCGAAGCGGATGTTGCGAGCGACAATCCGCTCCGGATAGCCGATCGCGAGGTCCTCGCACGCGAGCGCCGTTCCGGTGCGCGGCTCGACTCCGGGCATGCGGATCCGCGCCGTGGCCATCGGGTGCTCAATCGAGACCGGACGGAGCCGGTCGATCTCCTTCATCTTTGACTGCGCCCGGGAGGCCGTTGACGCACGGACTCGGTTTCGATCAACGAAGTCCTGGAGATGCTTGCGGCGGGCATCTATCTTGCGATTTTGACGCTCCAGGTGCTCGCGGTCCTCTTCCTTGTACGCAAGGTAGGCCTCGACGTCCCCAGGAAAAAACGTCAGGCTACCTCGCTCGACATCTAGCGTCTTGTCGCAGCTGCGCTTCAGAAACTCGCGATCGTGCGAGACGACGAGGCAGCCGCCCGAAAACTCAGCCAGAAGGCGCTCGAAGAGGACGAGCGTCTGCAGATCGAGGTAGTTCGTTGGCTCGTCGAGGAGGAGGTAGTTTGGCTCGCGGAGGAGCATCGCGGCCAGCTTGGCGCGTGTGCGGAATCCTCCAGAGAGGCTTGCAAACTCCGCGTTGATGAGGTCGCCACGAAGCTGAAAGCGCGCCGCCATGCGCGCACAGTCCCACACGGGTCGAGCGGAGACACGCTCCAGGAACGCGATCAGGCGCTCGCCGGGTTTGAAGGACTCGTTCTGCTCGAGGTATCCGAGGCGAAGACGCGGGTTCAAGACGATCGCTCCGCTATCCGGCTCGTCCTCTCCGGTAATCAGTCGGCACAGCGTGCTCTTTCCCGCGCCGTTTCTCCCGATAACCCCAACCTTGTCGCGGGAGTCCAGCGATAGATTGGCGTGGTCGAAGACGACGACCGTGTTGAAGCGCTTGTCGAGTTCTCGGAGTTGGATCGCGATGGACATGGAGGAAAGTTGGGCGCGAGAGACAATGGACGAAAGAGACGAGGAGAACCGAAGGCGCAGCGCCGTTCAAGCCGATTCTCAGGAAAGGATCGCCGTTCCCGTCCAGTCAAGCAACCTCGTCCGGTACCTCGATGCCAGTACTTGAGTAGCCCACCTGGCTTTTCGTGACAGTGGACCGGCCGGAAATTTTGCGTCCCAGCGAGCTGTCCAGTTTCTTTGCCGCAAATTCCAGGTGCCCGGCGAGGCTTGCGTCCGGCCAGATGGCCAGATGAACCGCGGAGCCTGTCCTGGGGTTTCAGAATATAATCGAGCCACGATCCCCGGCCCATTCCGAAGAAGCCCTCGAGGGACCTGTTCCAATGCCGCCCACATTTCACTATCTCACGGATGTTTACTTTGAGCCCGGCGCGATTCGGCAGTTGCCTGAGATTTTGGATCGTCTCGGGATCAAGAGGCCGCTCATCGTCACGGATCCGGGTGTCGTCGCGGCCGGGATTCTCGCGCAAATGCCGGATCTTTCGAGCGCCTTTGTGTTCGCTGATGTCGATTCGAACCCCACCGAAACGAACGTGGAGCGGGGGCTCGAACGCTATCACAGCTCTGCGTGCGATGGGCTGATAGCGGTCGGCGGCGGCTCCCCGATCGACTGCGCAAAGGTTATCTCAGTTCTTGTCACGCACGCTCCGCCGCTGGAGCGCTATGCCTTCCTGAAAGGGGGGCTGGAGCGGATCTCGGGCCAGAAGCCGGCCGTTGTTGCCGTTCCCACGACCGCCGGCACGGGCAGCGAGGTGGGCCGGGGAGCCCTCATTACGTTCAGAAATGGCCGGAAGTGGGCGCTGCTGAGCCCGAAATTGATTCCACAAGCATCCCTGTGCGATCCTCTCCTCACGCTTGGCCTTCCGCCCTGGCTCACGGCGGGCAGCGGCATGGACGCGATCTCACACTGTGTTGAAACATTCCTTAGCCCGCGCTGGAATCCTGTCGCCGAGGCCATTGCGCTCGACGGCCTTGAGAGGGCGGTGAAACACCTCCGCACCGCGGTTCGAGTTGGCACCAACGTCGAAGCTCGAAGCGAAATGCTCCTCGCTGCAGTGCAGGGCGGGCTCACGTTCCAAAAAGGTCTCGGCGCTGTACACAGTTTGAGCCACCCCCTGGGCAGCCTTCAGCACCGACGATTGCATCATGGCACGCTCAACGCCGTGATGCTTCCCCACGTTCTCCGCTTCAACGCCGAGGCATGCCCTGAAAAAATTTCACGGCTTGGTGAGACGCTTCGAATTTCCAGTCCCGCGGTGGTGCCCGACTTCTTCGCGACTCTTGCACACGAGATCGGCCTGCCCACCCGTTTGCGCGACCTGAGCGTACCCTGGGACGAAGTCGAGGCGCAAAGTCAGGCTGCCTTCGAGGACCACTCGGGAGCGACGAATCCGAAACCTCTCAGTGTTGAGGTATGCCGTGAGCTCTACCGGCTCGCCTACTGATCAGGGGGTCCCCGCCTCTTCCCCGAGCGCGAAGACCCGGTGTGAGAGGTCCTTCGTCCGGGGATAGAGGTCCTTGTAGATTTTGAAGCGCTCGTCGTACTTGCGCGTGCGGTCGAGCCGGGGCTCCAGCACGCACTCGACTCGAGCCGAGTCCTGGACAATTTGCTCGATTTCCGATAGTGACCTGACCACACCGGCGGCCTTCGCTCCGAGTAGCGCCGCACCGAACGCCGCGCCTTCTGTGACGGTGGTGATCGCCACTGGCCGACCCAGGACATCGGCTGCGACTTGCATCCAGGCTTGCGACTTCGCCGCTCCCCCGATCGCCTTGTAAAGACCGATCTCGACGCCAGCCGCTCGCAGAAGCTCCACGTTGAGCCGGATCTCGTAGATAATTCCCTCCAGGATTGCTTTGACAATGTCCTTGCGCGTCGTCGTGAGTCGCAGGCCGAAGATAGCGCCCAAAGCCCGTGGATCAAGCCACGGCGTGCCTGTCGTGGTGAAGTGAGGCAGAACCAGGAGCCCTGTCGGGTTGTCGGGAAGCCCCTGGGTGATCACCTCGTAGGCATCGACGCTGCGTCGGGCCGCCTCCTGAATCTCTTCGCCGACGAGGTTGTCGCGGTACCACTTCAAGAGGCTCCCACCCGTGAAATTCCACGCGATCGATACGTACTGTCGATCTCCCGCAGTGGGGTAGTAGCACAGGTTGTTATCGACCATGACGGTGCCCTGCGGCTTGGCCTTGAGACGCACTCCCAGGCAAATCACCGTGCCCGTCGCGAGCATCGACTCTCCCGGTTGAATGCCGGCGCCGAGAATGCCTGCCGGCTGATCGTGAAGTCCGGCTGAAAAGATACACCCTCTGGGTAAGCCGAATTCTGTCGCCGCCGAAGCTCCAAGCTCGCCGAGCGCCTCACCGGGTGCAACCGCCGGGGGGAAGATGTCCGTGGACAGCCCAGCTGCCTCGATGATCTTGCGTGACCACTCGAGCGAGTGAATGTCGAACGCGAGCGTGCGAGCCGCCAGCGAATAGTCCATCTTGGCAGGCACACCCATCGAGGCCGCGGTGAAGTCGCCAAAGCAGAGGAACTTCCTTGCGGACTTGAAGACGTCGCGATCGTTGTCGCGACGCCACGCCATCTTGAAGAGCGTGTGGTAGGAGTTGATTCCGTGGCCTGTGATGTCGAAGACCTCGTGGTTGGTGAGTTGCTTCTTGAGCTGCGTCATCTCGGCCTCGCCGCGAGCGTCAAAGCCGATGATCGCGTTGCCGACGGCCTTGCCAGCGCCATCGACCGGAACGGCTGCCTCGCCAAGGGCCGAAGTGCCCACGCTCTTGATCGGATCAGCCCTTGTCATGGATCCAACAGTGCCGGTGACATGTCGGATTGCAGCCAGCACCTCGGCAGGGTCGAGCTCCAGCCAGCCTGGTCGCTGGCTCTTCAGGTTGTATTCGCGATATGCCGAGGTGAGGAACTGGCCGTCGTCGCGGAACGCGACCGCCTTGACGCCGCTGGTGCCAATGTCGAGACCGAGGATGGACATGGCGACAGAGTTTAGCCGAGACAGGAGTCTGCGCCCAGTGGGGGCTGTTACCCAGAATGTCCTTGATGGGCTGCCCTGGATCGTGGCCGGACCGACGTCAGCATCCATTCGGGTCCACGGGAAGTTCAGGCGCTGTTCACGCCTTGCCGGGCAAGTTGCACAATCACGGCTGCGAGGGCATCGCCGGCCTACCAGGCACAGGAGGCACCACGGCGGGGTCCGACATGGCAGCAGGAAAAGCACTGGGGTTATCCCGGGTGGGGCCTTTCACAGCAAGGTCCGCGCAGTGAAGCCCAACCGCCGCCCCACGTGAGGGACCCGGCTCAACGGGAGCTCTCAGGACTTGAGCTCATGGTCCAGGATCCGGGTGTAGTTTCCCTTCGGATTGAGTCCTGCAATCTTCTTGACCGGCTTGCCATCGCGAAAAAGCCAAACACGTGGAATGGACGTTATTTGGTAGCCCTGGGCGGTCTTGGGGCTCGTGTCGATATTGAGCTTGCACACCTTGACCCGGCCAGAGTACTCACGGGCGAGCTCTTGAATCGTTGGATTCAGGATACGACACGGCCCGCACCAGGGAGCCCAGAAGTCGCCCAGGACGAGGGTCTTCGACTCGAGGACCTCGGAAGCAAAATTGGCGTCGGTCAACTCCACGACTCCTGCCGGCAGCTTCGTCGCCTGAGGGGGGGCAGTTGGCTGCGCAACACTGGTCGCCTTGGGTCGGTCTTTCGGGTCGGTCTGTGAAACTGACTGGGGGGGATCGCACGCCGCTGCCAACAGGGACAGGACAAGGCCGAGAGACCCGGCCAGGATGCGGGGTACGCGCGGAACTCCTGCGCGGAGTGGTGTCAGCGCCGAGAACATGTAGTCGACTCCTTCAAGAGGGACAAAGCTAGCATCCGGAAAGCCCCCATGATATACTCTCGCGGCCGGGATGTGGACATCCTGGCCAGCGCTCCGTTACCATCGGCGCCGGAGGCGCCTGGTGCGAGTCTTCCGCCCCCGCGCGGAGTAAATACCTCGCGCGCCCCCACGTGAGACATTCCGAATGGGCAGAGGAGGACCATCTCAAGTCTGCTGCTCGTTTCTGCTGGTGGGGGAGGCGGACCCTCCGGTCGTACGCTGCGCGTGCGCCTCCGGGCCAGGCTCTCGGGAGCCGCCAGCTCTCGCTGGCGCCGGCTCCCTCCGAGCCGTTTGCGGCTCCGCCAGCTCGCCGCAAACCCCCTCCTCGGCGCCTGATGGGCGCCGGGCGCCTCTGGCGCGAGCAGCTGCAACCTTTCGCAGGCTGCAAAATGTCTCATCACTGCCCGCGTGCGGTATAGCTCATTGTGGTACCTGGAGCAACGCTCGAGCCTTGCCCAGGCGCCCGGCGCAATCCCTCGTTGAGCGTTCTTGCAATGGTCTTGAGCCGATCGACCTCCGTCTTTCCGAGCAGAGCCAGTGGAAATGCAGTCTTTGAATGATTCAGCGGCTCATCGAGGTCCACCCATTTCCGGCAGCGCTCACCGTCGGGAGTCCCGGGGATCGGCGAAAACTCGGAGAGCAGGACCCGCAGGCCGAGGCTCGAGGCGAACCGCATCGACGCCTCCACGCCCTGAAGGTCCCCCTCGGGGTGGCCCAGAATCAGATACGCTGTGACGTTCTCAAGATTCGCTCCGGCAGCGTCGAGGTTCCGGACGGCACGCTCGAGCTCCTGGGAGTAGACCTTGCCCCCGGTCTTCCGCTGCCAATCGACCCCGCTTGACTCGAACCCGAGGTAGAAGGTCCGAAATCCTCCATGGACCATGGCGTGGGCCACTTCCGGGGTGATGAAGCGCGCATTCAGTGCGTTCGGGGTGTGGAAGCGCACGCGCAGCCCCCCCTCGGCGACGGCCCGGAGAAACGGCAAGAGGATCCGGTCCATCCGGTAAAGCAGCGCATCGTCGTAAAAGGCCACATCTTGGGCGCCACGGTCAAGAAGGAAGGCAAGCTCGGCGACGGAGCGCTCGAGGGGCTGGCCCACGAAGTCGGGATAAACCTGCGGCACCGAGCAATACGTGCATCGGAAGGGACAGCCATCGGCGAGCTTGAGGATTCCCGTCCTCAACCGTGAGTACGCCTCCCACAGGGGCTTCTGCGGCCGGCGATCCCGGGCCTGGAGGCCCAGGAAGCTCCAGAGGACAGAGAGGTCGAGGCCCTGGACAACAAGATCGGCGCCAAGGCCCCGGGCGTGCGAGGGGCAGAGCGTGGCATAAACGCCGCCGAGCGCGATCCGCGTTCCAGGCGAGATCCGGCGCAGATCCGCGACGACCTCCGCCACTCCCGGGTACCAGTAGGTCATACCAGTAGCGACGAGCGCAAAATCGAAGGAGCCGGAACTCTGCAAGAAGGACTGGAAGGCCTCGCGTGGGGCGCCAAAGCGATGGTAGTGGCGCGGCACCCCCGCCAGCGCTGCCGGGCGGGAGAGGACCTGGCTGTGGAATCGACCACGGCCAAACTCGTCGATGTTCCGGCCGGCAACGGGGCCATGCCGCGGGTCCATGCGATCGAGCGCATCGAAGAGTACCATGTCGGCGAGTCCCCGGAGCTCGCCTGCGACGCGCAGCAGACCGAACGGCTTCAGCCAGAAGTCATGCGCCGTGAAGTCGTGAATCGGCGGATTGACAAGCAAGATGCGCGGCATGGGCGACCATTTTGAGCGGTCAGAAGGGCAGCGTCATTCGAAATAAGAGCTGTGGTCTCCTCGCGGGGGAGGAAGAGCTCCCCGCGCCGGCTGCCTCCGGCGCCGATGGTGGGTGAGCCTCGGTCATGGCTGCGTCTGCTTTGGCCTCGACGGCCGGTTTGGGTGGTGCCACACGCCGGATGTCTTCGATGTGAAGTCGCGAAAACAGGTCGCGACCCTGAAGGACGACAACGGAAAGCTGGTGAGCGGCTCCAGGTTCATCGAAGTTCACTTCCGGGACGGCAAGGTCGTCGCGATGGGGAGCGAACTTGGGCTCGAGCGGAAGTAAAGGTGTCATGGCCGTGGATCCTTCACGGCACCTCGAGAAGTTCGGAGGCCGTCCAGTAGACGGTGCGGGTTGACGTCGCCCGACGTACCTCCCGGACCGTGTTCGGAAAGACCGCCGGAGCTCCTTCCCCGAACGTCGCGCGCAGGAACGTTAGCACGGAAGAGATCCGGGAATCGTCGAGCATGGCCCCAAAGCTCGGCATCTCAAGGTTGTAGGTCGTATCCGAAATGCTGAGAGGCCCGCGCACTCCGTGAAGCACGATGCGAATCAGCCGTTGCTCGGACCCCGCCACCCACGGTGACTTTGCCAGGGGCGGCGCGCCGCCCTTCGTTCCCAGGCCTGCCGGGTTGTGGCAGGTGGCGCAGTAGTCGGCGAAGATCTTCGAGCCGGCGTCGAGGTTCCCCGTGGGCAAGGGAGCCCGCCCGGGCTCGCAGCCCGACAGGAAGGCCGCAGTCACCAGCAACACGACGTGGATGCTCTGCCGCAAGAGGACCGGAGGATACGGTGGGGGAGATGGATTTCTCAAGATCCCGGGCACAGAGGGCCTCCCCGCACGGGAGCGTTGTTGCGCCCCGGCTTGATGGTCCAGTGCGCCCGGAAACCTGGAGGGCTTCTCGACACCACCGTTTGCGTCACTTCCCGGGCGTGAAGGCCCCGGTCATTTGCTGGAGGCCGTCCATCTGGAGCGCGTGGAGCTCCTTGACGTGCTTCGAAAGTAGGTCCACGCACTCTGCTCCGTACCGTTCCCTTGCCTTCGCCAGAGTTTCCTTTTCTTCGGACTCGAGGCTCTTGAAGAACTCGTCAGCTGATTTTTTCTCCTCGCCGCCCTTGACCTGCATCTCGCGGAACACTTTGACTTGCGGCTCGAGCACGGGGTTCTCCATGGCTTTCGCACGAACCACTTCTTCAATGGCTTCCCAGAGTCGCTCATCTTCCCTCTCCTCGAAGCCGTGTTTCTTGCGCAGCGCCCTGAGGGCGTTCTCCTGTTTTTCCAGGACCTGGGTCACGCCATGCACGGCGGCGACACCTTTCGTCAGCTGGTTCGACTTTTCGTCCACCCTCTTTGAGAGCTCTGTAATGTCCACCATGTACGCCTTCATGACGAGGTGAAACTCCTTCCTGTAGGCAATGTAGGCCTCCAGTCGCTTCTCGGTCAACGGCACCGCGGCGCCTGGCGCGATGCGCTCGTCGAGCGAGTAGGCGACTTGAGGTTGGGTCACGAGGGCGCTGTACCCATCGCGCTCGAATCCGTCCTGTCCGAGCGGCGCCAGGAGCGTCCAGGCTTTCAGCGTGGAGCCCGCCGGGCGCTCGACCTCGAAGCCGAGGCGGCCGTCGGGGAGGATCAGCGCGAGGAAGCCGGCCCTGCGTCCGCCGCCGCCTCCGCCGAGTCGGATGCCTCACGCGCTCACGGCACCGGAGGTGGACCCGCCCGCCTGGAGGTCGAGGAGCACTTCGACGTCCGTAGGTTCGCTGGAAGCCGCTCCCGGAACGGCGACGAGTACGGCCAGGACTGACGCGAGACGTGAAGCTTTCATCGAGCTCGACATGCCCGTTCTACTTAACGGTGACGGATAGAGACCCTTACCGCGCTGTCGACGGGAAAACTCAGTAGAACCATAAGCCTTTGTGTTACTTGGGTCAAGCATTCATGGGCTCGTGGCACGCGCTGGGCAGAGGTTCCGGATCGGATAGCCAGGATTCTCTGATGAGCCGTGCCCAGTTGCGCTTTCTCCCTTTGACGAACGGACTGTCCTCCTCGTCCTGGGAGCCCGAAGTGAGCGAGGGAGATCCTGAAGACCGAGAAGCTTTCGGGTCCGGTCCCTCGAGCGCTGCGGCTGGAACTGTCTCCCGTGGCGGCTTCTTCACTGGCGGCTTCTCCATCCAGCCGGCCTTCTTGCTGAAGGTGGTCGGTCCCCAGACGTGGGTGAAACTTCGTCCCCTGTTCTATTCCTCGCGGCCATGATTGGGACGCCTCGCCAACGCCCCCTCACCATCGGCACCAGAGAGGGCGCCGCCAGGCGGCCGGTGCGTGGGAGGTCTTTCCCTCCCACGCGAGGAGTATATCTTTTCGCTTGATTCGCCTGCCGGGCTCCTTACAATCCTCCTCCAGCCGGTCTTGAGATTGTTGTCGTAACCTGCAGACATCGTTACTTTCGTTGGCGTTCGAAATCTGTGGTGGCGTAGCCTCCATTGACCTCCGGGCCTTCGAGAGTTCAACCGGTCCTACCTCGTGCAGAACTTCTCGTATCTTCAGTCGCGGCTCGGTGGCCTTGGCCGATTTCACGGTTCAGGGCAGCCTCTTCCAGGGTTTTACCTCAAGGGAATTGTGCTCATCGGACTCGCGTGCACAGTCCTCCTTGGCTGCGGCGGCACCTCGCGGCGCTTGAGCGAGCGTGAGGCTCTCCAGTACAAGCGCGAGCTCATTTTTTCCAAAAAACGAGAGATTGCTCCAGGGCAGGCACGGCAGCTCTTCTATCACCCGGCTCGAACTCGAGACGAAATCGATCGTGCCTTCGAGGTCTACGCCGAGAAGTACGCGCAGGAAAAAGCACGTGAAGCTTCACATTTCTCGGAGAGTCGGAGGTCGACGTTGACAGGCCCGGATGCGGACGACCCAGTGGTGGACGAGCCAGACTCGCTCAAGCCATCGACCCGGGCGGGTGCCAGGCAGACTCAAGGAGAGGCCAAAGACGTCGCCAGTCCTCCACCCACGCCGAGCGGTGCGGACGCACCGGTGGACCGTGCTGGCAGGACTCCGTTGACCCGGTGAGTGAATTGCAATGAAAAATGTTGGAAACGACGCCTGTCAGGGCGTCCAGTGAAACTTAGAAAGGAAGTGGTGGTGTCATGGGAAAGATGAAATTCAAGGCGGCTAACCCGTCCCGTGTGGAGTTGGAGGAAGTGGAAGTGGGCACGGCCGAGCGGACTGGCGAGCGTCCTGGCGGGCTTGGCTTTGCTGGTGCCGGGTCGGACCGAGTCCACGCCGGGCCCCCGGTTGTCACAAAGGAGCGGCCCAGCGTGAGTCTGGTCGACCCGAAGACCGCGAAGGCGCAATCCCAGGCCCTTGAGTTTGCGATTGGGCAAATCAAGAAGAAGTGCGGCCAGGGAGCGATCATGTTCCTGGGAGCCGATTTCAAGGCCAATGTCCAGGTCATCCCGACAGGCCTCCTGAGCCTGGATCACGCGCTTGGGGTGGGCGGCGTTCCCCGTGGCCGCATCATCGAGATCTTCGGGCCGGAGTCTTCCGGAAAGACAACTCTCACGCTCCACCTCATTGCCAATGCGCAAAAGGCGGGTGGAAATGCAGGTTTCGTCGATGCCGAGCATGCCCTCGACCCCAGCTACGCGAAACGGCTAGGCGTCAATCTCGACACGCTGCTCGTTTCGCAGCCGGACTCGGGCGAGCAGGCTCTCGAGATCGCCGAGATGCTCATCTCCTCGAACGCCATGAGCATCGTGGTCATCGACTCGGTTGCTGCGCTGGTGCCAAGGGCCGAGCTAGAAGGGGAAATGGGGGATTCGCACGTTGGTTTGCAGGCGCGGCTCATGTCGCAGGCCCTGCGCAAACTTACAGCCATCGTCAACAAGTCCAATACGTGCCTTGTTTTCATCAACCAGATCCGCGAGAAAATTGGGGTGATGTTTGGCAGCCCCGAGACCACGACTGGCGGTCGAGCGCTCAAGTTCTACT